>Ga0138256_10006522_pt1 | contig 12334 bp, 23 predicted proteins | sample KNB2016incub_MG_FD_105486 | JGI IMG/M metagenome (GOLD analysis project Ga0138256, IMG submission 105486) | Active sludge microbial communities from wastewater in Klosterneuburg, Austria - KNB2014incub_MG | ecosystem: Engineered > WWTP > Activated sludge > Unclassified | place: Austria... | reverse complement strand
GAGGCGGGTGGCGTGGTGACGGACCTGTCGGGGCGGGACATGGGGGTGGAACACAGTGCGGTGGTGGCGGGGAATCCGGTGATGGCGGAGTGGTTGCGGGGAGTGGTGAGTCCTGAGTCCTGAGTCGTGAGAGAGGTCCTTCGACTGCGTCACGCCGCCCTGCGGGGGCGCGACTTCGCTCAGGATGACACCTTCTCAGGACTCAGGACTCAGGACTCAGGACCCATCCGTCAAAATCCGCGGCCCTTCCTCCAAAATCGCCACCGTATGCTCGAAGTGCGCGGCGAGCTTGCCATCGGCGGTGACCACGGTCCACTTGTCCTTGAGCGTCTTGGTGGCCGGCTTCCCCTCGGTGATCATCGGCTCGATGGCGATGGTCATGCCGGCGCGGAGTGCGGGGCCGCGAGCCGGCTTGCCGAAGTTGGGGACCTGCGGTTCCTCATGGAAGCGCGTGCCGATGCCGTGACCGACCAGCTCCCGCACCACGCCGAAACCGGCGGCCTCGGCCACCGTCTGCACCGCGTGCCCGATGTCGCCGACATGATTGCCCACCACGCTCGCTGCAATGCCCGCGACCAGCGAGGCCTGGGTCACGTCGAGCAGGCGCTGCGCCTCGGGCGTGATCGCTCCCACGGCAAGGGTCGTCGCGGCATCGGCGTGCAACCCTTCGATGCAGACGCCGCAGTCGACCGAGACGATTGACCCTTCCTTGAGGATGCGCTTCGGCGAGGGGATGCCGTGGACGATCTCCTCGTCAATCGAGATGCAGAGCGTCTTCGGGAAGCCATAGAGCCCCAGGAACGAGGGAATCGCCCCGGGATGCGACCGGATGAAGCGCTCCGCCTCGGCGTCGAGGTCGTCGGTGGACATGCCCGGGCGGATGATCTCCCGCATGCGCTGGTGGGTGGCATGCAGGATGCGCCCGGCGCGGGCCATGGTGTCGATCTCCCGCGCCGACTTGATGGTGATCACGCCGGTGCGACCGCCGCGCGCACGCGCGCTGCGACTTCGTCCACCGACCCGACCGCGTCGATCACCGTGACGCCGCAGCGCTCCTCGTACCAGGCCAGCACGGGCGCCGTCTGGTTGCGATAGGCCGCCAGCCGGATGGCCACCGCCGCCGGGTCGTCGTCGGCGCGCCCCTCGATCTCACGCCGCTTGATGAGGCGGTCGAGGATCACCGAGTCCGCGATCTCGAAGAAGAGGACGTGGGTCATGCTGCGCCCCCGCTCCGCGAGCAGCGCGGCCATGCCCTCGGCCTGCGGGATGGTGCGGATGACGCCGTCGAAGATGACGCCGTGGGCCGCTTCCGGCTTGGCCAGTTCGTCACGGACGACGCCGAGAATCAGGTCGTCGCCGACGAGGTGCCCGGCCTCCATGAGCGCACGCGCCTGCAGGCCGAGCGGCGTGCCGCGCTTGACGGCGTCGCGGAGCAGGTCGCCGGTCGCGAACTTCGGGAGTCCAAGGGCCTCGGCGAGGAGGGCGCCCTGGGTGCCCTTGCCGGCGCCCGGCGGGCCAAGAAGCAGGATGTCCACTGGGGAGCTCCGTGCGTACAAGTGAATCAGGGGGTGAACGGTAAACGGTGAACGGGTCGGAAGGCCATCCCGTTCACCGTTCACCGTTCACGATACTGCCTGCCGATCGACCTCGGCCTACATCCCGAAGCGGCTCGACCGGCCGCGATACTTGATGCGGCCCGACTTCATGAAGCCATCGTACTTGCGCAGCGTGCGGTGCTGCTCGATCTGCGAGATCGTGTCCAGCATGACGCCGACCACGATCAGGATCGAGGTGCCGCCTAGGGCAAACTGCGACACGCCCAGCTGCTCGGCCACGACGATCGGGATGATCGCGATGAAGGCGAGGAAGAGCGAGCCCGGGAGCGTGATCCGGCCGAGGACGCCGTCGATGTAATCGGCGGTGGCCGAGCCCGGCTTGATGCCCGGGATGAACGCGCCCTGCTTCTTCAGGTTCTCGGCGAGGTCCACCGAGTTGAAGATGATCGACGTGTAGAAGAACGAGAACACGACGATCAGCAGCGCGAAGATCAGGCTGTACGCCCAGGTGCCCGGGGCGAGGAAGTTCGCGAACTCGAGCATCGACTCCGAGCTCGAGAAGCGCGCCGCCGTGGACGGGACCAGGATGACCGTCTGCGCGAAGATGATCGGCATCACGCCGGCGGTGATCAGCCGGATCGGGATGAAGGTCTTCTGCCCTTCGCGGATCCGCCCGCGGCCCATGACCTTGCGCGGAATCTGGATCGGGATCTTGCGGGCGGCGAGCGTCATGCCGACCACCGCCGCGATCATCGCGACGAGCACGGCGAGGAAGATGGCCGAGCCGAACAGCGTGACCACGCCATCCTTGACGAAGCCGATCAGCTGGAGCATCGAGGGCCAGAGGCGCTCGAGGATCGAGACCGCGATCAGCAGCGACATGCCGTTGCCGATGCCGCGCTCGGTGATCTGCTCGCCAAGCCACATCACGAAGACGGCACCGGTGGTCAGCGTCGCGACCATCACCAGCCGGGAGAGGAAGCCGACGTTCGGCACCGCGCCCGGAATGCCCTCGACGAAGAGGGTGAAGGTGTAGGCCTGCGCCAGGGCGATCAGGACCGTGAAGTAGCGGGTCCACTGGGTGATCTGCTTCCGCCCCTCTTCGTCCTTCTGCATCTTGCTGAGCGTCGGGACGACGCCAGCGCCGAGCTGGAAGACGATGGACGCGGAGATGTACGGCATGATGCCGAGGGCGAAGATGGTGGCCTGCTGGAGGCCGCCGCCCAGGGCATCATACAACTTGAACAACCCGGCCGAGGCCGAGGACTGGATCGCGTTGTAGAGGGCCGTCACGTCCACCATCGGCGACGCGATGTGCGCGCCGACGCGGTAGATCAGCACCGCCATCAGGACGAACTTGAGCTTCTTGCTCAGCTCGTCATCGATGTTGAGGCCCGGAGTGGTGGGCGCCGTCATCAGTCCTCGACCCGGCCGCCCGCCGCCTCGACCTTCACCCGCGCCGCCGCCGACACGGGCAGGCCCTTCACGACCACCGCACGGGTGATCTCGCCGTGGCCGAGCAGCTTCGCCGGCTCCGACGTGTTCTTGAGGATCCCGGCCGCCATCAACGTCTCGGGCGAGATCTCGTCACCGGTCACGCTCGCCAGATGGCGGAGGTTGACGGCGAGGTAGGTCACCTTGAACGGATTGGTGAAGCCGCGCTTCGGCAGGCGGCGGTACATCGGCATCTGGCCGCCTTCGAAGCCCGGGTTCGTGGCGCCGCCGGAGCGGGCCTTCGAGCCCTTGTGGCCCTTGCCGGAGGTCTTGCCGGTGCCTGAGCCCGGACCGCGGCCGATCCGCTTCCGGTTCCGGTGCGAACCCGGAGCCGGACGGAGATTCGACAGCGTGATCTGCTCGACCTTGGTCTTGTCTGCCATGCTCACTTGCCCCCAGCCGGCGACACCTCGACGAGGTGGCGCACCTTGAACAGCATTCCGCGCATCGTCGCGGTGTTGTCAACTTCGATCACGGCCTGGTGATGGCGCAGCCCGATCGACTTGAGCGTCCGATTCATCGTCTCGGCGTGGCCGATGCCCGACCGGATCTGCTTGACCCGGAGGCGCGTCGCCTCAGCCTCGCTGGGGATGACGGCGGCATGATGCGCCGGTCCCTGGCGACCAACAACTGGATTCCGTCCCATGACTCAGGCCTCCTGACGGGCGCGATAGCCGATCTGGTCCACTTCGACGCCGCGCTCGCGCGCGATCTGCGCCACGGACACCAGCGACTGCAGCCCCTGCACCGTCGCCCGCACCATGTTGTGCGGATTGTTCGAGCCGAGGCTCTTGGTGAGGATGTCGGTGATCCCGGCGCACTCGAGCACCATGCGGACCGGGCCACCGGCGATGACGCCGGTACCGCTCGCCGCCGGCCGCAGCAGGACGCGACCCGCGCCGTGCTCGCCGATGATCTCGTGCGGGATCGTGGTGCCGGTGCGCGGGATGGTGACCATCGCGCGCTTGGCCGCCTCGACGCCCTTGCGCACCGCTTCCGACACTTCGTTCGCCTTGCCGGTCGCGATGCCGATCTTCCCCTTCCCGTCGCCAATCGCCACGAGGGCGTTGAACGAGAAGCGGCGACCGCCCTTCACGACCTTGGCCACGCGGTTGATCGAGACGACGTTCTCGACGAATTCCTTCTCCGCCTCGTTGCGGTCGTCGCGACGCGGGCCACCCCGCCCACCGCCGGGACCACGACCGCCGCCGCCCTGCCCGCCACCACGACCCGGGCCACGCCCGCGGTTGCCGTGCGTGCCGACGCCGCCGCCGCCACCCATGCCGCCCGACCCGCCCTGCTGGCCACCAGTGTGGCTCGACCGCGGGGCTGCCTCGGGGGCGCTCGCCGTTTCCGGCGCCTTCTGCTCGTCGCTCATTAGAACTCCAATCCGCCCTCGCGGGCGCCCTCGGCCACGGCCTTCACACGGCCATGATACTGGTAGCCTGCGCGGTCGAACACGACCTTCGTGATGCCAGCGGCCTTCGCCTTCGAGGCGAGGAGCTGCCCGACGGCCTTCGCCTTGGCAATCTTCCCGTCGCCCTCGATCGCGATGCCCTCGGAGGTATCCGAGACGCCGAGCACCGCCTGGCCGAGATCGTCGTTGACGAGCTGGGCGTAGATGTGCTTCAGCGAGCGGAACACCACGAGGCGCGGACGCTCGGCGGTGCCGGCCACCCGAAGGCGGACGCGGAGGTGACGGCGGTAGCGGCGGTCTTCCCGCTGCTTCGGTGCATGGATCGGCCGCATTACTTGGCTCCCGTCTTGCCCGCCTTGCGGCGGACCTGCTCACCCTGGTAGCGAATGCCCTTCCCCTTGTACGGCTCGGGGGGGCGGACGCTGCGGATTTCGGCGGCCACCTGGCCGACCAGTTCCTTGTTGATCCCCTCGACCTTGAGCAGCGTCGGGGTCTCGCAGATCAGCTTGATCCCGTCCGGCGCCTTGATCGGCACCTGGTGGGAGAGGCCGACCACGAGGTTCACACCGAACGGCTTGGGCTCGGCCTTGTAGCCGACGCCCTGCAGTTCGAGCGCCTTCACGTAGCCCTTCGACACGCCCTCGACCATGTTGGCCACGAGGGTGCGCGAGAGGCCGTGGAGCGCCTTGTGCCGGGTGGCCTCGCTCGGCCGCTCGACGAGCAGCTCCGCGCCTTCCATCCGGATCGTGATGTCGGTCGGCAGGGTGCGGGTGAGCGAGCCCTTGGGCCCCTTCACCGTCACCGTGGTGCCGTCGATCGAGGCCGTGACGCCCGCCGGGAGCGGGATCGGCCGCTTGCCAATGCGTGACATGGCCGCCCCCTACCAGACGACGGCGAGCAATTCGCCGCCAAGGTTGGCCGTCCGCGCGTCACGATCGGTCATCAACCCCTTGGGGGTCGAGACGATCGCGATGCCGAGCCCGTTCTTCACGCGGGGCAGGTCGCGACACTTGACGTAGCGACGGAGCCCCGGCGAGGAGACGCGCTGCAGCTCGCGAATCACCGGCATTTCGTTGTGGTACTTCAGGTACAGGCGGAGCGTCCCCGCGGGGCCGTCCTCCAGGACCTTGAAGTCCGCGATGTAGTGATTGTCGCGCAGCAGGCGCGCCAGTTCACTCTTGAGCTTGGACGCGGGCATGTCCACGCGCTTGTGCCCCGCCGAGCAGGCGTTGCGGATGCGAGTCAGCATGTCCGCGACTGGATCTGTCATGCTCATGCGTTGCCGTCCCTCTTGGTCCCGTGCGTCGTCATATCGAAATCCCTCAGGCCACCCGAAGAGACGTCGGCGTCTCCCCGCGGAACGGCCAGCCAAACTCGCGCAGCAGCGCCATCGCGAGATCGTCGCGACCGGCCGTGGTCACCAGCGTGATGTCCATCCCGTGGACGTTCTCGACCTTGTCGTAGTCGATCTCGGGGAAGACCATCTGTTCCTTGATGCCGAACGTGTAGTTGCCACGCCCGTCGAAGCTCTTCGTCGGCAGCCCGCGGAAGTCGCGCATGCGCGGCACCGTGAGCATGATGAAGCGATCGAGGAACTCGTACATCCGCGCGCCACGCAGGGTGACGGCGCAGCCGACCGGCATCCCGGCCCGGAGGCCGAAATTCGCGATCGCCTTCTTGGCCTTGGTGACCACGGCCTTCTGGCCGGTCACCTGCGCCAACTCCTCGACCGCGACGTCCACCAGGCGCGGCGTCTTGGCGCCCTCGCCGAGGCCGACGTTGAGGACGATCTTCACGAGCCGCGGCACCTGATTCGGGTTCGTGAGGCCGAACTGCTTCACGAGGCGCGGACGGACCGCCTCCTCATAGTGCGTCTGCAGGCGCGGCTTGCCGGCCCGCGCCTTCGGCGCGGCCTCGGTCGGCAGGGACGACACGGCGCCACGCGCCCCGCCGCTCGCCGATGCGCCCTTCTTGCTGGCCGGGGCGCCGGTCTTGCCGCCGCCCTTCGACGGCGACTTGCCGCCGTCCTTGCCACCCTTCGTCGGAGTCTTCGCCATTACCGGGTCCTCGGGATTGCTGCCCCGGACTTCACGGCGATCCGCTCCACGGTCCCGTCAGCATCCTTCTGCCGGCGGATCCGGGTGGGCGCGCCCGTCGTCGGGTCGATCAGCATCACCTTCGAGTGGTGGAAGGGCGCCGGGAACGTGAAGATCCCCCCTTCCGTCGTCTGGGTCGGCCGGCGGTGCTTCTTCGCCAGGTTGAGCCCGTCCACGGTCACGCGCCCGGTCTTCGGAAAGACCTTGAGCACGGTGCCGCGCTTCCCCTTGTCGTCTCCCGAGATCACCTGGACGGTGTCGCCCTTGGTGATGTGGAGCCGCATGGCGACCGGCGCCGTATGGCGCACGCGCTTCGCCTTGCGATGCACGAGCTGCTTCATGTTAGAGCACCTCCGGCGCCAGCGAGACGATCTTCATGTAGCGCTTCTCGCGCAGCTCACGGGCCACCGGCCCGAAGATGCGGGTCGCCTTCGGCTCGCCCTGGTCGTTGATGATGACCGCGGCGTTCTCGTCGAAGCGGATGTACGACCCGTCCTTCCGGCGCACTTCCTTCGCGGTCCGCACGATCACGGCCTTGGCCACGTCGCCCTTCTTCACCTGGCCGGTCGGAATGGCGTCCTTGATCGCCACCACCACCCGGTCACCCAGGGAGGCGTAGCGCCGCCGCGACCCGCCGAGGACCCGGATCACGAGCGCCTTACGGGCCCCCGAGTTGTCCGCGATCTTCAGGATGCTCTCCTGCTGTACCATCGTCTCGTCTCCCCGGCCTAGCGAGCCCGCAGAACCAGCTCGACAGTCCGCCAATGGACCGTCTTCGCCAGCTTGCGCGTCTCCATGATCTTCACCGTGTCGCCCGCCTTGGCGTCATGGTCGTTGCGAACCTTCACCTTCTTGCTGCGGGTGACCTGCTTGCCGTACTTCGGGTGCGCCAAGCGGCGCTCCAGCAGTACCGTCACCGTCTTCTGCATCTTGTCGCTCACCACGACGCCCGTGCGGATCTTGCGCGCGAGGCGTTCGGCGGCGGTGGTCGTCTCTTCAGTCATCGCCATCTCCTCACGCCTTCCGGCGCTTCTCGCCCAGGATCGTCAGGACCCGCGCCACGTCGCGGCGAATGGTCCGGAACCGCATCGGATTGTCCACAGTCTCCGTCGCGGCGCGGAAGCGCAGGCGGAAGCGCTCCTCCCGCAGCTCGGCCAACTTTGCTTCGAGCTGCTCAATGGAGAGCGCCCGCAGGTCTACACTCGTGTTCGTCATGCCTTAGATCTCCTCGCGCTTGAGGACGCGGGTCCGGACCGGCAACTTGGCCTGGGCGAGCGCGAGCGCCGCCTTGGCCAGCTCCTCCGACACGCCATCCACTTCGAAGAGAATGCGGCCCGGCTTCACCACGGCCACCCACCCCTCGGGATTGCCCTTGCCCTTGCCCATGCGGGTTTCGGCCGGCTTCTTCGTGATCGGCTTGTCCGGGAAGATCCGGATCCAGACCTTGCCGCCACGCTTCATCTCACGGGTCATCGCCACACGGGCCGCCTCGATCTGGCGGTTGGTGATCCACCCCGGCTCCATCGAGGTGATCGCCCACTCGCCGAACGCCACCGAGTTGCCCCGGGTGGCGACGCCCTTGGTGCGTCCCTTGAACGTCTTGCGGAACTTGATCCGCTTCGGTGCCAACATGGTGTCAGCTCCCCGTGCTGTAGGTGCGGCCGCTCATGTCGTCCACGACCTCGCCCTTGAAGATCCAGACCTTGATGCCGATGGCACCGTAGGTGGTCTTCGCCCGGCCCATCGCATAGTCGATGTCGGCGCGCAGCGTGTGGAGCGGCACCCGGCCCTCGCGGTACCCTTCGGTCCGCGCGATTTCGGCGCCGCCGAGGCGACCCGCCGCCCGCACGCGGATGCCCTGGGCGCCCATCCGCATCGCGCTCTGCACCGCGCGCTTGAGCGCCCGGCGGAACGAGATGCGCTGCTCGAGCTGCGCGGCGATGTTGTCGGCGACCAGCTTGGCCGACAGCTCCGGCCGCTTGATCTCCTCGACGTTCACCGCGACTTCCTTGTTGACCTTGAGCTGACGCTCGAGGACCATGGCCAGCTCCTCACGGAGCTTGTCCACTTCGGCGCCGCGCTTGCCGATGACCACGCCCGGTCGCCCGGTGTGGATCGTCACGGTCACCTTCCCCGGCTTCCGCTCGATGTGCACTTCGGCAATCGCCGCGTGCCCGAGCCGCCGCTGGATGTAATCACGGATGAGCCGATCCTCGGCCAGCAACGCCGGCATGTCCTTCGAGGCGGCGTACCACCGGGACAGCGGCTGCTTGGTGACTCCGAGCCGGAACCCGACCGGATGCGTCTTCTGACCCATTACTTCGCCCCCTTCGTCGTCACGGCAATCTTGACGTGACTGGTCGGCTTCCGGATCGGCGTGGCCCGTCCCTGGGCCGCGGCCGCGAACCGCTTCAACGGCGAGCCCATGTCGACCTGGGCATCCGAGACGACCAGGAGGTCGACGTCGAACGCTTCGTTGGCCAGCAGGGCCTTCTGCTCCGCGTTCGCGACCGCCGACTTCAGCGTCTTCGCGATCTGCTTCGCCGCCAGCTTCTTGTTGAACATCAAGAGCGCGTACGCCTCATTGACGTTCTTGCCACGGATCAGGTCCATCACCAGGCGCATCTTGCGCGGCGACTGCCGGACCGAGCGCTGAATCGCATAGCCATGCATATCAGGCCTTCGCCTTCTTGTCCGCGACCAGCTTGCCGCTGTGGCCACGGAACAGTCGGGTCGGCGCGAACTCGCCCAGCTTGTGGCCGACCATGTTCTCGGAGACGTACACCGGGACGAACTTGTTCCCGTTGTGCACGGCGAAGGTGTGACCCACGAACTCGGGGAGAATGGTGCTCGCCCGGCTCCAGGTCTTGACGACCTTCTTCTCGCTCTTTGCGTTCAGGGCCGTCACCTTGTCTGCCAGCGCCTGCTGGACGAAGGGGCCCTTTCGAATGCTGCGTGCCATTACTTGGTCGCCTTCCCGCGCTTGCGGCCGCGCACAATGAGTCGGTTCGATGCCTTCTTCCGCTTCCGCGTCTTCGTCCCCTCGGGCTTGCCCCACGGCGAGACCGGCGGACGACCGCCAGAGGTCTTGCCTTCACCGCCGCCGAGCGGGTGGTCCACCGGGTTCATCGCCACGCCGCGGACATGCGGACGCTTGCCGAGCCAGCGGCTCTTGCCGGCCTTGCCGACGGAGAGCAGCTCGTGCTCCGAGTTCCCGACCTCGCCGATCGTCGCCAGGCAGCGCCCATGCACCAGGCGCATTTCCGACGACTTCATCCGCAGCGTCACGTACTCGCCCTCACGGGCCAGCACCTGGGCGCCCTGACCGGCCGCGCGGGCCATCTGTCCACCCTTGCCGATCTTCAACTCGATGTTGTGGACCATGGTGCCCAGCGGCACCTCGCCCAACGGCATCGTGTTGCCGACGCGGACATCGCTGCCCGGGCCGCTCATCACCGTGTCGCCCTGCTTCAGGCCGGCCGGGTGCAGGATGTAGCGCTTCTCGCCGTCGGCGTAGAAGAGCAGCGCGATGCGCGCGGTCCGGTTCGGATCGTACTCGATCTCGGCGACGCGCGCCGGGATCCCGAACTTGTCCCGCTTGAAGTCGATCTTGCGGTACATCTGCTTGTGGCCACCGCCGCGATGCCGCGAGGTGACGTGACCCTGGTTGTTGCGGCCGCCCGACGACGTCAGGGGCTCGAGCAACGACTTCTCAGGGGTGCCCCGCGTGATCTCGTCGAAACCGGAGACCGAACGGAAGCGCGTGCCCGCGGTAATCGGGCGGAACTGACGAATACTCATTTAGCCCTCGAACACGGCCAATGATTCGCCGTCCTTCAGGGTCACGATGGCCTTCTTCCAACGCGGCGTCACGCCACGGGTCTTGCCCCGGGCGATCGCGTTGCGGCGCATCTGCATGGTGCGGACTTTGGTGGCATTCACGCCGAAGAACTGCTTCAGCGCCGCCTTGATCTGGTCCTTGGTCGCCTCGGGATGCACCTCGAAGACGTACTCCTGGCGATCCTGCCACGCCTGGGAGCTCTTCTCGGTGATCATGGGGCGCACCAGGATGCCGTGCAGGTCCGCCATTACTCACTCTCCGTCTTGGGGGCGGTCTTCTTGGCCGCCGCCTTCTTCTTGGGCTTCGGGGCCTCCTCGGCCTCGTCCACCATCGGCTCGCCACCGAACGCCTCGCCCTCGATCACCAGGGCATCGGCGCGGAGGATGTCATACGCCGAGGCATCGGCGAACGGCAGCACCGTGAGGTGCGGCACGTTGCGGGCGCTGAGGTACACCGGCGGCTTGGCGCCGTTGGTGAGGATCAGCGTCTTGACGCCGTCGAGCGCCAGCTTGCCGAGCAGGCCGAGCAGCTCCTGGGTCTTCGGGGCCGTGAACGCGATCGTGTCGATCACGTGCAGCATCCCCTCGCGAGCCCGGGCGTTGAGGGCCGAGCGACGCGCCAGCTGGCGCACCTTCTTCGGCAACTCCGTGCGGTACGAGCGCGGGCTCGGACCGAAGGCGACACCACCGCCACGCCAGTGCGGCGCGCGGTTCGAACCCTGACGGGCCCGGCCGGTCCCCTTCTGCTTGTACGGCTTGCGGCCGCCACCGGACACTTCAGCGCGGGTCTTCACCTTGTGGGTGCCCTGACGCTGGTTGCCCAGGAACGACTTCACGGCCTGGTGCAGCACGTCCTCGTTGACCGTGCCGTCGAACAGGCCAGCCGGCAGCGCATACCCGTCGGCGCGCTTGACGCCGGCAGCGGAATAGTGCGGTGCATTAATCATGGCGGCTCTTCCCTCCCTGCTTCGCGACCGTCACGATGCCGTTCTTCGAGCCGGGCACTGCCCCGCGCACGAACAGCAGGTTCCGCTCCGAATCGACCTTCACGATGGTGAGGCCCATTTCCGTGTGACGCGCGGCGCCCTGGTGGCCCGGCATCTTCTTGCCCTTGATCACGCGCGACGGATCCGTGCCGGCGCCGATCGAGCCCGGCTTCCGGTGGCGCGTGTTGCCGTGCGAGGCCGGACCACCGCCGAAGCCGTGCCGGTGCACCACGCCCTGGAACCCGCGACCCTTCGTCGTCCCGGTGACCTTGACCAGGTCCCCGTCGGCGAAGATGTCGACCGTCACCATCGCGCCCGGCGTCAGCTCCGTGCCCGGCAGCTGGAACGAGCGGATGATCTGCGGCGCGTAGTCGATGCCGGCCTTCTTGGCATGGCCCAGCGCGGCGCCCGAGGTGCGCTGCGCCTTGCGACGGCCGTAGCCGAGCTGCGCCTGCGCCTCGTTCACTTGCAGCACCGGGCACGGCCCGGCCTCGATGACCGTCACCGGCACTGCCGTGCCGTCCGCGGCAAACACACGCGTCATGCCGAGCTTGCGTCCAATGATGGCCATGGACTACTCGACCTTGATCTCGACGTCCACGCCGGCCGGAAGATCCAGCTTCGTCAGCGCGTCCATCGTCTGGGGCCTGGAGTCGTGGATGTCGAGCAGGCGCTTGTGCGTCCGCAGCTCGAACTGTTCACGGCTCTTCTTGTCGACGTGCGGCGAGCGCAGCACCGTCCACCGCTCGGTCTTCACCGGCAGGGGAATCGGTCCCGACACTTGCGCACCGGTCTTTTCCGCAGTGCGTACGATATCCGCCGCGGCCTGGTCCAGCACCACGTGGTCGAACGCCTTGAGGCGGATCCGGATCTTTCCAGCCATCGTGAGTCCTCTCTGATGCTCATCATGGCGCGGGATTGTCCCGCGTCACTGCCGCTGTGGGG
>Ga0138256_10006521_pt1 | contig 12335 bp, 10 predicted proteins | sample KNB2016incub_MG_FD_105486 | JGI IMG/M metagenome (GOLD analysis project Ga0138256, IMG submission 105486) | Active sludge microbial communities from wastewater in Klosterneuburg, Austria - KNB2014incub_MG | ecosystem: Engineered > WWTP > Activated sludge > Unclassified | place: Austria... | reverse complement strand
GACTCCTGCCTTTTATTGAAGCAAGGTTTCGATCTTCGCCGAGATTTCGGCGGCTTTCTGGCCTGCTTCATCGACTGGCAGTCCCTTCGCAACGCCGGGGCGCTTGTGTCCGGCAGTGCCGACGTACGAATCTCGCAGGACGCTCAGTCGCTGTTGGATGAGTGGCAGGGCCTCGGTCGGCAATTTGCGAGTGGTGAAATAGTCCTGCGGTGATTTCGCTTTCGTAACTTCGCTGTCTCCCATCGCGGCAATCAGTTGTTGAGCCATGAACCAATGGCCTTCTCCATTGGGGTGAACTCCGTCAGGCTGCCAGGTGAACTTGGGATCTGCTTCGCGTTGTTTCTTCACTGCTGCGGTCATTGCCGAGTGGAGATCGATCACGACCCAGCCTTGCTCGCGCTGCTTGACCAGCCACTCGCTATAGCGGTCGAGCACCTCGTTGTACGAGAACTTTTTCGGCGCTCGCAGGTCGTCGTAAAAGGGTGGCGTAATGACAATCAGCTTTGCGCCGGCACCTTTCACCTTCTCTTGCAACTTTTGCCACCCCTTTTGATAAGCGGCGAAGCGTTCGGCGTCGAAGGGTTCGTAGATTCCGCAGTTGATGCCATAGCAGGCAAAGACGAGATCCGGTTTCACGAGCGGCAGAACGCGATCGATGCGCTCAAATAAATCAGGCCGCGGAAACTTACCACCGGCGTGACCGTCTTCGCTCAAGCCCGAAACGGTTTCACTAGCCAAGCCGCAGTTGATGACCGTCGGGGTCTTTGCCCCTCGCTGGGCAACCAGCCAGGCATCGAACATGCCGACATATTGTCCGGCAGCGGTGATGCTATCTCCCAGGAACACAATCCGCTGCGACTTTTTCACGAGTTCGTGGGCCGGAGACTCTTCGCCTTGAACGATGGACGTTGAGATCATTGTCACCGAGATCAGGGTGAGCAGCCTGAACAGCATTCTCTTCGGCCAATTTGCAGAGCAGCACATCGCAGGGAACTTTCGCAGGAGAGGAAGGCGAGAAATGGGAAGCCGCAAGTTCTTTCACGCCACACGTTAACTGCTGAACAAGTGGCGGTAAAGCGCGAGGCCGCAGCCTGCTGCGCAGGCCAATGAGCGTACAGCTAACGCAGTCGGTAGGGTTTTGCTGGCAGGCAAGGTTTGCTTCATCCGGCAGGTCGCACGGTTCCGATAGCCAGTGAGTATCGATTGTTGGGCAGCAGAAGCACGCGCGGGATGTGTGTGCAACATTAGGCGTGGCATCGTTGAGGAGCGGCTGGGATGAACCGATCGCTAGAAGCACTGGCTATCTTTACGATTTGCCTGGGTGGCATTCTCGCCGCCGTCCGCATTTCGTCGAAAGATCAGGCCGTTCCCAGCCGCAACATGGCAGAACGCCCCGCATCGCCGGCCATACCTGCCAAGGGAACCAGTTCGGCCAGCGAAACACCGGCCATTGAAGCCTGGACCGAAGAAGCCCCCTCGTTAATTGCTTATGAAAACGGCTGCGGTCTCGATCGAGCAGAAAATCGCGTTTACTCTGCCTTTCCTCCGCTCGTCACTCCCGCAGGCTTCGTACGGAGCGTGATCCGGTCGCAGCCCTTGCCGATTTATGTGTTGCCCGATGAATCGGCAGAATCAGAATCTTTGGCGACTGGTTATGACGCTGCCTACGATGAGGCGATGGACCTCGCTTCATCGCCGGACGAAGTGAACTACGTCCAAGAGGCGACCGACTACGCTGCCGCGGAACTGGCCGCCGCCAGTGAAGGCGAGCAACATGGCACGTTTAGCGATCTAGGCTCGGAAACGCCAGAGAATCGATATTCGGGCTGGTATGCCCTTCGTACCCAATGGAACTCTCTCGTCAATTGGACTGGTGAGCAGTCGACTCACCTCGACTTCGCCTACTTGGCTCCTGCCCGCCGAGCACTTGAAGTTCGTTGGTCAACGTCAACGCTCTCTGCCATGCTGAGCAACTCGAAGGTCCGCTCCCAAGTTCGCCGCGACCTGCTGCTGAAGCTTTTTCGCAAGCGAGCCGAGTCGACAAATTCCACTCGTATCACCTGGGACGATTATCTGAGCTTTGCCGATCGGCAGTTGGGCCAGGCCAGCGAAACGAAGGGGGAAGTGATCCGCACGAGCCGACTTTTCCCCCGCACGCCCAAGAAGGCTGAATCAGACTCGGTCTGGTCCACCCGCTAGGGCCTCGAAGACGATGGAGTCCCCCACTCCACCCAGCTTCACCTCGAAAATCCACCTTAAAGCATGGATTTTACTGAGGTAGTGTTCCAGCTGGGAGGAAATGCCTGCCAGCATGGATTTAGGCGGTCGAAAGCGCCAGAAATCCATTGGAGGGGCAATTTCTATTTTTTTGATAGCGTAACCCCTACCGAGTGAATAGAATGGGCTCTGGCGGTAGCACAAATCGCCATTCATGCAGGGGCGCAGGCTTCAGGGGCGACGGCAGTCTCTTCTCGGAACAGAGGATTCGCACGCCGTCACGTCACCTTTGTTGGAGTTCACCATATGTCGATGCGCAGTCAATTCTGGCTGGCAGGTCTGACGGTTTTAGTTCTCTCGGCTGCAGTTCACGCTGCACCGCCGGCTGATACAGCCCGGCTTGCCACCTATGAGAACGCCGCCGGCGAAATGTTTTTCGCCGCGAGTCTGGTCCCTGAAAAGGGAAACGACCCGCAACAAACGAATGAAGTCGTCGTCTTGTTCGATACTTCGGCCAGCCAGGCCGGTATGTATCGAGACGATGCCCTCGCTGCCTTGCGAGCCATGCTCGCGAAGCTCGGCCCCAACGACCGCGTCAAGCTGGTCGCCGTGGACCTGAATGCCGTCGAAATGTCGCGCGGCTTTGTCGCCCCCAAGGGTGCCGACATCGATGCCGCGATTGCGAAGCTGCAGAATCGGGCGCCTCTCGGTGCCACCGATATGCCTGCCGCTCTGGAATCGGCCGCTGCCAGCTTTGTCCCTGGCAAAGCCGCCCACAGCGTCGTTTATCTGGGCGATGGCAACAGCAAAGCCAACTTGCTCACGACCGATCGCTTGGCCGGCTCGGTCAATCAACTGGTGAAGAACCGCGCCGCGGTTACTAGCTATGCCGTTGGTAAAGATGCCAACGTCGCCATGCTCGCCGCCTTGGCGAATCAAACGGGCGGCATGGTACGAACTGCTGGGCAGGTCGATCCGACCCTCGGCGGCCTGGCATTGGCCTCCGCCGTGCAGGGTGCTGTGATGTGGCCCGTGACGACCACGTTGCCAGAATCCATGACCGCCGTTTACCCGCAGCAAGTTCCTCCGCTGCGCAGCGACCGCGATACGATCATTGTCGGCAAGCTGTCTGCTCGCGATGCCGCCTCGATCAAGATCGACGCCGAAATGAACGGTCAGGTCGTCAATCTGAACTGGAAAGTCACGCCCGAGAAATCGTCGGAAGACTTTGCCTTCTTGCCTCGTTTGATCGAAGTGGCTCGTCAAGATCGTGGCCTGTCACTGCCCACCGTTGGCACCGCTGGTCTGCGTGAAGCAGCCATCACAACTCTGCAAAGCGCCGAGCAATTGGCCAAGCTGGGACAGGAAGCACTTGCTTCTGGCAACACTGCCGGTGCATTGCATGTCGCCAAGGCAGCCCTGGCTCGCGACCCACAGAATCCTGGTGCTATTGCCCTGCGTGATGCCGCTCAGCGTCAAGCGGGAATGGCCCCCGCTGCCACGGGTGAACCAGACTTGAATCTCGTCAAGTTGCAACAGCAACCGGGCGTGGATTGGTCGCAGATGCCTGCTGAAGGACCGCAGCTCATTCGTCAATTCGACGAAATGAACCAGATCAATCAGCAGCGGATGCAAGCTCAGGTCGAAAACGAGCTGAACAACGCTCGTGCTCGCATGTCGACCAGCCCGCGCGACGTCGAAGATCAACTCAAGCGGATCCAAGCGACGATCGAGCAAACGGCCGATCTGAGCGCCGAAATTCGTCAACAATTGCGTGAACGAGTGGAGACCGCCATTCGGGAAGCTCGCCGCGAAGCAGTGATCGTTGAAGAACGGCTCGCCGTCGATCAAGAGCGTGCTGCGGTTGCCAAAGAACTCGAACGGATCAATCAGGAATTGGTCCTGGGCGAACAACGGTTGAAGCAGATCATGGATCGCTTCACTTCGCTGATGGAAGAAGGTCGCTATCAAATTGCCGATGACGAAGTCGCCACCGAAGTGGAACATTTGGATCGTCAAGCTGCAATCACTCGTCAAAACGCAGGGGTTCTCGCCGAATCGGTCACGACCGCTGGTCGTATGCAACGCGGTTACTACCAGCTCTCCGAAGTGCAACGCCTGCGTCGCAAGAACTTCCTCGAGACGCTGTACCAGGTCGAGCTTTCTCACATTCCGTTCCCGGATGAACCACCAATCGTTTATCCGCCAGCCGAACGCTGGGAAGAACTGACGCTACGTCGCAAGAAGTACGCGTCGGTCGATCTCGCCAAGCAAGGAAGCAAGGAAGAGAAAGTTTACAAGGCCCTCAACGAAGACACCACGTTGGAATTCGTCGATACGCCTCTCAAGGACGTGATGTCGTACCTGGCTGACAATCACGGCATCACGATCGTCCTCACCAAGAAGATCGAAGATGCTGGCGTTCAGCCCGATCAACCGGTAACCAAGAACCTGAAGCAAATCAGCTTGCGTTCTGCCTTGCGTCTCCTCCTGGGCGATTTGAATCTCACCTACATGGTGAAGGACGAAGTGCTCAAGATCACGACCGTGGAAGACGCTCAAAGCCCTGAAAATATGTCGACGAAGGTTTACCCGGTGGGTGACCTTGTCGTGCCGATCTCCAACAACAACATCCTCGGTGGGCTGCTCGGTGGGCTCGGCGGCGGCCAGCAAGGTGGTGGTGGTGGGTTTGGCGGTGGTGGCGGTGGATTTGGTGGTGGTGGTCAACAAGGTGGTGGTTTCGGTGGCGGTGGTGGCGGTCTCTTCGCTGTCGAAGACGACCTGACCCTCGGTGCCAAGAAGCCAGCCGCACCAGCGACCGTCAAGCCAGCCGAACAACCGGTTGTTCCTGCTGCTCAACCTGAAGTCAAGCGTCCTGCAGTTGTCACCGGCAAGGTGATCTCGCTGTCGGATAGCAATTGGGATGCTTACTTCGCCGCGCAGAAGGAAGAGATCAAGAAAACGATCGACGCCGACAAAGATGCGACGACTCAAGCGGCCCAACTGATGGCCGATATTCGCGAGACCATTCGTCATCAAATGGAAGCCAAGAAATTCGGCGACATCACCTCTCTCATCCAAGCTGCCATGCGGCAAGGCTGTGTTGAGCACTGGATGTACGAAGCTCTTGGCTTGGCCATGCAAGCCAATCAAGCTCCGCCCGAAGAACTCGAGCGGGCCCTGATGTCGGCTGTCGACTTCGCCAATTCCGAAGACGAAATGTTGTTCATTGCTGCGTATATGCACAAGGCTGGCTTGTACAAGCGGGCCCTGCAAATCTGCCAGCAAGTGACCGCCGCCAATCCGGCTCGTCATGATGCTTACCTGCAAGGTCTGCAATTGGCGCAACGTTTGAACGACACCAAGGCGATCGAATGGGCATGCGTCGGTATCCTGAGCCAATCGTGGACCAAGGAACAGCAGCAACTGCCGGCCAATGCTTTCCGCACGGCCAAGGCAACTCACGCTCAATTGGTCGCTGAAAAGCGTCTTGCCGAAGCCAAGCAATTGGACGAAGCGGTTCGCAAAGCGGGCGAACGAGATTGCGTCGTCATCATCAAGTGGACCGGAGATGCGGACATCGACCTTTCGGTCGAAGAACCGGCTGGCACCATCTGCTCGTTCCGTCAGCCTCGCTCGACCAGCGGTGGCGTGTTACTCGGAGATGTTTCGTCAGTGGAAGCCGGCAAAACGACTGACGGCTGCCAAGAAGTGTATGTTTGCGGCGAAGGCTTTGATGGCACGTATCGCGTCGCCTTGAAGAACGTCTGGGGCAAGCCCAGCGGTGGCAAAGTGACGATCGATATCTACAGTCATTACGGCACGCCGCAGCAGAAGATGATCCACGAGCAAATCCCGCTGACGGATAAAAACGCGGTCGTTGTCTTCGAACTGAAGGATGGTCGCCGGAAGGATGCATTGCCCGAAGCACAGGTTGCTCAAGTTGCTCGCGTGCAAAACGCGGTGAACCAGGCGATCTTGGCTCAGCAAATGGGTGGATTGAACAACAGCGTCGGCAACGCCGGCCAGAACTTTGCGAATGCCCAAGGCCTCAACCAAGCCTTGGCGAATCGGCTTGGCATTGGTCGCCCAGGTGCCGTCGGGTACCGCCCGAACATCACCGTGTTGCCCGAAGGTGCTCAGTTCCTGTCGAACGCGGTGATCTCGGCCGACCGCCGTTACGTCCGCGTCTCGCCTTCGCCGTCGTTCACCTTGATCGCCGAAGTTTACACGTTCAACTTCGTCAGCGGTCAACAAACGCAGCAGCAAGGTGGCCAAGGACAGAACAACCAGAACCAACAAGGCGCTGGCGCCGGTGGTGGTGGCGGTTTCTTCTAATCGTCCGCAGCCAATCTGCAGCAAGATCAAAAGCGAAATGCCTCAGGCTCGTCAAAGAACCTGAGGCATTTTTCGTTTCTGGCTTCGATCGCGATCAGGTTTCGATCTTCGTTCCCAGCAAAGCCAGAAACTGCTTGATCCAAGCCGGATGCGCTGGCCACGCGGGAGCGGTCACTAGGTTGCCATCGGTATGGGCATTGTCGAAGCCGCTGGATGCGGCGACAAACTCACCACCCGCGAGTTCCACTTCGACTTGGCACGCGGGATAGGCGCTCACCTTTTTACCATCGATCACCTTCGCCGCGGAGAGCAACTGCGCGCCGTGGCAAATCGCAGCGATCGGTTTCTGGGCCTTAGCGAAGTGCTGCACGATTTCCAGCACGCGCGGTGTCATTCGCAAATATTCGGGCGCACGTCCACCGGGGATGACCAAGCCATCGAATTTGGATTCATCCATGGTGTCAAAGGTCGCAGTAATCCGAAACAGATGTCCAGGCTTTTCACTATAGGTCTGATCCCCTTCAAAATCGTGGATCGCTGTCTTGATCGTGTCCCCTACCTTTTTTCCTGGGCAAACAGTCTCGACTTGGTGACCGGCAAGCAGCAGCATCTGGAAAGGAACCATCGCCTCGTAGTCCTCCACGAAGTCTCCGACCAGCATCAATAATTTCTTTTGAGCCATCACTGATTCTCCTCAGATCAATTCCATTCGAGATGCTTGACAAGTTACTTGCGTGCTGCGGCAGCAGGATCGATGCCCATATCGCGTAACATCATCTGCATATCCTCCCAAACAAACTTCTTGGCGTCAGGATTCCTCAGCAAGTAGGCCGGGTGATACGTGGCCACGACCTTGCTGCCGCGATAGTCATGAAACCTGCCTCGCAGTTTACCGATCGACTCCGTTGTCTCGAGCAGGGCCTGCGCCGGCGTCGCGCCCACGCACACGATGTACTCAGGACGCAGGACGGCAAACTGCCGCTCGAAAAAGTTGCGACAGTTACTCACTTCGTCGGGCTCGGGCTTGCGATTGTCCGGCGGCCGACAGCGCAGCACGTTCATGATGTAAACCTCTTCGCGTTTGAACGAGCAAGCTTCGATGATCTTGGTCAGCAGCTGCCCGGCGCGCCCGACGAACGGAATGCCTTCGCGATCTTCGTCCGCACCCGGCGCTTCGCCAAAGATCACGATCCGCGGTGTGACATTGCCATCGCCAAACACTGTCCGCGACCGATTCCGAACGAGTTGCTGGCAGGCGATGCAGCCGGCCACTTCCTTTTTCATTTTCTCGAAGGCATCGAGCCGCTCATCACGACTCAGCAGCGGACCATCCCACGGCAACAAGCGAAGCGAAGAAGTCGACTGGGTCGCCGCAGGGACCGTTTTCCGTGGCATGGCTTCCAAACTAGCTGATGAATAGGAAAGATCTCGCGGCATATTCACCGCAGGAGTAGGCGTTGACGATAGGGACACCGGAGCCGCTGGGACGCTCAAGCTCGCCTCATTCCGCGCAGCGACTGCTGGCAACGCGCCGAGCTGCTGTACGCCGAATCCTCGCAGCGCTTCGAGTTGCTGCACGATCAAACGACGAATTGGGTCTGAATGGCTCATATAGGTCCGCAGTCATGAATCGCGTCTGACGCAAACCTGAATCTATGCCAAGAGCCACCCTCGGTCGATAACCCGCGATTAACGAAGCTGCGAGGACGTTGGCAAGTCCATAAACCCCACGAATCCCTGCCGCGAGTAGCCATTTCTCGTCAGCCACTTGACAATTGCCTCGCCACCGGGCAAATTATTGCAATTGAGACTCAGTCTTAACTAATGCCACTGGCCTTGGTTGAGGAGACTCTCGGTAACCAGCTAGGGCATCGCGCCGCTTCTTTCATAGCAGTGCGTCCTCGCCAGTGATGCCAACTCCATCCGATCCCGCGCGTGTGCGGGATCAATCCCCCTTTGCTTCCCTTGTGAAGCATCTTTCTGGAGAGTGCGTTCATGCCTGCTGGAAAAAGTTCCTTGAGTAGTCGTAGGCTTCGTGCCTTTACCCTGGTCGAGTTGCTCGTCGTGATTGCGATCATCGGCGTGCTCGTCGCGCTGTTGCTGCCCGCCGTGCAAGCCGCTCGTGAAGCTGCCCGCCGGATGTCTTGCACCAATAAGCTGAAGCAAGTCGTTCTCGCCTCGCATAACTTTCACGATACCTATCAAAAGCTCCCCTACGGAGCGCTCGACCGCCAACCAGGCGAAGCAACGGCGACTTACTATACCGGCCACATTCAAATTCTGCCGTTCATGGAAGGGGATGCCATCGCCCGCCGCTGGAATCCTGCCCTGCCCCGCAATAGCACGGTCGATAATGGTGGCGGATTTTCGAATGCCAGCTTGCAGCAAATGAAAATTCCGACTTACACCTGCCCCACCATGACGCCACCGAGCGGACCGCTCGGTGGCGTTGAAAACCGCGCTCCTTGCAGCTACTTGTTTGCTGCCGGAACTCAGGACGCACAGCTGTATGCGTACGCCAGCTACTACATGCAACCCGAACCCGCGTACGACGGCGCTGTCATTCCGATCAAGGACACGACAACCACCCCGGCTTATCCCAACGGCGAGGCAACCAAGCTGCGTGACATGACCGATGGCACCTCGAACACCTTCTTCGCGGGCGAAACCGACTTTGTGCCCGAGGGCAAGCCTTCAACGAAGATGGGTGGCATCTGGTCGTACGGATACATCGGTTACTCGTGGGGCACGACATTCGTGAAGTTCAACAAGCACGATCACACCACCACAGTGTACGGTGCATTTCGTAGCCAGCATCCTGGTGGCGCCAACTTCGCACTCAGCGATGGTTCCGTACGTTTCCTCGCTGATTCCGTTGAGAACGCCATCTATCAAGCAGCCGCTACTCGCAATGGTGGCGAAGCTCTCATGTTGCCGTAGTCTGCTGCGAATCGAATTGCGTTAATCCAACTAGCGTTGCCGCAGCGAGTGATTTTCGCTCGTTGCGGCAACGTCATTAGTTCTATCGCCCAACGAATTGTTGCCAATACTTCATATGCAAAATATCTATTACTTAATTACACTTTTTGCGGCACTCGTCTTTGCCACCGTAACCGGTTGCGGCGACAAAGTCACTCCACCTGCACCAGCACCTGCGGCAACCACGCTGTCGCTGGAGGACTGGCGCAAGCTGCCTGTCGAACTGAAATACGATGGTGACACGCTCGACCGTCTGCGCATGAATGACCCGCGATTGCAGAATGAGCGGGCCTGGCAAGCCTACATGATGCAGAACATCATCCCCGAACGAAAGAAAGACATTCCAGGAGTGCCAGGGCAGCCGAAGCCCTAGAACTTGCTGATTTCGAGTTCGCGGCCATCGATGAACACTCGTTCGATGGCCAGCTCTGGGCTGAGTACCAACACATCCGCTCGCTTACCGGCGGTTAGACTGCCGAGGTCGCGATCTTGCCCGGCGATCTTCGCAGGCGTGAGCGACGCCATCCGGATCACTTCCCACAGTGGCCGACCGGTGAGTCGCTGGAAGGTGCGGACCATGTGGTCCATCCCCATGCAGCTCGAGGCAAGTGCTTTGCCATCGAGCGTCATGCCCACATCATCCCGCTTGAGCAACGGCTCGCCTCCCACGAGCGGTCCGATCAAATACTCGCCATTGGGCATGTCGAGGGCCCGGCTCGTATCGGTCACCAGCGCCAGACGATCCGGCCCTTTGATCTTCAGCGCGAGCAATAACAAGCCAGCATCCAGGTGTTTGCCATCGGCGATCACTTCCGTGGTCAGTTCGTCGTAATAGAGCGTTGCTTCCAGCACGCCTCCTTGCATCGGATACATCTGAAACTGCCGCAGTTTGCTCTTGTCGCTCATGGCACAGTACAGGTGGTCGACATGCCGCACTCCCCATTCGACCGCGACCGTCATCTGGTCGAACGTTGCCCAGGAATGTCCCACATTGGTTCGCACTCCCTTGGCACGACAGGCTAAGGCGAACTCTTTCGCGCCGGGTAACTCGGGAGCAACCGTCGCAGTGACCAAATCATCCGCATACTCAAGGTATTGACTGAACTCCTCTTCAATCGGCGGGCGAATGGGTCCGCCTGGATGAGCCCCGCGAGCTTCGTAGCGAAAATAAGGCCCGTAGAAATGGGCCCCCATCACTCGCGCGCCGTTAGGCTCGGGCGATTGACGAAACCGACGCGTTTGCTCGAGTGTCGCCATGATCTGTTCATGCGTCGCGACGGTCGTCGTCGCCGCGAGTCTCGTCGTGCCATGCCGGGCATTCGCTTTCAAGGCGAGCCGAAATGCTTCGGCAGTTCCATCCATGAAGTCGCCGCCAGCGCCGCCATGCACATGCAAATCGACGAAGCCGGGGGAGATGTAACCGTCACCAGCATCAATCACTTTGGCACCGGCGGGCATTTCGGCGCCAAGAGGCAAGACGCGCGCGATTCGCTCTCCATCAACTACCAACGAACCACGCTCGATTCGATCGGACAGAATCAATTGACCGCGAAAAACCAGAGGCTGCGACATAAGGGCTGCTCAGTGGAGAGGCAAGTAGTTTCGACCGTGCGCCCAGCAGCATAACACAGGCGAGACGCTTCGCCGCAACTCACAGCGATTCAACCTGACTGCCCTCAAATTCGTGGCGGCGAAAACTTGATCTTCTCGATCAGCTTGATCGTCGCACCACTCTGAGGATCGAGCCGGCCGGAAATCGCAGTGATGGCCGCGATTGCATGCTCGTATTTCAATTGTGGATCGCATTGCAATTCCACCTCGGCCGCATTACGCAACGAGCCTTCTCCCACAATGGCCGCTAACCGCTGGTGTACCCGATCCCAGCGATCGGGCCCGCTAAACTCTGAATCGGCCATTTGCACGCGAGTGCATTCACCTGCCTCATTCGCTTGCAATCGGACCAAGATCGGCGGCAACTCTTGATCGCGCGCGGGACTAGGCGTTCCTGCGAGGGGCATCCGAATCTGAAAATCCCCTTCCGCCGTTGCAATCTTCAGCGTCATCACGAAAAACGTGAGCAATTGAAAGACGATGTCGATCATCGGCGTCATATCGATGACGATCTTATCCGGCGATTTCCTTTTCATCGACTTCTCCTCGTGGGACAGGCATCCTGCCTGTCATCTTCTTGTCTTGCTCGCCATGCAGGTCATTCACAGGCTGGAAGCCTATGCCACGAGTACAGGCTGGAAGCCAATGCCATCTTCGTTGCTATCGCCGTGAGTTATTCCCGGTGGACATCATCCCTTTGCTACAATTGCGGCTCACCATTTCGACTAACCCTCTCGGGCCCTCGCAACCATGCGCAACACCTGGACCTTTCACTCAGCCGGACAGATCATCTTTGGCAACGGAGCCGTGCAACAACTAGGAATGCGCTGCCTAGAGCATGGCTGGCGGCGAGTGTTGCTGGTAACCGATCAACAGTTGGTAAAGGCTGGCATCGCACCGCGGGTCGAGAAACTGCTGCAAGCAGCGAAGCTCGATGTGCAAGTCTTCGATCAAGGCGCAGCGGAACCGAGCGTGGCTTTAGCGGTGCAACTTGCCGAGCAAGCGAAGGCCTTTCAGCCGCAGGCAATCATCGGGCTCGGTGGCGGCAGCAACATGGACCTGGCGAAGATCGCGGCGGTGCTCGTCACGCATGGGGGCGACCCGAGTCAGTACTTCAGCTTCAACAATGTGCCTGGACCGGTGCTGCCCATCATCGGCGTGCCGACGACTGCCGGTACAGGGAGCGAGGT
>Ga0138256_10006520_pt1 | contig 12336 bp, 11 predicted proteins | sample KNB2016incub_MG_FD_105486 | JGI IMG/M metagenome (GOLD analysis project Ga0138256, IMG submission 105486) | Active sludge microbial communities from wastewater in Klosterneuburg, Austria - KNB2014incub_MG | ecosystem: Engineered > WWTP > Activated sludge > Unclassified | place: Austria... | reverse complement strand
CAGACGAGTCCGTTCCATATTTTGGATCCGATGAATGAGTCATTGCTTAAAATCCTATTTGTGGACAATGATATCCAAATTTCTGAATTTGGCAAACCGTCGACTGCCCCTGCGTCAACTTGGCCATGAAACCGATTGCCCAGGCGTTTCGTGTCTCCCTGTAATCAAGTTGATGGTAAAAGCCGCGAGATACTGTGCAATCGGTTGATTTGCCTATGAAGGCATGGAGTTGACCGGAACAAAAAAGGCAGGATTCTCTTACCGCAAGGTGCCGAGGGTGCAGCTCCGTGTCTTTTAGACGTCACAAAGGACGAGATGATTTGTCTGTTGTTCAACTCCCGCTCCCGCTGTTACGTTCCGCGCGATGCAGGACATGGGTCCAGTTCTACGCCTGGGCGATGAAGAACGTTCGGCGGTTCGAGCAGCCGATCGCGTACAAGCATCCGGCCGGCGCGGTCATCTGGGTGACGCTGACTGATGCGAATGTGGCGGGTGGGGTGGCGGCGATTTCAAACTAGCGATGCGCCACGGTCGGTAGTTGGTCAGTGCCGTGCGAGTGCTATGCTGGTTCGCTCGATGACGGACAAACACCCCTTCAATTACGCGCGAGGGGTGTCGGGCGATGTCGTCAGGAAAAAGTTCCGGCGACGCGTGGTGATGTTTGCGGTTGTTTCGGTTGTTGTGACGCTGATTGGATGTGGCTGGGCGCAATCGTTAATGGGGGAGTGGTCGATCGCCGATCGTTCTCGACATCCAATAACGATAGCTTCCGCGAATCGATCCGTGTGGGTGGCCGGGCCTAGGCGCACAAACATCCTTCCGGGGCAATGGAAGAATTATCAACGCCGAATTGGAAGGTTAGATCTCGGCATTTTGTTGCAACACAACATAGTCGGCTATCCAAAGTGGGTTGTCGTAATCCCGTACCGCAATCGACATGGAAACCAATGACTCGTTAGATATCCCCGTGATGCATCCTTCAATGGGTGATATGGCTGTTGTTCCCAGCTTTACGGATAGCGACTTGAGCTTCACCTCTGTGGCTCGTTTTCCTTGCTCTTTCGAAACGCGTAGACAACTAACTCCGCGAGCTTGATCGCCAATTGTTGTCTTACCGCATCTCTTTTCTCTTCTGCCGAAGAGTTTGGTTGGGCTTGGGTCGTATCTTCGACCTGTCCATTTCGCCGTGGTTGTTTGGGATTTTTCTTGGACATGAGTCTCCTTGTTTGAACAAAAGAAAAGCAGCTCGCGCGTCGCGCGAGCTGCAAAGTCGGGTTTGAAATGAACGATTGGGTCCTATGCTGCCGACTGATCACCTTTCGGTGGATTCGGGCGCAGCACGTTTCTTCGTGCTTTTTTAGCAACATAGATCAGTCCGCGTACCTTGTGCCAGAAACGCAAGGCAGCTGTAACGGCGTCACGATGGGTGCCGAGCGCCGTGGCGATGTCCTGTCGCTTCATGCCAGTTTCAAACAGTCGCATGGCATCCTCGGCCAGCTTCTCGGCGACTTTCGGCGTGCGTTCACCCTGGATTGCCTTCCCGCGAGTTTTCAAATTCGGCTTGGGAAGATTGCGGCTGCTGTACCAGTGTTTGATCGCAACCGTCGAACGGCTCTTGCTCAAGCCGATGGAGCGACCCGCCTCAGCTAGCGTCATCGACGGATTAGCGTCCAGTACGGCTTTGAGATTGTCGGCATCAATATCGATCTTCTCACGTGCACGAAAGTCGATGGAAACCAGTTCTCCCGAATTGCTTGAGCTTCGGTCCGGCTCCGAAGAAAGCAAAGCAGCCGTCCCATCAAACTGAAACTCACCGCGGAGGAAACCTTTGTCGCGCTCTCGCGCGCCCTGTTGAGTCATCATGATCTTACCGCCAACCAGACTGCGGACGATCTGATTCGCGGTTCGACGCACGTCGGCGTCATTACTGGCTGCAGCGATCCTGAGTACTTCTGACATCTGACCCACTTTGCTTCGAAGCTCGTCTTCTGTCGGGACCGGTGGCTGTGACTCCATCGCACTCTTGAGTTGCTGTATCCGATCTTCGAGCGTGCGCCGTTCGCCACGGAGCTTATTCATTGAGACGGAAGTTTCCTTGCGCTCTTCTTCCGTCTCTCCGATGTTCGCCATGAGAAATGCGATGTCAGTTGTGATCTTCGATTTCTGACCTTCGAGCCGCATGTGTTCGTCAGCCGACGGTGGCTGCCAGTTCGCCAGTTTCTCTCGCGCAAGCGTCATTGCTCGATTGATCAAATCAGTATCCTGATCAAGGAGTTCGCCAAGCTTGTCGCACACGAGCTTCGCGGCCAATGAGCGTTCAATGTACGAAAAGACCTCCTGATCTTCGGGTGCCTGTTTGGTTTTTTTGCAGTGATAGCATCCCCAATAATCTCCGTGGGAACCGGTGACCTTCAGGGGTTCATCATGCTTCGGGCAGATGAGCAGCGAATCCAATACATCGACCAATTCGTGGCCTTCGCCATTGCGACGGCGCCGACCTCCGTGTCCACGGTCCCTGAATTCTTCGAATCGAGTCTGCGTAAGATTGAATAACCTATCGTCGACAATTCGAAGCCATTCCGCTTGATATTCGCGCAGCGGCTCAGGGCGCAAGCGGGTCAGCAGTGCATCTTTGCGCGAGCTCCAATAGGATTCACGACGGCCATAGCTCCAGTCACCGATGTAGCGGCGATTGCGAAGCAGGTAGCGCACTGCAGTGCGGTTCCACCGCTTGGTGCGCGGCGGAAGTGGAGCATTCATTGCACGCAGCCGGCGCGTGATTTCAGCGATCTTCAAGCGATCGATTGCAAACCACACGAAAACCTGAACGACGATGCTCCGCAACGACTCATCGAGGGCAATGGTGCATGCCGGCTGCATCAGCCGCGTGAACTCGCCAGCGATCGGTACGCCGGTGTATCCCCACGCCAATGTGTTGTGGACACGGCCGCGCAGAAGCAACCCTTGATGGCCAGCGCGAATTGCATCGACGGTGGCACCGATGACGTATTCATCAAGCATCGCGAACGCGTTGACCAACGCTTTCCACACATGCTTGTCATTGGTATCGATCCTCTGCGCTACAAAGACAACGCGCTTCTGGCGCTCCACGATGTACTCTTCAACAAACTGCAACGCCATATACATCTTGCGGAAGATTCGATTGGTCGCGAAGGTCAGCACGACGTCGATCTCATCGTTTTCAATAGCCTTGAGAAGGGCCTGAAGGCCGGGACGACCACGCTTGCGCCCCGAGATTGCTTCATCGATGAAGATGTGAGCATCGGAGATGTCAACATTGTTCTTTGCGGCCCATTCGTGGCATTCGCGGAGTTGATCGGCGGTGGACTTCTGAAAACGGGATGAAAAGCGGGCGTAAATGGCACCGCGCACTTTCTGTCGAGCGCGATACCTTGTGCCGGTTGAAAGGTAAAAGTAGAGTTCAAAGGGGCGACTGTTATTGTGCTGGCGATGAGGCGAATCCTGGCAAAAGTTGTCCAGTTTTTGTCCAGTTTGCTTGCGTGATGTCACATGATCCAGCGGGATAAGGCGGCACAATACAAGATCGCGCAAATTATTGCCGCATAAGTCCTTGTGGGATATTTTCTGTCGGCAGATGAAGTTACGAAAAGTGGCCGGTTCGAATACTGGCCTGTGCCACCCATCCGCTGACTTGTGTTCAATAAAATCATTTGGGCCACACTCCACTTGAGCCTCTCTTCGAACATCGTATCCTCACCCCACACATGGGCCCGATCGAAACGCTTCTCAACTGGCTGCTGGCGAACATCCATTGGATTTTGATCGCGGTCGTGGTGCACGGACTCGTGCTGGGCACGGTGGCGTATTTGATTCTCGCGGAGCGGAAGGTGGCGGCGTGGGCGCAGGATCGGATCGGGCCGAACCGTACGGGCTTTTCGTTCGGCGTGATTCCGTTTCTCGCCAAGTTCAAGTTCTGGGGGCTGGGCCAGAGTTTCGCGGACGGGATCAAGATGTTTACGAAGGAGGACTATCGTTCTCCGAACACCGATCGCGTTTTGTTTTCTGCCGCGCCGATCGTGATGATGGTGGTGATCGTGATTTCGATCGCGGTCATTCCGTGGGGCGGGTCGGTGGGGAAGAACAATAATAATGTCGATATCACCGATCGAATCGCAGCGGGGCGATCGATCCCGCAGTCGATTCATGAGCTGATCCCGCAGGGGCGAGAGCTGTTGAACGACGCGGAGATTTTTGCGACGCCGATCGATCCCGACGGATTCTCCGCGACTCCACCAAGGCGCGTGGCCAAATATCGTCTTGAAGGATTGCTCGAGTACGACGACGGCGCGACGGCGCTTCCACAAGGCGAGATGATCACGGTGAGCTTCGCCGATGGGTGGCGATTCCAGATTGCGTCGCTCAACATCGGCGTGTTGTTCATCCTGGCCACGCTCTCGCTGGCGGTGTACGGCGTGACGATCGGTGGCTACGCGAGCAACAACAAATACAGTTTTCTCGGCGGGCTGCGCGCGACGGCCAACATGATCAGCTATGAGATTCCACTTGCACTGCTGGTGCTTTGCGTGGTGTTGATTTTCAGCACGCTTGATCTGGGTGTGATCGTGAATCATCAGGCGAATTACTGGCTGGGCGTGATCCCGAAATGGAATGTGTTCGCAATGCCGTTGGTGTTCATCATGTTCCTCGTGTGCATCCACGCAGAGGCGAATCGCGCACCGTTTGATATCGCCGAGGCGGAGCAGGAACTGGTCGGCGGATACCACACCGAATACACGAGCATGCGGCTCGGCCTGCTGTTGCTCGCCGAGTATGCGGGCATGGTTACCACGAGCGCGTTGTGTGTGGCGTTGTTCTTCGGCGGCTGGCACCTGCCGTGGGTTGATCGTGTGTGGACGGAACTGCGCGGCAACGTGGCCATCAGCGACAGCATCGGCATTGCGATTTTCCGGTCGGTGGTTTTCTTCGGCAAGACGACGCTAGTGCTCTTCATCTTCCTCTGGACGCGCTGGAGCCTGCCGAGATTTCGATTCGATCAGATCATGAACCTGGCGTGGCGAATGCTGATCCCGCTTTCGTTGATGCTGGTGATCGGCACTGCGATCGGCGTGTACGTCGGTCGAATCTACTTCCGTGGCGACACGGTGAACGGTCTGCATCCGAAGGAAGCGCTCGGGTTCCTGTTGGTCAATCTCTCGTGTGCTGCGATCGCCTACATCTTCGCCAAGTTCTTCGCCGGCGGGCGCGCAGAGACGAACCGAAGGATCAAGATCGAAGGCAGCCGCTTCACGAACACCGCGCTCCCGGCAGGTGTCGCGCGACCCGAGACGTGAAAAAGACTCGTAAAAACAGATGCCTTTCTCAAAGGCCCGCAGAGCTTCGCTCTGTGGGCGGAATCTTAATCACTCGATAAATCATCACCTCATCGATCAACGCAATAACCAAAATCCCCAGGCCATACGCAATCAAATCCGGCCAGTGAAAGATGTTTCCGAGCACGAGCCGCCCGAAGATCGTCTTTCGAACCGAATCGATCCACGCATCGTGATACAACTGCGATAGCTCAACGAGCGTGGAGATTCCCATCGCGCACAACGCCAGCACAATCGTCCGCGCGTCACGAAACAAAATCGCCAGCCCAAGAAAAACCACCATCGCCCACAACGCATCGCCGAGATACTTCGAGAAGAAAACCGGAAGCGAAATCATGGGCGAGCGAACGAGCAGGCCGAGACCAATCACGATCAACATCAAGGCGATGCAGACGAATCGATTGCGCCCGCGCGGGATTTGGATGGAAGACAACGGATCGATTTCACACCTCGCACTTGGCGAACTTCGGATCGTTCAATCCTTCGATGTAGCCACGCGGCACTCGATGACCTGATCGTCTTCGAGATCGACGGTGAGCCACGCGGTTTCAACCTCTCGATCGAGCAGGTACGCCATCTCGCAGCCGAGGATGTCGGTCTTCTCCGGCTCGCCGAGCAGGGCGACAACTTCGGCTCGCGATTTTCCGGTCAGGTCGTGCGTCTTGATAAAATCTTCCACCATCCGGATTCGCGTGGTCGCGCGGTTGGCTCCGTAGGGCGTCGATTTCCAGACGGCGGATTCAAACGAAATCGGCCGCCGCGCGCGAGCGTCCCGTACGCTCCAGATGAATCCGCAGATCATCGCGCCGACGATCATCCCAAAAAACAAAATCACAAACACCCGCTGACCTCGTGTGAGCGTGCTCGGCGAGTTGTCAGACTTGGCGGAAGGTTGGGTTGAATTCATTTCGAAACCGCTTGAGTGAAAACACCTCGAATTTTCCGACACGAACGCGATCGGCTCATGTTATCGATCCATCGTTCACCATCGTTCAGATTTTCAAAGACGTGAACAGTGGCAACGCGCTGCGCCCGTTGATTCATTGCGTGCGCAGCGCGGAAAAATAGTCCAGAATTTTCTCGCAGAGCTTAACGGATCGCTAGCGGAATGAATCGTGGACAGCTCATTCCACTCGAGGCCGCCTAGTGAGAATCACTCACCGCAAGGTCGTCACCAGCCCAGCCTTAAACAACTCAAACAATCGAACGCCGTGAACAACGAAAATAGATTTGACGCGCGATCTGATGGCCAGCTCGAAATCCATCTCAGGTCGATCGTGTTCGAAATTCTGTCGCGCAGAAATTCACACGCGCGACACGCCGCTGGACTTCGGTTATCCTTTCCCGCAATCGAATCGGCATCGCCACGCGGTTGTGATCCGGTTCGTGTGCACTTACCCAAAGGAGACCGATCATGGCCAAAGGCAACTCAACCCCAAAGCGCGAAAAGAAAAAGCCCAAGCAGGACAAGAAGGCTCAGCCGAAGAAGTAACATCTTCCGAGTCATCTCGGTTTTGCTGAACGAATATCGGGGACGCAGCTGGTTGAGATCAGTTGCGTCCCCGTTTTCATTGCCCGTTCTTGTTTTGGATGTGCTGAAAATCTCGCGCATAGAAACGGCGGAGCAAGCTCCGCCGCTAAACGAAAAAACTGGTTGGCGAGTCGAAACTTACTCGAACTCGAAACTTACTCGTCGAAACTCATTCCCCAACGCTCGCCTGATTTGCCGGCGTTTGGTTTGGGAACAACTGAAGCTCAGGCACGGGTCCCTTCGGAACGATCGGTCGTGCGAGGTCACCCGTCGCAAGCAAGCTCGGTCCAGGGACGATGCCGACTCTTCGCAGTGCCTTCACGATTTCGACATCGGTCGGATCAAGCTGGTACGCGCGGATCAGGTACGGCTCAGCGCGCTTCTGTTGATTCAGACCTTCGAGATAGAGTCCGTAGGTCTTGGCGATCTTGAGATCGGTGGGGGCCTGGATGCTCGCGCGGTTGAAGGCGTCGATCGCGCTGTCGGCATCGCCGGTGGCGACGTAGGTCTTGGCGAGCAGCAGCCAATCCTGCGAGCGGTTGGTTGCGTGCGCGGTCGCTTCGAGCGAAGAGATTTCAGTGTCGCGGCTCTGCGCGGTGGCGATGGTTTGTGAAAGTTCTTCGATGAACTTGTTTCGATACTCATCGTCCTTGCGGCCGGTGTCTGTCGTGTCCATGACGCTCAGGCCGGTCTTGTAGGAGGCGATGGCCTTCTGTTCGAGATCCATCTTTTCATAGCACTGGCCCGCCATGAAAAAGCTCTTGTAGTCGCGCGGGTTTTGCCGCGTGGCATCGGTGAACGCACCCGCGGCCTTCTCGTAGTCGGCGGCGCGATAAAGCTCCATGCCTGAGTTCTGCGACGCGAACGATCGGCTGAACACATCGTTACAGCCAGTCAGCCCGGTGAGCAGAATCGCAGCACCGACGCAAGCGCCAACAGTGGTCAGTAGAGTGGTGAGAGAGGTCTTAAGAAAAGAACGATTCCATCCGCGAATTCCAGCCAAAGTGTCCTCCATGACAAGGTTTGTTCCGGGATTATCAGGGGTTGATGGGAATTTGCAAATGGTCGGTAAGCGGCCGATGCCCACTGGCTTCGCCAAGTTTGACCCGGCAGTAAGATTTTTGGGATGTGGGCGTCTATACAATATGACACCAAAGGGAAAAATCGTGTCCACATCACTCGCCCGTCGTTCAAACTCAATTTTGTTTCAATGCACTGCTCTTGAGGCGCGCCGTCTCCTTTCAATAACGCTTCACGGCAAGGGGCTTTTGATTACCGGCACGTCCGGCGACGACGAGATTACGATTTCGCGCATCGGAGATGTGATTCAGGTCGAGATGAATGATCATGCCGAAGAGTTTAGTTCCGATGACGTGAACCGAATCACGGTTCGTGGCGGCGCTGGCAATGATGTCGTAAGCAATCACGCGTATGACCGAATCACGCTCATCGGTGGTGAAGGGAACGACACCCTCTCCGCCGGCCCGGCTGAATCACAAATTCTCGGCGGCGCGGGAAATGACCTCCTGCTCGGTGGAAGCAAGAATGACGGGATCTCTGCCGACCGAGATTCCGACTTTGGGCCTATTTTGGATGGTATTGATACGATTCGAGCAGGTGGTGGCCACGATGGGATCAGCAGCGACATCGACGCCGACCACATCGACGGCGGGAGTGGAGACGACACCGTCTCTTTCGGCGACCGAAAGGCGAATCTAACGATCTCCCTCGACAACAAGAACAACGACAGCGTCGGCGTCAAATCGCTCTTCATTCGGAACATCGAGGATGTGCACGGTGGCCAGGGAAATGATTACATTGTCGGGAACAGTTCTGAAAACTACCTGAGCAGTGGGCGCGGTAACGACACGATGTTCGGACTGGGTGGAAGAGACACGATGAGCACAGAGTCGGGAGACGATTCGCTCGTCGGCGGATCGGGCAATGATGAGTTTCATATCTCCAAGGGCACGCACGTTATCCGTGGCGATGGCGGAAACGATAAAGTGATCGGCGGCTGGGAAGCGGTCGCGACTTTCTGGGGCGGAAGTGGGAACGACACGGTCACCGAAGTCGTCGGCGATCTCAGAGGACAGGCGGGCGACGATTCCTTCAGGGTTGCATTGAACAGCGGAAAAGAAGACGGCTACGCTTATCTCATCGACGGTGGATCGGGCAACGACGCCCTCCTCTTCACTATAAATGCGGGCTCTGTCGGCATACGTGTCTCGCTCGACGATGTTGCCAACGACGGTCGCCAGCACACGCCTGATGTGCTCAATGTTCGTGACTTCGAGAAACTGACCGGTTCAATCCGCGCTGACAATCTCAATGCAGCGATGGTTGATTATCCCGTGACGCTCATCGGGCTCGCAGGCGACGACACGCTCACCGGCGGCGCGGGCGCCGATTCGCTCGACGGTGGTATCGCAAACGACCTCATCACTGGCAACCTCGGTGCCGACACGATGATCGGCAACACAGGTAACGACACTTTCTTCGCCGCCGACAGCATCGCCGACCAGATCATCGGCGGATCAGGAACCGACAGCGCCGACATTGACGATGGGCTTGATGTTGTGAGCGAAGTGGAAAACGTGACGTGATCGCACTCCGTATGATCGCACCCCTATGTCGGCTCAAGCCCGACGTCGCAGCGCGAGCATGCCGACCAAACTCAGCGCGACCAGAGTCGTCGGCTCCGGCAGCACCTGGATGTCGATCAGTGCGCTGTCGACGTAGCCGGGTGCCACGGTCGGTATGTCCGCCCGTGCCGCCGGGGCCAGAGCTGCGGCACGCACGGGCGGAGTACCGACCGTGGCACCCAGATCAGCGGGATCAATGGCGACTGGCGTGCTAACCAGAGCGTTTCTCGTGATGAGCAGAGCGCTTCTCGTGCCCAGCAGAGCGCTTCACGGGATGACTTTCTCGCGCGAAGTCATGGACTGAGCGATTCACGGGATGACTTCCTCGCGCGAAGTCATGGACTGAGCGCTTCACGGGATGACTTCCTCGCGCGAAGTCATGGACTGAGCGATTCACGGGACGACTTTCTCGCGCGAAGTCATGGTCTGAGCGCTTCGCGGGATGACTTTCTCGCGCGAAGTCATGGACTGAGCGCTTCACGGGATGACTTTCTCGGCGGAACTGCTGCATTGAATGGGCCAATCGGACCTGCCACGCCGAATTACGGGGCGTGCGCGCGTCCGACAACCGGGAAATTCATCAAAATTGTCGGTGTTAACTTGCCGGCATATCAAGTCGGTGCTGATTGGGGACGACGAATCCAATGTATGGCGAGCTGCACGCGAGTGTGTGCGGTGAGATTTCCATGCGTTGATTGATCTGGAGAGATTTTCCATATCGATCGTGTCGGAGATTTTTATGAGTCGGCATGACTTCCTTCCAACGAAGGAATCAGAACTCGTGACGTGGACGACTTCGTTCACGAACTTAATCGTCGGCAGTCCGACAGACTACGGTTTGACCGTACCTGAAGCGACTGCCTATCAAGCCCTGAGCGATGACTTCATCGCAGCCTATCTAGTGGTTCAAAATAACCTGACGCGTTCACCCGCGAACATCATTTTGAAAAACGAAAAGAAGGCTTTGATGATCGAAGGAGCCAGGGCGCTCTCGCGTCAGATTCAAGGCACGCCGAGCGTGACGCCCGCGATGAAGAGTGAGCTGGGATTGAACCCGCGCATCACTCCGCGCGTACCGATCCCTGTGCCGAGCGAGATGCCCGAGGTCGATGTGAACTCGGTCGTCGGTCGGGTGGTGACTGTGCGTCTGCACAGCGCGACGAGCGAGGGCCGCGCGAAGCCGAACGGAGTCGGTGGAGCGATGGTCTACACGTTCGTCGGAGAAACTCCGCCGGATGAACTGGGCGAGTGGTTCTTCCAGGGCAACGTGACGCGCACGCTGTTCGAGATTGAGTTCCCCAACAGCGTCGCGCCGGGCACGAAGGTCTGGGTGACGGCAGCGTGGACCAACCCGCGCGGCCAGGCCGGGCCTGCGTGCGATCCGGTCAGCACGCACGTTCAATTCGGCGGCGTGAGCGCGAGCATGGAAGCTGCGCTGAAGGTCGCGGCGTGAGTGATTGAGAAGAGGTCAGGAGTCGGAGATCAGAGGTCAGCGATGGCCGTTTGTTCTGATCTCTGATTTCTGATCTTGGAGTGCTGAGTGCTGAGTGCTGAGATAGGACGACTGTTTATGTCTCAGCACTCAGCACGCAGCACTTTCTTTTTCTTCCAGATTCGGATCAGGCGGATGAGGGTGATGAGCCAGGGGATCATCGCGAGGGTGAAGAGGGTGCGGTAGCGGATGGCAACTCGCCACTTTGGAAAGCCCTCTAAGTCGTTCTGCCAGAACCATCCAACTTCGTCATTTCCCACTTCGCGTGAAGAAATGCCCTGTTCTTGAGTAAAGCCTTCCTGTCGCTCTGGTCCCCAAACGCTCACCCATCCATTGTCCGAACCTATCGATATCGCTCGACACGGATTGCTGGTCCACCCGAGTTTTGCGTACGAATCAATCCATCCGAATCCAATCACCACCAACACAACCATCGCAATCACAAACATCACCACCCGTCGTCGAAATTTCCTCCTGACGACATCAGCCGACTCCGCTCGGGCGTAGTCGATGGGTTGGTTGGCGGTCATGACATCCCCGCTGACTGCGCAATTCGTTTTCGCCGCCAGCTTCGGATCAGGCGGATGAGGGTGATGAGCCAGGGGATTGTGGCGAGGATGAAGAGGGTGCGGTAGCGGATGGAGAAAATCCATTGCGGTTGGCCGATCCAGTAACTTCTCAACATCCAAATTCCAACTCTGCGATTCCCGTGTTCCTCAAATTTGGGCTGACCAAATTTCCTGGCGACCGTCGTCTTGCGACTCGATCCAAAGAAGTTGATCCAACCATCATCTGATGAGACGGAGACGGAATTATTCACCCTACGGCTACCGATTAGCCAAGTTTGTTGTTGTCCTAGCGAAATCCACGCGAAGCCAATCACCATCGCAACAGTTGTTGTCAGCGCAAATGCACGAAGTCGGCGTTTCTTCCTGACGACATCAGCCGACTCCGCTCGGGCGTAATCGATGGGTGGTTTGTCGGTCATCATCAGCATTGTAATGGGTGCCACAGGTCACGGTACTCCGAGACCTGTGTGTTGCGCCTCGGCGGCACAGGTCTGCGAGTACGCCGACCTGTGGCACCTGGATCGTTTGTCTCGACTTCTGACTTCCGACCTCTGATTTCCGATCTCTCTCCCCCAACCTCCACCAATGGCCACTGGCCACCAGCCGCGCTTTGGCTAAATTCCCTTCCATGCCCGAGACGATTTCCCACGAATCGAACAACGACACCCGACCCCGTAGCGGCTGGCCTTACTGGGTGCCGTTTGCGGTCTTCATGGCGTTTGTTTTT
>Ga0138256_10006519_pt1 | contig 12339 bp, 9 predicted proteins | sample KNB2016incub_MG_FD_105486 | JGI IMG/M metagenome (GOLD analysis project Ga0138256, IMG submission 105486) | Active sludge microbial communities from wastewater in Klosterneuburg, Austria - KNB2014incub_MG | ecosystem: Engineered > WWTP > Activated sludge > Unclassified | place: Austria... | reverse complement strand
AAATGTCTAGTCGTTTTGAAGTCCGCTTGTTGGTTGCACGGTCGTCTTTTAGGCTTGCTTATAACGTTTGGCGGCTTTGCGAAGAAGCGGATTTCGGAGAACTAAACTGTCAACATACTACAAAAGTTGATGCGAGGTAGAATGCTCAATTAACCACTGAACACGCTTTTTTGCAAAACCGCTGTTACCTGCTGGCCTTCTGTCCACCGTGTCGTTATAAACCTTGTCAATATTGAGTTTCCGTGTCATTGTCTGCTGTGTTTGTTGGGCTGTGTGTCGATGTATTTTTATTTATTTTTGAAGCGTTGGGAAATTTTTTAAAAACAATTTTGTCTGTGTTGGCAAAGCAAGCTCTTTTGCAATTTTTGGTCTTTGCGTTGGCTTGTGCGAATTGCAAATGTGCTTGCTTTTAGGGTTGGCTATAGTCTACTTTTTCTTGTTTTTTAGGAAAGTTGAACAATAAACTGGTCAATATAGGAACAAAGAAAATTGCAACTGTCAAAACTGAAATTCCAATGTCAGCAGTGTGGCTTGATAAAAATCTACTAACAGCACTTTCAGGGTAAAAATGTTCGTATAATGAAAGTGTTAATTTAATACCAAGTATTGCAATTACGATAAAAGCGGCTGTTTCAAGAAATGGATACTTACCCATTAGTTTAACAAACCATTGAGCAATAAATCTCATTGCTAATATTCCAATAAACACACCTGTACAAACTAGAATAATATTTGGTGTGAAAGCTACAGCAGCAAAAACATTGTCTATTGAAAAAGCCATATCCATTAATTCGACAAGGCAAACTGTTGACCAAAAATTGCCAAGAGTACCAACGGTTGCTCGATACAACCAATTACTATTTTTGTCAAGAATATCATCGTCTTTACTTTCGGTCTGTTTACCTTTCCAAAAATCGTAAACAAGGTAAAGAAGATACAATCCTCCAAGTGGTTTAAGCCACCAAATTTTAATAAGAAATGCTGCGAAAATCATAGCCAAGCCTCTGAAAATATACGCTCCCCAAATTCCATATTTTAAGGCTCTGTCTCTTTGCTTTTCTGGTAGATCCATTACCATAGTTGCTAATACTGCCGCATTATCAACTGAAAGCAAACTTTCGATGATAATTAAGTTCCCTATTATTGCTAATGAAGCTCCAGGGTTGTTTACGATTTGGTCAATTAATTCTTGCATATTTATTTATTTGATTAGAATGAACTCTTTTAAACAAGACTCTAACTGAAACAGGTTTTGTTTATAAAGCTCAATTTTGTGATACTCATTTGCGTAAGACATTGTTATTAACTCACTCCAAATCTCAAATTTCTCATTCTTTATCAAGAAAGTTATAAGCTTATTGAAATTCTCATTATTTTGACTTAGGATGTATTTGGTAGTTCTTGTGGTAATTCGATAATCATCAGAAGTTATTACTTCAAAAAGTTTTGTGATTTCATTAATAAATTGGTAATTTAGATAGTTCTCAAATGATGGACACACATCAGAGTTACTTAGCTTGGCAAAATACAGGAAAAAGCTATTCGTTTCAATACCACTGCTGTCTAGCAAATTCTCTACCACCCTTTGGTGAGTGCCTGTAATAGAAATGTCATCGATGAAAATACATAAATCATCTTTTGCAGGTAAGGTAATAAGTTTGTATGTATCGTTTTTAATAAGATTAAACCGTTCTTCTGCTGTTAGTGCCCCGTAATCTTCTGTATATGTTTGACAGCGTTCAATTTTACCAAACTCTATCTGGATAGTTTCAATTCTTTTTGCTGCCAAGAATTGCTTTAAGGATTTATAAAATGTATGTGTCAAATAATAACTCGAGGTTGGTATTTGCATATAGGGACTGCTATACACAATTATTTTTCTATGGTCACATACGAGTTTATCAAAATGAAAAGCTTTAAAGAATTCAAACAAATCTACTCCAAATTTTTGCGCTAAACTATAAGAGCCAAACTTGAATTTGCTGTACTCTTCGGAAGAAAAAGGAATTGCATTGATGTCATTAATTACATGAAGTGAATTACGATGGTTTTTTAATAAGTTATTATCAAGTAAATGGAACGCAGTTAAACTTGATTGAATTGCACCATTATAATCAGATTGCAAATTGTCGCCTATGTGTAAAATATTCGTGTGGTCGACTATTGATTTACATTCAATTGCCTTGATAGTAAGATAGTCAAATATTTTTGAACTGGGTTTGCCAAAGCCAAATTCATCAGAAAAGATTGTAAATGAAAAGCGATGCAATAAATTACAATTTTCAAGATATTTTACTATTACGGACCCAGAAATAAATGCTGTGTTACTCGTAATTGAACAAGTTTTGCTTTTTTGATTTATTAGGTCAATAACATCATAAAATGATGGTTCTATAAAAGGGGGATATGCAAGAAAGAGAGTATTTATCTGATTACATAACCCAATTAAATTAACATTTGAATTTGGTTTTATTTCATTAAGTACTGATTTTAAAAGGTCTAAGGGTAGAATAGCAGCATTGCCTGCTTGTTGATGTTCATTGTATTTTTTGCCAATTTTTGAAAAAGCCGAATCAATCTCGTATTTTGAAAATTGATTATTAAAAAATGTTCCAATAAGTTCAGCTCGTTTCTCTTTAAATTGAGGATTAGGACGGACTATTGTATTCCAAAAATCAAAAGATACATGTTGAATATTTTGATTATCTACTAAAGAAATTATATCGTTCCAACTACCTGAATTACTTAACATGGGCATCATTTTTAATAAATAATTCAATTCTTCTGTTCTTTTTTCTATTCTCGCTAGTTGTGTTTGGATACATGGGTTTACTGTCACCCAAGCCTTTTGTTTTTATAATATTCTTAACTCCATTTTGGGTTAAAAACGAACTTATTGCATCTGCTCTTTTCAGTGATAATTGCTGATTGTATTCTTTTTTTCCAACATCATCGGTATAGCCATTTATTTCAATTGCGGCAGTATTATTTTGTTTTATTTGATCCACTATTAAGAGCAAGTATTTTTCAAAAGATGATTTTACAGTGTAAGAATCGAAATCAAAAAAAACATCATTAATTACAAGTGTTGGCAAACTTGGATTTTTAAGCATATAAATATTAGTTTCATACTCAGAATTTAATGCTGCAACCTGAAGCCCATGCAATTCATATCCTGGACGATAATTGGTTTCTCTCACACCTCCATCACCAGCAATGCCTCCTTGAGTTGGTTTAAATCCTAATTTAGTTGTTGATGCTAAATATGCAACCCCATCATTATATTCTTTATAGCCCCAATCATCATTTAAGGTATTGGCATCGGCTACTTCATAGGGACCATTCCAATTGCTCCAATTATCTTTATCTGTTCGCTTAAAAGCATAAACATCTAAATCCGTTTTTCCTTTTACAAAACCGTTAGAGCTTAAATAAAGAGTTAAACCATCCTCTGAAAGCCATGGCGTTCTCTCTGCGTAGGGTGTATTAATCTTTGAGCCTAAATTAATGGGATTTTTCCAATAGTCTCCGTCTTTAATGCAAACATAAACATCTGTATTACCCCAAAAGCTTTCATTCCATTTCCAACCTTTCTTGTGGTATTCACCAATATTACCATTGCGGTCAGAGACAAATAAGATATATGATTGATCCTCTGCCATAAAACCATCTGCCTCAGTAAAAATTGAATTGATAGGTTCTGGCAGATGATTAATTTGGTATCCACCGTTTCCATTTTTTACTAGGAAAATATCAGTGGTTTGAACACCTGCATCCTTATTTATTTTAACTCCATACTTTTCAGGGTAATTTGCGGTGACCAATAAATCACTGTTTTTAAAAACCTGTGAAACCACCTCATGTCCAGTGGTATTTATTTCTTTCATTGGTCTTGCATCCATCCAAACACCTTCTTTTAAATCGTTGTAAAAAATATCTTCGCCTCCTGCAGATTTCTCTTTTGTAAAATCCAGCTTAAAATCAAAAAAACCAGTTCTATCCATAGCAGAAAAATACAATTTAGAACCATCAGCATTTAATACTGGTAGGTATTCGTTAGCTAAAGTATTAATAGCCTGACCTAGTTTTATTCGTTCCCTTTTAAATCCTGATTCCAGCAGTTCAATCTTCGGGAAGTCTTCGGAGATAGAAATTGTTGAATCAGCATCTTTTACAACATCCTCAGTTTTATTTGTCTTTGTTGATGTTTCATTACAACTGCATAAGAAACAAAAGAATAACAAAACTATTCTATAATAAACAAAATACAGTTTCCTATTACTCATCTTATGAAAGTATAGTTTGTATAAAGTTTAAAATAGCAAAAGCGATAATTGCAATTCCAATTATTTTACAAGAAATATGTACAAAAAATTGTGGTGAGTTCTTCTGATATTTACGCTTGCTGTAAATCAAGCGAGGTAATACCATCCAAATAAAAAGACCAATTACAATTTTTACTACTACACCTATCATTGGAAAAATTAATTGTTTTTGTTTCTGTACAATTCATTCACCTTAGCCTGAATTATAGCATACTCTTCACCTAAAGCTTGTTTTCTTTCTAAACCATTTCCAAAATCACCTCGTAATACTTGATTTACCTTTTCATCAATACTTCCTACCGGAGTTATGGCTGATGGAGCTGAATTACTTGAAGAAGATTGATTTTTACTTGGTGTAGAATTCGAGTTTTCTACACTGTTAGATTTAGTTACATTATTTGAAGAAGCTGAGACGTCACTTTCTGGAGAGCTTGATACAGAGTTATCGGAGCTGGTATCAGTTGAGGGGCTAACTGAATTAACTTGACCTTGATTATTTGCAGTATTATCAGGTGATGCAGTCTCCTCAATCTGTGCAGGTGAGGCAGAAACCGTGTTATCACCATTCATGTTAGATGCTTTCTCTGGGGTTGTTGTACCTTTATTTATAAACCAAAATAGGCCACCACCAACTAATAATACTGCTAACAAAATGAAAATAACAGGATTTTTTTTCTTTGGACTGGTCTCATTTGCCCCAGATTTGAAAGAAGTTGCTTCTTTAGCAACTGTTTCCTCCTTACTTAAATTTAATCCAGTTTTTACTGCGTCAACCGACTTATTTAGATTTAAGCCTTTTTTCTCTGAAGAAGGTTTAGAATTTTCTTCGCCCCCTTTGTTTAAATTTAGTGCCATTGTATTTTTTTATTAAGTGAATAATTCGATTAATTTACCCAGACTACCATTGTGCTTTTCACCGGAGGCAACAAATTCCCATGAAGATCCAACCTTTATAAATCTACCAAAAACAAGTGCATCTTCATTGGTAAATTGTTCTTTAAGGTTATATCTTAAAATTTCTGTGCCAGTATGATCATCCCAAACACGAATGTAACAGTCGTTAACCATTCCAAAATTTTGGAGCAATGTTCTTTTGTCTTTTTTCTTATCGTTGGGATATTTAGTTATTGATACAGTAATAACTATTTGCTCAACACCTTCCCATACTTTATCAAAGTAAATTCGCATGTCTTCATCATCTTCACCATCACTTTCTGTTCCGTCAATTGCATCAACTGCACCAATTGTGGAAGTATCTCCAGAATAAGGCCTTTCTAGTAGTTTACCAGTTTTTTCATCTTTTTCATCAAAGAAATTGCCTTTTAATTCTGATCCGTAAAATACAACATACTCATCTGCTGGAACTTTTCCATTCGATGCGAGTAAAAATGCGCTCACATCTAAATCGAAATCTGGACCATTTTCTTCTTCGTTAGGATCCCATCCTAAACCAATACCCGCCACCTTGAGGGCTGGTGCTTCTTTCGCTAAGTTAAAGCGACTTCCTTTCGCTAAGTTAAAGTTACTTCCTGTGTTTAAATTTGGCATTATTTTTATTTTTAAAAGTTAATAATTATGAATACAGTTCTACGGTAGCTGCTAATCCACCTTCAAAAGCCTGCCCCATAGCCTCAAATTCCCATTCAGATCCACTCCTATAAAATCTTCCTATTATGAGAGAATCGCAACCATCAAATTTTTCGGTAAGAGCATACTGACAAATTACACTACTATTAGCTTGATTATATATCCTAACAGCTGAGTTTAAAACATTTCCAAAGTGAACACCATCTGCCGCATTATGAATGGAAATTACGACAATTATTTGAAGTACCTCATTAGACACTTTGCTTAAATTGATATGTATTTCTTCATCATCACCTTCACCTTCACCTGTTCGGTTATCTCCGGAGTGAACAACGGATCCATCTCCACTAGTGAGATTATTGAAAAATACAAAAAATGTTTCGCCTGGTATTTTTCCTGACTCATTAAGCATAAAAACGGAAGCATCGGCATCGGCTTCAACATCTCCCGATGGATCCCAGCTGAGCCCCACTTTTACTTGATTTAAACCTGGAGCTTGCTTGCTCAAATTAAACGGTTTTTTCTTTTCTAGATTTATCATTGTTTGAAATTTAATTGTTTTTATTTGGGTGAATTTCCGTATTCGTTATTATTGCTATCGCCCTCTGCAAATAGCATCCAAAACACATAAAATGGAATTATTTGATACCAGCCAGAATTACCTCTATCATGACATCTTTTTGCACCTTGAGCCCATAGAAACCAGAGTAACGGTATAAATGCAATAAAAAGGAAACTGGATGATTTAGCAATAGCTGCAATCAAGGCATAAGAGATAATATATATAATGAAACTAATGCCATATTCTGTTCTTCTTATTCGGCCATCGAAGGAGAATGGTGCACTAAACATTTTTTTGGGGTGTGAACCAGCTTCAGATGCTTTAGATAAATTAGTATTGATAATGTTATCGGATTTAGTAGCTTGTTGTACTTTAAAAAACTTTCTCAGCTCCTCCACATCTTTTGCATTTGTCCAATCAATCCCTTCACGATACACCAATGTATCAGCTTCAATTTTTTCCAATAGCTGAGACAGTGAGAATGGACCCAATGTTGCTCCATTTTCACTGTAGTAATACTTCAATTCGTTTTTATCTTTATCTAAATCTATAGCCATATTTATTTCTTTTTAATAGGGGGTGGAGGTGGCGGAGGCGGTGGAATTTTCCCCTTTGAAGGAGGAGGAATGTCCATTTTCTTTACTTCCTTGATTACAGGGGGTACCTTAACCTCCGGTTTTATAATTGGAGGTAATTTAACCTCAGGCTTATTTTCCGTAGTAGTAACATTATTTTTATTGGGCACTGGAGGAACCTTTACAACAGGTGGCAGAGTGACCTTTGGTGGCGTATTAACAATAGGAGGAATATTTACAACAGGTGGGTTAGTTAAAACTTGGGGTGTATTTGAAACTGGAACTGTTTTTTCCGCGTTTGCAAAATGCCCTGATGTAATTTTTTGGTTTAATTTATAACCATTTGAAGAAATATCAGAGAAAATTAATTTAAGAATTTTTGACTCGATTGAACTTCCAACTCCAAAAACATTTGGAAACTTTTTGGTTAGCTTGTCCTTGAAATAATTTGTGTTTAATTCATTACCATTCAGAATGATATCTGCGGAAGAACTTGACATACCATTAGTTGATAAAATACTTTCTAACTGCGGTATTACTTTATCTTCAACACCTCTGTTGTACATCAATCTATCTTCCAAATGAGCCAGTCTAATTTTATAATCAGTTCGTACACCAGTAGAAAGTTCTAATTCATTACGCATTATTGGGGATAATGATGATAGCAATTGTGTACAATGATTTATTATATAAGCAACTTCTTTCTCTTCCTCAATATAAATGTGTGGACTTGCCTCCTTTATATCTTCCAATATCAATTTGGCTAAAATTTTTGCTCGCGGGTCTGAACCCAATTGTTCCAATTTAATTTGGCCTACCAGACTGAAATCTGGTGACTTATACAATTTGACATATAAATCATTCGAAATAGCAGATAGACAAACTCTCGACTTAGAAGATTTTGTTTCTAGGCTAAGTTCTTTGTTTAAAAATAAGTCTGAATTGACTTCAGCTACATTTTCATATCCTGCCTCTTTAAAAAGATTCTCCACCAAAACTTTTTCCTGATTTTCTATGTCATCATCAAACCAAAAGCGCAAGCAAAAATTAGTTCTAAAGGCTTCAATCGATTCGTTCTTGTAAAGAATGGTTTTTATAAAGTGGGATAAATAATTTTCCACTCCATAATACAATAACTGTTTTACAGGCTTACTATCACCGTGCAGGATAAAATGTTTTACAGGATCTTTAACTATTTCAAAATAATCATTGTACGCATGCTTATCATTAACTAAAAAACGCTCCTTGGCGAAATCACCAATTTTGAATTCATTTCCATTTACATAAAAGCATAGAGGAATTGTATTTGGACCATTGATGGAAAGTGGAGTATGCACTCCACCTTCCAACTGGTACCAAAAGCCTAATTGTTGTTTTGATATTTTTACCAGAACACAATACTTCATTCTTAATTTTTTATGGCTTTTAGAATACGCTCTTCAAAAAACTTAATTCCCTCCATTACAAAAATCGGAGCTACATAACCAAATTCTTTGGTTTCTTTTCGCTTTTTTTGTGCTTCAATGTAATCAGGGTCTTGCTTTATTGCTGCTTCAATATTCATATTATTAAAACCTGCTATAAATTCTTCCTGCTTCATATTGAAACCGAAAGTTGACGATGAAACTTTATAGAATAAGTCAGCAAAATCCATAAAACGTGGGCAAGGTGGTTTGCCTGGCTGTGGATTATTTACAAAGTATGCCCCTAAATGTTCCATCATCTCAGGAGTTACAGAATTACTAAAATCAAGATATTTCATTTCTCCAGAAGGGGTGTAAACACAAAATCCCTCTTCGCCTAAAATTTCAATCGCCTGCTTTTCTTTTGGAACAAGTATTTTGGATTTAAAAGTTGGGATTGCCAATCCCTTTGAAACCTCATATTTTACATCCGCATTATTTTCCTTTTTAAAGGCATTTATTTTAATAATTTCACTTGGAAAATTAATAGGTGTAATAGTAGACTTTGCCCTTTCCATTCCTCCAATACCACGTATAAACATTTGAGTGTAATATTCATTTGCAGCTTTCGGGTTTATCGCATCAAACCAATCAAAAATCCGGGCGCCTTTTCCTGCAAAAGCGATATAAATTTTGGGCGGCATATTCTTAACAATAACAGGAACATCCTCTGAACGGAGCATTTCTTCACGCATCTTTAATGTAAGTTGGCCAGCGTAATACATAATCAAGCCGGTTACATAAAGATTTACGCTCATCAGTTCATTGCACTCAGCAGCAATCAGGCGATAGAAGTCTGGGAAATCGGAATCTTCTAACCTATCAATCAATTGCTCAAAGTAAAAAGGAGCTGTGTTTTCGTTGTACTTTGATGGTGTTGTGTTCAGACCTTCAATCTTAATTTTCTTTTTTTCACACATCCGTAATAGAACTGACTGAAAATTCTTGGAATAGCGTGTTGCAAAAGCCAAACGTTGGGCAGCCCAGCGAATAGAGTTCTGCTTAATCATGGCTTTTCCACCGCCTTCCATTTGTGAAAGAACACTAATGTCTGTAGTAGAGCCTCCCACATCAAATATCATTAGTAATTCACCTGGTCTTACTGGGAGATCTTCTAAAAAGTAATTCGCCACAGCACATGATTCAGTTAGTGACTCATTGTCATCTAAGGGTCTGAAATCAAATTTTAAAGGTCCATTATCTATTTTAATTTCAACAACACTCTTTGATTTAGAAGATTCTTGATTTCCCCATCCTCCAGCAGAATTGGTCGGAGTGGGCGTAGGAGTAGGAGTAGGGCTTCCCCAATTATTCCCTGAATCACCCCAAGTATTTACTGTATTTTCACTTGTTTCACTAACACCACCCCATGAACTTCCGGTGTTTGAACCTGCCCAAGTATTTTCATCCCCATTCGTATTACCTTGAATGTCGGGTGGATAAACTAATAACCTTTTAGACTCGACTATAGGGCTAATTTCACTTAATGAATCATAGATACCTCTGTATTGATTGAGAATATCACCAACCATAGAGGAAGGATAAGACCACTTTAAGGAAGTGGGTTCATGCCCCTCCTCGAAAAGCTGAGCATAAATATGAAGCATTAAAGAACTGAGGTACGCCTTTTTATGCCCTTTTTCAAGCGGATTGCTTGACCATTTCATATTGTATTTTAATTCAGCAATACCTGCTCTGTTAAACTTCAAAGTGTGTTTTGTATTGTCTGAAGTTTCTATTGGTAAGTTTTTCTCAAAACAAGGAAATCCTCCAATAATCTCCTTCTCCAACAATTGCTCCTGAGTAAGGTTAGAAGGATTTGAAAGGCGCTTAAAATCGTGAATAGCCAAAACTGATTTTATGGCATTCGTTTTAATCTCATCATTTTGAAAGAAAAACACTTCATCCTCAACTGCTGGTCGTTCGTCATTATTTTTATTGTCTGAAGCAAGAAGAGAAATTCTTCTGTTTTTCAGTGTCATTCCTTTTACTTCGTTATCTCTATCTGACCAATAAGCTACAGATGAATTGGTACTTCCAAAATCTATTCCCAAACGAGCTTTTGCAAGATTTTGCATCTCATTTGTCATATCTTTAGGAAGTTCTTTAATTTTATTCAGTTTATCATATCGGATGATAACAAAACCACAAAGATTATCCGATTTACCGTATGAGAATTTTATACCCTTAAAAGGTTGATTGCTTTCATATATTTCATACTTGTAAGGATTATCACTTACCTTTTGGTTGTTTTCAACTAACAAAGAGGATATATAATCAGGGTTATTTAAATCCTGTAATTTTCCATCTTTGGCCAAATAAAGCGGTTCGTTTTTATCATTTAACACTATTCTAAAGTGCTGATCATTGATATCGCCTATAAACGGTGAAGCTTGAAACTTAATATCATTATGTGGTATTTCGTTATACATAAAATAACGGTTCCACTTCTTACTAATGAAGTTCGGCCAAAGCAGAATATCGCGACCTTTAACCTCACCAGCCACTTTGTATTTCACATCAATCACATTTTCATTTCCGGTTTGAGTATGTAATCGCAATCTCACATTTAAATATTCCCCTAAATTATCCACTTCATATTCAGCAGATAGTCTAGATTTCACTTCGCTTGCATCTGCAATACCTGTTAAAGCTGATAAATTATTTCCAAACACATTTAATGCATGAGGGGTAAGTGGAAGCGTGAAATAGGCATAATTATTAGGCATTCCTTTTACATCTGCCCTCAGCAGCATAAGTGGTCTGTTTGCAAGAAAATTCTTATCTTTTTCATCATCTGCGCCAAATCTAAATTGAATTATTTCAGTAGTTTCTGGCAACAATAGTTCGGAAGGTTTGAACGAAATTCTTCCGTCATAACTAGCTTCAGAAAAAATCACTCCTTCCAAACCATAGAGTTCAGTAGAGTGATTAAACAGTAAGGAGAATGGTGCTAAAAATTTATTGACTTCCGGTGTGCTTCCTGGTTTCTGAGAAGGCTTAACCCAACCCCTTTTGGAAGCATAGGTATCCATTTCTTTTAACCAATCTTGCATATTACCATATATGCTCGAATAATTTGGCTTTAGAAAGTTATCAAGATTATTAAATGTATTTTTGAACGCATCTGTTTTGTTAACTACATGTTGAACAAATGCATGAATAGCCAATAACTGTTCGGGTTGAATATCACTCAATAATGGATCAATAAGCTTGCCACTATTGACATTTACAAACGGCAATTTTTCACTAAGCTTGTAACCAACAGAAGTAAAAAGAAGGCTATCAGGTGATGTTGCTCCTATCACTTTACCGTTGAATGTAATTATATCAATAAACGGAATTCGTTCATCATTTGACGCCAAAGTTTGGTCGCACCAAAGTGGTTTTCGCTCAAAAAGCATATTACCAAATGCACCTAATGGCTCATATAAGTTTTCAGTTTCAAAAATGCTTTTACCATCTGAATATTGAAGTCTCAAACGTTGAATCTCAATGTCCTTGTAGTTTAAGGCAATACAACTTATTAGACCTCTCCATTCGTTAATTAAGTTTTTATAAAAAAGCATAAGACCAGATGCCTCAGCATCTTTGTCGGTAACGTTATCCAAGGCATTTTTGAACAGATTTGCTCTAGCATATACCGTAGGCATACCTGATACAATAGCTCCAATATCAACTTTGGCTGTACCATCTTTTTCAATTCCCAATTCTGGAATAACAATTCCTTTGGTGAAGTTATCTATTTCAGGTATTACATCCCACTTATATTCTGATTTCCCAGGAGGGTTTGATTTTGATTTTATGGCTAATGCCTTTAATGTTTT
>Ga0138256_10006518_pt1 | contig 12340 bp, 11 predicted proteins | sample KNB2016incub_MG_FD_105486 | JGI IMG/M metagenome (GOLD analysis project Ga0138256, IMG submission 105486) | Active sludge microbial communities from wastewater in Klosterneuburg, Austria - KNB2014incub_MG | ecosystem: Engineered > WWTP > Activated sludge > Unclassified | place: Austria... | reverse complement strand
GAGAGGCGAAAGAAACCCAAACAAAGCCTTGAGCTGCGCAGTCACGCCGCCGCCAAAGCCGACAGTCGCATAGTCGGCAATCGGCTGTCCCTGGCGCCGCAGATCTGAGCCAGTTGACAGAGCGCCGTCGACGTAGGCAATCAGCTGCGTGAATAGGGGGATCTGCTCGTGCAGGTGCGCGGCGACACGGCCGCCAAAGAGGCCCGACCAGTCGTTGTCGGAGAAATTGCCGATGCGGCCGTTCTCAGAATAATCAGAACCGCCTTTCGTGCCGCGCACACGCGCGTAAAAGGCATAGACTCGGGGATCAATCCTCATCTTGAGCAGCTTTTTCATGAATGGCTCGCCACTCGCCACGATGCCCGTGCGGTAGGTAGACACATCGCCGTTAAGGCCCGCAAGTTTGTTTGTGGTGTCGCGCGAAAAATACTGGAACTCGTCATTCCAGCGGTCGTTCTCGCCAGCGCCATAGCTGTTGGCGCCGGAATAGACGTCGAGGCCGAGAATTTTGACGTCCACTTTATCTTTCCAGTGCACGTTAAATACCATTGCATCGAGCACGTCGCGCAGCATGTAATCGTTTTGGATGCCGCCGACGCTGAAAAACTGGCGGCCGATCACCATGTCTGCCGTGATGCCATTGAGGCTGAAAAATTCCCAGAATACGTTCGCACGCGCGATGCGCGTGCCGGGGTTGCCGTTGCCCTGCAGCTGAAAACTGCCCCACACGCCGTCAAAGCCGAACGACATCTCGACGCCCACGCGCTGCTTGGGAAACATGAAGGATGTATCAAATTTCGCGCGCGTGAGCCCGAGACCCTGTTGGTCATCTGTCGTGCGAATCTGGAAGTCGTTGGTGCTATTGAGTTTTCTCAGGTCGGTGTTGTTGTAGGCATGGAATTCCTGCAGCATGTTGAAGCCCCAGAGGAATTCAAAATCGGGTTTGGTCTTGCGCACGGCAAACTGGCGTTCAAACTCATACATCCACGTGCCTGTGCGGTCTATCGCCGCTTCAGAAAGCTGGTTGCTTTTGATGCTGGTTTTCTTTTCGCCTTCTTTCGCGGGTTCAACCGGAGTGCCTTTTTCATCAGCCACCTTTTTCTCCTCGGCAGCAGGCTTTTCGGGAAGTTTTGTATCCGGCTTTTCTTTTTCGTCCTCGATTTTCGGGATTTCCGGAAACTGTGCCTGAGCAAACAGGCCGGCTGGAGACGCACAGAGTGTGCCCCCAAAAGCTATGTATAGTAAACGCACTGTTAATCGTTTCATTTTTTACTCACTTAAAAATAGGAATAGAGAAGGGCAGCAAAAAAGCCACCATTTTTGGGGTCAGGAAGACCTAAGACATTTCGTTAAGCGACGAAGTACCGTAAAGGCTTTTCACGTTAGATATTAATACACTCTGACCTGCATGCGAGGCCAATTTTCTACCTGATAGACGGTTGCGATGCGAATCTGTAGCCAAAAATCTTTCCACTGAAAAATCCTTTCTGCCCTCTATAGAGCAAGAAAGATGCCATATGCTGACTTCCAGCGATACCGAACCCCAAAAAGAAGCTGAGAATTATGTATCGCAAATTTGCGCCATCTTTGAGGCCGGCAACTATCCGCTGGTGCAGATACAACGCCCGTGGTCTGAATTCAACCCAATGCTTTCGGGCGAATTCGCGCGCCCCGCTGCGCTTTCGGCATATCTTGTCAGGGAGTTTGCCGGCCTGTTATCGCTGGGCGCCAGGATTGAAGTGACGCCCGCCCGGCCGCGCCGTGAACTCAACGACCCGCAGCTATTTTCTCACCTGAGCGAAGACGACTGGGACCTGCGTGCAAAGAAACTGTTTCTGTTCAGCCCCGAGCGGCTCGAAATTTCATTGAACCGCCTCGAGCACTACACTTCGACCAAAGCAGAAAATTTCCAGAAGCACATTCTGTTTACCAATTACCGCATGCACGTCGAGGCGTTCGTGTCCATGTATCCCGGTTGCGTCAAACCGGCAAACGACGGCGCGCAGATGCCCGCATACCACCACACCGAAAAAAACGGCAATGGCATCACACTCATCAATATCGGTGTGGGCCCTGCCAATGCCAAGACCATTACCGACCACGTGGCCGTGCTGCGGCCCGATCTGATGATCATGGTCGGCCACTGTGGTGGCCTGCGCAACCACCAGGAAATCGGCGATTATGTTCTCGCATCCGCCTATTTGCGCGCCGATCGCGTCATGGAAGAAGTTTTACCGGCACACATACCGGTGATTCCCAATTTTCTGATCAACCTGGCTCTTAGGCGTGAAATCGACGCCGCGGGAATTTCATACCGCACCGGTACCGTCTACACGACCGACAACCGCAACTGGGAATTCAACCAGCGCTCGACGGTCGAAGCGATGAAAATGTCACGCTCGATTGCGGTCGATATGGAATCGGCGACGATTGCGGCCAACGGCTACCGCTACCGCATTCCACATGCGACACTGTTGTGCGTGAGCGACAAGCCGCTGCACGGCAAACCCAAACTCAGCGGGCAGGCGCAGGCGTTTTACCAGAACAGCAAAGAGAAACATCTCGAGATGGCGATTCGCGCAGTGCATACCTTGCGCGACCAATATCCCGGTGGCTTGCCAAATGATGACGTCCGTTCGTTTGATGAGCCACTCTTAGGTAGCGCCGGCAAAGATTAGCATCTGAAATCTGCGCTATCGCGCAGATTTCAGATGCTAACTTTATTTCTTCCCGTGCGCTTACTCTTATAGAGCGCTTTATCCGCGCGTTCGAGAAACTTATCGATGGTCAGCCGCGCCGTCGCATGGCAGACGCCGACACTGGTGGCGACCTTGATTTTGCCGATGCCGGTTTCAAATGGCAGGCTGTCGATCGCGACACGCACGCGCTCGGCGAGTACAATTGCATTATCGCGCGTCACGCCTGGAATGAAGATCGCGAATTCTTCGCCGCCGATACGCGCAAAAACTTCGGTTTCTCTGAGCACGGTGCGCACGCGCGCAACGGCCTCGCGCAGCACTTCATCGCCCGTGGCGTGACCGTGCTCATCGTTGATTGATTTAAAATGGTCGATATCCATGAGCAGCACAGCGTGGTACTCGCTGCCACCACCCTCTGCGAGCCGCTCACCGGTGAGACGGATGAAGCCGCGCCGGTTGAGGATTTGTGTCAGCGGATCTGTCTCCGCCACATCATTCAGCTTCTCGATCTCCTGCTCCACCGGGCGTAAAAACAGATAATTGCCAGCGACGTAGGCGATCAGGAATGTCGCTAAAAGAGAAAGGCAGAGACCGAGAATCAGTGTAATGGCGTTGTGTGTCGCGTCACGGTAAATCGCCGACTCGGGAAACTTCAGCGCAATGATCATCGCCACGCGGTCTTCGGCACCGATGCGCTGGAAGGTATAGACATTGCGGTTGCCGCTGTCCTCTTTGACGCGCGCCGGAGAAATATTCTCCCCAGAGTTCTTGATATGCTGCCAGATTTTGCCATCGGGGTATGGTTTCCCCATCAGCGGCGCTTCGTTGTCGAGCTTCAGCGGATGCTGGAATAAGACAGTGCCCTGTGTATCGAGCGCAGTAATCTGCGATTTTTCGGGCAGCGTGTATTCGGCAAAAACATCTTCGAGCCACTGCACGCTGATCGAAAGATAAAGCACCGCTTCAACCTCGTCAGCCGCAGATTTGAGCGGCATCGCCGCGATAATACCGGGTTTGTGACTGATTTTCCCGAACTGCAGCCCGCCGATCTGCGGTGACGCTGTCTTCACCGTCAGGCGAAACCATTCGCGTTCGCTGACGTTCACTTTACTTTTGAGCGGCAGGCCGCTGCAGCGAATATTGCCCTCTGCATCGACAAGGCCCGCGTTATCATAAAGCGGATTATTGCCGATAAAACGCGACATAAAGCGGGAGCAATCTTTTGTGCTGCCACGAACCTCGGGCAAGAGAGCCAAAATACGCAAAGATTGCATCGTCTGCGCAATCAACTCTTCCTGTTTATCGGAAACGTGCGAAAGCAGGGATTTCGCGCGGTCGACCGCATCGAGTTTCGCCTGCTGGAAAGACCTATAGGTAATAAACAGCGCCGAAGCAAGAATCGGCAATACAGCGATAAAAATCACCGATGCGAGTAAAAGCTTTCTCTTCAACAATTGGCGCATGGTCAACGCGTGCAAACATTATTGTCTGCCGACCGCTTCAAGTAATTCTTGACATGGCGGATATAATCCACAGACGAAAAAATGTACAGTTTCGATAAATATCCCAAGCCTGCGGGGCATTTCATTGCCGCAGACGGCGTATCATTGCCTTATTTTGCCTACGGCAATGAAAGCGCAAAAGAAACAATCCTCTTTCTAAATGGCTTTACCTGCAACCAGTTCAACATTGCCAAGATTATCCGGGGGCTTTCGCCGCACTTTCGTATCTATACCTTTGATTACCGAGGCCAGGGGCTGGCGTACCGCGAAAAATATGCGCAGGTTTCTGTCGATGCGGTGCTGTCAGATATCGATGCGCTGCACGAACATCTCGGTCGCATTCCGATTCACCTGTTCGGTTACAGCATGGGCTGCCAGCTCGCGGTCGAATGGAACCACCGCGGCAACCACCATGTCAAAAGCGTGGTCTTGCTCATGGGGATTTACGGCAATATCTTTGATACGTTTCTCAACCTGCGTATTTTTGCCCCCCTGCTGAAAATCACGAAGGAGCTGTTTCCGGCGCTCAAGGGTTTGTACCGGCTTGCCTGGCGCAGCGCGCACCGCCTGCCCTACCCTGTGCGTGTCGGGCTCGGGCGCGGCGCGCTGTTAAATCCCGAGCTCACCAGCGAAGAAGAACTGCGCCCGTTTCTCGACCAGCTGGCCGATCTTGACTTCGAGTATATTTTGCACATGGCGCATGCGATCCACGAGCACAGCAATGATGGCCAGTTCCACAGTATCTCAGCCCCTTGTCTCGTGATCTCGGGCGAAAGCGACCTGTTTGCGCTGCCGATACATTCTGAACGCGTGCATCAGGCCGTCGGCAGTTCATGGTATTTTTCGATTCCGCGCGGCACCCACAATGCAGTGCTTGAGAATGCTGACGATATCGTAGGCTGGGTAATGGAGTTTTTTACTGCCAAGAAGTTATTGCAGGCTGATTAATTCACCCAGCCATCGAATGGATCAGCCCTTGAGGCTTGCGCGTTTGGGTTTATAGCGCACCCGGCGCACCGCGCGGCGGTTGGCTTCGAGCACGGTGAATTGCCCGGTAGCAAGATCGATCTGTTCGTTATTCACCGGAATATGCCCGCAGGCATGCAGAAGATAACCGCCCAGCGTTTCGAAATTTTCCTTAACGATATTCAGGCTGAATAATTTACCAAAGTCATCGATATCCATCGCGCAATCGATGTCATAGATGCCGGGCTGTGACTCCTGCAGATACTGCAACTCCAATTTCTGGTCGTGGCTGAATATATCGCCGACGAGTTCCTCCGCGAGGTTCTCTTCGGTGACCATGCCGAGAATCAATCCGTATTCGTTGACGACGAACACCATCGCCTGGTCGAGGCGCCGCATTTCTGCATGCAATTGATCGACCTTCAGCGAATAGGGATAAAACAGCGCCGGGTGCATCACCTGACGCACGCGCGTGCTTGCCGGCGTGTCGAGCAGATCGCGCAAATCGATATAGCCCGTGATTTCTGCCGGAATACTCTCGTAGACGGGGTAGCGCGAATAAGAACTCTTTTCGAGTGTGTCGGCACACTCTGACAGGCGCGCGCCGGCAGGCAGCGAAAACAACTCGCTCATCGGTGTCATAATCTCGCGAATAGTCGTGCTGGAATATGTGGCCAGAGATTCAGTGAGCGGCAGTTTACTTTCGCCGGTGTGTTCAGAGATGAAGCGGAATACTTCGATGCGCGCATCGTCGGGCCGCGCGACGCCGATTTTGCCGATGAAACGTGAAATTTTGAGAAAAACATAACTCATCGGTAACAGCAGGTAATAAAACACCCAGATCACCGGGTACATTTTTTCGAGCAAGAGGATGTTCTTTTTCCGGCCTATGGCTTTGGGCAACGCCTCCGACAAAAGAAAGAAGAGGATCAACTCCACAAAAAAAGCGGTAACTTTAAGGTAGAGTTCTTTTTCGGGCGGCAGCAAAGCGTCGAGCGCCAGAGTGCCGCAGACAACTGCGAGACTGTTGCCGGTCAGGAGCATCGCAATAATGTCATTCTTGTTCAGGAACAGTTTTTCGAGGCGCTTGCGGTTTCCCCGCGTTACGGTGAGCGGGGTCAGGCTGAAAAATGCAACCTCTGTGGCGGCAAAAAATGCCGCGCAAATCAGACTGACAATGAAAATGCCGATGCTAACCATGGCGTTTGATTACCAGTTTAAAACGCACAATGCGGTTCTCGCTCACTTCAAAATTGCGGAACTGCAGACTGCCCATATCGAGTTCGTCGTCTTCATGCGGAAAGCCATCGAGTTTTTCCAGAATAAAGCCACCAATGGTTTCGCTGACCTGTGCACGCAGGTTCGCGCGAAAAAGTTCGTTGAAGCGGTCGAGCGGCATCTGTGCAGAAACATGAAAGCGCCGGCTGTCAATCGGTGTGAGGTACGGGTCATCGGGAGTTGCAGTAAAACTCGCGCCGAGAATGTGGTCGATAATCCCCCGCAAGGTCACCATGCCGATAAAAGAACCCGCTTCGTCGATCACCGCACCGAGGTCTCGCCGGCCGTGCATCAGCGCCTGCAGTGCTGCGCTCAGAGACAGACTCGCAGGCAGAAAATCCACCGGGTGCACTTTCTGTTCGAGCGCCTTTTTGCGGCTGAGCAACAGCTGCACAACCCCGCGCAGATAAATGACCCCTGCCAGCTCGAGCGAATTGCGTTTGTAGATCGCGGCAAAACTGTGCGGTGTACCCCTGAATGCCTTGCGGCATTGCGCTACAGTCGTGCCTTCTGGCAGCATCAGCACCTGTGAACGCGGAATCATTGCCGAGTATAGAGTGTTATTGTAAAAGGCGATCGAACGCGACAGCATGCGCATCTCTTCACCTTTGAGCAAGCCGTGTTCTTCGGCAAAGCGCACGGCTTCAACCAGTTCTGACTCGGAAAGCTGGCTTTTGACCGGTTTCACCGATTTGATCACAGCTGCGGTCAGTTTGTCGAATGGCAGCGTAAAGCGGTAGGCAAAACGAAACCATCCTCTGAGGGGCAACTGCGTTGCCCGCACCCAGGCATCTTTGAATACCAGCGCGATGATTTTTGGAATCACCTCGCCAAAGGTCAGCACATAGAGGGTGATGACGATCGGCATGATAATGTGACCGTGCTGCAGCGGTCCAAACTGGCTCAGAATCCATGTTTCGCCGAGATCGGTGATGCCGATATTTACAACGAGATTGCCAAGCAGCAGGCCGGTGATCACCCGTTCGGGCCGTTTGAGCCAACCGATCAGAGTTTTTTTGACTTTGAGTGAAAAAGAAGGAATTACGGTGCGCTGCAGACGGCTGAGATCTTGCGAAAAGATCGCCGCTTCGCTGCCCGAAAAGAATGCGCTGGCGAAGGTCAGCAGAACCAGCAAAAGCAGCAGCATTTCAGTAGCGCAGATCGCGCAGTGCCGACTCGTTGATACCGGCAATATCACCGATGTAGAGCTCGCGTACCTTGCGAATTTTACGCACCACGGGAACACGCGGCAGACCGGCGCCCGAAATTCCGGCAGGAATTTTGCCTTCTTCAACCCTGGCGAGTTGTTTTACCACCACACGGTAGGTGATACCCTGGCGCAGTGAATCGCGCAGGTCGTCGTTATCATAATACCAGCGATCGCGGCGGTAGCGCAACAGCAGCGTCGAGCCGTCGGCGTCATAAAAAATCAGATAATCGCTCTGGTGGTTCTGAAATTTGAGAAAAAGCACAGCGTCGCCCGCCGGTGACGCAGCTCCAACCCCCTTCGCCTGCAACGCCGACTCGAGCGTCGGATCACCGGGTGCCATGAATGCAGTCGCAGCAGTGACGGAAAAAAGGACACTCAAAATGGTCAGTGCAGATTTCACTGCTCGCGCTGCGGCTCCTCTGGAATATTTTTTTTGCCGTCGAGCAGGCTCAGACCTTTTTTTGCCTCGCGCTGCACTTTCGCAGAAGGATCGAATTTCGATTTATATTCGAGCAGCTCGCGCGCGTCGGGTATCTTGAGCTGACTGATCTGGTGCACAGCGCGCACGCGCACAATTTCATCATCGTCACGCGCCATCGCAAACAGAATTTCTTTGACTTCATTGTCTTTCAAAAGAATCAGGCTTGAAATCACCTGCATGCGAAAACGTGTGTAGCGCTTCTTCTCATCATTGCTCTTCATCGCTTCGATCTTTTGCAAGGCTTCTTTGAGTTTCGGCTTTGCGTCCATTACCTGCGCCTTACCCAATGCATAAGCCGCGGAGCCGCGTACGGTCAACGGCTCCACCTCATCCATAAAAAGTTTCATCACCTGCGATTTTACATTTTCAGGCCACGGTGTTGCTTCGCCGAGATATTTGAGAATTCCGCTGCGGTAATCTGCATAGGTATCGGCCGCCTGCAGTTTTTCGAGCAGAAACGGCTGCAGCGAATGGTCTTTGTAAATAATTAGAAGATGCACAGCGTCGGGAATCCGATTGCCAGGCTTTGAGAAATCCTGCTCGCGGATTTCTTTTGTGATCATGGGCAGCGCCGATGCGGGTTTCTTTTTCGCCAGTGCCCCGACAGTGGCAAAGAACAACTGGTCGTTGTTTTTATCCTGCAGAAATTTCGCGAGCTCGTCGTCGAGGTCGTGAAACGATACGTTGCCGATAAATTCGGCGATTTTGCGCAAAACCAAAGGATCGGTTGAACTACAGGTCTTCTTGAGCTCGGGCAAAAGCGAACGCTGCTCGGCTTCATTGAGCCGTGTGAGCGTATTCAGCGTATCGCGCACCTGCTGTGAATTGCCGTATTTCAAAACCTCCCGGATACGGTTGACGAGTTCGGGGTGTTCGATACCCCCTTTGGGTGGTTTGTCGTCTTTGGCGGTCGCAGGTTTTGCGGACTTTTCGGGAGCAGCCTGCGGCGCCGCCGGTTTGCTGGCACTGTCTGCCGGTTTTATAGCCGGGGCGGTCACCGGCTTTGTTGGTGCTGAGGGTGACGCCTTGGGTTGCGGGCTCTGCGCTCCCTTCGCCTGCGCCGACAGTCCGGCAGTCAAAGCCAGTGCCAGCAGGCCAAGGATGCGCATCTCAGCTATCCTGCGGTTTGGCCGGCGAATGGCGTTTTTCGAGCTCTGCGATGATGTCAGAGAGCGACCAGCCCTGTGCCACCAGAGACACCATGAAATGGTATATAAGATCCGCGCCTTCATAGATTGCCTTTTGTTTATCGGCAACTTGTGCATCCAGTATATACTCAATTGCTTCTTCACCCACTTTTTGCAGTATTTTTTGCGGGCCGGATTGATAGAGTTTGGTCGTATATGACCCCGCGGGAAGGCTTTGCTTCCGCTCAACGAGCAGTTTTTCCAGATTGGCGAGAAATTCCAGGTTCATGGCTTACTTCTTGTCGTAGATGAACTTGCCGATCATCTCTTCGAGATCGACGACCGATTCCGTTTCGCTGATTTCCTGCCCGGGTTTGAGTAACTCGTCATCCCCGCCCGGCGTGATTTTGACGAATTTTTCGCCAATGAGGCCGCGCGTGCGGATTGCAGCAATGGAATCGACGGGTATTTTTGTGTCTTTGTTGATACGCAGTACCAACCTCGCCCGATTGTCTTTGAGCATAAGATCTGTCGCATTACCCACCTGCACGCCGGCAATCTCCACTATCGCGCCCGGCTTAATACCGGACGTCGACTGGAAATCGGCGTACAGCACGTACCGGCTGTCACCGAAAATGCGCAGGCCACCGAGAGACAGCGCCACGTAGCTGAAGCAGAACAGTCCAAAGACGATAAACAGCCCCGTATAGAATTCTGTGCGTTTCATATATCCTCTTAATTTATACACTGAGCATTTTTTTGAGCCAGCCTTTCGCCTTTCTGATATCGCGCGGCGAAATTACGGTTTCAATTTTGCCGCCGTTCAAGACCGCGATGCGGTCACCGACGCGAAAAATCCGCGGAATGTCATGGCTGACAATCAGCGCGGTATAATTGAGCCGTTTCTGCGTCTCAATAAACAGGTCGTAAATATTTTCTGACGTTTCGGGATCGAGCCCCGTGGTAGGTTCATCGAATAATACGATTTCCGGGCTGAGCTGCAGCGCCCGTGCCAGCGCCACCCGCCGTTGCATGCCGCCCGACAGCTCTGATGGCATTTTGTGGCGCGCATCAGCCATGCGCATATCTTCGAGCGAATGCATCACCTGTGCTTCGATCTCTGCTTCCGTTTTGCGTGTTTTTTCTCTGAGCGGCAAAGCGACGTTTTCAAACACACTGAGGGAATCGAAGAGCGCCGCCCCCTGAAAAACCACCCCGTAACGGGAGCGCAGCTTTTTCATCTCTGACTCGCTGAGACGCAGAATGCTGCGACCATCGATGAGCACATCCCCCTGGTCGGGATGCATAAACCCAAGAATATATTTGAGCATCACGCTTTTGCCCGAACCGCTGGCGCCGACCACAACCGTTGTTTTTCCGCGCTCGACCTGCAGATTGAGATCATGGTGCACCATTAGCCCCCCCAGAGACTTCGCGACGCCCTTAATCTCGATAGCAAAATCAGCTGCAATAGTCTTTTTCATGGGTCAGATCAAAACCGCCGTCAGCAGATAGTCAAGCAGCAGCACACCGACGGAAGAGATCACCACCGCATAGGTTGTTGTACGCGACAAGGCCAAAGCACCCCGCCCCGAATATTCGTGCACGTAGAGGCCGCGAAAGCCGCAAACGGTAATGATCAGAATACCGAACACCAGCGACTTGATGATTGCCATGCGCACGGTGGTCGCATCAATCATGTCTGCCATACCCTGGTAATAGTCGCCGACACCCACGCCGAGAACGATACAACCTGAAAAATAACCGCCCAGCATGCCGCTGACGGTAAAGATAAAAACCAATAGCGGTACCGCAACGAGCGCCGCCAGGAGTTTGGGTGAAATCAAATAATTATAGATGTCGATCGCAAGGCATTCGAGCGCCTCGATCTGTTCTGAGATGCGCATCACGCCCACTTCGGCGCAGAGCGCAGAACCCGCGCGACCGACAATCAGCAGCGCTGTCAATACCGGCGCCAGCTCTGCCAGAAGGCTCTTGGCAATCAGCGACCCCAAAAATCCGTCGGCACCGAAACGTTTGAGTACATGATAGCCCTGCAGCCCCAGCACCGCGCCCGTAAAAACACCGGTGAACATGATAATAGCCAGCGATTGCCAGCCGATCGTGTAGATCTCAAAAGAGATTTTTCCCGCGCGGAATGGCTTTTGAAAAATGCCGCGCGCAGTTCGTGCCAAAAAAACGCCGGCTGCCCCGATCTGGCGCAAAGTAGCCTGTGTAAGGTTCCAGTAGGTCAAGGCTTGGAACCTGCCAAAGGTGACAGCGGGGCGGAAAGCGAAATTAGCCTTGTTAGGCGTACTCTGCTGTTCCCGGGAAAATCCTCACGATGAAGGGGGGGGGGTAGCATTTAAAAAATTAATGACACTGCCTCTGACCGAACGGGATTTACCCTCAAATGTCGACCGGCGAAATTCGATCGTCCAACATATTGCGCATTGGCTCGAGTTCGCTCACCGAACTCGAAGAAAAAGTCAAGGCACTGCGGACGATTAACCTGAATGTGAAGAAGCGCCGCTTTGTTATTTCGCGCGAAGATATCAAACACGCCAACGGTGAGGTACTCGTCGCCAAAGGCACCGACATTGACATCTCAAAAGTGATGCTGCTCAAGCGGCATTTTAAGCCCGACCACCAGATCAAGACGTTTCAGCCCGACGAAGGTATCGTTCTTGTCTCCGATATGAGCACGCCGGTGGGCATTCAGTTCTCGATGGATCTCGTCACACAGGTGATGAACATCGGTGGCGGCGCATACGAAGCATTTATCGACCGGGTCGACTCCTTTAAAGAGTTTGCTGCACTCTATAACAAGGCACTGTTCCCAAAACTCGCGATTGTTGGCTACATTCCGATGCAGCCTGAGCGCCTCAAAGAAGAACTGGCCTTTTACCAGCTGATTGCGCGCACCGACCCATACATCCGCATGCTTGAAATCATGCACACGGTTATCAAACCGCAGCCATTGGTGCCGCGCATGCGCATCCTGCCGATCAACCCCGAGGACCGCGATTCCTGGAAACGTTTTATTCTCGAGATTATCCCAGAATACACCAAAGCGT
>Ga0138256_10006517_pt1 | contig 12341 bp, 10 predicted proteins | sample KNB2016incub_MG_FD_105486 | JGI IMG/M metagenome (GOLD analysis project Ga0138256, IMG submission 105486) | Active sludge microbial communities from wastewater in Klosterneuburg, Austria - KNB2014incub_MG | ecosystem: Engineered > WWTP > Activated sludge > Unclassified | place: Austria... | reverse complement strand
TTTATTGCACGGTATAAGGATTCGACGGTTTCGTTCAGGACGTTGTTGGATGTGATAAAATAAAAAAATTATTCCATTTTAATGTATTTTTTGTTAATTCTAGTTTTTTCATTCTGCAATTGAATGTTATAAAGTCCTGGCGATAAATTTAAATCCGGGATTTGAAGAAATTTATTTTCAGAATAACCTTTGATGGAAATTGTGTATAGTGTCCGTCCGTTCAAATCTGTTAATGAGACATAATCTGTTTTTCCTGCTTCTGATAAATATTCTAAGTTTATATAATTTTTTCCGGGATTCGGATAAATTTTAAGCGAAGAAGTGATAAAATTAGTTTCTAAAATTTGTAAACTCAAGTTATTATATTTTATAAAAAAGGAATCAAATAAATCTGTTGTATCTGTACTACGTCCACCAATGCTGTCAAAATTAACTGGCTGAGTAGTAAATCCTGCTGCATACATATTTCCTGCAGAATCTGTTAATAATTGGATAATCTTGCTTCCTCCGATGTATTCAAAATAATTGAGAAAATTGTAATTTGAATCTAGTACCTGAATAAATGTATTATTATTAGGTGAACTCCTTAAATAAACTCCTGGTCCCGGATCAAAATCAATGGTCCCTTTATATGTTCCTGACACATAAATGTTTCCAATTAGGTCGGTATTAATATTTCCGTGATTTACATGATTATTTAAGGATGCGAAAATATTCTCCATCCAAACTAAATTGCCATTAATGTCAAGTTTGAAATTATATGAAGAAGGAGTGGAAGTGTTTAATGTAAAACAACTATCTATAATATTAGAGCGATAACATATCTCGCTAGAAGAGTTAACTGAAAAAAGAATATTACCATTGTCATCAATATTAAAGAAGTCAAATAATACATATTCTATATCTTGCCCACCCACGAGTCTTGCCCATTTAAAATTATATATAGAATCTAGTTTCAATATATAAACATCATTTCCCATATTAGAAACATTATTTATTATAAAAGTATCCAAACCGGGGTCAAAATCATTTGTAATTGCATAGCTCCGACAACCTTCTATTATAATATTGTCTTCGTTATCAATTTCAATATCGTATACATCCCCAACTCCCGTATTTAAATTAAATATTTCGGTATTTGTTGAGTCCAGTTCTTTTATTTTATTTCTGCAACCTAAGATTAAATTGTTGTTTGGTTTAACATTAAAAGTTTGAATTGCATTACTTGAGCCGGACTGAATTACACTTTTATAATTGCCATTATTATCAAGGCGAAGTAAATAGTAGTTTCCCATACTATCATTAATAAAATTGGTGCCGATCCCTGGATCAATATCTACAGTATATTCGAATGTTCCGCAAAGAAGTATATCATCATTGTTGTCACATTTAACCTTAGTAGAATGGTCAAAACCAGTTCCTCCAAAGGTTTTTACCCATAAGAAATTGCCCGATCCATCTAATTTTGTAATGAATACATCATGTTGTCCATTTCCTGAGTCAGTTGATACAGTTAATCCAGGATCAAAATCAGTCGACCCGGAAAAGTAACCAATTAAAATTAAATTCCCGGCTCGGTCAAATGTAAAATCATTTACAGTTACAATTCCTTCTGAATAATAAATATTCACCCATTCTGGATTCAAACCACAAGCTGATCTAATTGAAAGTGTAAAAGTTAATAATATCAAAAGTAGAATTTTCATATAGTTTGGTTGATTTTCAAAGATAATATTTAATTTATAATTTCATGCAGTTTCATAGTAGTGGAATATTCGTATTTTTGGCCATAGTACAATCTTTTGTTGAACAGTTTCGCTCAGGATTTTGTTGGATGTGATAAAATAAATTATTTTTTACTGCCGTATATATCGATTATAATAAATTTCATTCTCAGTTTGTAAAATGATGTTGTAAATTCCTTTTGCGATTTGCAATTGAGAAATAGTATAGGCTTCACTTAAATCTACATTCGTAATTATGGAACTCCAAGCAGTTCTTCCGAAGCAATCTTGAATATAAATTTTTCCTCTGGACACAAATTTGTCTGTAACCTGAATTTGAATCAGGTCTGTTCCCGGATTTGGATATACAATTAGTTTTTTTGGCTGTGATTCTTTGGAAGAATTGTCGAGTATAAGATGATTGTACTTTACTAAAAAACCGTCTTCATAGTTTTGTGATGCTAAGCTTATTCCACCTATGGAATCGAAAACGCAAACTCCATGAAAATGTCCTGCGCTATAAAGTGTATTATTCGAATTAAATTTTAATCTGCTAATACCTTTTAATGCACTTCCTGAATATTCTGAGTAATTTAAAAATTGATTTTGTGAATCCAGAACCTGTAGATAAGCTGATAGAAAACTGGTCGAAACCATGAAAGTATCAGGTCCAGGATCGAAGTCTACGGGGCAATTCATTATGCCTGTAAAATACTGTACATCGTTTTGATCAATTCCAATTACCATAGTCCCAATGGATCCATTAGGATTATCCAAAATCTGACTCCATATAAAATCTCCTGATTGACTAAATTTTAGAAAGTAAGCAGACTCTCCGGCACTAAAAGTTATAAGACAGGTGTCACTAATATTGTCATTCATACATAATGATTCAGATGCATACATTGAATAGATGATATTTCCTGATTGATCAGTTGCAACATCTGTAAGGTAAGTGCCGGGAGCGTTGCTCCCAATAGTTTTCGCCCACATAAAATTTCCCAATGAATCATATTTAGCAAAGAATCTATAGAAGTTGTTAGGTGGAGAAAGCAAGAACGTGTCCGGTCCGGGATCAAAGTCCGAAGGATATTGAAGATAACCGCCAATTATTATATTGCTTTCGTCATCCGTGATTATGAGCGTTATCCCTGTATAAAGTGCTATAAATTGTGTTGAAATTACCTGCAACGATGAATCCAATTCATATATATATGATCCATCACCAACTAATACGTTTCCGTTTTTTTTAATCGTAAATATTCTATTCAGCGGATGGCTTGCACCAAATGATTGATAAACATGTTTAAAATTTCCTGAAGAGTCCAGTTTGAGAATAAATTTGCCAAGAGAAGAATATAACATCAAGGTGTCACTGCCTGGGTTAATATCCAACGAATCCTCAAAATCACCAGATAAAAAGATGTTGCCGTTATAGTCAACTTCAATTGATTCAGGTCTCTCATATCCTGCTTCTCCAATAGTTTTTACCCAAATCAAATCTCCTTCAGATGTGAGTTTTTCAATGAAAATATTATTCATGTCACTTGTAGTTGGTTGCAAGGTATCAGGTCCCGGATCAAAATCTATTGAATCACTGTAATAGCCTAATACTATTATATTGTCATCAGAATCTATCGCCATGTCCACAACTCTTTCAATCGAATTTCCACTAAAGACTTTGACCCATTCAACTGATTGGCTATAGGAGAAATTTATGCTGGTAAATAAAATTAAAATCAGTATTATTTTTTTCATATTAAAGCTATAAAGGTCTATTCCAAAGATAATTATTTTATAATTGCAAGGCACGAAATTGTAGGGGAATATTCGTATTTTTGGCCATACCACAATCCCCTCAATGAAACAAACTTCATCCGGTGTCAGAGCCAAAAAAGCCCTCGGACAACATTTCTTAAAAGACCCTGCGATCGCTGAGCGCATTGTTGGTTTTTTAGGAGAAAGTAAAGCGTACACCGATATTCTGGAGATCGGTCCGGGAATGGGAATTCTGACGGATTTTCTTTTTGAAAAGAAAGGCTACCGGACGAGAATTGTGGACCTGGATGATGAATCGATCACGTTTTTGTTCAATCGATTTCCGTTACGACAGCAGGATATTATTCATGCTGATTTTTTGAGAATGAATTTCGATGAATTCTTCAAAGGACAGTTTGCTATCATTGGTAATTTTCCATACAACATTTCTTCGCAGATCTTGTTCAAGGTACTTGATGACCGTGACAGGATTCCGGAAGTGGTGGGGATGTTTCAGAAGGAAGTTGCAATGCGTATAGCAGGTGATCCCGGGAGTAAGGAATATGGAATCCTCAGTGTTTTCATGCAAGCTTATTATGATGTAAAAGTTGTAATGCAATTGAATGAAACAGATTTCCAGCCACCACCAAAAGTAAAGTCAGCAGTTCTGCATTTTCTTCGGAAAGATAATTTTGAATTGGGCTGTGATGAAAAAGAATTTCGGAAAACGGTGAAGATGGCCTTCAATCAAAGACGGAAAACACTAAGAAATGCAATGGGAGCAATGATTGCAAAAGATGTTGAAATTCCTTTTTCAGGATTGCGTGCTGAAGCACTGAGCTGGCAGCAATTTGTACAACTGACAAATTTTATAATCGAACACCGGACAAACGATTCAAATTGAAAATACTTTTTATAGATACTGCACATCCGTTTTTATGGGAAAGCATGATCGCTGATGGTCATGAATGCATTGCAGCAGATAAATTTTCGCTTGAGGAGATATATTCGCAATTGTCAGATACGAATGGAATCGTAATCAGAAGTCGTATAACCATCGATAAAAAATTTCTTGATAAAGCTACCGCATTAAAATTTATAGCACGTTGCGGAGCAGGAATGGAAAGCATAGATGTTGAATATGCTTCGCAAAAAGGAATCGCTTGTCTGAATTCACCTGAAGGTAACCGCAATGCTGTCGGTGAACATGCTCTTGGAATGTTGCTGATGCTTTTCAATAATCTCAATCGCGCCGACAGACAAGTCAGAGCAGGGGAGTGGATCCGCGAAAAAAATCGTGGTCATGAACTGGAAGGAAAAACAGTTGGCATTATTGGCTTTGGAAATATGGGTTCAGCTTTCGCAGAAAAATTGAAAGGATTTAATTGCAGAAAACTAGCATTTGATAAGTACAGATCAGGCTTTGCAAATGATTTTGTTCAGGAAGCTACTTTTGAAGAAATCAAACGGCAAGCCAATGTTCTAAGTCTGCATATTCCCTTGACGTCTGAAACAGAATTTTTGATCAATGAGAAATTTATTAACTCATTCGCTAAACCATTTTATCTGATCAACACAGCACGTGGTAAATGTGTTTCCACGCACGATCTTGTGAATGGAATAAAATCAGGCAAAGTTCTTGGCGCTTGTCTGGATGTATATGAATACGAAGATGCGTCTTTTGAAAAATTCAGTATAGAAGCTGCAGGGTTAAAAGACAATGCGGATTGGATTTATCTGACGCAATCGGAGAAAGTAATACTGACACCGCATATTGCCGGCTGGACGTTTGAGTCGTTGCGGAAAATTGCTGAGGTTTTGGTCAAAAAGATCAGAAATTTATAAGAAGCAAGTTGATCAGCTTAAAATACAATTATTTTTTATATTTGAATCAACAATCAGCTCGAGATCAATGCTTGTAATCATTGTTTGTGAAGGATTATGACAAATCCTTGATAAAAACTGAGGATTATTTCTTTTACTTCGAAATTATTTTTTAAAAACTATCATTATGAAAAAATTTCTACTCGCCATGTTCATTTTTACTTTGACGTATCATATTGGGTTTTCGCAAATCACTTTTGTAAAAGAATATGCCATTCCAGGAGCATTAAGCAACGGAGTTTCTATCGTAGAAGACATAGCAGGTGGTTACATATTCACCGGATTTTCTTATGATTCACTTTCAGATCAGACATATCAATATGTTGCAAAATGCGATCCCGTGGGAAGTATCAATTGGGTTAAATATTATGATACTTTGATTTATGATGGGTCAATGAAAAGATTTGCAAATGGAGATCTTTTGGTAGTTGGTGGGCAATCCATTATGAGACTTGATAATTCAGGAAATGTGATTTGGGCAAAGCATGTTAATGGCATATCACTTCTCTTTGTTGATGCGTTCACAACTACTTTAGATGGAGGAATTATAGCATCTGGTTATAATTTAGTTCAACCGGATTTTTCTTTTGAATTATTCAAAATGGATTCTATAGGAAATCTGGTCTGGTCTATGCAAACTCCTGTGTCTTCTAATCATATAAATTTTAGTAGAGTGATTGAAACTTCGGATGGTGGTTATTTGGCATTGTATAGTGAGGAAAATCAAAATCAAGACTGGCGAATTATTGTAATTAAAGCTGACTCTTCAGGAAATATATTGTGGTCAAAATCTTTTGACGGAGCGGGTTATCATCCTGTTCCTGATCTATTACAATGCAAGGATGGAAATTTTGTTTTTGCCAGATATACTTCATTCGCGGCCACACTGAGTAAAATAGACTCCATCGGAGGATTGATGTGGTCAAAATCATACTTGATAGACGGCATCAGGTTTACAACCATTTTGGAAAAAGCAAATGACAATTTAGTTATGTCAGGCAGCATTAGTGATACAGTAGATCAGCGGATGTTATTCATGGAAACAGATGTGAATGGTAATTTTATTAAAGCGAATGTGTTTAATGCAACATATTATGGGGATGCTGCGGATATCGCTGCTACCAGTGATTCAGGTTATATTGCTCTTTGTAATGATGGAAGAATTGATCCAAGTATTCCGGGGTCATTTAATTTTGTTGAATTAATTAAAATGGATTCAATGTTTCAAAGTGCATGTAATTTTCAGCCGATAAATTTAACAAGTACAAATCAAAGTCTGCCCTTGGATACGGGAGCATTGCTAATTCCGGGAAGCATATCTGTGAATTCAATTGCAATTAATTTTCTCCCTTCTTCAATGAACACATCTGTCGAATGCAAATCAATCAACATCGACGACTTAAACATCGACGATCTCATCGAGCTTTATCCTAATCCGGCAGCCAGCAAACTGAATATTGAAATCGCTTCCGGATTGATTCAGGAAATTGTCATTTACGACCTCACAGGGAAACTTGTTCAGAAAATTTCTACTAATATTGCACAGCTTGAAATTGATATCTCAAATCTGACGTGCGGGTTGTATTTCCTAAGTGGACTCAGCGAAGAACGGACATTCAGGAAGCGATTTGTAAAGTATTAAGGATAGAAATGATTTAGTTGAGTTTTTAAATGTGTTTCCAAAATGGGACACATTTTGATTGAGTGGGTTCGAGCCTTAGAACAGCCTAGTCGACTTTTAAACGAAATAGTAGGTATTAGTTTTATGGTTAAAAATTGAAATTTAATTTTAAGATTTTCATAGGTAAATTACAGATTAAAAGAATTTATTTCCTGGTTTCTATTCTTGTATTTGAAGGGTGACTTTGTTCACAACTTTGACTATATAAATAATGATTTAGCAAATGGTGCAAAGTTTGCCTTTGAAACTTTATCATATTCTCAGTTCACCCATTAAAACAATAGATCATGCCAGTAAAAGCAAAAAAAAAATCGAAACCTGCAGTGAAGGCAAAATCGAAAAAGGCTGCAGTTAAAAAAGCTGCCGTAAAGAAAAAACCTACAGCTTCTAAGGCCGGTAAACCTGCAGCTAAGAAGAAGTCCCCTGCAGTATCAAAGTCTAAAAAATCACCTTCAGTATCGAAATCAAAGAAATCGCCTGTAGCATCGAAGTCGAAGAGTTCTTCGGTTAAAAAAAGCACAACTCCTGTATCAAAAAGAAATCCACAAGCCAACACAAAAAGTAAATCTGCTCCCAAACAAAACACAAAAGCCCAAACAAATACTAAACCTAAGTCCGTTTCTGCTCAAAGTCCGATGAATAAAAAACCGACTATTGCTGAAAAGAGACTTTCATCTAAGCGACCGTCAGAAAAAAATCCTGAAGAGAACAAGTCAATAGAAAAGAAACCGATCAGTAAAAAACCATTTGAAAATTCATCTGACTCGGATAATGAGCAATCTCGCAAATCAAGGACGACTGAACCCGTTGAATCAACTGCCCCTGATACTGAAATTCATGGCGAAGATGAACATTTCATTCCTGAAGAAGGCAATGCGCCTCCGGTAACTCCCGAAAAAGCCCGTATTGTAGAAAATATTTTTCATCACCGTGAAGAAGTGGCGTTGAAACAAGAAAACAATAAGGCCCGTCTTGCTACAAGTTCGAGAAAGAATTTGAAAAGGACGTATCGGATGCGCGGGGGGAGATAATTTATTTAGAATTGTAGAATGAAAAGAGAAAAGAGAAAAGTGAAAAGTGTGGCGTAGTCTAGGGACTTTCGATTTAATCAGTAACGCATTTTTCACTTTTCGTTTTCCATAGTAACCCAGTTTTTATAAAATTTTCGAATTTGGAAAAATTCCCAATTAACATTTTATTAGATTTTAATTTTTACCTTGGGTTTTATATTAAAAGTTTAAAGAGTTTTTCGAATATTTAACAATTTGCTGATTGAATCAAGCCAAGCACTTAAAATACATTAAAACTTGAAAATATTATTAAGCATCTTTATTAGTTTTTTTTCCAACGTTTGCTTGGCGGGCAATTGGCAATCTGTGGGTAGAGGTACGAATCAAGGAATTGCAAGCATATATGTTGATTCGATAAACGATAAAGTATATATCGGCGGTCAGTTTTATTTGGCGGATTCAATTCGCTGCCATGGTATTGCTGTTTGGAATGGTCAGAATTGGGACTCAGTTGGATCAGGACTTACAGTTTATCAAACAAATCGCTCTATAATCACTTATAAAAACAAACTGTATTCCGATGGTGGATTTACACCAAACAACACTTCAAATTATTTGGGTCGTTTTGATGGTGTTAGTTGGGATACTATTGGCAATGGTTTAGATGGTTCTGTTTACGAAATGAAAGAAATTAATGATGAGTTGTACATCTCGGGAAACTTTAGAAATGCTGATGGGCAATTCTGTAATTCATTGGTTAGTTGGAATGATACAGTTTTCAACTGCCTGAGTATCCCATTTGAAGGATGGATCGGCGATTTTATTTACTATGACAATCAATTGGTTTTTGGAGGTAATTTTTTTGATAGCACTTCCAATGTTGATCTTGCTTACAAAGATTCTTCAGGGTTTCATTTACTCGGACATCCGATTTACGGTTCAGTTTCGGTTGTAAATTCTATGGCAATCTATAATGGTGATCTGTATGTTGCGGGAAATTTTACAACATCTGACGGAAATGAAGGTAATAATATTATGCGGTGGGATGGCTTACAATGGAATGATGTTGGTGGTGGGACTGATGCTTCTATATGGAAAATAAAAGTTTATAATAATGAACTATATGCTTGCGGCCCTTTTCAAAACGCCGGAGGAGTAATAACAGGTGGAATAGCTAAATGGAATGGAACAAATTGGAGCAAAGTTACTAATGAAATCATTCAACCTATTGTAGCTGATTTTGAATTTTATCAAAACGATATTTATGTTGTAGGATTATTCTCGAATATTGGAGGAGTTACAGCAAATAACGTTGCTAAATATGTAGGTTATTCCGATGTTGATGACATTGATAAATTTGAAGTTTCGATTTATCCTAATCCAAGTTATGATTTGTTATTTTTGTCATTTTCAGGTGACGCTATCCAATTAAAAACTGTAAATATTTTTGACACATTTGGCAGAAGCCAAATTTTCGAAACTAATTTTGCCGGAATTGAAAAGTCAATTGATATATCGAGATTTGAAAAAGGTGTTTACTATTTAGAGTTAAATTTCTACAAGAGAAAAGTGATAAGGAAAATAATTAAGCTATAATGTAAGTATTAAACTTACTTCTTAGTTACTCACCCTTCATAACCACCTGCGCCGTCTGCCGACTCCTCTGCTCCAGCAAAATAGTCTTCCCTTTTGTCAATGCATCAATCGTAGAAGCAAAGTAATGTCTCACAGTAACCAGTTTCAAGTCTTCATTGTAAAGCAAACGGAAATCTTTTTTCAATGCTTCGATCAATCCGGGGATCTTGTATTTGTCGTTGTCGACGCAGACGGAAAAACTGACTGCTGAATTTTGCATAAGATTTATTTTAATGTCGTGCGCTGCGAAGATTCCGAAAATTCTACTGAGCGATTCTTCGGCAATGAATGAAAAATCTTTCGATGATATGGAAAAAAGGATCTGATCGAATTTATAAATGAAGCAAGGAACCAATGGTTTTGTTGCATGGTAATTTCCAATGCTTGTACCTTTGTCTTGCGGTGCTTTAAATGAGCAGACACGCAATGGAATATTTTTATTTTCTAATGGCTTTATTGTTTTCGGATGGATAACTGTTGCACCATAGTATGTCAACTCAATAGCATCGTGGTAACCGATCTGTTCCAGTTTCATTGCATCATCCGATAATTTCGGGTCAGCGCTCATTACTCCGGAAACATCTTTCCATACAACCATTTCTGTTGCGTCAATACAGAATGACAAAATCGCTGCAGTGTAATCGGATCCTTCACGGCCTAATGTGGTTGTGAAATTTTCTGATGTAGCACCAATGAAGCCTTGTGTGATGATGAAATTCTTTTTTTCAAACAAAGCAGGAATTCTTTCTGCAATCAGTTTGCCGGTAAGGTCGTAGTTTACTTTTGCTTCTCTGTAGTTATTGTCTGTCTGTAAAACATCGCGGATATCCAGCCATGAATTCTCAATTTTGTTTTCATTCAGATAAGCACTCAAAATTCGTGTCGAAATTAATTCGCCATGCGAAACGATCTGGTCATAGTAAAATCCATACGGACGAGTCGGCTCTTCTTCTATGATCCAGTCGATCTCAGTAAAAGAATTCTGAACTTCTCCGCGAAGATCATGATTTGGAGCAAATCCAAGGTCGTCGATAATTTTTGTGTGAAACGTTTTTACTTCTTCTATCAATGAAGGAAGCTCATCTGACTTGCTTACATATGCCTGTACCACTTTTTCCAAAGCATTCGTCATCTTTCCCATAGCGGAAATAACAACAATGATCTTTTCTTTCCGGAACATTGATAGGATCTGTCCGACGTTCTTTACAGAGTCGGCGTCTTTTACGGATGCTCCACCAAATTTGAAAACACGCATTTATTTTTTCGTAATTAGAGATTCGTAATGTGTAATTAGAGTTGTACTTTGTTGGAAGGGTCATTCCGCAATCCGAAATCCGCAATCCGAAATTTTATTTAGTAATTAGAGATTCGTAATTTGTAATTTGAGTCGTACTTTATAGGTAATCCGTTCTGCAATCCGCAGTCAGAATTAATTTTTAGTTCTTCCTAAGACACCAAGAAGTTTCCTTCGGAATGACGTTTGTTGTGTGCATTGGGAGTGTTATGCAAACCCCAAGAAGTTGCTTTCAGCAAATGCTATCATCAATGCCTCCATATTATTCATTATTAATTAAGACCGCGAGTTGATCTGATCTTCCGACAACTTACAGTCCCACCATTCCGCTTCAATTGACGCTCCTAGCTTTTTATAAAAATCAACAGCCGGTGTATTCCAATCAAGCACTTGCCAGTGAGCTTGTTTCGCACCCATCTTTTTCGCTTCTGCAATGTATGCATCAAACAATTTTTGTCCGATTCCTTTTCCGCGCATTTTTTCTGTGACGATAAGATCGTCCAGATATAGTCCGCGGCCTTTCCAGGTGGAGTATTTGATAAAGTAAACTGCAATGCCTACAATTTCATGGTCAACTTCTGCAACATGAAAACCGAAGACCGGATTTTCACTAAAGCCGTCTTTCTCCATATCTGCAATTGTATTGGTAACAGCTTCCGGTGCTTTTTCAAAAAGCGCAAGTTCGTTGACCAATCGGAAAACTGAAGGTAGATCGGATTTTATTCCTTTGCGAATATTCATCTTAATATAAACTACGAACACGGATCGTGCTCTTTACTTTTTTTAATTCTTCCAATACTCCCGGAGATGTGCTTTTATCAATATCAAGTACAACATAACCGATCTGATTATTCGTCTTTAGATACTGACCGAGAATGTTCACATTCATTTTCGAAAGCAAACCATTGATCTCACTCAATACACCGGGAACGTTTTTGTGAATGTGTAACAAACGATGTGTTTCAGATAGTACAGGCAAGCTCAATGCAGGAACTGACAATGATCCATTGCTGGAACCCGTCTCAAGGAAACTGATGAGCTTATTTGCAACATCCAATCCAATATTTTCCTGTGCTTCCTGTGTAGAACCACCAATGTGCGGAGTAAGAATGACATTCGGCAAACCTTGTATCGGTGATTCAAATTTCTCCGAATTATTTTTCGGCTCGTATGGAAAAACATCTACCGCTAATCCACGGAGATGATTGCTTTCAATTGCACGTTTCGCTGCATCTAGATCGATAACAGTTCCACGACTATAATTGATCAGCATCGATCCGGCTTTCATTTTTTTCAGATTGCTTTCATTGATGAGATTTTTAGTTGTCGGTAATTCCGGAACGTGTAGTGTAACG
>Ga0138256_10006516_pt1 | contig 12343 bp, 12 predicted proteins | sample KNB2016incub_MG_FD_105486 | JGI IMG/M metagenome (GOLD analysis project Ga0138256, IMG submission 105486) | Active sludge microbial communities from wastewater in Klosterneuburg, Austria - KNB2014incub_MG | ecosystem: Engineered > WWTP > Activated sludge > Unclassified | place: Austria... | reverse complement strand
TGGTATTATTATCTTAAGAAAAGAAATAGAATTTAATTTTTACAAAAGGAATATAGATGGAAAAGCAAATAACAAAATCAAACGAAACAGAGTGGAAGCCGTTGATTGAAGATGGTGTAAAAACCGATGGAGTTTATGTTAAAGTTCTTCGGTCTGATGAAAGCGCAAAAAGATCGCCAACTATTTTGCTAAAGTTTGAGCCCGGCGCTTCATATCCAAATCACAATCATCCCGCGGGTGAAGAAGCTTTTATTCTTGAAGGTGAAATTCGTTTTGGTCCTGATCAATTAAACACTGGTGATTATCTTTATACTCCACCGGGAAAAACTCATTCTGTTTTTTCTCGTACAGGTTGTACTTTGCTATTGGTAATTCCGGAAGAAGTTGAGATTTTATAAATTAAAAGAGAAATCATAAATGTTTTTAGATAAGCTAAAAGAAAAAAGAAATAGACTTAAAAAGTTTGCACACATATTTGCCGGAATGGTAATTTTAATTCATTCCTATGAAAGATATGAAGGCGGACACAGCACATATTTGTTTTTTGCTTTGGCCGGATTTGTTTTTTTAGCCGTAGCTATTTTCCACCATCAGCTTCAACACAAATATCCAAAAATAGATTCTTTATTTTTTCTAATTGAAGGCCTGTTATCTTTTATTGTCGCTTACGAATACTTCCATGTTGGAAAAAAGATAATTCCGTTTATGTACCTATTCGCAGGATCATTGCAAATGTTATCAATTTATTTTTTTTCACATAAGCTTTCTAAACTCAATAAATCTAAGGAGTAATAAAATGAAAGCGTTTATGGTTTTTTCAATGGTTTTATTATTTTTCTTTTCTTGTGGTCAGCCAACAGATAAGAATATTCTCGAAAGAGAAATATTTGCAACTGAAAAATCATTTGAAAAAATGTGTGAAAAAAAAGGAATTGCAGAAGCTTTTTATTTTTTTGCTGATGATCGTGCTGTTATCAAAAGACAAAACGATACGCTAATTATAGGAAAAGAAAATATTAAAGAATATTATAATAAGGATTTTTACAAAAATGCTTCAGTAAAATGGACAGCCGATTTTATTGATGTTTCTAATGATGGAAACCTGGCTTACACTTATGGAAAATATATCTGGACAGTTAAAGATGAAAGCGAAAATGGAAAACAATCTGAGTTTAAGGGAGTTTTTCATACTGTCTGGAAAAGACAAAAAGATAATAGTTGGAAGTATGTGTGGGATTAACTTTTCTAATAAATATTTTTTAGTAATAATATCCAATAGAAAAGTAGAATAACACTTCGCCCCATCTAACAGGATTTTTTGATAAATCATCTCTCAATAAAAAACTTCTGCCAACAGCAAACTCTGCTGGACCTATTGGCGTATCAAAGGCAACAGCTCCGCCTATTCCGTGTTTCAAATCTTTAAATCTTATACTCTCTTGCTCTGGCCAGGTTGATCCTATGTCGTATCTAACTTTTAAATAAGTATCAAAGAAAATAATAAATGGGAGTTTATATCTGTACATAAGCGATGCTAAAAGAATTTGCCTTCCTCTATATTCATTTTCATGCATTCCAAAAAATGATTCTTGTCCTCCAAAAGAATATTGCTGACTTAATGGAAGCGTTTTGTCGGCAAATCCAAAACTAAATTTAGGAGAAATGACAGATCGGTTTGAAAGCGAAATATAGTTTTTATATTCAAATCCTAAATTGCTATAACCCGTTTCTCCGCCTAAAACAGAAAGCGCTGTTTCGTAAAAACCGGTAAAGTAAACGCCGTATTCAGGGAAAGGATATTTGTCCTGAGTATCAACAGTTGAAGATATTTTTAAGCTTACAATTTTTGTTTTGTATTCTGCTTCGGGATTATTTTCCCTGTTTTTGATTTCATCAAACTGATACTTTCCCTCGAATATCAAATTACCAAATCGACCAACCTGTGTACCTACGCCAAGTGAAAGCCCATAAAATATCTGCCTGTATTTCCCGATTTCTTCTCGGGCATATTTGTTTTTATTTACTGTAACGGCATCCATATAAACACGAACATCATTAAATTTATAAAATGCATTTATTTTATAAGTAAAGTAAGTGTTAAATATTCTGTTGGCTTTTTGTTCAAGTATATAAGCACGGTTTTCTAATCCTCCAAAAAGAATTAATCCCAGCTCGGTACCAGTTCCAAAAATATTTTCATCCCGTAGATCTAATCCAAACTGAGCACGATATTCATTATCACTTCTAAAACTAATTCTTAAAAGGCTGGATGGCTTTTCATCAACCTTAATAGTTAAAATATTTTGTCCATTTTCTTCTTTAACAACAACATCAATATTATCAAATAATTTGGTGCTTCTTAAGTTTGTTAATCCATTTTTAACTTCGCTTATTTTAAACAAATCCCCTTCTTTAAAATTAAATTCTCTGGTTATAACGTTATTGTTCGTTTTCAAATTACCAACAACATCTATCCGAGAAATTATTCCTTCATCTACAAATATTTTAAGACGGTTTTCTTCTTCATTAAATTCTACACTTTGAACTTCGGCAAGTGAAAAGCCCTCTTCTCTGTAAATTTTTATTAGTTCAACAAGCTTTTTAAAAACTTTTAAACCGGAATAATGCTCCCCATTTAAAGAAGAAAATGTTTCGCTAATCTTGCTTGAATGAATTAAGGATATTCCTATAATATCTACATTTTTGATGATAGGATTTTCTTCTTTAACCAGTGTTACCACGGAACCGTTTGCATCAGTAAAAATGTTTGCTGCCAGTTTTTTATAATCGCCGGTTTCAAAAAGTCTGTAAAGATCATAATTAATTTTTTTGTTTGATACAGAGTCTTCTAGTTCATATCCGTAAAAAAAGGCTTTTTCTTTTAGTGATAAATTCGTATCAATTTTTACACTTTTAAAAAACTGCTCTTGTTCTTTTAATGAATTATAAACTACAGAATCTATTTTTGATTTTAGCGCTTTTGTTTTTGATATTGTAGCGTTATAGCCAAGCTCAAGAAGGCTATCAACAAAAGTAAAGTTGGTAGAAAGAAAATTATTTAGTTCTGGCGAGATAATAAAATCGGCTTTTGAAAGCTGGTCTGCGTTGTTTTGTCTCATTGGTATGCTTACAATTTGATCAGCCACAATCCATGGGGTATTTAAATATTCTTCGGACCAAAGATTACTGGTGGTGTTTATCGCTACAACAAAATCTCCGCCATTTTGTTTTGCTACCTCAACGGGAATGTTTGCAACCAAGCCGCCATCTACTAAAAGCAAGGAATCCATTTTAATTGGTGCTAAAAAAAAAGTAACGCTTGAACTTGCGCGCAAAGCATTACTTAATGATCCATGATCTAATAAAACCAAATCGCCAGTAATTAAATCTGCACAAACTGCTCTAAATTTTATTGTAAGCAAATCAAACGAATCATCAGAATGAAGAGGGGCATTAAAAGCTAAAATATTTAAATGATTGGAAAGTTTTTGTCCATCATTAAATGATGTTGGTAAAATTGGATTAAGTCCATCAAGACGTAAAGACAGTATTGCTTTATCTTCGGTTACTTTTTGATCAACAAATAAATCTCTTCTGTTTGATTGAGCGTTAAGTGCTAATAAATCATTCCAGTCTGTAGTTCTTGCAATCGAATCTAGCTTTTCAATATCATAGCCCGCCGCATACATTCCACCAACAATGCTGCCCATGCTGGTTCCAACAATAAAATCTGGTTTTATATTGCTTTCTTCAAAAGCTTTTAAAACTCCTATTTGTGATAAGCCTCTTGCGCCGCCGCCAGAAAGCGCAAATGCAACTGTTGGTTTATCTGCGGGAATAAAATCGGAAAGCCCAAAGGGTAATTTTTTTTCTTCTAATTTTAAATTTAAGAGGTAATTTGATTGGCCAAAAGTGTTTGAGAAAAACAAAAAAATAATAACTAAAAATATTTTTATTTTTTCTCTCATAAGATTTTGTCCCCATTTAAGGGGACACAAATAAAATTACTTTCTTTTTTTCTGTTGAGTTTTTGATTGTTCTTCTGCTGCTTCCATTAATTTAGACATAAATCCTTTTTTCTTGTTTGGATTAGCAACCGGAACTAATTCAACTGTGCCGCCTTGATGATTTATATAATACTGTTGCGCAATTGATAAAACGTTAAACATAAAATAATATAAATTTAATCCTGAAGGAAAACTCATAAATAATAGAGTTAACATTACTGGCATCATATAAATCATAGCTTGTTGTTTTGGATCTTTAATTGTCATCTTCTGTTGAACAAATGTTGTTATGCCCATCAACAGCGCAAGTCCACTAATTTCTTGAACACCAACTAATGGAATCTTTGAACCAAGATTAAAAATAACATCGGGTTGAGATAGATCGCTTATCCATCCAAAAAATGGTTGCTGTCTTAAATCTATTGCTGATTGGAACATTCCCCAAAGTGCAACAAAGATTGGCATTTGAAGAACCATTGGCAAGCATCCGCCGGCTGGATTTATTCCATAGGTTGAATAAAGTTTCATCGTTTCTTTATTCATCTTTGTTGGGTCGTCTTTAAATTTTTCTTTAAGCTCGGTTATCATTGGTTGAAGTGCTTGCATTTTCTTCATCGATTGATAACTTGATTTTGTAAGAGGATATACTACTATTTTTATAATTAAGGAAAAAATAATCAGCACAAATCCATAATTAGGAATTATTGTATGAAGAAATTGAAACAGTGGTAGAAGTATATATTCTGCAATTGGTCTAACAACAAACTTTAATCCAAAAAAACTTCCAAAGTCAACAATGCTAACTAAGTTTCTCCCGTAAGATTCCAGCTCTTTATAATCAACGGGACCAACAAAAAGCGTAAAAGATCTTTTTTCAACATTTTGATTTTGAAAAGGTAGAGTAAATCTTGCATTGTATGATTCGTGCATACCGTCTTTACCAACAGATTCTCTTGTTCCTTCTATATAGGCGCCTTCTATCTTTTGGGAGTTATCGGGAATAATAACAACGGCAAAATATTTATTACGAACAGTTAGCCAATCAACCTTTCCACGAAATTCCTTAACTTCTTTTTCGCCAACAGATGAAGCATCAACAATTACTTGCTCATCTCCATAAAATACGCTTGCATTTGAATAGTTAGCCTCATCAACAGAATTTTTTTCAACAGAACGAATTCCATTGTTCCAGGTTAAATCATATGAGTTATTACTTACTAAATTTTGAAAGCCTGTAAATGTAATGTCGCTTTTTACTTCGTACTTATTTGCAAAAAAGGTAAATGTTTTGGTTAAGTATTTTCCCAGCTCAAGTTCAAAAGTATAGTTTATTGTTAACGAATCTTTTTTCGCAAGCTTATATATAGATGGTGATTTGTCTGAAACAAAGGTCAACTCATTTGTATTGATTCCTTTTCCATCGTTAGAAACAAATGAAAGATCATAAGAGCCGCCGTGTGTATAATCAATTAGTTGAACATAATTATCATAATCAATATTTTTTTTACCTGCAGAATACCAGTTGTTAAACTTAGAAAGATATATCTTTCTAAAGTTTCCTCCTTTGTTTGATAATTCAAACCTTGCAAGTTCCGTTTCGATATAAACAAATTCTTCTGGTGTTTGTGAATCAGTAAGATTAAGAGTTTCTGTTTCTAATATTTTAGAATCTTTTGAGTCAACAGAATCTTTCTGTTTTGCAACTTGCTTGCTGCTATCTTGTAGTGTTGTTGTGTCTTTGGCCTTTGGTTGTTGCTTTGGATCTGGTGAACTTATATAAAGCCACAAAACCAAAATAGCTCCAATTAAAACAAATGCAATTGTAGTCTGCTTATCCATTTATAAAACTCTGATATAAACTGCTGTTAAAGAATTATTGCTTAGTTGGAAAGTGATTAGAGAAGCTTTATTTGTTGAAGTTCTTCTGTTCAAAAATAACCTGTCAAATCTTTTGCTCAATTTTTTTAATCAACTCAACCACACCGATGGAAATTTCACTAAATGAAATAATTTTATTTTTAGATTCTGATAATCTGTTTGGACTAAAAATTATTAGAAGACCAATATTTTTTTGTAAGGTTTTACTTACTAAAGATTGTTTGTTTAGCCTATAAGATTCTTTTATTAGTCTTTTAAACCGATTGCGCCAGACAGCTTTGCCTGCCTTTTTAGAGACTGCTGCCGCAATTTTAATCCCCACAAATTGATTTTCTTGATCTATTGTATAAAGCGATTTAATTAAAAGATCAGAACTAAATAATACTTTTGCGGAACTATAAACCTTTTCAAAATCATTTTTCTTTTTAACCCGTTCAAATCTGGTTAAAGAAAAATTTTTCAAGATTTTTACTTCTCATCACTAACGGTAAGTTTTTTTCTGCCCTTTGCTCTTCTGCTTGCTAAAACTTTTCTACCGTTTTTAGTGCTCATTCTTTCTCTAAAGCCATGCTTGTTCTTTCTTTTTCTATTGCTTGGCTGAAACGTTCTTTTCATTTTCTAACTCCTAATTTTACATAAAGTTTGCAAAAATATAGATAGATTCAAATTTTTACAACAATTTTGGAAGTTATCTTGTCTTAAATCTCATCTAATATTTGATAACTTCTTATTATTTAATTGTTTCAATAAAAAATCATTATAATTAAATCACTAAAAAGCTTAAATTTTTACAATTATTGGTGTTTTTGAATAAAAACTTTTTTTAATCAACTATGACCAGTTAAAAAATAATTTTAAAATATTTATCCTAAAATAATTTGCGCAAAGAAAGTTTTGTCTCTATTTTTTGTAAAAGATAGGTGATGATTTTTTATGTTTATAATGTGTGGATAACTTCTCTATGTGGAAACGTTTCACATTTTATTCTTTATTTAATTTGATGTAATATTTACATGCCTCTGTTTGATAACATTAAAAAAATCTTTATAAATCTTTAAAAAATAAACAATTAGCTGTAATTAAATAATGTTGACAACTTGTTAATTGTTTTATTTACCAAGCTAAATCGTTACAGAATTTAATTTTATAAACTATTTCTTTCTCTTATAATTATTGTGGATAACTTAAAATTTATTAACCTTGAGCCTGCTGATCAGTCACTTATTCTTGATGCTAATTCGGTTTGGAAAAGGTGTTTAACTCACATCAAAGAAAATGTTACTTTAATGACTTACAACACCTGGTTTCTTCCAATAAGACCAGTAAGCTTAGAGGATGGAAATTTAAAGGTGCAACTTCCAAATCAGTTTTTTTGGGAGTGGATAGATGAACACTTTAGTACTATTGTAAAAAAAACAATTAACCTGGTTTTGGGTGAAAGCGGTAAGTTATCATATATAATTTCTGATGAAAAAGAGCAAAAAGAAGAAGAAGTTGTAAGACAAAGCCGTATTGTTGAGGTTGCTAAACCCGTTGTTATTGAATCCAAAATACCTAAACACGAAACAAATCTTAATCCACGATATAAGTTTGATAACTTTATTAAGGGTGAGGGAAATCAGCTTGCAAGAGCTGCTGCCGGTGCAATTAGCGATAACCCTGGTGGTACTTCGTTTAATCCCTTTTTTGTTTATGGCGGCGTTGGTTTAGGAAAAACACATCTTATACAGTCTATTGGTAATACAATTCTTGAAAAGTTTCCTGATAAAAAAGTAATATATCTTTCTTCAGATTCGTTTACTGTTGAGTTTGTTGAAGCGATTCAATCAAACAGGGTAAATGAATTTTCTGGATTTTATAGAAATATGGATGTTTTAATTATAGATGATATTCAGTTTCTTATAGGAAAAGAAAAAACTCAAGATTTGTTCTTTCATATATTTAATACACTTCATCAATCAAGGAAACAAATCATTCTTTCTAGCGATAAGCCACCAAAAGAACTTAAAGGACTGGATGAAAGATTAACTTCTAGATTTCAATGGGGACTTTCTGCAGATATTCAACCACCTGAACTTGAAATGAGAATTGCAATTCTAAAAAACAAGGCCGAAGACTATGGAATGAGAGTATCAACCGAAATACTTGAGTTTATTGCCGCAAGCATTACATCCAATATTAGAGAGCTTGAGGGTTGTTTAATAAAATTATTGGCTAATGCATCATTAAATTCTAAAGAAATAACAATTGAACTTGCTAAAAAAACTGTTAAAGAAATTGCTACAGATAGAAAAATAAATATTACTATTGATGATATAAGCAAAGCAGTTTGCCAATATTTAAACATTGCTGAAAATAAAATAAGAGAAAAAACAAGAAAGAAAGAAATAGTACTTGCCCGACAGTTGGCAATGTATTTTTCAAAAGAGTTAACAAAAAGCTCACTAAAAACTATCGGATTACATTTTGGAGGTAGAGATCACTCAACGGTAATTCATGCTTGCTCAAGTATAGAATTAATGCGAAATAATGATAATTATATGCGAGATTTAATAGATAGCATTAGAAATAAGATTGAGCTTAATTATTCCTGAAATATTTACTGATTTTTATAAGGCTCTTTTTAGAGCCTTTGTTTTTTTTAAGATTTAAGTGTTTTTGGTGTGTTGAAAAGTTGTTAGTTGGTGGTATATAAATTGTTAATTTAAGTTGATCTTTTGAAGCAGTGTTAATAATGGGCAAGTTGTTTACCTATAATTAACTTTAAGTGTTGGTAATGTATTAAACTTTTTAATCTTAATCATACAAAAGAAAGCTTATTAACATATTAACATCTTTATTATTATAATTAAAATTAATATATATATTTAATATTAATTAATATGGTGTTAGTAAAATTACAAGTAGAATAATTAAATTTGAGAAACAAAATATTGTCTCATTAGAAAAAATTAAAATGAGAGAGGTAAATATGAAAAAACAAATAATACTCCTTTTGACCGTAGTGGTAATTTCTTTAATTACTTTTACAAGTTGCGAACCTTTTATAGAAAATAAAATTACTATAAAAAATGAAGCTGATGGTACAGTCTGGGTTAATTTAAAGGCGCAAATACACGAAGTATTACCAGGCGCAACTTTAACTTTAAATGATTTTGATAGAGGTAAATACGAATTTGAAACAATATACTCCGTACCTGTATCGGTTACTACTGCAACAGCAGAAGGAGACGTTGCTGGTACTATGAATTTAATAGGTGGTACAGAAATATATTTACTATTTACAAGCGCTGTTACGGTCTCATCAACTACAACAACATATATTCTCTATGGTTCAATGACATCATCAGATGATTTGAATAGACAAGATCCATTTGCTGATACAGATGGTCAGTAAAATAACGTAGTTTTTTTTAAGGAGTTAAACTTTTGTTTAACTCCTTTTTTTGTTTATAGCCTATATTAAAAATCATATCTTTTATATCTTAAAATTTATTGAGATTACTCCCTATTTTTAGTATTTTTATACGCTTCAAAAGGAGATTTATTATATGGAATTTAAGATAAACAGCAAAGTTCTAGAAAAACTATTATCCAAAATTATTCCTGCTGTTCCAACACGCACTCCAATGCCAATATTGGAAAATTTTTTGTTTGAAATAAAAGATGGTTCGTTAATGGTTAGTGCAACAGATTTAGAAATAGCTTTGCGCTCATCGATTAATGTAACATCTGATAAGAATGTTAAAATGGTTATTCCTGCCAGATTACTTTACGATATTGTAAGATCTTTAAATGATGCTATGGTTAATTTTTCTGTTGATGGAAAAGGTAAAATTAAAATATCAACAGATAAGGGTGTTTATAGCTTAAGTTATTCACCATCAGAAGATTTTCCGGAAATTCCAAGTGTATCAAAAGAAAAAGAAGTTATCATTAACGGTACAGATCTTAAAAAAGCATTAGACCAAACATCTTTTGCAATGAGCAAAGAAGATATGAGACCAGCAATGACTGGCACACTATTCGAGTTTGCAAAAGAAGGATTAAGATTTGTAACCACCGATGGACACAGGTTAGTTAAGTTTATTAATAAATCATTTTTATCTGATGTTCAGGAACAATATATAGTGCCTGAAAGAGCAATTTCTGTACTGATTAAATCTATTGGCGATCAGGATGTTAAAATTTATTTAAGCAAAACATATGCTTCATTTATAATAAATGAACTTGAATTTATTAGCAGATTGATTGGAGAAAAATATCCATCTTACAACAGCGTAATTCCATTAGAAAATGAAAATCTACTTACAGTAAACAGAGCGGAACTTTTATCAGCAATAAAAAGAATGATGTTATTTTCAACATCAAATTCTAAACAGGTTAAATTTTCAATCACAGATAATTCTTTAGAAGTTTCAGCAGAAGATATTGATCATGGTTCAGACGCTAAAGAAGCAATTGTTTGCGAGTATAAAGGCGAGCCCATGGATATTGGTTTTAATACAACGTATGTAAATGATATTTTATCTCATATTGAAGGAGATCAAATAACTTTTAAACTTCATTCGCCAACAAAAGCAGGCATAATAGAACCTATTAAAAAAGAAGATAATGAAGAAGTTATGATGTTATTAATGCCAGTGAGATTAAATAATTAAAAATGATCTTGTCCAGGTTAGCTTTAAAAAATTTCAGAGCTCATAGAAACACCACTTTAAATTTTTCTGAAACTTTAAATTATATTGTTGGCGGTAACGGGCAAGGCAAAACATCCATATTAGAAGCGGCTTACTATCTTTGCACAACAAAAAGTTTTAATTCAAAAGATATAGAAGCTGTAATTTTTGATGAAAATGAATTTGAAATAAACGGAAACTTTAAAGATTTAACTGAGGACGATACAAAAATTTATTTTTCCGTTCCAGAAAATCGAAAATATTACTTTCAGAATAATAAGTTAATTTCCAGAGCATCTCAGATAATAGGAAAATTTCCTGTTGTTATTTTAACTCCGGCAGATCATTCCATTACGCAGGGCGCACCCTCTGAAAGAAGAAAATTTATCGATTCCGTAATGTCTCAATCGAGCAACACGTATTTAAGTCTTTTGCTTGATTATAATAAAACGCTTAAACAAAGATCAGTAGTACTAAACAGATTAAAAGAAAAATACTCTAAACAAACAGAAGCAGAACTTGATGCCTGGTCTGAAAAATTAGTTGAATCTGGGGTAGAAATAATATTACACCGAAAAAGTTTTTTAGAAAAATACAGCGAGTATATAAAAACATCATACAATAAAATTGTTGATACAAAAGAAGAACCAACAATTGAACACTTTTATTTAGATGGTTCGGATGCTTTAGATATAAAAACAAATTTTACAAAACTACTTGTTGATAAAAAGGAAGAAGAAATAAGGCGCACACTAAACCTGGTTGGACCACACAAAGATGATTTTATCTTTTACATTAATAAAATTAATCTTAGAACATATGGTTCACAAGGACAACATAAAACATTTCAGGCGGCACTAAGATTTGCAGAGTTTTTTTATTTAAAAGATACAACGGGCAAAACACCCATTTTTTTACTCGATGATGTTTTTGGTGAGCTTGATGCTTACCGCGCAGGAAAGATTAGCAAGTACTTAAAAGAAGTTGGACAAGCGTTTATTACTCTTACAGATTTTGCCAATTTTTCTTTTTTATCAAAAGAAGAAAATGATTTGATTATCAAACTGGAAAACGGAAACATAACTTATGCCTGATGGATTTAAAAGTATTAAAGATGTTTTTAATACAGATCCGGCACTAAAAAACATAAGAAAAGTTATAATTGAAAATGATGTAGTAAATGATTTTGAAAAAATTTTTCCGGAATTTGGTAAAGTAGCAAAAGCAAAAAGTATCCAGGGATCAATTTTAACTCTTAGAGTTGAAAACGCAGCATGGCGAAGCGAACTAAAGTTTAAAGAAAAGGAAATAATAGAAAAGATAAATTCTTATTATGGACAGAGCAGAATAAACCAAATAAAATTTTCTGCCAGGTAAAGAACAAAAAGGATAAAAGTATTTATGGCAAAAGCTCAAAATAACAATGCTGAATACAGTGCAAAAAATATCAATGTCTTAAAAGGACTTGAAGCTGTTCGTAAGCGCCCGGCAATGTACATCGGTGATGTTAGTTCGCGAGGACTTCATCATCTTATAAATGAAGTTGTTGATAATAGTATTGATGAAGCATTAGGCGGATATAATGATCGAGTAATTGTTACTATAAATAAAGATGGAAGTGTTTCTGTAGAAGATCGTGGAAGAGGAATTCCGGTTGATCTACATCCGGTTGAAAAAATTTCTGCACTTGAAGTTGTTATGACTGTTCTGCACGCGGGAGGAAAGTTTGATAAAGATTCTTACAAGGTTTCTGGCGGATTACACGGTGTTGGTGTATCT
>Ga0138256_10006513_pt1 | contig 12345 bp, 10 predicted proteins | sample KNB2016incub_MG_FD_105486 | JGI IMG/M metagenome (GOLD analysis project Ga0138256, IMG submission 105486) | Active sludge microbial communities from wastewater in Klosterneuburg, Austria - KNB2014incub_MG | ecosystem: Engineered > WWTP > Activated sludge > Unclassified | place: Austria... | reverse complement strand
GTGAATTGACTGTCCCACCACGCTGCCGGCGTAGATCCTGGCGTCGGGCCCGAAGGCCAGGCCGTGGAGGCTGCGAAACGGCGAACCGGGAACCAGGGTGTCGAGCTGCCACTCCCCGGCCAGTAGCGGCGGCGCGCCAGCCGCCAGCGCGCCCAGCAGGGTGCAGGCGGCGCGGATGCGCGTGCGGCGACTGCCTGGGTTCGGGCTCATGAGAGGGGTCCTGTGAGCGAGGCGCTGTTATGGTCGTGATGGTCGCGCGCGCTCGAACGCGCTGCGGGGCAAGCTTAGGGGCGATCGCGCCCGGGCGAAAGCCCCCGGGGTCTAAATGCGACGCGGGAGCGGGTGCGTGACGCCGCAGGCGCCGCGATAGCCCCCGCGCGCAGCGCCGTGCTTAAATGCAAAGCAGGTCAGTATCCGCAGTGGCTGGGGCAACAGGCGGTGGCGAGGAGACCGGTGTCATGGTGATTCGGGTGATGCTCGGGCTGCTGGGCCTGATGTGGGCGGGCTACGGGGCGTGGTGCTTCGCCGATCCGGGGATGTTGCGCGATGTGGCCGGAATATCCGCCTCGCGCGCGAGCGGCAGCGTCGACCTGCGCGCCACTTATGGCGGACTGCAGATGGCCGTGGGGGTGCTGCTGCTCGGCGGTGCGTTGCGCGCGGCGATGACGCGCCAGGTGCTGCTTGTCTACGGCGTGCTCTGCGCGGGCATCGGGCTGGCGCGCCTGCTCGCGGCGTTGCTCGAGAGCGAGTGGTCCGGCTACACCGTGGGGGCGATCTGTTTCGAGCTCGGCAGCGCCGCTGCCGCGCTGGTGCTGTTCAGCCGTGGAGGTGCGCGTGTTTGAAGCGGCTGAAATAGGTCATCGCATCAGCAAGGCGCGCTACCGCCGCGAGGAGCCGGCGCTGCGCCAGGCGCTCCTGGAGGCGCAATACCGGCTGCTCGACAAGCCCGAGTTTCCACTGCTGATCCTCATCGGCGGCCTGGACGGCGCGGGCAAGGGCGAGACGGTGAACCTGCTGAACGAATGGATGGATCCGCGCCATATCCGCACCGAGGCTTTCGGGCTGTCCGGAAGCGCCTGGGAGGGCGGGCGTCCGGAGATGTGGCGTTTCTGGCAGGTGCTGCCGCCACGCGGCAAGATCGGGGTCTTCTTCGGCTCGTGGTACACCGATCCGCTCGTGCGCCGGGCCGAAGGCATGATGAAGCGCACCGCCTTCGAGCGCCGGCTGGAGACCATCCGCCACTTCGAGCGCATGCTGGTGGCCGAGGGCGCGCTGGTGCTGAAGCTCTGGTTCCACCTGTCGAAGTCCGCGCAGAAGAAGAAGCTGCGCGAGCTGGCCGAGGATCCGCTCACGGCCTGGCGGGTCACGCCCGAGGAGTGGAAGCGCCACGACAGGTACGAGCGTTACGTGAAGGTCATCGCGGAGACCCTGCGCGAGACTGGCACGGGCGAGGCGCCGTGGCAGGTGATCGAGGGTTCCGACGAACGCTATCGCGCGCTCACGGCAGGCCGCGCGGTGCTCGATGCGCTCACGCGCCGGCTCGACGGACCGGCACCGGTGATAGCGCCCTCGGCACCGCCTCCGGTGCCGGCCATAGACGGCCGCGATCTGCTGAACTCGCTCGATTACTCGCGCAGGATCGCCGCGAAGAACTACGACCGGGAGCTCGAGCGCGCGCAGGGCCGGCTGAACCTGCTGACGCGCCACAAGCGCATGCGCGAGCGCTCCCTGGTGCTGGCCTTCGAGGGCATGGACGCGGCAGGCAAGGGCAGCACCATCCGTCGCGTGACGCGCGCGCTGGATGCGCGCTACTACCGCGTGGTGCCGGTGGGCGCGCCCACCGACGAGGAGCGCGCGCAGCCCTACCTCTGGCGTTTCTGGCGCCACCTGCCGGCCGACGGCAAGGCCGTGATCTTCGACCGTTCTTGGTACGGCCGCGTGCTGGTGGAGCGCGTCGAGGGCTACTGCGCCGAGGCGGACTGGATGCGGGCCTATCACGAGATCAACGAGTTCGAGCAGGAACTGGTGGCGGGCGGGGCGATCGTGGCGAAGTTCTGGCTGTCGGTCACGCTGGCCGAGCAACTGAAGCGTTTCCGCGCCCGCGAGCAGACTCCCTACAAGCAGCACAAGATCACGGCGGAGGACTGGCGCAACCGCGAGAAATGGCCCGCTTACGAGCAGGCGGTCTGTGACATGGTCGAACGCACATCGACCAGTTACGCGCCGTGGTTCCTGGTGCCCGCGAACGACAAGCGCTATGCGCGGATCGCGGTGCTGAAGCACATCGCCGACGAGATCGAGAAGCACATCGCCTAGGTCCGCATTCATGCGGACAGACCGGCGTAGGTCCGCATTCATGCGGACAATTGTCCGGCTGAAGCCGGACCTACGCGAACCGCGAACCGCGAGCCGCGATCAGCGGGTCAGGAAATTCAGCAGCGTGTTCGCGAACCGGCCGTAGGGTGGTGCCAGGAACTTCATCGCGCTGAACGATGCCTGGTAGAACACCGGGCGCAGCTTAGAGAACGTCAGGAAGCCCTCGTGGCCGTGGTAATGGCCCATGCCGCTCGCGCCCACCCCGCCGAAGGGCAGGTCGTGCTGCGCGACGTGGAACAGCGCGTCGTTGACACTCACGCCACCCGACATCACGCGATCCAGCAGCAGTTGCACGCGCGCCGCGTCGTTGCTGAACGGGTAGAGCGCCAGCGGCCGCGGCCGCGCGTTCACATACCCGATCACCTCCTCGAGCGAGCGGTAGCCGCGCACCGGCAGCACCGGACCGAAGATCTCGCGCGTGAGGAGCTCGCAGTCGTCCGGGGCGTTCAGCACCAGGTGCGGCGCGATCTTGCGCGTGGCCTCGTCCCAGCGTTGGCCCGGCACCAGTTGCACCAGCGTGGCGCCGCGGGCCTCGGCCTCGGCCAGCGCCGCGGTGACGCGGCGGAATGCGCGCTCGTCGATCAGGGCGGTGAAGTCGGGCGAATCGAGACGCGGGTAGCGCGCCGGCACGATCCGGCTCGCCAGCGCCACGAAGGCATCCACCTTCGCCTCGGGCAGGAAGACGTAGTCCACCGTGGTGCAGATCTGGCCGGCGTTGAACAGTTTCACGAACAGGATGCGTTCGGCGGCTTTTGCCAGCGGGTAGTCGTCGCAGACGATGGCCGGCGACTTGCCGCCGAGCTCCAGCGTGACCGGGCAGAGGTTCTGCGCCGCGGCGGCCATCACGCTGCTCCCGGTCTGGCTCGAACCGGTGAACAGCAGGTGGTCGAAGGGCAGGCGCGAGAACTCGACGCCCACACCGCCGGTCTCCTCGAAGACCGCGAGCTTGTCCGGCGGGAAATAGGCCGGCATCTTCTCGATCATGAGCCGCGCGAGGTGGCGCGAGTTCTCCGACATCTTGACCATCGCGCGGTTGCCCGCGGCAAATATGTAGATCAGGGGCAGGATGCTCAGGTTGAGCGGAAAGTTCCACGGCACGATCACCCCGACCACGCCGAGCGGCTGCGGGATGACGCGGTTCTTCGCGCCCAGGAAGTTGCGGCGGTCCACCGGGCGTTTCTGCGGCTTCATCCAGTGCTTCAGGTGCTTCAATGCGTGGTCGACACCGTCGATCGCGGTGAAGATCTCGGCGAACAGCGTCTCGTGGCGCGAGCGGTTGCCGTAATCGGCGCAGATCGCCGTGATGATCGCTTCCTTGTTCTCGCGCACGAATCGCTGCAGCTTGCGCAGGTCGCCCTGGCGCTCGGCGAGCGCGGGCACGGGATGCGCGAGGTAGGCTTCGCGCTGCAGGGCGAGCGTGGCCTGGAGTTCGGCGTTAGCGGCGCTGAATTGCTGAAGCGGCTCGGCTCCCATCGCGGCGATCCTCGACAAAGGTGCGTGGCACACGAGTCTATCACGCGCGGCATTCGCCATTGTGCCCGGCATTGGCGCTGCCACTACAATGCCACGATGCCGCGCGAGAGGAGTGACGGAGCCGTGAAGATCAACTCGGTCGTGGACTATGCCGTCGAAGCCGGTGTCGCGGTGATCACGGTTGATTCGCCGCCGGTGAACGCGCTGTCCGCGCCGGTGCGTGCCGGCGTCTATCGCGGCGTCGAGACCGCGACGACCGATGCGGCGGTGGGCGCGATCGTGCTGATCTGCGCGGGCCGGACGTTCTGCGCCGGCGCCGACATCACCGAGTTCGGCAAGCCGCCGGTGTCGCCATTGCTGCAGGACCTGCAGAGCCTTATCGAGAACGCGCCCAAGCCGGTGGTGGCGGCGATCCACGGCACGGCGCTCGGCGGCGGACTCGAGCTGGCGCTGGTGGCGCATTACCGCATTGCCGTGCCTGCCGCCAGCTGCGGGTTGCCCGAGGTGAACATCGGCCTGATCCCGGGGGCCGGCGGTTCGCAGCGCCTGCCGCGCGTTGTCGGCGTGGAGGCGGCACTGGAGATGATCACCAGCGCCCGCCACGTGCCGGCGGCGCAAGCGCATGCGATGGGCTTGCTGGACGTGCTGGCGCAGGGTCCCGACCTGCGTGCCGCGGCCGTGGCCTTCGCGCGCCGGGTCATGGCCGAGGGCCGCCCGCTGCGCAAGGTGCGCGAGCTGGACGCGAAACTGCAAGCCGCGCGCGCCGCGCCGGGACTGTTCGCGGAGTTCCGCGCCGGGCACGCGCGGCAGTTCCGCGGTTTCCTGGCGCCGGAGTACGCGATCCGCGCCGTCGAGGCGGCCGTGAACCTGCCCTTCGATGCCGGGATCGCGGAGGAAAAGCGCCTGTTTCGCGAACTGCTGGAGGGCTCGCAGTCCGCGGCGCAGCGCCATGCCTTCTTCGCCGAGCGCCGGGCGGCGAAGGTTCCCGGTGTTCCCGCCGACATGCCGACCCGGACCATCGCACGCGTGGGCGTGATCGGTGCCGGCACCATGGGCGGCGGCATCGCGATGAATTTCCTCTCGGCCGGCATCCCGGTGGTGCTGGTCGAGACCGCGCGCGAGGCGCTCGATCGCGGCATCGGCGTGATCCGCCGCAACTACGAGAACTCCGCGAAAAGGGGCGCGTCGGGCGCCGCCGACGTGGCGCGCAACATGGCGCTGCTCACGGGTTCGCTCGCGCTCGGGGATCTCGCTGACTGCGATCTCGTGATCGAGGCGGTGTTCGAGCAGATGGCGATCAAGCAGGACGTGTTCGCGCGCCTGGACCGCGTCGCCAAACCCGGCGCGATCCTCGCCAGCAACACCTCCTATCTCGACATCGACGCGATTGCCGCCAGCACCTCGCGTCCGGGAGATGTGCTGGGCCTGCACTTCTTCTCGCCGGCGAACATCATGCGGCTGCTGGAGATCGTGCGTGGGCGCGACACTGCAGTCGATGTGATCGCCACGGCGATGAAACTGGCCAGAACCATCGCCAAGGTCGGCGTGGTGGTGGGCAACTGCCACGGCTTCGTCGGCAACCGCATGCTCGCGGCGCGCAACCGCGAGGCCGACCGGCTGGTGCTCGAGGGTGCGCTGCCGTGGGACGTGGATCGCGTGCTGTACGAGTTCGGTTTCCCGATGGGCCCGTTCCGGATGCGCGACCTGGCGGGTCTGGACATCGGTTGGGATGCCGCGAAGTCCTCTTCATCGACGGTGCGCGAGTTGCTCTGCGAGATGGGGCGGCGCGGGCAGAAGACCGGCGCCGGCTATTACGACCACCACGCCGCGCGCAATGCCGCGCCCTCGGCGGTCACCGAGCGGCTGATCCTCGATTTCGCCGCGCGCCAGGGTGTCGCGCGGCGCGCGATAGCCGACGAGGAAATCCTCGAACGCTGCCTGTACCCGATGGTGAACGAGGGCGCGAAGATCCTCGAGGAGGGCATCGCGGCACGCGCCTCGGACATCGACACGGTGTGGCTGTGCGGCTACGGCTGGCCGCGCTACCGCGGCGGGCCGATGTTCTGGGCCGAGCTCGAGGGGCTGCCGAAGATCCTCGGGCGTCTGCGCGCGCTGCAGCAGGTGCACGGCGACGAGTTCCGCCCCGCGCCGCTGCTGGAACGGCTGGTCGCGCAGGGCGGGAGTTTTCACGATTTCGCGGGCCCTGATGCCGGTTGAGTGGTCGACCGGCGCGCGGACGCCGCGTTGCGCTCAGCGTGGTTCCAGCCGCGCCTCCATCAGGCGTCGCCCGTCGTTGTCGATCGCGGCGAGATCCGTGCCTCCCCCTGTTTCCCTTCCTGCCAGGTGCAGCAGCTGGCCGGCGTAGGCCGGCGCCACCGCGCGGAACGAAAAACGCGCCGGATCGCTCGGATTCCCGCGCGTTGCCGCGTGGCCGAGCAGCAGCGTGGCGAGCAGCGGCGCCTGCACAACGAGGGCTGGATAGCCTTCGTCGTGCTGCGCGTAGGGCAGGTCGTAGTGGATGCGGTGCGCGTTGAACGTGAGGGCGGAGTAGCGAAACAGCAGCGGTGCCGAGGGGATCCGGCTGCGGGTGAATTCCCAGTCGGAGAGATCGGCGCCGCCGCTCCCCGGCAGCGCCTGCATGCCGGCGGCGGCCTCGCGCCAGACCAGCGTCTGGCGTTCGCGCACCGCGGGCGCGTCGTCGGCAAACGTCAGGTGATCGAGCTCGACGAAGACCGTGGCGCCGGATCTGCCGCGCTTCTCACTCACCGCCGCCACGCGCGAGCGGCGGCGGATCGCGGCGCCGCTGCGTAACGGCGCAAGGAAGTCCACGCTGCCGGATGTCCACATCCGCCGCGGCAATGGCACCGGCGGCAGGAATCCGCCCGTGCGCGGATGGCCGTCGCCGCCGAGCGCGCTCATCGCATCCTCGGGCGTGCACAGACACCAGTGCACGCCCCGCGGCGCGATGCCCTCGCTCTCGGCGACGCGGCTCTCGAGCGTGGCGCGAAAGCGTGCCAGCAGGCCCTCGCCGAGGAGGTCGTGCCGCTCCTCCTCGCGGCCGATCCAGGTGCGCAGTTGCTCCATCACCGGACCCTCCTCCAATCGCCCCGGGTGGCGGGCTTCATCGTGGCGCTGCCTCGCGGGCGGTGGCGAGCAGGTGGATCGCGAGGCTGCGCCGCTCGGCCTCCGACAGCGGGAATATCGGCATCGGCGTGGTCGGCGCGGTGAAGTAGTCGGCGAGCGACTGCAGCGTGTAGCGCGCATCGACGCTCTTCAGCTTGTCGCCGACCGGCGTGCCCGGCGCGTGGCAGCCGGCGCAGGCGTGGCGGCGCCACAGGCGTTGGGCCTCGGTGTGCGCGGCGGCGATGGTGCCCGCGTCGATGCCCGCGAGCGGATCGGCAGCCTGCGGTGCCGTGGCGGGCACGGGCATGGCGGCAGCCGGTGCGCGCGACGCGCCGTCGTCGGGAACGATGCGGTAGATCGCACCGGCGTAGTCGTCGCTGACGAAGATCGAGCCGTCGGCGGCTTCGGCCACATCGACGGGTCGCCCGATGATGTTGCCGTTGGCCTCGAAGCCGTTGAGGAAATCGCTCTCCGCGATGCGTCCGGAATCATCCCACTGCAACAACACCACCTTGTAGCCGTCGGGTGTCGAGCGGTTCCAGGAGCCGTGCAGCGCCACCAGCGCGGCGCGCCGGTAGGCAGCCGGCAGCGCGGGGTTGCGCAGGAAGGTGATGCCGAGCGGCGCGGTGTGCGCGCGAAAGCCGTGCGCGGGCGACAGCGCGCTGGCCAGCAGCGCCTCGTGGCCGGCGTCCATGTCCGGATCGAGTACGCCGTCGCCGTTGATGAACGGCCAGCCGTAGAAGCCGCCGGGGACGATGCGGTTCAGTTCGCACGGCGGAAAGTCGTCGCCGAGCAGGTCGCGGCCGTTGTCGGTGGCGAACAACTCGCCGCTCCACGGCGTCCAGTCGAAACCGACGCTGTTGCGCAGTCCCGTGGCGTAGTGCTCCACCGCGGAGCCGTCGGGACGCAGGCGCAGCATCGAGGCGCGCCACGGGTGTTCTTCGGCGCAGACGTTGCAACTCGAACCGATCGTCACGTAGAGCCATCCGTCGGGACCGAGGCGCACCGTGCGGCTCCAGTGGTTACCGCCCGCCGGCAGGCCGGTGAGGATGCGTTCATAGGCTCCGCTGACCGTGCCGCTGGCCGCATCGAAGGCGATCCGGCCCACCGCGCCGCTCTCGCCGATGTAGAGCCAGCCGTCACCGACATCCAGCCCGTGCGGGCGATCGAGGTCCTTGAGCAACACCTCGCGGCGCTCGGGCCTGCCGTCGCCATTGGTGTCGCGCCCGAGCAGCAGTACCTGGCCCAGGCGCGGCTGGCTCACCAGCAGGTCGCCGCCCGCCGTGGGGCGCAGGAAGCGCGCTTTCGGCACGTCTCCGGCGTAGAGATCCAGCCGGAAGCCCTCGCGCACCGTGAGCAGCTGACCGACCGAGGACGCGCTCGCCTGCGGACCCTGCGCGCCGGTCATCGCGTTCAGCATCATGCGCCAGTTGGTGATCTCGAGGTTCGGCGTCAGCACCAGCATCGCCGCGACCAGGGTGGCCGCGAGCACCAGCAGCGCGATGGCGCACCAGGCCAGGATCAACAGGGGACGGACAGTCATGTGTCTGCTCCAGCAGTGTGTCGTGATTCATCCAGGCCCCGGTGCGGGCGCGCAGCAGGGCTTTGCTATAGTAAACGCCGATTCACGATCAGGGCGCCGACCGATGGTAACCGCTGGCAGGAACGAGCTGTGGCTGCTGCTCGGCATGACCTTCGTCGTGCTCGTGCTCACCGGCTACAAGCCATTCGATCTCACGACGTGGTTCCTCGAGGTGTTTCCGGTGCTCGTCGCGATCCCGCTGCTCGCCCTGACGCGCGAGGGCTTCCCGCTCACGCGGCTGCTGTACTGGCTGATTTTCGTGCACGCGCTGATCCTGATGGTCGGGGGCCACTATACCTACGCGCGCGTGCCGCTCGGTTTCTGGATGCAGGACTGGTTCGACCTCGCGCGCAACCACTACGATCGCATCGGCCACATCGTGCAGGGCTTCGTTCCCGCCATGATCACGCGCGAGATACTGTTGCGGCGCTCGCCGCTGGTGCGCGGCAAGTGGCTGTTCTTCCTGGTGCTCTGCGTGTGCATGTTCGTGAGCGTGTTCTACGAGTTCATCGAGTGGTGGGTCGCGCTGATCGCCGAGGGCGCCTCGATCGAATTCCTCGGCACGCAGGGCGACGTGTGGGACACGCACTGGGACATGTTCCTTGCCCTCTGTGGCGCGATCCTCGCCCAGGTGCTGCTCGCGCGCGTGCACGACCGGCAGCTGGCCGGCGTGGCGTAGCGCAGGCTACACCCGCCGGCATGAATGCCGGCCTACAGGTTGTCCAGTGCCCCGGCCAGCGTGGCCAGCGTGCGCTCCACGTTCTTCAGCTTGTCGAGCCCGAACAGCCCGAGGCGGAAGCTGCGGAAATCCGCCGGCTCGTCGCATTGCAGCGGCACGCCGGCGGCGATCTGCAGGCCGCGGGCGAGGAATTTCTTCCCGTTCTGGATGTCCGGATCCCCGGTGTAGCTGACCACCACGCCCGGGGCGGCGAAGCCCTCGGCCGCGACGCTGGGGAAGCCGCGCGCGGCGAGCAGCGCGCGCGCCTGGTCGCCGAGGCGCTGTTGCGCGGCGCGCGCCGTGTCGAGGCCGAACTCCAGGGTTTCCGCGATCGCGCCGCGCAGCACGCGCAGCCCGTCGGTCGGCATTGTCGCGTGGTAGGCGTGGCCGCCGCTCTCGTAGGTCTCCATGATGCCGAGCCAGCGCTTCAGGTCGCAGGCGAAGCTGCTGCTCGTGGTTGCGTCGATACGCGCGCGGGCCTCGTCACCCAGCATCACCAGCCCCGCACAGGGCGTGGCGCTCCAGCCCTTCTGCGGCGCGCTCAGCAGCACGTCGACACCGGTCGCGCGCATGTCGACCCAGATCGCGCCCGAGGCGATGCAGTCGAGCACGAACAGGCCGCCCACCTCATGCACGGCATCGGCCACGGCGCGCACGTAGGCATCGGGCAGGATCATGCCGGAGGCGGTCTCGACGTGTGGCGCGAAGACCACCGCGGGCCGCTCGCGGCGAATCGTGTCGATGACCTCGCCGATCGGCGCCGGCGCGAACGGTGACTGCGGTTCGTTGCCCGTGCGGCGCGCCTTCAGCACCGTGGAGGCCGCGGCGATGCCGCCCGCCTCGAGGATCTGCGTCCAGCGGAAGCTGAAGAAACCGTTGCGGATGATCAGCGTCTTTGCGCCGCCGGCGAATTGCCGCGCCACCGCTTCCATCGCGTAGGTGCCGCCGCCGGGTACGACGGCCACCGCGCGTGCGCCGTAGGCCTGCTTCAATCCGCGCGAGATGTCGTTCATCACGCCCTGGAAGGCGCGCGACATGTGGTTCAGCGAGCGGTCGGTGTAGACCACCGAATACTCGAGCAGACCGTCGGGATCGACGTGGGGCAACAGGCCGGGCATGGCAGTTCTCGCGCAGGGACAGGGCAGCCCGGGAGTCTCGGCGATTCGCGTGCGGGAGGCAAGCGCAGCCCGGCGCGGTGCGCTCGCCAGGGGCGTCGGCGGCCCCGGCATTGCCGGTCACGACGGCGCGTTCGCGCTCCTCCTCCGGTGCCGTCGGCGAAGGCACACATCCGCGCGATGATGAGGATCGGGGGCCAATTCCTCGGGACTGCCGGGCGACGCCTCGGGGGCTTGGTGCACCGCCAACCGGTGTTCGGTTCCGGCGCTGCGTAACAAAGCTGAGCTCAGGTAACATTATTTTCCCGTAATCTGGCGTATTTGCCCTATGGCATTGACAATATATAAAAGCTTTTAAATCAATATGTTAATTTCATATTGCGGTGGATCACTGCGGGTTTTAGTAATTTTACGACGACCCGATGCTGGAAAAACCTCACTCAAGTGTTACCTTGTGTATCGAACGGTAACAAATTTCCCGGAAGATGATTTCCGGGAGCTGTTACCCGCCACGACCACCTGAAGTGAGGATCTCGCAATGAACAAGCTGAGTGTCATGCTGCTCCTGGCATTCGCCGCCAACGGCGCGCTTGCCAACCAGGCTGCGGAGCGTGCCGGCGACGAGCTGCCGCGCGCGGAGGCGATCGCCAGGCTGGCCGATACCGAAACGCTGCTGAACCGCAAGACGGCAGAGTTGATCGAAAAGCATGTCGATGAGACGAATCGCAAGCTCGACCTGGAAATGGACCGTCGCATCAGCGGCAAGTTGAAGTTGTCGCTGCTGGATTGACCGGCGCGCACCCCCGGGCAGGGGGTCCTGCTGCCCGCGGTCGTGCTACCTTTGCGCCGTTCCGGGATATCCCCGGGGGCAGAGCGGATTCACGACAGCGGGGGCGCAGATGCAGACGAAAGCGGTCGAGGCGGACGCGCGGTACCCGAAGCGGCGCATTGCGATCCTCGACAGCCACATGGCGTATATCGAAGCCGGGCAGGGCGACCCCATCGTCTTCCTGCACGGGAACCCGACGTCATCCTACCTGTGGCGCAACATCATTCCGTGGGTTGAGCCGCTCGGGCGCTGCATCGCGCCCGACCTCATCGGCATGGGGGATTCCGGCAGGCTGCTTCCCTCTGGACCGGATCGCTACCGGCTGGCGGAACAGCGTGCCTTTCTCGATGCCCTGCTCGAGGCTCTCGCGGTGCGTGAGCGCGTCACGCTCGTGCTCCACGACTGGGGCTCGGTGCTGGGTTTCGACTGGGCCAACCGACATCGCGAAGCCATCCGCGGCATCGCCTACATGGAAGCGGTCGTGAGGCCGGTCACGCGTGCCGACCTCGGCGAGGACACGATGCCGATGTTCGAGGCCCTGCGCTCGCCCGAGGGCGAGCGCCTCATCCTGGGGCAGAACATGTACGTGGAGCAGGCGCTGCCGCGCACGGTGCTGCGTGCGCTGGGGGAGCGCGAGATGGAAGCCTACCGCGCGCCTTTCCGCGAGCCCGGCGAAGGGCGGCGCGCCATGCTCACGCTGTGCCGGGAAGTGCCTTTCGATGGGACGCCGCGCGAGGTGTGGGATACCGAGGCCGCCTACGCCGCATGGCTACCGGGCACCAGTTTCCCGAAACTGTTCGTCAACGCCGAGCCCGGCGCCTTCCTCACCGGGGACAAGCGCGCTTTCTGCCGCAGCTGGCCGAACCAGGAGGAAGTCACCGTGCCGGGCCTGCATTTTCTGCAGGAGGACTCGCCCGGGGAAATCGGCGCGGCGCTCGCGGCGTGGATCGCGCGACTGCCGATGGCCTGAGATGCTTCAGGTGGCCGCCCGGCCAGGCAGTTGGTCGAGCGCGGCCATCAACATGCCTTGCAGCAGTGGTTGCACCGTGCCGGCCCTGGACTCCACGTATCCGAAGGGTGGTGCTTCGTCCATGTAAATGGACTGGCGCATCTCGAGCTGGATCGCATG
>Ga0138256_10006512_pt1 | contig 12345 bp, 10 predicted proteins | sample KNB2016incub_MG_FD_105486 | JGI IMG/M metagenome (GOLD analysis project Ga0138256, IMG submission 105486) | Active sludge microbial communities from wastewater in Klosterneuburg, Austria - KNB2014incub_MG | ecosystem: Engineered > WWTP > Activated sludge > Unclassified | place: Austria... | reverse complement strand
ATGGATTTCAAAAAGCTCTTTCCAACGGCCTGATTGACGGCACGTCTTTTCTCACGGCTCGCCCATTCAATTGTTCGCTCTATCGATTTGTCCATAATTTGTCGCTAATCTCTTCATTTCCGACGACCAAAGACCCATGGAAATCCGGATCGTACGGCTACTAGAAATGACTGCAATTCTTGGTCATTCGCATCGTCCGCCGCTCGCTCAAGATCACGCAATTTTTTCTCCCTGACAGCTTTAGGTGTATGTTCGAAAACACTCAGCATGGTGTGAACATGGATCAGATCCCGTTCGCTCATCACCCCACCCTTCCATTTTTCAAATAGTCGGCCTTCCTTAGCCTTCGCTGCCTCACGCTCTGGCTCTATCGTGCGAGCCTGACTACTTCGTCCTAAAAACTCGGATGTGATTTTGTTAGTGATAATGGTTCCGTTGTCTAAAACTGGTGTTCCCATGCGGCCCGCTAATTCTTGAGCAATCTCGATGCCTCGTAAGTTTAGACTGAATCCTTTGGATGCAGCGCCAGTTAGCCAGTTCCTGTACTTTGGCCCGCCCTGTAGCAATGAGCGGTTTATGCGTTCTTTGTCAGGAAATTCAGGCCACCCTACCATAGAGAATTTGGACGGAAAAAGTCGCCAACTCAGAATCGTGATCGATTCGATGCTTCTGCGAAAATCCCACTGGTGTAGCCAGTAGAGACTATATGCAACCAAGGCCGGAAGCGAAACATTATCGTATTCCGACAATTCCTTAGGAGCGATCCGAACAAGATCGAGTTCGTGTACAAGCTTCATGATTCAGTGTGATGAAGAAGAAATCAACCGTCTACGATCAATATCGCGAGCCATTTTTTGCCCGCGTCGTGTTAGTCGCCAGCCTTCGTGCCAGTTGCCGACGGCGAGTTTTTCGCCTGCTGCCTCCTGAAGCGTTAGCATGACTAAGGCCATATCGGGAACGTGGTCGTCGTTTACCCATGTGTGGAAATAGTCGGGGTGGGTAAGGATAGCTTGTCCGGTAATTTCTTCGATTCGGATTTGCTTCCTTATAGCTTTACACAGAAACAAGCAGAAAACTAACTCAGGAACCCGTCCCTGCGAATTGCGTCTATGAAACTCTCTGCGGCCCTCGTACAATCGGGGTGCCAAACTTTCCTTTGAAATACTAAGCATCAATGCCTCCTTTACAGTCCTATCTATCCAGTCAAAATGTAAAACTGTCTCGCCTTGCGCTACCGCTTTGATCGTCAAACCGTTGTTCAAGATTCTTCAACTTCCCTCTAATTGCTTTAAGCATCTTCGCTACCTCATCTCTTGTATAGTCATAGTTATTCCTGCTTGAGCATTTAGCAAGATTATCCAGACTATCCAGCACCCTTTGTACTCTTGGGGCGGCTACTCTTCGAAATCGTTCGGCTTTCATATTATCCATATGATAATCTCCCCATCTGTGTGTATATAGCCAATTATGCACAATAAAACTATATTGTCAACTATATAGTACACAATATAAGAAATACTAGCAGACGCTTCGAGCCGCACCGTTGCCAACATCGAGAAACGCCGGCAGGACCCTTGGAACTTCCTGTTTATTGCCGGAATGTGGTTCCAGGACCTGTTTAATTACGATTTCCGCCGTACCGAGATGTGCATCATCCCGTATGGCACGCAGGAAGGCGAGATCAGCTTCTGTGCATACAATACCGGCATCGGCTGGCGCAATATCATCGAGCACATGCACCAAAACGCAACCGTCGCTCAATGGTACAAAGAGCAGGGCCGCCACGAGGTTTTCGCCCGCGGCAAACACGTCGAACTAGGCGACCAATCGCACAACCTGGTTTTGAACGCCGTTGACCTGACCCGTCCGCACAAACCGGAAATGGAAGGCCCCAAAACCGCCGCCGAGGAAATGCAGATGATGCGCGGGCCTTTGCGAGCGAAAATGATTTTAGAACCTAGTCGCTGTCGCTCCTGGTTCTGACTCGTTATTCACCTTTCAAATATCTTTCATAACTCCCATCCAAAATCCCGTCGACGAGGATCTGTTTGTTGGTGCGGTGGGATAGGCGGGTGATTTGGCGTTCTTGGGCTTTTTGGGTGGCTTTGGCGATGGCGGCGTAGTTGCGGAGGTGGTCGGGTTCGGTTGAGGGGCCGAGGTCGGTGAGGGTGAGGAAGGGAGTGGCTTCGAGTAGAGGAGTTGGGGAGTGGAGGAGTTGGGGAGACGGGGAGACAGGAGACTGGGAGGCGAGAGACGAGGAGACTTGAGACACGTCCTTGTTGGAGGGCAGTGGATTGTTGTGGTGGATGCCCTTACTGTCGTGCGGGCTTCTGCCTTGGCTGTTGAGGATGCCCTTACTGCCGTGCGGGCTTCTGCCTTGGCTGTTGAGGATGCCCTTACTGCCGTGCGGGCTTCTGCCTTGGGGGCTTCTGCCTTGGGGGCTTGTGTTTTTGCTGGCGACGTAACCTGCGGTTCGGGTGAGTTCGTAGGTTATGACGTTTTCGGGGGTGTGGGTTAGTTGGCGGGGTGAGGCGAGGTGTCGGAGGTAGCGGAAATTTGGGCCAAAGGTGCTGGGACCGAGGTAGATGACCGTGTCGGCGAGGGCCGTGATCTGGCGACTGCCAAGGACATCGCCGAGTGATGCGGCGGCCCAGCGGCGTTTTTCGCGGGCCGGAGCGAGGACGAGGATTGAGAGTTGGTGCGTCATGGCCCAGAGTTTCAGGGTTTTCATGGCGTTTAGGCCGCCTCGGGTGCTCGATGTGGCGTGGGCGAAATAGCTGAGGTCGTCGAGGATGATGACACGTGCGCCGGATTCCAGGATCGTTTGGCAGATGGAATGCATTAGGTATTCGCTGACGCCGCCTTTGAAATCTTCGGGAATATGGCCATCCCAATTAATCGCCGCACGTTTTAGAGCGGGCGAAAAACGATAGCGGACCGGCAGTTTGCCCGGCACCGGCGACGGAACACTGTAACGCTCGTGCCACTGGGCCTCGGTACGTTGGAAATCGAGGTAGAGCACTTCTCTCGGCGACGCGGGGACACTGCGACGGCGGGACGCCGCGAAAATGGACCCTGCGTCACGGCCTCTCTCGTTCCCTGCGTTCATTATTTTGCCTCGGGCGATCGATTCGGCGATCTGGACGGCCAGGACGCTCTTGCCCACGCCTTTTTCGCCAATCAGCACAGCGACCTCGCCCGCGTGCCACAGATTGCCAAATAGAGAGCTGGAACGCGGCTTTCGCTCGACATGGGGTACGCGCCAACGGTTGGCCGAGCGCGTTTCGAGCATCGATGCGGTGGGGAATTCACCGATATTCGGCGGTATTTTTATCTTTTTGGCTGGCTGCCAGCCCTCGGCAGACAGGTAACGTTCGGGTTCGGAGAGAGATTCGTCTTGCAGTTCCACTAAAACGACAGCCTATCATACTATTGCATAGATTGTCAAGTGTTTTAAGTATGAAACTGCAATTATCGAGCTGCTTTCTCGCCCGGGCGATATTTCACTATCGCCTGGGCGTCGACGTCGGTTCGGGTGAAGGCGACTTTTTTCATTTCGCCTTTGGCGAACATTTCGGCCTGGTTGGCGTAATAAGGGGACGAAGGCAGGCGGCTTTGGCCGTAGGAGAGGACGGAGTACGCACGCGGCGTCGCACCAAATTCGACGGCCAGAACCCAGCCGTCGCCGACGCTGGCGGCCAGTTTGCCGTCGTCCTGGCGAGCGAAGCCGAGCACGCGAAAGCAGCCGAGCTCGTTGCTGCAGCCGCCGACGGGCACATCGACGCTGCCGCGGCGGACACGATGAATATCGCCCCAGGCGACATCGACCGCTCCGTAGCGGCGTTTTGTCTCGGCGACGGCCCAGGTGAATGATTCGACCGCACGTTTTGTATCGGCCAGGCCGCGTGGCGTTTGATAAGGGTCTTCGGGTGTCCAGACTTTGGCAAATCGACGGTTGTCCGGCAGCAATCCCATGCGTTCGGGCGGGCGTTGGCCGGAATAATGAAGCCACCACGTTTCAAACAATGCGGAACCGCGGCTCGTCGGCGACGCGGTGTTATCCCACTTTTCCAGTACGTCGATCGCCGCCGCGGCGTCATCCGTTGGATTTGATGCCTTAACGGCCGCAATTAGGTCGGCCTTGACGCGGTCGGGGAGCAGCATTCGGTAGTTGTTTTTGAGGTGGACAACATCTTCAAGGCTGAATTTGTCGCTGCCGCCGATCAATTGCAGGGCCAATTGGCTGCGGAGTGAAAGCTCGGGTTCCTCAAAGTTTGGGTATTTGTTTTTCGTATCAACGGGCGTCCTGATATTTGTATAGTGCGGCGAACTGTTTTCGTTGTGAACATAGCCGCCGGCCGGATTCAGGAACTGCGGCAGTGATTCGAATGGCACGTACCGCGACCACATGTCCGTCGTTTTTGAGACGTGAATCGCGGTGGTCTCATTGACCGGAGCATGCGGAAGCAGCGGCAAAGCGGCATTCCAGATGAGGAAGATATTGCCGTCGCGGTCGGCATAGGTAAAATTCGACGTCGGCCGGGCACGCATTTTCATGGCGCTTTTCCATTGGCCCAGCGTTCGGGCGCGCATCATTCGCATGAACTGCTCACCTGCATGGACCTCGCCGTCACCGGCGAATTTGAAAATGTAAATCTTGCCATCGGCGCGGTGAATGACCGGGCCGAAAGGGGTTGACCAGAATTCGCGGGTCTCGGACGAGATTCCTTCGGCGGTACGGAACTCGGCGGTTACCGACTCGCGTATCAGCGGGTGCGATCGACCATCTAGTAGGTAATGGTCGGCAGATTTTGGGTCGGCGTCGAGCGAATATATTTGATCGAGGTCTTGTGAATTGTTAGTTGTTGACCAGCCGAGATATTTATTGAATCCGCCGATGACCGCGAACGGGCCGCCGATGCGAAAATCGCCATAGAAATCCAGCAGGCCGGGAACGGTCACGTGCGCTTCGTAATAGCCGGCCGTCCATTGCAGATGCGGGTTGCGCAGCAGGATGGCTTTGCCCGATTTTGTACGGCTCGGGGCGAATGCCCAGGCATTGGAGCCTTCGTCGGCGTGCGGCAGTTCAGGCGGATCAATACTGCTAACCTCTGTGAGTTGAGCCGAGGTCCCGACAGGGGTAATTTTCGTGATAAAGTCTCGGACTTTGTTGGGCGACGGAGTGGCTATTTCAAGGGCCGCAACATCCAAGCCTTTAAAATCCGTCGGCATTCCGGCGGGGAACTCGGCCGGATGCAGCCGAACGAACCTATTAATTCCGGCGGCAAATCCGTCGTAAATATCGCGTGCATCTTTTGAAATGGAGCTGTATTTTCCGTAGTTTCGTTCACGATAGCGTCGAATATTGAGATCGGATTCAAGTCGCTCGCGACCCAGGACGGAGGCTGCGCGACCGCTTGCACGAAGCACATTCATGGCCGTTTGCGGGCCATAATCTTCGCATTGCAGCCAGGCGAGGGCGTAGCCGGCGGCCCGAAGGTTTGCGGCGCGAATGTGCGGTACACCATACGTTGTGCGGATAATCTCGACTTGACGCCAAAGTTCCGGGTCCTTCGGCTGGCCAACGATCGAGATTGGCAAAAATACAGTCGCTGCGGCGGCGAGCAAAATGGCAAAGCACCATTTTGCTTTCAGGATTTGAGATTTCATTGATCTAGGTTGTTAGCTGCAAAAATTTGGAAATAGAACTCAGCTTCCCAAAATAATAATACGCGCGCAGGTTTCAACTGTCCCAATCAGCGGGCGGCGAAGGCGTCGTTTCCGGTGACTTTTACCAGATGGCGAGTGTCGTTTAGGGCGAGGACGCGGACGTTGCGCGGGCCGCGGAATTCGAAACGGTTGATGCCGCAGTTGGATGTGATGAGCCACGGCGTGGTTTTGGTGTGCCGATGGATCGCTCCCAACAGGTGGAGCGTAACGTAGCAGATTGCTCCGGTATGCGAAAATATTGCGATTCGCTGGCGGTTATGGTTGCGGAGAATGTTTCGCAGTTCGTTTGTGATACGGCGGAGCAGATGGCGATAGCTTTCGCCATCGGTGATGACGTGGTGAATATTGCGGTTGATGAGAGCGTAATAGTCGTCGGGGAAACGCTGTTTTGATTCGTCAAAGGTCAGGCCTTGCAGGACGCCGACATTTCGCTCGCGGAATGCCTCGGATTTGTGAATAGGCAGATTCAAAAGATTTGCGAGCGGCTCGGCCGTTTGAACAGCCCGGATCAGATCGCTCGAATAGATTGCGGTGATGCCCTCTTTTGCCAGCACCTTTGCCGTTTTTTCGGCCTGCTCACGCCCAAGATCGGACAAAGGCGTCGGCCCATGCCCGCCAAAACGGCCCTCGGCATTACCGGCCGACTGGCCGTGGCGGATGAGATATAAGTGTGTGGCTGGCGGCATTAGTCGATCAGTTTAAACTCAGTTTCGCGATCTGAGGCAGTTCCAGAATCTCCCGGAACGCGGCATTCAAGGCATCAATTTGAGGCTTGTCATCGCGTCTGGGAAATACGGTTGATTCTAACCTCTTTAGCTCCATTTCTATAAATGTACTTATTACTTCGATACGGGGTTCGCGTTTTAGTTCGTCGCCCGCTCGTTTTCGTTCGATAAGTGAGTTGATCTCGTTTCGAAGTTCCTGCTCCGTAACGAGAGCCGCAACCAGGTCGCCGAATTCCATAGGAATTATCGACTGGAATTTTTCGATCCACTTGATCGCAAGGATCGGCCGCATAACGTAAAAGTACTTTTTGACCGAGACGATATCGCCCTTTAGATACTCGCGAAAATTATTCCGCGCCATATTCAGGTAATGAAAAATGCACGCCGTTGGCGAATAACATACGGGCATCAACGCCTTGAAGTTTTTGGTGATCTCATCGTCGATCATGTAAATGATCGGGGAACTCAGCCATTCGAGAAGCGGCGGATTTGATTTGCGAAGTAAACCGAGAGCCTTTCGCAGATCCCAGCCGCTAACGTCGAGTTCGTCATCTATCGGGCATTCGATTACGTCGCGTTTGGTTTCGACATCTATTGAGAGATACCAGTCTTTCTCTCGAACGTAAATAAAGCGAACGTCGTAATCACTATTCGCCGAAGGAAATCCCCATGCGCGACTGCCCGATTCGCAAGCGTAGAAAATGTGAACATTCTCTTCGCGCTCGATTCCGATCAACTTGTTGCGAATAATCTCCTTCATCAGGTTGTTGCGGCTATACCGCCCTATTTGCGGAAAAGCTATGCTTTTCCTTAGGACATCGTCAAAAAACTGCGGCTATGCCGCCGCTCTTACATCGAGATCGGCGGCGTAGCCGCGAAGATCTTTTATGGTTCGCGGAAAAGCATAGCTTTTCCGCAAATAGAGCGGCATAGCCGCAAAGCAATTTACGCCGCGACCGCTTCGGCCTTTAGTTTCTCGGTCTGGTAATGCGTTCTGAGCGTTTCGACGAATTCGTCGATCTGGCCTTCCATTACGAGTTCGAGTTGGTGGACTGTGAGGCCGATTCGGTGGTCGGTGACACGGTTTTCCTTGAAATTATAGGTGCGAATTTTTTCAGAGCGGTCACCGCTGCCGACCATGGATTTTCGTTCGGCCGATTGGGCGTCGTGCTGCTTTTGTTCTTCGATCTCCTGCAATCTGGCACGCAGGACGCGCATCGCCTTTTCGCGGTTTTTGATCTGCGATTTTTCGTCCTGCATCGAAACGACGACGCCCGTCGGCATGTGCGTGATGCGGACGGCTGAGTACGTCGTGTTTACTGATTGGCCGCCGGGGCCGCTCGAACAGAAGGTATCGATTCGCAGGTCGTTTTGATTGATTTGCACGTCCACTTCTTCTGCCTCGGGCAAGATTGCGACGGTGATTGCGGATGTGTGAATGCGGCCTTGCGTTTCGGTTTGCGGCACACGCTGAACACGGTGGACGCCGCTCTCAAAACGCATTTTCGAATAAACATTGTCGCCTTCGATGACGGCGGTTGCGTCCTTTATACCGCCGACGCCAGTGTCGGTCATTTCCAGAACGTCCATTTTCCAGCCCTGCCGCTCGGCGTAGCGGGTGTACATTCTCAGGATTTCAGCGGCGAAAAGCGTTGCTTCGTCGCCACCGGTTCCGGCCCGGATTTCGAGAATTACATTCTTCTCGTCGTTCGGGTCCTTTGGCAGCAGGAGCATTTTTAATTCTTCTTCGGCCGCCGGCAGGCGATCTTCGATGTCGGCGATTTCGAGGTTGGCCATCTCTCTCATTTCCTCGTCGTCCGCCAGTGCGAGCAGGTCTTTTGCACCCTGCAGGTCCTCAGTCATCTTGCGGACCTCGCGATATTTTTCGACGATCTCGCCCAATGACCGGTGCTGCTTCATCAGCCGCGCATAGGCCGACATGTCGGACATAAACTCGGGCTGCGAGATCTGCTCGGTCAGTTCCTCGTAGGATTTTTCGATCTGTGCAAGCTTTTCTAACATAAAAATAGTTTCGCCACAGAGAGCACAGAGAACACTGAGTAAGAAAGCTAAATAAATCTCCGTGCTCTCTGTGTCCTCTGTGGCTGATGTTTCTTACGCTGTTTGCGGCTCCAGTTTTAGCGATTCGTCTAGGGCCTTGATCGCGACTTCGAGCTGCTCTTCGTCGGGTTCCTGGGTCGTTATGTTTTGCAGCCAGAGGCCGGGCAGAGTCATAAATTTGAAGATCGCACTCGACTCTTTTTTGGCGGCGTAGCGGATGACTTCGTACGAAAGGCCCGCGACGAGCGGCATCAGGGCGATGCGGACAACGAGGTTTAGCCACGTCGTTTCAAAATTAATCACCGAAAACAGAACGATCGCGACCAGCATGACGACCATCAGGAATGACGTGCCGCAGCGCGGGTGCTGACGTCGCTGCGTTGTGGCATTTTCCGGCGTCAATGCCAGGCCTTTTTCCCAGGTGAAAACCGTTTTGTGCTCGGCTCCGTGATACTCAAATACGCGGCGGATGTCTTTCAAAAATGACATCGTAAAAATCATGATGATAAAAAACACCATCCTAATCAGCCCGTCGATGAGGTTAAACGAGACCCACGAACCAAACGAATCGAGCTTGATCTTCCACACATAGGCCTTGATCATTTCCCACCATGCGGCACCGGCGGCGATCTCCGGAGCCTGGGCCCAGCCGAGGCCGATAAAGAGCAGATTGGTCAGCACGAGCGGCGCGACGATAAAAAGCAGGATGTTAAAACCGAGTGCAAAGATGATCGAACCAACCGCGCTCGCCGATTGGCCCATCTTCTTGGCTTTGTTCTCTTTTTCCTGGGGCATCGAGACTTTAACCGGTGCTTTCAAAAAGTTTTCGTCCCCCGTCCCTTCGACAAAAGCGGCCTGCGTTTCGAGATCTTTTGCCTTCTCGAGTTCCTCCTGGGCCTTGATATCTTCTTCGTAAATGCGCGCAGAAAAATTGAGGGCCTTGACGCCGAGGGCCATCGACTGGATCAAAGTCGCACCGCCGCGCAGCACCGGCGTGTTGAGCCATTTGTACTTATCGCTCCATTTCGGCAAACTCTCGGCGGTCGTAACTATCGAACCGTCGTTACGGCGACAGGCGATAGCGTATGCCGACGGCGTTCGCATCATGACGCCTTCCATCACGGCCTGGCCGCCGACGATGAGGTCGCGTTCCATCGCAAAGACGGTGTGAAGGAACTTAAGTTTTCGAGAACCCATGCGATTTTTCATACGTTTAATTGACGCTGCTTTTAGTGTTTTTGTTGTCCTGATTCGGTACGTCATCGATCCTGATCAGGCTAAATTCACCGTTGCTTTCCAGATGAAACTGTTTAACTTTTTTTACGTCATCGACTCCCTGCAGCCTAAGTTGGCCCATCACTTCATGCTCGGTCAAAAGCTCGGATTTGAGATTTCTGCGAATAAACCGGCCGTTTTTAATCAGCGGCAGCGGTTGATGTTCGAGAATTCGGGCCATCATCACCGATTTGAAGCCGAGCCAGTCAATGACGTAGTCCCAGAAAACGATCGTTATTATCAATAACAGGGCCTCGACAACCGATCTTGAATCGCCGGCCATGCCGTTCTGCGCGGCATCGGCAATTACCACTATGACCAGCAGGTCCGCCATGCTGATCGCCCCGGACTGACGGCGAAAAAGTCTCAGGAGAATAAACATCCCGAGATACATGATCGAACCGCGAAGAATGACTTCGAGGATCGATTCTGTCGGGACGAACATCGATTGCCAATCGATCTTAAAAAGCGTCTCCATATTGGATAAACGACTAACGCCGACCCTTTTTCACCTATCTCGCTTTGTGTGAAAATACACGATTAGCGAATGGCGCTTAGAGGTCGGCGTCAGGTTTTATCGGCTAATATCTGTCAGTTACATTCATTGTGCAGGCCCGAACATTAGCACGGGCGTAATTCACAATATTAACTAGGCGGCGGCTTCTGATTCTGCTGCCGGTGCGGCTTGGGCCGCTCCGCGAGCATAGCGTTTGTTAAACCGGTCAACGCGGCCCGCCGTGTCCACGAGCTTTTGCTTGCCGGTAAAAAACGGATGGCAAGCCGAGCAAATTTCTATATGGAGATCATCTTTTAGCGTCGAACGCGTCTTAAACGAACTGCCGCAGGCGCAAACGACCGAGATCTCATTGTAGTTTGGATGTATTTCAGGTTTCATAATGGTTCACTTCCTCCGCCGTATATAAGCGAGTGAATTATTGCGATATTAACGCAATCTTTAATGATAGAACCGGGGTTTCACAAAGTCAATCCAGCGAATCTTTCAGTGGCGGGTAAGGTTTGAAATTCATCTTCACTCCGCCGCAGGCGGCACCTAGCCCCGTCGTTTACGGCGGGGTTAGGTTGGTCGAGTTTTCAAAGAGGGCGTTTTAACGTCCTTCTCATCAGGGCTTAAGCCACCTTGAAGAGGTAAGCCCGGTGAAACGGGCTAAAAGCCATCGTTGGCCACATCCGGCCCCGCCGTAAACGACGGGGCTACGCGCCGCCTTCAGCGGAAAAAGAAAGATAGGGTTTCAAATTGACCCACTATCAATCTTGCACAAGCCCGCGCGTAAGCAAGGGCGAATACAAACAGTTCGAGGTTTCGCCCTTGCTTACGCGCGGGCTTGTGCAACGATTCGCGTCTTATTCCGCGTCCAGCAGGGTTTCTAGATGATGTTTTTTGATGCCGTACATTGATTTCACCTCAGCTATTTGTCGTTCAAATTGTTGCGGATCAATTGGCTTTCTCAACCGTGTGCCGACGAGCATGTTGTTTTTGGGCGTATGTTCGGTTGAGATAAATTCAAAGAGCTTGGTTGAATAACCGCTGCGCTCCAGCAATAGCGCTCGCAGGCCGTCGGTGAGGGTTTCGGCGGTTCGTTCGAGCATGACGCCGTGTTTTAGGATGTCACGAAGCATTTCGGGCGGTTTGATTTGTGGGCGGATTTGCTGATGACAGCATGGGGCGGCGACGATCAGCCCTGCCTTTGCGCTGATGCCCTTAAAAATCGCGTCATCGGTCGCGGTGTTGCAGGCGTGAAGAGCGAACAGGATATCAACTTCGCCGACATCGTAGCCAGCTATGCTGCCGACAACGAACGCGAGGCCGTCAAAACCCGCTGCCGTAGATATGCCGTTGCCGAGATCGACAAGGTCGCGTTTTGTATCGACGCCCGTTATTTGGGCATCGACTCCACGCGTGTTTTTGAAATAATCGTACGCTGCAAAGGTCAAGTAGCCTTTCCCCGAACCCATATCGACGATCTTTAATTCTTTTCGGTCCCGCAGTTCCGATTTGTCCACGAGGCTTGTCAAAACCTCGACAAATTTATTGATCTGCCGCCATTTATTCTGCTCGCGGTCGCGTACCCGGCCATTGTCGTCGGTGATGCCAAGCGCGCGCAAGTAAAAGCTGTCGGAATCGATTAGCTGCTCTTTGGCTCGATCATGCGCAGATGCCGGGGCAGCCGTAAATGTCGGCTTTGCAATATTTAACCTGGATTTGCCCTTTTTGCCGACATCGAGCTGGAAATCATTTTCGGTCGTAAAAAGGTGGCCGCTGTGAAAGCCGTTGTCTATCGCCTCGCCGATCAAGGCAATGCCGGTTTCAAAATCGTAATTTTTTGCCGTATCGCGAGTTGCTCCGCGATAAAGAAAATAAAGCCGCGTCCCTTTCCTGGTCGAAACGAGCCTAACTAACATTTTTTGCAGATGTTCGTCCGTGCCCTTATAATTGCCCAGCGTGAGTTTTACGAAAGTATTTTTTTTGAGGCTAACGGCTAGCGTTTCGACAAATTTATCGATGTTTTCGGACATAAGAAATTGTCCACAGATT
>Ga0138256_10006511_pt1 | contig 12346 bp, 8 predicted proteins | sample KNB2016incub_MG_FD_105486 | JGI IMG/M metagenome (GOLD analysis project Ga0138256, IMG submission 105486) | Active sludge microbial communities from wastewater in Klosterneuburg, Austria - KNB2014incub_MG | ecosystem: Engineered > WWTP > Activated sludge > Unclassified | place: Austria... | reverse complement strand
CGGGCAGCAACTATGTCGCCATCGCCGATGAGTTCTACAAACGCGTGGAACAGATCAAGAAGGACCTGCCCGAAGACCTGCGTTACACCGTGGCCTTGGACACCACCGTTGGCATTCGTGCTGCGATCGTGGAAGTGGAAGAGACGGTCCTCATCGCCTTCGGGCTGGTGGTGCTCGTGATCTTCGTCTTCTTGCGCGACTGGCGCACCACGCTCATCCCGGTGCTCGCGATCCCGATCTCGCTCATCGGTTCCTTCTTCATCATGTGGGCGGCGGGCTTCAGCATCAACATTCTCACGCTGCTCGCCATCGTGCTCGCCACCGGCATCGTGGTGGACGATGCGATCGTGGTGCTGGAGAACATCTACTCCAAGATCGAGGACGGCATGGACCCGATCAGGGCGGGGCACGAAGGATCCAAGGAGATCACCTTCGCCATCGTCAGCACCACCATCACACTAGCGGCAGTGTTCCTGCCCATCATCTTCCTCAGCGGCCTCACCGGCCGGCTCTTCCGTGAGTTCGGCATCGTCGTGGCCGGTGCGGTCATCATCAGCGCCGTGGTCTCGCTATCACTTACGCCGATGATGAGTGCGCGCTTGCTCAACCGGAAAACGAAGCACAGCCGCTTCTACGTGGTCACCGAACGTTTCTTCGAACGGCTGTCGCGCGGGTACGAGCGCTCGCTGAACGGCTTCCTCCGCAGGCGTTGGCTGGCCTTCGTCGTTATGGCGTTGAGCCTTGGCTTGATCTGGCTGGCGGGCTCCAACATCCCCAGCGAGTTGGCACCGGCCGAGGACAAGAGCCGCTTCATGGTGATGAGCACCGCGCCCGAAGGCACCAGCTTTGAACTGATGAACGACTACATCGGTCATGTGATCGAATTGGTGGACACCATGCCCGAACGCGAAGCGCTGTTAAGTGTAACGGCACCCGGCTTCGGCACCGCATCGTCCACCAACAACGGTTTTGTGCGCGTGACCTTGGTGCCACCGGGCGAACGCGACAAGACACAGGACGAGCTCGCGAAGACCATCATGGGCAAGGTGCAGCGCTTCAATCTCGCGCGCAGTTTCGTGGTGCAAGAGCCTACCATCGGTGGATCACGCTTCACGCGCCTGCCGGTGGAGTATGTGATCCAAGCGCCGGACTTCGAACGCTTACGCGAAGTGATCCCCACCTTCATGGAAAAGGCAGCGGCCGATCCCACCTTCGAAGTGGTGGACCTCAACCTGAAGTTCAACAAGCCGGAGCTGAACGTGGAGATCGATCGTGATCGCGCACGCGCCATGGGCGTGAGCATGCAGGACATCGCCGAAACACTTCAACTCTACTTCAGCGGCCAGCGCTACGGCTACTTCATTATGCAGGGCAAGCAGTACCAGGTGATCGGTCAGGCCACGCGCGAGAATCGCAGCGCACCCATCGACCTGAGCAGTGCCTATGTCCGCAATGACAAAGGCGAGATGGTGCAATTGGACAACCTGGTGCGCACCAGCGACCGAAGCACACCGCCGCAACTCTTCCGCTACAACCGCTACGTGAGCGCCACCGTGAGCGCCAGCACCGTGGATGGCAAGACCATCGGCGATGGCATCGCCGCGATGGACCGCATTGCGGACGAAGTATTGGACGACAGCTTCAGCACCGCGCTCGGTGGTGTGAGCAAGGAATTCGCCGAGAGCGGCAGCAGCTTGCAGTTCGCCTTCCTGCTGGCATTGGTCCTCATCTTCCTCATCCTCGCCGCGCAGTTCGAGAGTTGGATCGATCCGCTCGTCGTGATGTTCACCGTACCGCTCGCATTGGCCGGTGCGTTGGTCACGCTGTGGATCGGCGGGCACACGCTCAACATCTTCTCGGAGATCGGCATCATCGTGCTCGTGGGCCTCGTCACCAAGAACGGGATCCTCATCGTGGAGTTCGCGAACCAGCGCAAGGACGCCGGATTGAAGAAGCTCGACGCCGTGGTGGACGCCGCAGGCCAGCGATTCCGTCCGATCCTCATGACCAGTTTGGCCACCGTGCTCGGCGCGCTGCCCATCGCCCTCGGCTTGGGTGCGGCCTCCAAAAGCCGCGTGCCCATGGGCATCGCCATCATCGGCGGATTGCTGTTCGCATTGGTCCTCACGCTGTACGTGGTGCCCGCCCTTTATAGCTACATGAGTCGTGAACATAGCCGTGCCGATGTGGCCGGTGATGATGCGCCGTCCATCGAACCCATCGCGACCGCATGAAGCAATCGATCGCCCTACTTCTTTCGCTCTGCGCCTCCGGCCTTTTCGCACAACAGGTGCTCACCGCCGATGAGGCCGTGCGCATCGCGGTGGAACAGAACCATGGCATCCGCCTGGCGAGGCTGGATGCACGCAGCGCGGAATTGTTGAACAACGCCGGGCAAGCGGGCATGCTGCCCACGGTGGATGCCGTCGGCTCCTACACCGTGGACAACAGCAGCACCAAGCAGACCTTCTTCAGCGGCGAAGTGCGCGAGGCGGACAATGCCGACAGCCGCGTGCTCGATGGCGCCGTGCGCTTGAACTGGACCGTCTTCGACGGCCTCGCGATGTTCGCGACGAAGGACCGCTTGGAAGCCCTTGAACTCATCGGCCGGACGCACTTGCGACAAGAGATCGAGGCCACGGTGTACGATGTGCTCGCGGCCTACTACCAAGTGGTGCAACTACGGAAGGGCATCGCCGTGCAGCGCGAAAGCGTCCACATCTCAGGCGAACGCTTGGAGATCACACGCACCGGTCTGCGCATCGGCAGCGCCAGTGGCCTTGCGGTGGTGCAAGCGCAATTGGACCAGAGCGCGGACAGCGCCGCCGTGCTGGATCTGCTCGTGCAGGAGTCCGCCGCCGTGGCCCGGGTGAACGCGCTGATGGGACGCGGGCCCGCAACGGAACTCGCCCTCGCCACGGACATTCCCGCAACACAACCGATGGAATTCACGCAACTGCAACAGACGGCGCACAATGCGAACAGCGCATTGCAGCTCGCACGACAGGAGCGCATCGCAGCGGACCTCAGCGTGAAACAATTGCGCGGGGCGCTGCTTCCCCGTGTGGATGTGTTCGGCAACTACGGCTACACGAAGTCCACCTCGGCGGTGGGTTTCCTGCAAAGCAACCAGAGCACCGGCCCGGATTACGGCGCGCGCATCAGCATCCCGTTGTTCCGCGGAGCGCAAGCGAGCAAGGCGCTGGAGGTGGCGAAGCTCACGCGTGAGCAGGCGGCCATCACCACCGAACAGGCGGAACTGATACTGGAGGAAAGTCTGCTGAACGCATGGACCGACCACACCACGGCCAACCAACGCGTGGCGCTGGAGGAAAGCAACCTCGGTGGTGCGCGCACGCAAGTACACGTGGCACTGGAGAGCTACCGCCTCGGTGCCATCACATCCGTGGAATTGCGTGATGTACAGCAAGGCCTCATCGCCGCTGAGCAACGCCTGCTCACCGCGCAGTACGAAGCCAAGTTGGCGGAGCTGCAGTTGAAGTGGCTGGCGGGAGCGTTGCCCTGATCAGCGCGTCAGGGTCGATGATCACTGCGGCGATGCATGGATCCGCGTGGAATTCAAATACACACCGCAGAGGGGCAGAGAGCACAGAGTGGATCCCGAATGCAAATGCCGCAAGGTGTCCCCTGCGGCATTCACGGTCTTCAAGATCGAGTTCCGGAATGCAGTTGGGGCAACTCCACCCAACGCATTGCATTCCTCTGCGCCCTCTGCTTCTCTGCGGTTCAATTCATTTCCTCCGCCTCGGGCTGTTCGCTTCGCGTCCTTACGCCTCTGCGGTGAAATGGACTACGCCGCCATGGCCTCGGAGAGTTCCTCCGCCACGCGCTTCAGGCCCACCAGTTGCTCCACCCACTGCTTGCCGGCCTCGCGGGCGCGGCGCACGGCCATTGGCAATCCGGCGAAATCGCCCTGCCACAGTTCCACGCGGGTGCGGCCCTCCTCCAGCGGTACCAAGTGGATGTCCACCGTGGTATGGCTCGCGGGCTCATCGGGCAGCTTGCTCTTGGGGTTGAAGGTGGTGTAGCGCAGGCGCTCACCGGGGTACACGGCCATCACCTTGCCCTTGGCCACCAGTGTCTGGTCGCCACCCTCCTCGCGGATGAACCATTGGATGGGTTCATCGGGGCGCATTTCACAGCAGGGGGTGGCGCCCATGTACAGGCGGGCCAAGCTCGGCTCGGTAAGGGCCTTCCACACGGTCTCGGGTGCCGCATCCACCAGTAGGGTGCGCAGCACGTTCGTTTCGGGATCCAGGTTCTTCAGCATGATGTAGGGTACGCAACATGATCCGTACCATTCACAAGAACGCGGACAAAGCGTCAAGGTTCATTTTCCGTCTGTTAAGGAAGGTGAACAAGTGGAAGACGTGTTGGCAGGGCGGAATGCTGCCGACGATAGTAATGGCGTGCTGCGAATAGCGGAACCGGCATGATCCGGAGCAAGAAGACGTGTCCGCTCGCGCCAGAGCAAGGGTGGATCAAGACCTTATATCCGCTCGTAAGCCGCTACTCGTGCGCCATTGCCACCTTCGTTCCAAGCATGGGCCGTTTGTACTTCACGAAGAAGACCAAGGGCAGGCAGGCGATGGTGAGCACGCCCACCAGCAGGAAGACGTCGTTGTAGGCCATGAGGCTGTACTGCTTCCACACCGTAAGGTCCAGCAGGTGGTAGGCCATGGCCTTCGCCTGCTCCAGTGAATAGCCGGAGTTGAGGAAGTTGCCGGTCATCCCGGCGAGGCGGTCCTGAGTGGCGGGATCGTAGATGCTCACGTTGTTAAGCAGGGAGGTGTTGTGTACGGCACTGCGATCGGTGAGGAAGATGTTGAGGCCCGCGATTCCCGCCGCGCCACCGAGCTGCCGCACCATGTTGGTGATGCCAGCGGCCTGCCCGATGTCCGCGCCCTTCATGCCTTGCAGGCAGATGGTGAGGATGGGGCCCATCATCATGCCCATACCCACGCCGCGCAGGATGAAGGTCCAGAAGAAGCTGCCCTCGCTGCTGCCGGGTGAGCTTCGACCCATGAGGTAGGCGAAGGCGAAGACGACGAGGATGCCCGCGCCCATGATGATGCGGGGATCCACGCCCTTGCCGAGCCAGCGCCCCACCAGGCCCATGGAGATGCCCGTGGCGATGGCGCCGGGGATCATGAACATCCCGGTCATCAAGGGTGTCCAGCCCAGGCCGATCTGCACGAAGAGCGGGAAGACGAACACGGTGCCCATGAGCACCAGGCCAAGCACTGCATTCAGGATGGTGCCCACGGGCATGTTGCCCTCCATCACCAAGCGCACGTTCACCGCCGGGTGCGCCACGCGCCATTCCCACCAGACGAACAGGAAGAGGCCCACGGCTGAGATGATGCTGAGCGCCACGATCAACGGGCTGTTGAACCAATCGTCCTTCGCGCCCTCCTCCAGCACATACTGTAAGGTGCTCACGCCGATGACGAGAAAGGCAATGCCCCCATAGTCGATCTTCTTCGGCCTCACCGCGCCAGCCCTGTCATGCACGTAATTCCATGAGAGGTAGGCCGCGAGCATGCCCACGGGAATATTCACGAGGAAGATCCAGTGCCAGCTGAAATCCTCGGTGAGCCAGCCGCCAAGGGTGGGGCCGATGGTGGGACCGATCATCACGCCCATGCCGAAGATGGCGTTGGCCATGCTGATCTTCTCCGGCGGGTACGCGCCCACGATGATGGTCTGCGCGGAAGTGAGCAATCCGCCACCGCCAAGACCTTGGACGAAGCGCCAGAAGATGATCTCGTTGAGACTGTGCGCCAGCCCGCAGAACGCGGAGGCGATGGTGAAGATGATGATGCTGATGGTGAAGTAGTTCCTGCGCCCGAAGAGGTCCGAGAACATGCCCGCCAAGGGGATCATGATCACGTTGCTCACGGCATAGGCCGTCACGACCCAGGCGATCTCCACGGTGGTGGCGCCGATGCTGCCGGCGATCTCACGCAACGATACGTTCACGATGCTGATGTCGATCAGCTGCAACATGGCCGCGATGATGGCTGCGGTAACCACCATGGTACGCGCGGTACCCGGCGGGTACTCCGCCACACGTTCTGCTGTTCCGGCCTGGGCCATTGATCAGCTCTTGGTGCGTACGTCCACCACTACGCTAAGGCCCGGAGCGAGCAGTACGGTGCTGTCGGTCGTCGGGTCCAGATCGATGCGCACGCTGAGGCGCTGCGTCACCTTCACGAAATTGCCCGTGGCATTGTCCGGCGGCAGCAGGGAGAAGCGCGCTCCCGTGGCACCACCGAGGGAAGTGACATGCCCTTTCAGTTCAAGGTCGGGGTAGGCGTCCACTACAATGTTCACCGTCTGTCCCGGCTTGATGTCCACCAATTGGGTTTCCTTGAAGTTCGCCGTGACCCAGATGCCGTTCATGTCCACCGCAGCGCAGATGGGGGAACCCGCCGTGAGGTATTGCCCGGGTTCCACGGCTCGTTTGCTGATGATGCCCGCATAGGGCGCGGTGATCACCGTGTTACTCAGCCGGATCCTTGCGAGGTCCACTTCGGCTTCACGCTGTGCCACCATGGCCTGTGCCAAGGCGATCTGTGCTTCCTGTGCCTTGGCCTGTGAGCGCGAGCCGCCGGCCTGTTCCTGTGATGCACCGGCCTGCTTCCGGGCCATTTCCAGTTGGGTCCTTGCCACATCCACCTCGGCCTTCATCGCGTCCACCTGCTGGGGCGTGGCGGCATTGTCCTTGGCCATGGCATCCACACGGGCCATATCCTGTTGCGCTTTCCAGAGGCGCGTTTCCGCAGTGGAAATGCTACCCTGTGCGGCCATGCTGCTGAGGGCACTGGCGTTGGCGTTCTGGTCGGCCATGCTGCTTCCGGCCTTGGCGGCATCGAGCATGGCGTGTGCATTGGCCAGGGCCGCTTCGGCCTGGGCCACCATCGCGGCATAGTCATCACTGCGGATGATCGCGAGGGTGTCGCCCTTCTTCACGCGCTGGTTGTCGGAGAAAAGCACCGCATCCACGTAGCCCGTTACGGCCGCGCGCACGGGAACGATGTTGCCGTCCAACTGGGCATTGTCCGTTTTCTCATGCCCCTGCGAGCGGATGAAGAAGACGATACCGGCGATCACCGCCACGACTCCCAGCCCGATCAGCGTTCGTTTACGCTTCGGGTTGGATCCTTTCTCCTGCTTCTCATCCGGTGTTGCCATGTTGCGATCCGCGTTGCGATTCAATTCCCTTGTGTAAGCTGGTGGTCCATGCGGGCCATCACCGCTTGGATGCGGTGCAGTTCCATGTTCAACTTGGCCTGGTCCTGTGCGTTCTGCTCGATCACATAGTCCTGCGCGGTGATCACGCCGTTGCGCAATTGGCTGGCGGCGGCCTCACACACGAAGGTCTTGCTGGCCACGATGCCGGGATCGAGCTCTGCGATGCGGTCCAGCTTCGCGATCTCCTTCTCCTCCCTGTCGATGTCCGTGGCCTGTTCCAGCCCGAACTGGCGTTCGCGGTCCTCGATGAGCTTCTGCTGGATGGCGTTCTCCTTCAACTTCTTCCCTTGGGTGTAATACCCGGCGATGTTCCAGTTGATGCCCAGCCCGACCATGCCGTAGGTGCGGAAGTCGTTGTAGAGGAAGTTGAAGCCGGGACGGCCGTAGTAGCCGTTGCCGAAGGCGGCGATGTGCGGCAGGTTCGCCTTGCGCACCAGGTCCGCTTGCAGGCTGGTGCTGCTCTGCTGCAGGCTGAAGGCGGTGCGCTCCGGGCGTGTGCCCATGCCCTTGGCGGCCGGAACCTCCGGAAGCACGAAGATCATGCTGGTATCCATGGGTAAGGCCGTGAGGATGGAGAGGGCGCTGACGGTCTGCGCCAAGGCGGTCGCACTGGTAATGATCTGCTGTTCGGTGGCCAGTGCTTCGGCCTTCAGCACTTCCTCGTTGCTTCTGAGCGAAACGCCGTTGCGCACGGCGGAGGAGACCTGCGCCAGCTGCGCTGCGATATCGGCTGCGCGGAGCCGCAGGATCCTCAGGCCGGCCTGCTGTTGGAGCACGCCCGCATAGAGCTGGTCCGTTCGGCGCTTCACGTTCAGCAACGCCACGTCCGCTTGTGCCGCCTGCGCTTGGGCATTGGTGAGGGCGAGGTCGCGCTGTGCATGGGTGGCGCCGAACTCATAGATGGTCTGCTGCACCTCGAAGCCCGCATGGTACTGGTCCTTGGAGATGGTGATGGCCGGGAAGCCGAAGGCGCTGAGATCGAACTCCGTGACCTCGCTCTGGTAGGTGCCCTGGGCCACGGCCTTCACCTGTGGCAGCCGGGCATCACTCACGCTCTTGGCACGCAGGTCCCCGGCATCCAGGTAGAGCTGCTTGTCCGTGGTGGCGGGGGAGTTGGCCAGTGCGGCCTGGCGCGCCTGCTCCAGCGTGATGGTGCTCTGCGCGGAAAGCGTGGACGCGGCCAACAGGGAAAGAAGGGCGGAGGCGAACGGGGTCTTCATTTCTCCATCGATCGGATCAGGTGGTCGGCCGCATCGTCCGCGTAGGTCATGAGGAACTTGGTGTATTCGGCGGGCTTCATGCGCAGGGAGCCGCACAGCATGGGGGCCGCCAGCGTGGGGTAACCACAGACGCTCTGGAGGGTGATCAGGATGGATCGGGGGTCGGTGTCCCGCACCAGGCCGTCCTTCCGCAGCCGCTCGTAGTACTTGATGAAGCGGTTGGGGCCTCTGCGTTTCGCATCCAACCGGGCTTGGAGCCGCTTGGGGTCGCGGTGCAGCTCCTGCACCATGAAGAGCAGGGAGGTATCACGAAAGACACCCATGAGGTCCCGCACGAACTTGCGCACCTTGGGCCGCCACTCGTCGGTGTCGTCGTCCCACGTGCCGATCAGCGGCAGGATCTTGTCCATATAGGCGTCGAAGATCCTGTCGAAGAGCTTCTCCTTGCTGCGGAAGTAGTAATGCAGCGAGGCCTTGCTGATGCCGGCCTCATCCGCGATGTGCTGCATGCGTGCCCCGTTGAACCCATCCCGCTCGAACACCGTGCGGGCGGCTTTGAGGATGCGCTTTTCCGGATCCGTGGTCTCCATGGCGGGGCGAAGGTATGCGACTTGACCATCTGGTCAAACTACAAGGTCACATCGTTCGGTCGATCCGCTTGTCCGGTCCTTGGTCCCGGTATCCACCGTGTCGGGCAACGCCCCGCAACGCGCCGCACGGGGCGGCATCAGCGGAGCGGTGGTCGAAGTGGCGGAACGGTCCGCTGCCGTACCCGTTTACCGCAAGAGCACCATGCGTTGGGTACCCACGATGGATCCATCTCGTGTGAAACGCACCAGCAACGGACCCGCGGCGAGCCCTTGGATCGGGATCCGCTGTCCGGTGTAGACCGGGGTGTATTGCGCAAGCGTTCTGCCGGTCGCATCCAACAGTGCCACGCCCACGCCTTGGGGCGCGTTCGGCAGGTCCAGCACCAACGCATCACCGCTCACGCGCACGCTCATGTCCGTGGTGGCGGTGCCGTGGTCCGCGATGCCCACGGGCATTTGCACCTGCGTATCATCCCTTCCGCAGAGCTTGTATAAGGCGTTGTTGCCGGTGGCGGCGTTGCGTTTGTATTCGAACACGCTCACGCTGTACGTGGTGCCCGCCGCCAAGCCTGTTACCGATACCGCCGTGCCAGCGCCCGCATACACCACGCGGTTACCGCCGCCAAGGTCATCGCCACTGCCGAACACAGCGTTGCCCGTGTAGTCCGTACCATCCAGTGGGAAGTGTTGGGCGCTACTGTTCTCCCGTAGCACCATGATGCGGCCATCGCCATCGCCTGCCGTGCAGGACACATCCACCGTGGCAGTGCCCGTGGCGTTGGCCGTTACCGCGCCCGCGTTGTTCATCGGCATGGCCATCAGGTTGTGCGTGGGCCAACTGCTGGTGGCGCTAATGCAGTTCCAGCCCAGGTTGTCCACCGCACTCCAGAACGCGTTGGACTGTGCATTGGTCAGCGTCTTGTTCAGCAGAATGGCCCAGGTGTAGCCACCGCCGCTGCGCACGATCTCCGTGGACGTACCCTGTATGGAACCGGTATGCCACCAGTTATTGAAGCTGTTCACCTGCCAGCCACAGGCATAGTTGACGTTCTGTGCGGATGGCGTGGTCATGGTGGTGATGGTCGTGTTGTTCAGAATGTCGGGCACGGTGGCGAAGCCATCCACCGCCACCATCAATTTCACCAGTTCGCGTGCCGTGGCCACCCAGCCACCGTGTGCATCCATGGCCTCCACGTTCATGCCACCGTATTCCGTAGGTACACTGCCCCCGGTGCCATAGCAGGTCGGGGCGCTGTATCCCTCGCCTTGGTATTCCACCTCCCGTTCCAATTTGTCCGCGAGCAGATTGCGACCCAGGTGCGCATCGCAAATGCCCAGCGGTGCGAACACTGCGCTCTCCACGTACTCCTCGTACGTCATGCCCGTCACTTGTTCGATCACCACACCCAGTGTTACGAAACCGATGTTGGAGTAGGCGTACATGGTGCCGGGATCGTGATCCAGCCCATGTTGCATGAGGAAGCGGATCAGCGCATACTTGCTCACCGGGTTCGTCTCCCCCAGCATCTGTGACACATACAACGGTGCGCCGATGGGATCGCAGCCCGGCTGTTGCCAGGTGTAGGGCGAGGTAGGGTTCGGGAAGCAATTGATGTCGCGGTCCCAGCCGCCGGTGTGGTGCAACAATTGATCAATGGTCACATTGTTCAGTCGTGTGTCCGTGTACGATACCGCGCCCAGATACGGGTGGTTCTGCAACAGGCCGCCCGGCCCGAACACATGATCGCTCAAGGATAGCTGTCCGTTCTGCACCAGCGTCATGATGGCGATGCCGGTGATGGGCTTGCTCACACTGGCCAAGCGGAAAAGGTGGTGCGGCTCAGTGGCCTCGGTATGCGCAAGGTCCGCGTTGCCGAACGCACGGTCGTACACCAGCTTGCCGTTGCGCGAAAGCGCGAAGGCCGCGCCGGGCACGCCGTAAGTGGTCAGCAGGTTCTGCACCGCAGCATCACAAGAGGTCATGGACGGCACGGCGATGCCGGTCTGGGCACGGGCGGTAAGGATGCCGAACGAGAGGACGACAACGAGAGCGGGACGAGCGTGAAGCATGGGGGTTGTATGAAGGTTTGAAAGATAGCCCGCATGTACCGCACTGCCGGGATCTCCTCTGCCCTATTCGGCGCATTGGCATCCCGAGAACTCGTGATGCCTTTGAGCGAGAACGCGCCGGGACGCATCCATTCACCGGCTGAATACTGGACCGGACCCACACGCCCGCACCCGGGAACGTAACACGCCCCACCGTTCGGCGGGGGTTGTTCGAGGAAGGATCACCGTGGCGGTCGCACCGGTACGCCCACCGCTCCACAACCGTGGGGACAGCATTCCCGCCTCGATCCACGTCCTGCTTGGCGAGTATCTTCCCGAACCCATTGATCCCCACCGCCATGCGAACAACCCTACCCTTCCTCTTCGCCCTCCTGTTCAGCGCCCCACCGCTCCACGCACAGCTCACCGCCGGTGAGGTGCCGGACGGTGCCAGCGTGGTGGACCTGGGCATCGACCTCTCCTTGTTCACGGCGTTCTCCGTGGATTCGGCCGCGCTGGAGATGGACTGCGACGACTTCTGGGACATCATTGCCATTCTGATCCAAGGTGCCCCGCCCATCGATGCGCCCAACCTGGCCATGCTGCGCTTCATCGATGACGATCTGGAGGTGTGCGCCAACGGCACCGAATACTACCACCGGCCGAAGTATTACAGCTTCGGCGAGCCGCTGGATTGTAACAGCGGCTTCGATTGGCAACTCTCCGAACAAGTGGTGCTCGGCGACTTCGGCTCTTTCACGGCCAGCGGGCCAACCATTGTGGACAGCATGTACGTGGCCGTGCGCCGTGGCGAGCAAGTGGGCTGGATCCTCCTCTCCTTCCGCCTCGTGGGCGATGCGACCATTCAACTGCAGGTACATCAGACCCTTTCACTTTGCTTCTCCACATCAGTGGGATCACACGCCCAACCCGCAGCGCTGCAACTTCATCCCTCGCTCACGCACGGTGAACCCATCCGTGTGGAAAGCAGCGGCGCCCTGCACAGCATCGAGGTCCTCGACCTCAGCGGGCATGTGCTCGCGCAGTACAGCGGCACGGTGCGCAACATTGGCGCACCGGAAGTGGCAGGCACCTACCTCGTGCGCAGCACGCTGGCGGATGGGAGTATGGCGGTGGGGCGGGTGGTACGGTATTAACGGAACGCCGGCCCGTAACGAAACAACCCCCGCCATGTGGCGAGGTTGTTCG
>Ga0138256_10006509_pt1 | contig 12346 bp, 10 predicted proteins | sample KNB2016incub_MG_FD_105486 | JGI IMG/M metagenome (GOLD analysis project Ga0138256, IMG submission 105486) | Active sludge microbial communities from wastewater in Klosterneuburg, Austria - KNB2014incub_MG | ecosystem: Engineered > WWTP > Activated sludge > Unclassified | place: Austria... | reverse complement strand
CCGGCCGTCCCTCGAGCCCGGGGTTCCGGTCTTCCAGGCGACCCTCGTGGGGCTCGCGGTGGCCCTCACCTGGCGCACGCGGCTGTGCGATCTTCGCGAAGGCGGCGAGCGGTGGGCGCTGCTGACCCTCCTCGCGCTCTTCGCCTTCCTGTACCTGCGCCATCCGCGATCCCTCGACGCGGACGGCATCCACTACTTCACGTACGCGCGTTCCCTGATCGGCGATCGCGATCTCGACCTCGCGAACGACTACGGCCTGCTCGGCCAGGAGATGCACGCGAAGAACGTCCTTCCCATCGGGGCGCCGCTGGTCTGGGGAGTCCTGCTCGTTCCCCTTTACGCGGTTCTGTCCTTGCTGGGCCTGCCCTTCGGCTTCACCGTCACCGGCGCCGAGCCCACGTTCATCGCGGCCGCCTGTCTCGTCTCCATCGTCCTCGGGTGCCTGGGTCTCTTCCTGCTCTACCGCGAGCTTCGCGATTTCGCGGGCCCCTTCCCTTCGCTCCTTGCCGTGCTGCTCATCTGGTTCGGCTCACCGCTCCGCTTCTACATGCGCGTCCTTCCGAGTTTCGCCCATGCCATCGAGTTCTTCGCCGGAGTGCTCGTGCTCGCGGCCTCGCGGCGCCTGCGTGAAACAGGGTCCTCGGCGTGGGCGTGGAAGGCCGGGCTGGCCTGCGGCCTGGTCTATCTCGTGAGATCCCAGGACGGCCTGCTCCTGCTCGTCCCCGCCATCTTCGCGTTCGATGCGTGGCTCGCCCATCGAAACCTCGGCCGCATGCTCAGGGAGGGCGCCGCCACCCTTGCCGGTTTCGCGAGCCTCGCCTGGATCCAGAGCGCGGTGTGGTGGTCGATGTTCGGAACCCCCTTCCTAGTGCCTCACAAGGTGCTTCACGGCGAGGGGTTCGTGGCGCCCGCGGCGCCGAAACTGCTCGAGATGCTCCTGTCGGACCGCGGAGGCCTCTTCTCCACGTATCCCGTGACCCTGATCGCGGTCATCGGCCTCCCCTTCGCGCTGCGAAGGGGCCGGCCCTGGGCGGTGTCCGCCATGCTGGTGCTCCTTCTGCAGTGGAGGCTCAATGCGTCCATCTTCGACTGGTATCAGGTGAGGCGCTTCACCGGAACCATTCCCCTCATCAGCCTGGGCCTCGTGATGGTCACCCCGCGTCTCGCGCGCTCCGGCGTCCTCGCCGGCGCCCTCCTCCTGCTCCTGGCCCATCAGTACGACGTGGCCGTCGATTCGCTCCGGCCGCTTCCCGGCACGCCCGTGCCGGTCCAGAGCGCACTCCGGGAGGCCGCGGATTCCATCGCCTCTCCCGTCTACGAGGGACTGGAGGCCCTGTCGCCGAAGGTCGCGGTGGCCTTTCTCGAGGGATACACGGGCTCGCCGCTGCTTCTGACCGGGCGCTCGGACCTCGATCTGGGCCGGGATGCCTGGTGGATGCGCCTGCCCCGCCCGGCCCGCCGCTTCTCCGAGGTGGAGACGGAAGACGGGTCCTTGTGCCGGTTCGTTGATGGAAGGGAGGCGAGGCTCTGGTTGCCCCTGCGCGGCCAGGGGGAACTGCGGATCTCTTTCGAGATCCGGGCCATCGAGACGGACTCCCCCCAGAGATTCGAGGTCGAGGTGAACGGGGTGTCCCTTGGCCGGCAGGAGATCGCCCCTTCCTGGCGGACCGCGCGCTTCATCCTCCCCGAGACGGTCTGGCACGAGGGGACCAACGAAATCGTTCTGAAGTTTGAACAGGCGCCGCTCTTCTTCAAGCTTCGCGGTTACGGGGCCCGCGCCTACCGGGCGGCCGCGATCCGGAAGATCACGTTCCATCGAGCGGATCCGGCCGCCGGATCCTGAGCCGCTCCGCTTCCCGGGGAACCTCCGCCGGGCTTTGATCGTCTCTACCTACGAGACCCCCGTCTCTTTCCAAGGAGATTCCCCCCATGCGACCTGCCTTCGCGGTCTTTGCCACTCTGCTTCTCGCCGGAAACGTCGCTTCGGCGGACGTCACCCGCTCCCTCAAGGCCGAGCTCTCGGCCGATCCAAGCCGTCCTTTCCGGGTCGAGAATCTCGCCGGCCACATGGTGGTCCGGCAGGGAACGGGCTCCAGGGTCGTGGTCATGGCCACGGTTCACGGGGCGGATCAGAAGACCGCGGACCTGCTGCGGCTCGAGGAGGTGCGGGACTCGAAGACGGGGCTCCCCACCCTGCGAATGCAGTACCCGCTCTCGGAACACACCACCTACCGGTACAGCGGCGACAGTCCCAACCCCGAATCGGGGGGAGGTTTCTTCGAGAGCCTGTTTTCCGGCAAGAGCACGGTGACCTACGACGGGACCCGGGTGACGGTGAGCGCCGGGCGCGGCCTCGCTCTCTACGCCGACCTGGTCGTGGAGATTCCCAGGGGCGCTTCCGGCACGTTCAGGAACGCGGTGGGGAAGATCGAGGGCGCGGGTGTGGAGGGCACGCTCCGGTTCGACTCCGGCTCGGGAGACATTTCGCTGCGCGACTTCAAGGGCGAGGTCACGGCGGACACCGGTTCGGGCGACGTCAACGCGGCTTCCGGTCGTGGCTGGTTCAAGTGCAACACCGGCAGCGGCGATTGCACGCTCAAGGAGTTCACGGGCGAGAGCCTCAACCTCGACACCGGCTCGGGCGACATCGACGTCACCGGCTCGAGCGCGCGTTTCGTCAAGGCCGATACAGGGTCGGGCAGCGTGCGGCTGGAAGTGGGCGACAGCGAGGAGATTTCGGCGGACACCGGGAGCGGCGACGTCTCGGTGGAGGCCTCCGGATCCAATCTCGCCAGGATCAAGGCGGACACCGGCAGCGGCGATGTTTCCCTCAAGCTCCCCCGCAGCGCGGGTTTCCAGCTCATGGCCGACGTGGGGAGCGGGGACGTGACCAGCGACTTCGACGACGCCACCGCCATCGTGGAGCGCCGCCGGGTGAAGGGCTACAAGCGCGGCGATCTCAAGGTGAAGATCGACGTGGACACCGGCAGCGGCGACGTGAGCGTGGGCCCCGGCCGCTAACTACCCAGCCCGTGCAGCAGGAATCACCCGGGTCGTCATTGCGACCCCATCACGTCCCGAGGACGTGACGTTCGAGAGAAACAAGGGGTCGTCATCGCGACGAGCCCAGCGAAGGACGAAGCGAGGAAGCGATCTCGCAGGCTTGGTGGTGGTCCCCAAGGGCAGGCTTCGCGCTGGCCCGCGGGGCTTACCGGGTTGCGGGCGCCGCGCGCCTGTGGAGGGCCGGGGCCGACATTGCGCCCACGTCGGGGGCGCTGCGGGGTTCGCACGGCGGAACGGCAAGCGGAAGCACGATGCGAACCCCTTGCTGTGGATCGGGGGCCCTCGTTCGCCGTAGTCCTGCACGATCCAACCCCGCCTCAGGGCGCAACGTCGGCCCCAGCCCGGCCCCGCGCGTCAACCGGGACCACTGCCCTCGGCCCCGCTCCAGATTTGGGTCCAAGTGCCGGCTCCAGAAAGCGCCTGCAACGACCGGGCTCGGAGGGGTCTTCTGCCTCCGTCACCCCGGGTGCGCAGCCTGGCCACGAGGCAGCGTAAGAAGCGGCGGCGAAAACGCGGGTTGCGCCGCATGAGGGCGAAGCCTGCGCGTCGCGACGGTTTGGCGCGTCGGAGGCCCTCGGCTGCAGCGCCGGGTGCGTCTGCGGGCGGTCGCAGTGCCCTCACCGACGCCCCACGACCGCCCGCGGTTGTGGGGCTTGACTGGCAAACCGCGTTCGTTTCACTTACGCTCTACGCGATAGACGTCGACAAACGAGCGATAGCGACTTTGCTCTGGAGCGGCTCCGCAAGTGCGGAGGCGCTCGCTCAGAAACGTTTCGAGCGTGGTGACGACGGCCCGAGCCCGTTCAGGCGCGCGAACGACTGCGGACTCAAGGGCGGGCGCGACGGATGCAGCGGAGGCGGGTTGGCATTCATGATGAAGTCCTTTCGTTTCCGACCGCGACCATCGCGGCCTCACCCGGACGGCCGCGATGGTTCGGAACCAGAAAACCCACGTTGACGCCAACCCCGCCGTAGCCCGCATCTAGCGTGACCGCCCGTCGAACCTGGAGTCGCCCGCGCGGAGTTCACGCCCGAACCCGAATCCCGACCCGGCACCCCGTTCTTCGTTACCCCTCAGCCGGTCTCGGCGCCGCAGAACACATTCCGCAACTGGGCCATCTCTCGGGGCAGTGACCTTCGGAGGCGTCTGAGTGCCCGGGACCTGGCCAAAGCGAGCGGGCCAGCCGTCGACGAGGTATCTTCCGGTCTTCACTGCGAAGGAGAGCACGTGGCGTACAACGAGTTTGAGGCGAAGGCCGTCGAATTCATCCGGACCGAACTCGCCAAGGCAGCGCCCAGCGATCGCCGACGATTGGTAGAGAAGTTCATTCTCGCGGCGCTGGGAAGCATTCCCTGGATTGGCGGCTTCGTGAGCGCAGCTGCCAGCTTCAAGGCCGAGGAAGGCACGGTAAGGACGGACAATCTTCAGACACAGTGGCTTGAAGAGCATGGACGAAAAATCGCCGAGCTTATGGCGGCACTCAAGGAGATCGTCCTAAGGTTCGAGGCACTTGGCGAGGTCATTGACGAGCGAATTCAAAGCGACCAATACTTGGCGATTGTAAGAAAGGCGTTCCGTGTCTGGGACCAATCCGACACCGCTGAGAAGCGCAAGTACATCGCCCTTCTCGTCTCAAATGCTGCCGGGACCCGGCTCTGTTCGGACGATGTTCTGCGTCTGTTCCTCGATTGGATCAACCTCTACCACGAAGCGCACTTTGCTGTGATCCGCGAGATTTACAGGAATCCCGGAACCACACGATTCCTGATTTGGGACGCTGTCTATGGAGAGCTCCCTCGCGAGGACTCTCCGGAGGCGGATCTGTATCGCCTTCTTATACGGGACCTGAGTACCGGTGGAGTGATCCGACAGGATCGCGAGACGAATGCGGCCGGGCAGTTCCTGCGGAAGAAAGCGCCTAAGCGTCGGGGGTCGGTTTCTCCGACAGTTGAGACAGCCTTCGAAGAGATCAAACCGTACGTTCTGACGGCTCTCGGTTCCCAGTTCGTCCATTACACCATGAACGACATCGTGCGACGTATCGAACAGGGCCAATGACCAGTTCCAAGGACCCACGACAGGTAGCAATATCGTCCGTTCTTAGAAGCGGCTTCCCGTTTCAAACTGCCGTGCGCCATGCGATTTCTCTGGTGCCGGACTGTGAGGTCGAGGCTGAGGAGCGCCCTTGGTGCGACTCTCCTGACAATGACGACTTTCTTGACATTCTCGCTCGGAAGAAGACGCTTTCGCTAGCAATCGAATGCAAAAAGAGGGCCTCCGAAGCCCTGACATTCCTTGACACTCTAGGAGTGGACATGCAAACGAGCGCCGCTGTTGCGAGCCGTCAGAGAATCAAGCGGGACAACTACTACGTTGGACGATCAACCCGCGGACGGATTCACTTGGCGCCCAGTTCGTGGGAGGCCCTCTATTGTGTCGCCTCTTCAGACCCAGGGACCCGACTTCTAGAGCCAGAGGCAGGGTTCGCTGCCCGTGCCGCCGAAACGATCGCTCGCGAGGAGAACGAAACCACCTTCCCGGAGCGAGGAGAAACACGTCCCGTGATTCCAGTCTTGGTGACGACGTCCACTCTTTTTCGACTTCGGTATGACCCGGTGTCGGTTTCGCTGGAGACCGGTCACTTGCCGGATCCAGATGAGTGGCTGCTTGAAGAGATTCCCTTTATTCGCTTTACCAAGCCCTTCTTCGCATCGCCCAACGGAGCCGATCCGACCAGAACCGTCTTCATCGTGTCCGCGACGAACCTGACATCGTTCTTGAGCGAGCTCCGACTTCTCTAGTTGTGGACTCTCGCTCGGGTCTGGTCCGGCATCTTGAGTTCTTGCAGGATGGCCACGGTCCGCGGATTCTCTGGCTCTCGCGCGTCTCGTTGGAGAGAGAGATCGCAGGCGGGAGTCGAGCGAAGGCGGGCCGGGATCTGCTTTGACTAGCGCCCGGCGCAGACGCCCGCTATCCACACAGCCAGGTCCCCGACGCGCGTCGCTTGGGCGTGATAGCGATTTACCGTCAAACGGCCAAGGAAGTTGCCCTGATCGTCGACAATCACTGGCGGGTCCGTTGCGTAGGGATTGCACGGACTGAAGTTGGAGTACTTGGACCCGAAGTCCCCATACACGTTGAAGATGCTCTCGGTCGCGTACTTGCTTCCGTGCTCTCCATAAGAGTTGAGGATCGAATCAGCTTCGTATTTGGAACATGTCAGGCAGCCCAGGTACGTCCTATGGCTCTCCCCACCGAAGATCATTTTCTTGCCAGAGCCAAGAGACAGCGTAGTTTCGGCGCCGGCCGCCGGTGAGCGGTCAGCCGGTGCTTCCGCTCGCTCACGGTAGTCGGGTCCATAGACCACCTTTCTGTCAAACTCGCTCAAGGCCGCACACCCTCCCCATAAGAAGACCGAGGCGAGTAGAGCGGGGAAGGCTATTTTCACAGCTGCGTCCAACCTGCGCGCGCCGCACGGCGCCAGCGAATCATACCTCCCGACATCCGACCTCGGGTCAAGTTGTGCGCTGGCTGGGGACGCAGCGTGCGGCGAAAGGTAATCCGTTTCGCAGTGCGAGCGCGCAAGCCTGCCCTTGGGCCACGAAGCAACCCCCGCCCACCACTACCCGCCGCACCTAAGTGCGGGACCGCGATCTCCGGGCGAGCGTGCTCAGGGCGATGGCCGTGAACATCAGCAGCAGCGGCTCGATGAGGAAGCGGTGGCGGCCCTGGACGTAGAACGCCGACTGCAGGACGCTCACCGCGATCATGAGGCCGAGCGCGAGCGCGGCGGCCCATCGGTCCGGAGAGGGTGAGGCTGCTCCCCGCGAGCGGAACAGCACGAACGCGCCGAAGAGAGCGAGGGCGAGCTCGGTCCGGTAGATTGCCGCGTAGGTGATGGAGGCGGTGCGCGGATAGTCGCGGGGATCGGAGTCGATCCTCCACCAGAAGGTCCGCATCTTTCGGGCGAAGAGGCCCGCCGCCTCCAGGGGCTCGGTGCCGATGAAGCGCCAGGCCTCGGCCATGAAGATCTCGTGGCGCTGGATCTCCGTGCCGCTCGCGAGGACGGTTCGAATCGCGGGCGGCAGATCCGGGTTCGTGGGCGCGATACGCGTGATCTCGCCCCCGTCCAGGTCGACCACGCCGCCGCCCGCACCCTCGTGATTGCCGCGCCAGAAGTTTTCTCCCGTGGTGGAGGTGAGCACGGGCGCGCCGAGCACGGCGACGTTGCGGATGACCCAGGGCGCGACACAAAGGCTCATCGCCGCCGTCGACACCGCGACCGCCCGCAGGGCTCCGCTCCTTCGCCGCGCGAAGAGCGCGAGGGCGGCCACGGGCAGGGCCACCACCGGCGTTCCTCTCGCGAGAACCCCGAGCGCGATCAGGCATCCGAAGAGGAGGGCGCGCCGGTCGGTCGGCGCGTCGATCAGGGAGGTGGCGGCGACCGCGATCAGGCTGAGCAGGAGGACGTTGAGCGGGAGGGGATCGCTCTTCACCACCGAGTAGTAGAGAAGCGATGGCTGCACCGCGGCCAGGACCCCGGCGAGCAGGCCCACCGTCTCATCGCCGCTGATCCGGCGGGCCAGGCCGCCGCAGGCCGCGGCGGCTCCGAAACAGAACACCGCCTGCAGGACCTGGATGCCGATGCGGGCTTCGCCGGTGGTGACCAGCAGGGCGGCGAGGATCCAGGACCAGAGCGGCGGAGCATAAGCCGCGTAGACGAAGGCGAAGCGCTCGTAGACGTGCCCGTTGCCCCCGACGATATGCGCGGCGATGACGTCGTACTCCCACGTCTCCGGCTGTCCGACCACTCCGAGCAGGGTCGCGAGCAGGACCCGGGGAACCAGGGTCGCGAGGGCCAGGATCATGAGCGACCGCGTGGAGAGAAGGAGCAAGGCGGCGAGGATGTTACCCTCCCGCTTTCCATGCGCGACAACTTCCCTCGGAGGGTCCTGAAGCGGCTCGCTCTCGCCGCTTTCGAGGTGGATCTCGCCTTCGAGAAGAAGTGGCGAAGGGACAAGCCGTTGTTCGAACTCGGGGGGTCGTGCCAGAAGTGCGCGAGATGCTGCGAGGCGCCGGCGATCTCCGTCTTCTGGCCCTTCCGGCGCTTCCGTTCGCTGCGCGCTCTCTTCCTCGCCTGGCAGAAGCAGGTGAACGGCTTCCATCTCGTTCGCGAAGACAAGCTCCTGCACGCTTTCGTCTTCAGGTGCGAGCATTTCGATCGGACCACGCGTCTTTGCGACAGCTACGGCACGCGTCCGGGCCTGTGCCGCGACTACCCTCGCCGCCTGATGTATCAGCCGAACCCGGAGATGCTGGACGGCTGCGGCTACCGTCCGGTCGCCTTCGGAGCCTCGCGCATGATGGGCGCGCTCCGGAAGCAGAAGCTCACGGAAGAGCAGATGGCCAAACTCAAGAAGGGCCTGTTTCTCGAATAGCAGCCCTCGTATACTCCCCGGCGCGCGTGTTTCTGCTGGGCCAAAATGTCGGGAAATATCAGATTCTCCAGAACCTCGGTTCGGGCGGATTCGGCACGGTCTTTCTCGCCCGGGACTCCTGGATCGACAAGAAGGTCGCGATCAAGGTCCCGCACCGGCAGTCCGGGAAGGAAGACGATCTCCTTCAGGAGTCCCGCCTTCTCGCCGCCCTCAATCACCCGAACATCGTCGCGATCCTGACCGCGGAGAAGATCGACGGAACCTTCTTCATCGTCATGGAGTACGTGAAGGGGGAGAGCCTCGAGGGCCTGCTCGACCGGGAGAAGGTGCTCGATCAGTTCAAGGCGGTCGAGATGGCGGTGCAGATCCTCAAGGGCGTCGAGCACGCCCACAAAGCCCAGATCCTTCATCGTGATCTCCGGCCGGCCAACGTGCTGGTCTCGGAAGAGGGCATCCTCAAGGTGGCCGACTTCGGCACCTCGCGGATCCTCGACCGCGCCCACGCGAACACCGTGATCGGGTCGCCGCCCTACATGGCGCCCGAGCAGTTCGCGGGCAAGGCGCAGCTGCCCGCCGACGTGTACTCGGTCGGCGTGATGCTCTACCAGATGCTCACCGGCATGCTCCCGTATTTCAGCCCGAATCCGGCGGAGATCGAGCGCATGGTTTCCCAGGGGCGGTGCACCGCGCCCCGGGTCCGCAACTCCCGCATCTCGAAGGAACTCTCCGACATCGTGATGAAGGCCATGGCGCCCGACCTCACCGTGCGCTATCTCTCCGCCTCGGAGCTTCTCGAGGACCTTCAGACCGCCGCCGACATCGATCATCGGCAGACCGAGATGGAGGAGATCCGCAAGCGCCTGCGCGCGCGAGAGGCCCCGAAGCGCGGCCTGTGCTGGAACTGCGGGAGGCCGCAGCCTCAGCGGTCCACGAAGTGCCCGTTCTGCGGAGAGGCTCTCTAGAGCTTCAGCGGTACCGGTCGCCGAGGATGGCGAGGGCGGCCACGCACGCGGTTTCCGCCCTCAGGGTGTGGACCGCGAAACGCTCGGCGGCGAATCCGGCGGCGTCGAGAATCTCGAGGTCCTGAACACTCAGGCCACCCGCGGGACCGACCGCGATCACCACCGATCGAGCGCTCCGCGCCAATTCGCGCGGAGTTGCGTCGAAACGGATCGCGGGCTCGGTGGCGACGATCCGGACCTCTTCCTCCACCGGTGCGCCCAGGGAATCCACGGCCGCCCTCAGGCTGGTCAGGGGATCGAGCCGCGGCACCACCGCGCGTCCCGACTGCTCGGCCGCGCCGATGGCGACGCGATGCCAGCGCTCGACGCGGGCGGGGCTTGGATCCTGCCGCGCGACCGTGTCGGTCCTCTCGAAAACCACTGGTGAAATCCGGGCCACGCCGAGCTCGGTCGCTTTCTGGATCACCAGCTCGGTGAGGTCGCCCTTGAGCGCGCGCATCACGAGATGCAGGGGCGCCGCCCGCTCGGGCGGGGCCGAAACCGGCGAGCCGACCTCGATCAGGACCCGATGTTTCTCGATCGCCGCGATCGTCGCTTCGAACTCGGAGCCGAGATCGAACACCCGCAGGGCATCGCCGACGTCGAGACGAATCACTCGCGTGGCGTGGACGCGCGCGGCTTCGGGCAACTCCATCCTCCCGGGCGCCGCCGACGGGACGTGGAAGCGATGAACGGTCACGGCCGCTCGTACAGCAGGCTCGCCCATTCGCCCAGATAAGTCGAGGAGACCTTCCACTCTCGCGGCCATGCCGCCTTCACCGCGTCCTCCTCCTCGCGGAGCAGACCGGCGAGGATGTACCGGCAACCCGGTGCTCCCACCGCGGTGATCTCGGCGACGCGGGAAATCAGGAAGGGGGCCATGAGGTTCGCGAGCACGAGATCGAACCGCGCCGCGCGCAGGCTACGGCACCCGTCCATCTGGAGGAGTTTCAGATTCACCCGGTTCAGTCGCGCGTGCTTGCGGGCGACCACCATGGCCAGGGGATCGAAATCGCAGGCCGTGACCCTCGCGTTCGAGATCCGGATCGCGGCGATCCCCAGGATGCCGGTGCCGCAGCCGAGATCGAGGGTGCGCGGCTCCGGGCCAGGCGCTGGCGCCAGCGTGCCGAGGGTCTGCAGGCACAGCCGGGTCGATTCGTGCGCGCCGGTCCCGAACGCGCGGCCGGGATCGACGCGGATGATGTGGGGGCTCCGCTCGCGACCCGCGGCGGGCGGCTCCTTCACCCAGTCGGGAACGATCCGGAAGGGCGGCACGTCGAAGGTGATGAAAGTTTCCTTGAACTTCCGCACCCAGTCGGGGTTCGGGACCTCGATCCTCGCCGCGGTCGTGCCGAGCTGAGCCGCCACATCCTGGATCTCCTCCGCGTGGGCTTCGGGATCATCGTAGAAGCAGACGAGCCGGATGGCCTCCGCTCCGGCCTTCTCGATGGTGACTCCCGTGCAACCGGCCGTCCACACGAGACCGGAGGCGTCGTCCTCCATCGCCTCGGGGACGGTGACCGCCCACGCGGTGACGGAGGCCTCGGGAGGGGCGGCGCTCATTCCCGCGCTCAATCCAACAAATCGCGGACCTTCTCGAAGAAGGACTTTCCCTTGTTCGAAAGGTCGACGTTCATGGTCTTGCCGAGCTTCTCGAGGAGCTTCTTCTCTTCGCCGCCGATCTTCCTGGGAATGACGACCTTGATCTGGACGTAGAGATCGCCTCGCCCGCGGCCGCCGAGCTCAGGCGCGCCCTGGCCCCGAAGCCGCAGGACCGAGCCCGGCTGCGCCCCTTCGGGAACCGTCACCTTGGCCCGCGAACCGTCGGGCATGGGGATCTCGACCTGATCGCCGAGGATCGCCTGCACGAAGCTGATCGGGATCTCGCAGACGAGCGCGGTGCCGTCGCGCTTGAAGAAGCCGTCCTTGTGATCGCGCACCCGGAGCACGACGTACAGGTCGCCCGGAGGCGCCGAACTCATTCCCGGCTCGCCCTCGCCCGAGACCCGGAGCTGCGAGCCCGTGTCGACGCCCGCGGGGATCTTGATCTGGATCTCGCGTTCCTTGGGGACGAGGCCCTCGCCGCGGCAGTCGCGGCAGGGAGAGGCGATGATCTTTCCGGAACCGCGGCAGCGGCCGCAGGTGCGCGCCACCGTGAAGAAGCCCTGCTGGAACGCGATCTGGCCGGTGCCGTTGCAGGTGCCGCAGGTGGTGGGCTTGCTGCCCGCGGCCGCCCCCGACCCGCTGCAGGTGGCGCACTTCTCGTGCCGGGGCACCCGGATGGTCTTGGTCGCGCCGAACAGACCCTCCTCGAAGTCGATCTCGATGGTGTAGCGCAGATCGGCGCCCCGCCTCGCGCCGCCGCCGCGGCGGCGGCCGGGATCGCCGAGGCCGAAGAAGTCGCCGAGGATGTCGGAGAAGTCGGCGAAGGTCGAGGGATCGAAGCCGCCGGCCCCCGCGGCGCCCGAGACGCCGGCGTGGCCGTAGGCGTCGTAGCGCTTGCGCTTGTCCGCGTCGGAGAGGACGCTGTAGGCCTCGGCTGCTTCCTTGAACTTGTCCTCGGCCGACTTGTCCCCCGGATTGCGATCGGGGTGAAACTTCATCGCGATCTTGCGATAGGCGGACTTGATCTCCTGGTCCGTGCTCGTTCTCGAAACCTCGAGAATCTCGTAATAGTCGCGCGCCATGGAAAGAGGGTTGCGAGCTTCCGCGCTAGGCGCGGAGCATCGCGGAGGACAGGATCTGGGCGATCTCTTCCATTTCGCGCAGGGAACGCTGAAGCGTCGAGATGGTGTCGTCGATCTTCAGGCGCTGGGTGTCCATGATCGCGGTCTGGATCTTGG
>Ga0138256_10006508_pt1 | contig 12346 bp, 8 predicted proteins | sample KNB2016incub_MG_FD_105486 | JGI IMG/M metagenome (GOLD analysis project Ga0138256, IMG submission 105486) | Active sludge microbial communities from wastewater in Klosterneuburg, Austria - KNB2014incub_MG | ecosystem: Engineered > WWTP > Activated sludge > Unclassified | place: Austria... | reverse complement strand
TTCAATCAAGATGCCCGCGTCGACAAGGCACCGCCCGTTACCAATGTTCGCCCGGGCCACGCTGACCTGGCCGGTGTTCTCAAGATCGGATCCCAGGATGCGCGCGACGTTCTCGAACGCGCAAGCGCCCGCGAGACAGCGGCGCGAGTCATGGCCGGCGCGGCATGCCAGAGCCTTTTGGCGGAATTCGGCATCCACGTGACTGCCCACGTCCTATCCATTGGCGGCATTGACGCGTCAATGGCTATGAGCCGTGGTTACGCCAAGATCGTCACGGACCGCGCCGCGGCCGTGAAAGAACGCGACATGAGCGAGTTATTCACGCTTGAGAACTCGAGTGACAGCCAGATCAAGGCGTTGATCGACGATGCCAAAGCCAGTGGCGACACGCTCGGCGGCGTGATCGAAGTCGTGGCGACCAACCTGCCGCCCGGTCTGGGCTCGCCAAACACGCTCGAAACCCGCCTCGACGCGCGGCTGGGTGCGGCGCTCCTGGGAATTCAAGCCATGAAGGCGGTGGAACTTGGGCTTGGCTGTGAAGCCGCGCGCAGAAGAGGCAGCCATGTCCATGACCCTGTAGTAACCCGCAAGCGGCCTGAGAAGAGTAACAATCCCACGCCTTACGGACGCAGCAGCAACAATGCAGGCGGCATTGAAGGCGGCATCAGCAACGGCGAACCCCTGGTGTTGCGCGTTCACATGAAACCGATTTCAACATTGATGAACCCACTGGCAACTGTTGACGTGTCAACAGGCAAAGCCGCGGCCGCCAATCAGGAACGCAGCGACGTTTGCGCAGTGCCTGCAGCCGCTATTGTCATCGAATGCGCCGTGGCTTTTGTCGTGGCCCAGGCCCTGCTTGAAAAAACCGGTGGCGACTCACTCGAAGAAGTCCGCCGCAACCTGGCGGGCTACTGCGAGAGTTTGCGCCGCTACCCTCCTGCCTGAGCGTTCCTGCCACGTTTCCTGAAGCTGGCATGGGCCAGACCGTGCCAAGCAAAACCTGTGTCTACCTCGCAGGATGAAAGGCGCGCACAAGGGCAGGTACTGCCGGCTGCGGGGCTTCGGCGCGCGCATCGAACAGGCGCATGGGTGTGTTTCCGGCAAGGTCTTCCAAGATCTTCTCAACTCTCAGCTGATACTCGACATCGCGCCAGGGCTCAATCGGACGCAACTCTATCGCCCGTTCAAAGGGCAATAGCCGCCGTTCCAGATCGACGTTGCGCCCGGTTTCATCAGCTACGCTGAGACATGAGCTAGCCAGCACACTGTCCAGCGACTCGCCAAAATTGACAGCCAGCGGCTCTCGAGTGCCAAGTGCGGGGCAGCAAATCTGCCAATGCTCCGGCAGCGGGCGGGAGCAGTCATCTTCGCTCACCGTGAATTTTTTCAGCATTTGCGCCTCAAGCCGGCCCCCCTCGCGGGAAACAACGCCGGCCTTGATCTCTAACGCATATCTGCGACCCGGAATCAGGACAGGGCCGGCCGCTTCTCGCGCGGAAACACCATGCTTAATGCGCCCGGGATGAATGCGCAGCGTAAGCACGCTAAAGTCGTCTGACCAGAATTCACTGCGACGCCAGGGTTCTCTTGCTTCTTCCCCGCTTTCTTCAACAAGCCGAAACTGATCAATAATCCCTGACTGCTCCCGCATCGGCTGTGAGAAGTGCACATAGAACTTCAGGTTGTTGGCCGGCAGTTCGTCTGGGCTTGGAAACACGGCGACCACGGTTGGCGCGGGACCCGCTTCCGGCAAAGGCGCTTGATACTCCGCGATCAAGCAATGTCCACCCGCGCACCACCTTGCGCGATAGCGTTGCCCCGCCGCAAGTTGCAGGCTAGGAACGAACCTCAACTCGGACACTGACACTTCGTAGCTTCCAAGAATCGGTGGCAATTCCGCCTTGGAGTCGTCCAAGAGATGCAGCGTCAAAGCCTGGCCGGGTTCAACGTGCCCCAATTGGCCCTGTGGAACTCGGGCGATGACTATCACAGATTCGCCGCGCGCAACGAATTCAAGCGAAGGCAATTCGTGACGCGCGGCAACGCATGCAGTGAGCAACAAAGAAAGCAGGGCGGGCAAGGCAAAGCGGCGCATTACGGCAGCTCCAGCGATTCAAGGAACACTTTTCCGCCTACGGAGCGAACAGCCAGCGCGTGGCCCTCGTCAAAGCGGGCCAGTTTCAGTGCACCGGAAAACGCGTCGAGTTTCTCGAACTTGTCTTCATAGTCCTTGTTGATCTTGTCATCCCAGTCATAGAGCTGTGGTGCCTTTTCGTTCACATTGTCGGCACCGCTCTCCATCAACAGTTCTGATTTGATGCGCACTACGCCTACCGCTTCACTGTCAATACAGGCAATCAGGAAGGGCTTGCCCGCCTTTTCGTAGTAGAGCAGGTCTCTTGCCTGCTTTCCGGGACCGAAATCAAGGGGCGTGATTCCGCGCAGCTTTTCGCCGTCCTTGGCATCTGAGATGTTGAAACGGGCAACAGGGGTGCACATGAAAGAGCCAATCACGTACGTTTTCCCGTCCTTCTGGTACGGAGCAATGCGTTCGATAGGTGCGGCGGTTTCCCAGGCGTCGTGGGTCCGATGGTATGTCTCGGCGCTGATAAGAGAGGCGTTCACGCCATGTTTGAACGGCGCTGTCGCCACATAGATCTTGGCCAGGAAAGCACTGGCGGTGCACGCAGTGGCAATCAACTTGTCGCCGATGTAGGCAAGGTCGTTGAACTGGATGGCGTTGACGCCCTTTTCGAGCGGAAGCTTGATTTCGGAATACCTCACCTTACTGGTTGAGAACTCCTCGATTGCCCCGGCCCCGTCAATCGTCAAGATCCTGCATGTGTTACCGCTTTGGACGGCGAGATAGGCCTTTCCAGATGCCGGATTTACGGCTAGGTCCAGCAGGCTCAGCTCCGTTACTCCGAGCTTTGCCTTGAGCTTCTTGCCGAATTCTTCGACCTTTTTAAAGGCGAGGTCTTTGGGTTTTTTGTTGTCGCCAGTCTTTATCGCAACGATTCGCGCCCCTTGCCCGTCACCCACAAACAGGGTGCCATCATTGGCAAATGCGATGGCCTGGAAGCCGGTCAGTTTGGGATCGCCTTCGACATCGCCCTCCAACGTCTTGGCCACCTTGTTCTGCGCAGCCAGCCCGTCGTTGGAAGCACTCCCCAACCCCAGGAACAGTGCCCCGAACATCACAAATCCGCAGACTCCGAGAGTCATCAAGCGCATGGTTTTCTCCAAAGGTTAGGCATAGAACGGCAAAGAACAGCATTTCCTCACGCGCCTTCGACTTTTTTTAGACGCTTACGCATCCTTCGCTGTCGAACCCAACGAGACTCGCCCCGGCACCAAATCCGGCGCCAAAGCCCTGTGGCGGGCTGGCCGGACTCTCTGACGTTCGGCGTCGTCGGCGTCGATGATCACTAAGCCGAAAGGGAGGACCTGTGGCAGGAACCGGCGAAGATCAGCCTTTGCGGCCTTGAGAGCAAGATCGCAATCTACGAGCACACTTTCTCGCAGGCTTGACCGTGTAGCCGGCCAAGTAACATCCGATTTCAAGCGCAACACCCTGGGGTTGCGCAAACCGCACGACACAGTCAAACAGAAACCGCATGCGGCGCAGGCTCTGCATGCCGTCATCTGGCGGCGGCCAGAATCCAAGCCCGAAGCGAGCCGTCACGCGAGCGATGGTGCCAGGCAGGGACATGGGATTAGGCCGGGACTTCCTGGTACTTGCCCATCTTGCGCAGCTTTTCGTAGCGCTGGTCAAGCAACGTGTCGATCTCCAGTGGCATCAACTCGCCGAGGTGGCGAAGCAGTGTGCCCTTCACGATTTCCATGGCTTTGCGCGGGTCGCGGTGCGCGCCGCCGTAGGGCTCGGGCACAATCTCGTCCATGATGCCCAGTTCCATCAGGTCGTTGGGCGTTAGCCGCAGTACTTTGGCAGCGTCGCTGGCTTTCTTGGCGTCATGCCAGAGAATTGCAGCACAACCCTCGGGGCTGATGACGGAGTAGTAGGAGTTTTCCATGATCAAATAGCGGTCGCCCACGCCAATGCCCAGCGCTCCGCCGCTGCCGCCCTCCCCGATGGTTAGGCAGATGATCGGCACTCGCAGCGTCGCCATTTCGCGAATGTTGTCGGCGATGGCCTGAGACTGGCCGCGCTCCTCAGCTTCAAGGCCGGGGTATGCGCCGGGCGTGTTTATGAACGAGATGATCGGCAGTCCCAGTTTTTCGGCCAGCTTCATTTTACGCAGAGCCTTGCGATAACCCTCTGGATGTGCGCAACCGAAATTGCATTCCAGACGCTCTTTGAGTGTCTTGCCTTTGCGGTGCCCAAGCACGAAGCACTTGATGCCATTGAGCGTCCCAAATCCGGTGACAATGGCTGGGTCGTCAGCGAAGAGACGATCGCCAAAGAGCTCCTGCCAATCATCGAACAAGTTTTTCAAGTAGTCCGTCGTGAGCGGGCGATTGGGATGGCGCGCCAGCTGCACCCGCGCCCAGGGATCGAGGTTGTCAAACACACTCGCACTCAGCTTTTTGAGGTCTTTTTCCAGGTGCTTGATTTCATCCTGCTTGAGCGCACGCGTGGAATCGTCCTTGGCGTTGGCCAGGTCCATACGGGCGCTGTCGAGTTTCATTTCAAGTTCGACGATGGGACGCTCGAACTCAGGAACATTCAGGCGATCAACTCCAGACATGGACCCTCTCCTAAAGTGCTAGGCAAAAGCCTAGATCGAATCGGCAAGCTTGGGTATCCAGTATCGGGTTTTGACCCGTTACCTGTTCCAACCTGTAGTTGCGATTCCTCTGGGGTCACTTTCTGGCCCACAGAACGATCCCGATGGTCGCACATATCACAGGCGTGGAAGCCGCACCCATGGCCGGCGACATTACACCTGCAGTCGCAAGGGTTTCGAACCAGAATACGCCAATCTGGTAGGCCAGCACGGCGCCAAGCGCAAGCGAGCTCGCCAGGAACATGCGCGCAGGCCATGCCAATACTATGCCCGCCCCCACCAGAAGCATGAGAAGTCCGCCAAAGGGGTGCCATAGTTCGTGGCTCAAAGCAACGCCCAGCTCGCGATAATCATCGCGCTCGCGACTCTGCTGCCAGAGTTCCGATAGCGGTGTCCCGGTAAAGCCGCGCTTTCGCCTCGCGAAATCCGCGGGAAGCATCTCCCCCACCGGAGGCTTACCGGCAAAAGGCGTCGCCACGGGAGTCGCCTCCAAGTGCTCCAACAGGGCTCCCAGGTCATGAATCTGCCCCGATGGCGCGTTCCATTCATGGCGGGCAGGTACCCATGTCATTTCTTCGGCAACGACGAGCGTCCTGCCATCGCGCGACAAGATGCGAACGCCGGAGAGTCGTCCGACGTTCAGGTCATACCGCCTGACAAACCATGAGTTGCCTGCGTCGTCACGCACGGTAAGACGCTTGCCTTTGCGGAACTCCGAGGCACCCGAAGGCGACTCGCGCTGCATCAGATTCAGCTGTGGCAGGGCAAACTCGCGTAGCGCCAGCCCCGAGACTCCAAGCAATAGCGCCCCAAGAAAGATCGAGGTCAGAGCCCGGCGAGGGCCGATGCCCGCAACCTGGAGAACAATGATCTCGCGTGAACGTATCATGCGCGCGAGTGCAAAGAGTCCAGATGCCACGACGATCAACGGGAACAGAAGGTACAGAATCGGAGGCAGGTTGAAGGCGTAGTACAGCGTCACGTCACGTGCCAGGTTGTCGAAACGCTGGAACTCGTCCAGATTGAGCAGTACATCAATCACCAAGTACACAGTCGTGATCAGGGCCAGGACCAGTAACAGTGATTGAAAAAAAACTCCCATGAAATAGCGATCGTAACGGGTCATAGCCAGCGCCCCCGCACATGGCGCTGCAATACAAAAGCGGCAGCCATGATCGCCACCACCGGCGCCAAAGCGCAGCAGAAGGCCAGATTCACGCCATCTTTGGCCAACCCGCTCGCCGCCGTTAGCAGGGGGAAAAAGACCAGGGCACAGGGAATAACTCCCACACCCAGCGCCAGTAGACGGTTAGGATGATTGACCAGCGAAGCCAGCAGCGCTCCCATCAGGGGCAGGAGTAATCCCGCCAGACCCAGGCCGACTCGCCTAACAAACTCGGCCGCAGCTTCCCGCGTTTGGGCCCCGATGTCGATGTCGCGTTGAGCCTGGGCCAGAAGCGTGATCGTTCCCAGTGACTTCGCTGCTTCTAGGCGCCTGCGTGCCCCGAAGTCGTACTTCCAGCGCAAGTTGTCAATCTGTGCCGCCGTCATGGCCGGCGAGAACAGGCGGGAACTCCCCGCGTTCATTTCAATGGGCGGCGTGCCGGGAGCACCTGTGGTGGGGTCAAAACAAACCAAGCGGGGGTTTTGCACATCCGCCAGCACCAATTCCTGCGTGTCGCGGTCATAGCGGATTCGTGCGCTGCTTGCGCTTAGGGAGGCCAGCAGGCCTTGGTCATTGTGGAGCACGAGTGTAATGCTCTCAATGCGCCCATTACGCGCATCTGCATAGCTCAAGTCAATTCCAGAAAGACGAAGCTCGCGGGCACCCGCTGGCGGAAAATTCACAACGTCTGCCAATGCCTGCTGCAAAAGACCGTGACGCCGGGCGTAGGCCTGGGGGCCAAGTTCAGACGCTGCATAGAAAGACACCGCAGCTGCGCACAAACCCATTGGAATCAGGGCCCAGTAGGCACGCCACGGGGGCACGCCGGCTGCCGAAAGCACCAGCAGTTCGCCTTCGGCGCGCATTCGCCCAAACGCCAGCGCAGCGGAAAACGTCAGCGAAATGGGCAGAGTCATTGGAAGCAGCGACTGCCCCAGCGCCGGCACCAGTGAAACCAGGGTGTTCACTCGCGGTGTGACTTCGAAGAGATTCACGATCTGGAACAAGCCAACAACCGTGAACAGAAACGTCATCGCCAGCACGCAGACAACTGCGACCGGAACGGTTTCTCGAAGCAACGCACGGTCCAGCCGTGAGAACATGAAACCGTTATAGCACGGGTTTTAGAGCCACGGCTACACATGCAGCCGGGAACGGCGACGTAAGGCCAGTATGGCCGCAACCACCAGCAGCACTACCGAGGGCGGCAACTTGGGCGGGACATCGCTGGGACTGCAACCGCCACCCTGGTCTGCGTTCCCCGCCCCCGGGGCCGGCGCGCCTGGAACCGTGATCGTCAGCCCGGCATTGGCTGGTGTAAGCGCGCTGCCGCCCTCAGTCACCTGGAGGGAGACCGACTCGGCCACGTTGTAGCTGACTGTAAACGTGAATATACCGCCTGATGTGGTGCCGCTGGTTACGCCAGACAACACGCCTGATCCCGAAACAAGAGCCAGGTTCAAGTTGTAGCTGCCCGCCGTGACCAGGGCTCCGCCGTTGTCAACTGCGCGCGCGATCACGTTGAACACCTGGCCTCGCTCGACGGAAACAGGAACTCCCGTGAACTCAAGCGCAACAGCCGTGCCAGCATTGGCCAACGCCAGGTCCACGCGGCGAACTTCCCCGGCGGCCAGATTCAGCACCTGCCGGGTTGCGCTTCCTGTGCCCGCATGAATGCCATTGAGCGTGTAGCTGCCCGGCACAAGTTCAAGGAAGCAGTAGAAACCGTCGCTCGCAGAGAGGGAAGTGTATGTACTTCCGCTACGCGTAAGCCACGCATCTGTGACGGGTTGGCCTGTGCTGAAATCCGTGACGTAACCGTAGACAATGGCCTTGGTCGGGTTGGCAAGCCAAGGCAGCGCCGGAGGATTTGCCGGTTGCGCGTAAACGCCAGCGGGCATGGCGCTCCAGAAACCATAGGTGTTCGCGGCGCCGTAGCTCCAGACCATCGTGCCCTGGCAGCCCAGGTTGCGAGCCGAGGTAATTTCGGCAATTGTTTCCGTGGCGCTGCCGTCACTGGTTGCGCTCATGCCGGCATAGATATGCCGGCCGGAAGAACCCGCGACCCAGTCGGGCACAAGGTCGCTGAAGTCAGGCTTACTTCCGCCGTCAGCCCAGTAGCACTGGGGCGCAATCCAATCCAAGGCGCCCGAGGCTAACCACGCCTTGGCGTCCTGGTGGCGCGGCTTTCCGTAGTAGAAGCCTGTCGAATAGCCGGGGTAACTTGCCGCCGCGTACAGACCAAGCGGCGCGGCTGAGAGCTGCAAGTCGGGATTCACGCTGTGAACCTGCGCGTAGACGTCACGCAAAAATCGCGTGATCTGATCGGCGGTCCAATCATCGAAATTCAATCCGCCTGGATTTGCATTGCCCAGCCTGCGCGCCTCGCTGAGTGCATCATGGCTGTATTGCGACTCGGGCATGCGAATGCGGTCAAAGTGAATGCCATCGAGGTCTGGGTAGGTGTTCACAAGATGCATAACCTGGGCGCGCAGATAGGTCTGAACCTGCGGCACGCCCGGCGCGAGCCAGAAATAGCCGTCCACGGCTGCGCTTTGGGGCGTGCCCGCCGCATCAGCGATTTTCCAGGCCGGGTTGGCGTTGGCGAAACTCGACGTACACACGTGGGTATTGAAATAGCAGTGAACTTTCAGGCCCAGGGCGTGCCCTGCGTCGAGCGCATAGCGCAGTGGATCATCGCCGGCGCCAAGCGCAATCAGCGAGCTCAGTGGCTCGTTGGGCGATGGATATAGGGTCGTTGTATCGCCGCGCATCTGCAAAACGACCGAGTTGAAATTGCCGGCCTTGGCATTGGCCATGATCGTGTTGAGGTTGGCTTTCCATGTGGTTGGGTTCGTGCTTGGCCACTCGAAGCGGCTGACCCACACGCCGCGAAACTCATCCGCACCCGTGCTGACAGGCCTGAAGCGAACCGCATCAGCAATGACCACACTGGGATTGGCGTTGTTGCCCAACACGACGCGGCCCGAGGTGCCGGCGCTGAACGTGTAAGTACCAAGTAAGCGCCAAGTACCGCCGTTGATTTGCTGGTTGACGCTGACAGCGCTCGTGCCGCCGGCGTGGGTAACCGTATAGGGAGCGTTGCTGGCCCGATTTGCCCCCGCGACGTACCACACCGCGACTTCATAACTTCCAGCGCTGGCAATCGTCGGGCGCCATTCTACTTGCGCCGTGGCCGTTGCCGCCGATGAAGCAAAAACATAACCCGAGCCGTAGTATCCCGCCGAAGCACCCGCAGACCATGAACCCGAAAGCTGCGCAAAGCCCGCCGCGCCATCATCAAGAATGATGTCTTGAGCGCTCAGTGCAGCGGGAAACGCCGCAAAGACGATTAGTAGAAACAGCCGCGCCATGGTCCACCCCGGTTCAAGAGCGGCCAAAGGCTAGCGACCAGAGGACGCAGCGTGTAGCGCTAAGCGGCTTTTGGGGTTGATGCTGCCAGTGCTATACGCGCAAGTAGTCGCCCTGCCAGTCCTTGATGCGTTTCTTGATTTCGCTGCGACTGACGATTTTCTCGCTCAGAACCGTGCGCATCAACTCGGGCATTTCTGCGTCGCTCGCAAATCGCAGTGCTATGAGCTGACCCACCGTGAGTTCGCCGATGCGCGGCTTGAGATCTTCGGGCAAAACCTCGCGCAGGCGCAGGTGCATTTCCAGGCGAATCAGACGGTCTTGCACCGTCAGCGCAAAAATGCGCGTGAAGAAAAACATGCCAATCAGCGCAACGGCCAGCAGCAACCCAACCAAGCCTGCCAGAATTGACCAGACACCGGCAGTCAGTCCCGTGATGAACAGGACCGCTGACCAGATGAAGTTCAGCACCAGCACCGGGAACACGCCCAGGTGGAAAGGCTTCACGATGCGGGTGTGGTTGGCAAAATTCTGCGCTGTCTCTGACATGCTGCCTCACTTTTTGATGAAAGAAGACGCAGCCAAGGTGCCGTCCGCGCCAATGGAGAATTCAACAGCGCCGCTCTCCCAGGTATTCCAGAGTGCCGCGCCACAATTCGCGTAGCTTTCCATTGATTCTTCGGCCGGAAAGGTCTCGCGTGCGCTGACAACTACATTCGCGGGCTTCAGGCGCGCCAGCAGGCCATCAAGTCCGTCAACCCTGCTGCCCTGGTGGGGCGCAAACAGCACGTCAACTTTCCCGAGCCGGTGGACGAATCCGGCAAAGCCCTGGTGCTCCACGTCGGCAGGCATCAGCACCCGCCGCGAACCGAGCTTGATTTCGAGAACCAGGCCCGTGGCATTGCGGCGCTCGCTCTCGCCGATCAGCGCCCGCGCAAACTCCATGTCAGGCCAATGACAGTGCACGCCAACGCCCGGCGCGAGTTCAAAGTAGTCGCCGCGCTTGAGGACTCGCACAGGAGCACGCTTTGAAAGCCACACCCGCAAGGCTCGTCCGGTTTCGTCGTCTTCAAGCGATTCCGCAATCAGCACCTGCCCGACAGGAAAGCGCTCAAATAGCTGCGGCAGGCCGTTTACGTGGTCCGCGTCGGCATGCGAGATAACTAGCACGTCAATGGCCTGCCGGCCGCGATGCCAAAGATACGGCGCGAGCACGCGTTCGCCCACGCCGCCAAGGCTGGTGCTGCCGCAATCAACGACGATGCAGGGGCCCGTGGGAATCTCAATGACCGCACAGATGCCCTGGCCCACGTCAAGCGCTGAAAGCATGGCTGGGCCAGGCTTTTCTGTCCCGACAAGTGCCAGCGAAGGCAGCAGACACAGCCAGCAAAGCCAAAGCGCCGCTCCCGAGAATCGAGGCAGCCCCAGACGCGGCAGCGCAAACACCGCAATCAGGAGCATGTAGTAGCCCACCAGCCACCACTCCGGCGGTGCCGCCAAAAACAGATGACTGCCAGGCAGACTGGCGCTGATTTCGCTCACCCAGGCGGTCGCACCACATAACCAGCCCAAAGGCACGGCAAGCAGCGAGCCCACGCCCGGAATCAGGGCCAGCGGAGTGGCCATCGCCAAGAGCAAAATCCCTGTTACAAGCGGCGTCGCAACCACATTGCTGAAGAACATGATCGGGCTCAGCACATGCATGCTGTAGGCCAGAAGCGGCCAGGTGCAGAGGCTGACGCCCAGCGAGATTCCCAAAGAGTTGCCCAGCCAGCCCCAAATCACGCGCAAGGCACCGCGTCTTGCGATCTTTCCGGGAGGCACCAGACGCAACGCTGGAGCAACAACCACGATGCCCAGCACGGCCAGGTAGCTGAGTTGATATCCAAGTTCAACCACGCTGCCCGGGTCAATCAGCGCGCCAAAGAACGCGCTTGCTCCGAGTACGTTCAACGCATCTGGCCGCCGCTGCAGGATTTGTCCAAGCGCATAAATCAGGATCATCAGCACGGCGCGCAACACACTTGCCTGAATGCCGGTCACAAACAGATAGGCTAACGCCACAATGCCCGCGACAGCCCAGCAGCTTCGCGGGCCAAATCCAAACAGCCTCATGAGCAAAACGACTGCAGCCGCCAGAATTGCCACGTGGAGCCCACTGACTACGAGCAAATGCACCGTACCGCTGCGGACGAAGTGCGCGCGCTGTTCGACACTCAGATTTCCCCGCTCACCCAACACCGCCGCGCCCATAATGGCCGCGCGATCATGGGTCATATTCACGCCAACGCGCTCGTGCAGGAACTCGTGGACCCAAAAGGCAAGCGCTCTTGGCTCAAAACCACTTGGCCCGACATCGATCAATTGGCCGGGCTCGTTGAGGGTCATGGTGTGAGTTACCCCCAGCCGTGCATAGAGTTTGGCGCTGTCAACCTCGCCGGGATTGCCAGCGCGGCGCGGCTGGCGCAGGCGGCCAAGTACCGTTGTTTCGTGAAACAGCGGCACGGACGTTTCCGGCGGAACATACAGCTTCACCAGGCCACTGGCTGGGATGCCCAGGTCAGGCAGAGACTCGACGCGCAGCAAATAGGATTCATTGCGGCGCGGGTCTGCCCCAATGGGGAAATCCGCCTCTGGCGCAGGCTGGTCCGGGTACTCAAAAGCGGCGGGATCGCGCTTCACATAGCTGCCGCCTTCGACAATCACGCCGCGCAACCGGACGAGCTCGGTGCCACTCGGAAAGCGCGAAGCCAGGCTGTCGGCGGCGGGTACTGAACCCAGCGCGGCATAGCCCCAGAGCAGGGCCGCAATGCCCACAAACGCCAAGAGCGCGCCGGGCCACAACCGCTTCAGGTTTCGGGATGCGAATGCAGCCAGGACAAGTAAACCCGCGCCTGTGACCAACAAAGACATGCAAACGGGCACAGAAGGCGCGATGAACTCGCCCATAACGCAGCCTGCCACGGACGCCATGCCGGCGAGCAGCGCGGGCCGGCGTGGCAGAAAGTGGCGTGGGAGAAACTGGGGCGTGTCCACGGGCGGCGATCATAGATCGGCG
>Ga0138256_10006502_pt1 | contig 12349 bp, 6 predicted proteins | sample KNB2016incub_MG_FD_105486 | JGI IMG/M metagenome (GOLD analysis project Ga0138256, IMG submission 105486) | Active sludge microbial communities from wastewater in Klosterneuburg, Austria - KNB2014incub_MG | ecosystem: Engineered > WWTP > Activated sludge > Unclassified | place: Austria... | reverse complement strand
TCCGTTCACATAATCGGATGCGGATGAAGATAAGAAAACATAAGCACCTGTCATATCCTCCGGTGTACCCCAACGGTTTGCAGGAATTCTTGCCAATATTGCCTTACTTCTTTCAGCATCTTCTCTTAATTGAGTTGTGTTATCTGTTGCAATATAACCCGGTGCAATACCATTTACAGTTATACCATGCTGAGCCCATTCATTTGCAAATGCTTTTAATAAAGAAGCGATAGCACCCTTGCTTGCAGCATAACCAGGCACATTAATACCACCTTGGAAACTTAACAGCGAACAGGTGAAAACAATTTTTCCACTTTTTTGGTCCACCATTCGCTTTCCAATCTCTCTTGTAATAATAAATTGGGAGTTCAAATTAATATCCATAATTGCATCCCAGTATTCGTCAGGATGCTCGGCCACAGGCTTTCGCATGATATGTCCTGCATTATTAATCAGGATATCAATACGAGGATGATCAGCTTTTACTTTATTTAAAAAAATGTATAACGATTCTCTGTTTGAAAAATCAGCAGCATAAGGATAAAATTTTCTGCCTGTTGCTTCAACTGCTTTTCCTACTTCGCTTCCTGTCGCTGGCATACTATTGCTTACGCCAATTATATCAGCACCAGATTCTGCTAAAGCAATAGCAATAGCCATTCCGATACCTTTGCTGCAACCTGTTACTAAAGCAAGTTTATTATCTACTCTGAAATTCAACATAGTCCATCAAGTTTTTATAATTAATCAGTAAATATTCTTTAGGCAAAAAATGAAGACGTTTAAATTTACTGTTTTTCTTCAATACTAAATGTATTGAATCGGATGCTATCATCTCTTAAATCAGCCGGAGTATTTAAACTGCGGTATATGCCCCATTTAGGTCTTATGAAATCATTACTTGGCCGTATGGTCATAATATTATTGTTGCTGTAATTTAATATAGTAGTTCCGTCACTAACTTTTTTTATTACCATTGAATAGGTTCCATTCGAACCTACTTTGATAACTTCAGTTGCTTCCACCCACACTCCTTCAAAAAGTGATAAATCTACAATGGATACTTTGGTAGTGTTATCATGTATCAGCTCCAACTTATTGGGTGTTCCTTTTCTTGCTGTTAAAGTAAACAGTGGTGTTCCATCATCACCATTCACCGGTTTTATCTGGTGAATATGTGTAAAGCTTGTCGAAGGTTTGAAACCCGGAGCTATTCTGAATCGCCACTTATATGTTATCGTTTCACCTGTTGTGCCAATAAGATTTGCTGGCGATTTATCGTATGTTTTAATTTCAATCCGTTGCCTGTCAAATGCAATGCATCTGTCATTATCCTCAGCCACATGGCTATAAAATTCAAAGACATAACTGTTCAAATCGGCATCCCAAACTTCGGCAATATGTCTGCCGAAAGAAGAATGAACACATTCAGGATTTTCTACTGCTTCAAAACCGGGTGTTAATTTACTATTGATAAGTTCATACGTATTTCCTGGCCCATCAGCATTTAAAACTACAGCAGTTGACGATGGAGGAGGCGTTATTATTATTTCTGTTGAAGATTTTTTATTGCACATTACATTCAACAGCATGAACATTAATATTGCAATCTTTGTTTTATACAATTTATTTTCCTTTAAATGCTGGAGTGGATAATATAAAATCCATTACAGCTTTATTAATTTCACTATTCTTTTCTTTTTCAAACTTACCATGTAAACCGCCCACCACTGTTATGAATTGGGTTTTTACCCCTGCTTCCACTAATTTTTTATGTAGATCAACGGATTGCTGATAAGGAACAGTTGGATCTGCATCGCCATGTACAATAAATACTGGTGGGCTATCCTTTGCTACATAGTTAATTGGTGAAACTGATTTTGCAAATGCTTCGTCTGTTGAATATTTACCCAGCCAGTTTTTTGCAGACTTACTGGTAATATTTTTTCCATAGCCCCAATCCCAAACATCAGTAATTCCATACTTATCAATGATAGCCGCCACTTTTATAGTAGAGACACCAGGACAATTTGTATCAAAACGATGATCGTTAGCCAACAGTCCGCCCATTAATGCAAGATGACCTCCGGAACTGCCGCCCATGATTACAATTTTATTTACATCAATATTTAATGCTTTCGCATTTTTAATTAAATAGATTAATGCGCATCTTGTATCCTCTATTGCTGCCGGTGCGGTTGCTTGGCCTGTAAGGCGGTATTCAATATTTGCTACCGCAAAACCTTTTTTAAAGAAAGTACTATAACCTGTTTGCGATTCCTTCACTCCATGATTCCATCCGCCACCATGTATATTAATAACAACAGGTGATAGAACTTTTGATTTCGGCGGAAGGTATAAGTCCATACGACCATCCCAACCATCTACCTGAGTATACACAATATCAATTTGTGCTGTAAACCCATCTGGATACTCAACAGGCTTGTAAATTGTTGTATCAACATCTTGTGCAAGTGCTACTATGTATGCAGAAAGTAAAAAAAGCAATGATAATATTTTTTTCATATGCTGATGTTTAAAATAATATAAAACAGTTTTTATTCTCGAAATATAATAACCCTGAAGATGACTTCAGGGTTATTATATAAGCAGTAAGTTTTGATTAAACTCAAGACTAATTATAACCAGGGTTTTGAGCTATTACTAATTGTGTATTCGTATCAATTTCATGCTGTGGTATTGGTAGCAATAATTTATCGTTTGTAACATTTCCCTGCAAAAACGCCAAAGTCGGTGTTGGTGCAGTATAAGTGATGTAATGTGCTGCATACTCATAAGCAAAATGTGCTTTTAATATCTGCAATGGATCAATTGTAGTCAATGTGGTTTTGTAACGCAACAAATCAAACCATCTTTGATTTTCAAATGCAAACTCTGCTCTCCGTTGATCTACCAGCTCTTTTTCAAATTCAGCAACTGTAGCAAATGCACCTGCAATTGAACCCAATCCTGCTCTCACTCTTATCTGGCTAATATAGCCAACACTTGTGCCTGTGTTTCCTTGTGCTTCTGCCAGCATTAACAATACATCGGCATACCTGATAATTGGCCAATCGCTTTCACCGTCAAATGTAATAACAACTGGTGTCAAGTATTTTTTTACATAAACAACTTCCTGTGGAGTACCTGGTTTATATTTTGCAATACTTACCGCTTTTCTTGTATCTGCACCAGTATAAAAAGAATCGATACTGCTCGTCGGAGTATTCCAACCACTTCCAGAACCATTAATTACATCGGCACTACTGCCCAGTGGACCAAAAGTATTTCCAAAAGGAGAACCTAAACCAAGTCCACCGGCTTTGTAACTAACAGCAAACAGAATCTCTGAATTTAACTCGTTTGTAGTAGAGAATACATTTGCATAGCCAGCAGTTTGCAAGCCATAACCACTATTGGTAGCTACATCCTGTAATACTGGAATTGCTTCGGCCTTTTTGTTTTGAGTAAGATAAACCTTACCCAATAATGCTTTCGCCGCCCAAGATGTGGCTCTTCCTTTGTTAGCAGGAAGTATCTGACTAAACTTCAAATTGTTCATATAAGTAGCAGCAGTAGATAAATCCGCAACAATGAATTTATAGATGTCTGCAACAGAGGAACGATTCATTGCTTTAGATTCCGTTGGCGAAATAGGAGTGTGTACCAGAAAAACACCTCCGTATAAACGAACAAGATTAAAAAAATGATAAGCTCTTATGAAAAGGGCTTCACCAGCATATTGTTTTCTGTTAACATCGCTTATGGGTATATCAATATTTGACAAGCTAATTGTACCTGAAGCGGGGTCATAGTTTACACCTAGCTTTTGCAATACAATATTGCAATTGCGAATATTATAGTACGTATCTAACCAATACTGGTAAAGGCCATCATTGGTAGTTGCCGGAATAAATTCATCCAGATCACTCAGATCTCTGTTGAATGAATTTGTGCTGCCGGTAGATCCCATATAGGAATTGTCTGACCGTAGTTCAGTAAACTGCCATTCCCGGCTCATCGGTGCCTGTAATCCATTATAACAGCCCGTAAGGCCAGCTTTTACTTCGGCATCGTTACTATAAAACGTACCCGTATTTAAATTAGATTCCGGATAGAGATCAATTACCTTTTTACAAGAGGTAAGACTCATGAATAAAATGATAATTATATAATGTAGCTTTTTCATAATTAATCTGTTTTTCAATTAAAAATTAAAATCAAGGCCAAACAAGAATGTTTTTTGTACCGGGAAAGATCCTCTCTGATAACCATCAACTAATGGTGTACTGTATTGAGCTGAATTACTTCTTGCTTCAGGATTAAGCCCTCTGAAACTTGCAGCTTTATGGAAGAAAAGATTCTGTCCAGAAAAATAAACTCTTAGTGAACTCAACCCTGCTTTTTTAGCAAGTTTGTCAGGTAACGTATATCCAACTAATACTTCCCTTAATGCGTAGTAAGAAGCATCTTCTACCACATAATCTGTCAGCATCCAGTTATACCCCAAAGTTGAATAAGGAGTTTTGCCATCACCCGGAAACATAGGGCTGATCCATCTGTTAGCGTTATAATTCTTATTGTAACGTTTTGTTTCGTTATAATTGGCATCGCCACCTATAACGCTGCCACCCTGCACACCTTGGAAAAAGAAACTAAAATCAAAATCTTTATAAGTAAAATTGTTGGATATACCCCAGTTAAAATCTGGATAAGGATTGCCAATTACCGTACGATCGTTTACATCAAGAATTCCGTTAGCATCTATATCAACAATTTTTAATCCGCCTGCTACTAGTGCATTTGGTAAACTAGTTGTAAGTCCAGAGGCTGTGATATCTGCCTGTGATAACCAAACACCGTCAGTTTGATAACCAAAAAACTGAATTAGTGGGCCACCAACTTTGTTCAGATACAATTCCGTTCTTTCGCCTTGGTTAAGTAACTGTGCTTCATTTCCAAGTGCTAAGATTTTATTTCTATTGTGAGAAATATTCGCTGTTGTAGACCATCTAAAATCTTTTTTTCTAATATTATTAGAAGTGATCTCAAATTCAACTCCATTGTTTTGCACACTTCCAATGTTGTTTATAAAACTTGGCACCCCTGTAAAACCAAGTGTAGCCTGTTGTAATAATAGCTGATCTGTTTTTGATTTGTAAACATCAAAAGAGAATGAAATGGCATTTCTAAAAAGCGCCACATCTACACCGTAGTTTTGTTGATTTGTCAACTCCCAGGTGATATCTGGATTAGAAAGTATAGTTCTTGAAATTGACTGTCCGCCAGTTACTGATCCACCAAAAGGATAGTTATTAGCATATAAAAGGTCAACAAATAAATAATCGCCAATATTGTTATTACCAGTGGCACCATAACTACCTCTGAATTTAAGATTGCTTAACCAGCTTGCATTATCCAGAAATTTTTCTTTACTAGCTACCCATCCAACAGACACTGAAGGAAAGTATCCCCATTTTTGCCCAGGACCAAAATAAGAACTTCCATCTGCCCTGAAGGAGCCATTCAGTAGGTACTTGTCTTTATAGCTATATAATACTCTTCCCAGATAAGAAAGTAATCCTCTACTTAATGTGTTATTAAAAGTTTGAAGAGGATCAAGTGTTACAGTTCCTGTATTCAACGTAGTAATATTGTCACTAGCGAAATTAGTACCCGTAGTTTGCTCATTCTTAACTTTAGTTTTTTGAGCTGTGAAGCCAGCCAAGAAATCAAAAGAATGGTCTTTTATTCTTTTGTTGTATGATAAAGTATTTTCGGATAACAGATCGATAAATAATGTACTTGTGTACACTCCTTTATTAATATCGCCAGCCCTGTTTGAATTTGATTGAGCAAAATCTAAACCAGATGAATAGCGTACAAATGCACTGCCTAAAGTTTTAAAATCAAGTCCTGGAAGAATGTTGATAGTTATATCTCCAGAAGTTAATGCTCTGTAATCATTGGATGTTATTTTCCTTGTTTCCAGAACAGATTTGGGAGATTGATTGGATGTACTAAAAGGTGTACTTGCTGAGGTAGTTACCCAATTACTACCATCTGGCATTATGCCTGAATAAACTCTTCCATTAAACATATTAGCTTGCGCAAAATCGCCAACCTGCACATCAGCATAGCTGGAATTTAGCCGTACAAAATTTATAAGCGACTCATCTACATAAACGGGTAAAAAGGATTGTAATCTAAAAAAATCTGTATAATTGGCGGAAGGTCTTTCCCGCTTAATATATGAAGGATTAAAATTGAATGACAGTTTTACTTTTTTGCTTAGCTGTGCATCGATTTTTGCTTTTGCCGTAAATCTTTCGTATTCGCTATGGTACATCATACCTTGGTCATTCTGATAGCCACCAGATATGTAGTACTTAACTCCACTATTACCTCCCGATACATTCATTTGAAGATTTTTTACGTTAGCAGTACGTATGGCCTCTCGCTGCCAGTTTGTACCAACTCCACCTCTATAATCTTTTTCAAAGATATAGGCAGCTCTTTCTGCTGTAGATGCAATTTGTGTCAATGTAGGCGGCGTAATACTTGCATCTTTCAATTTTTGTGCTGCTTCATAGAAAAGCATATTTGTATATTCTGTAGTTGTCATCATCGGGTAAAGTTCATAAGCATCTTTAAAGCCGGTTGAGAACTTTACACTATATTTTGTTTTGTTCGCCTTTCCACTTTTAGTAGTGATAAGGATAATACCATTTGCACCTCTTGAACCATAAATGGCTGCAGAAGCAGCATCTTTTAATACTTCAACTGAGGCCACATCCGCCATATTTACAAAAGACATTCCTTCGTACAACGGGTGACCATCTACCACCACCAGCGGATCAGCTCCGGCAGAAACGGATGAAATACCTCGAATAGTTACTTTAGGATCTGAGCCGGCTTCCGATGAAATATTTTGCACCCTAACACCAGCTATTTTTCCCTGCAATGCCTGGTCAAGACGGGAATTAGCCGACTCCTCCATTCTATCATTTGTAAGTTTAGAAACAGACCCGGTCACACTGGTTTTTTTCTGAGTACCATATCCGATAACCACTACTTCTTCGCTGGTAACAGCTGCAGGCACCATCGTTATATCAATGGTTTTTTTATTATCAATAAGTACCGTTTGAGTAGCATAGCCTACAAAAGAAAAGACAAGGGTTGTTGTTTTTTCATCAACAGTAATACTATAAGTACCATCCTGTTTTGTAGTAACGCCACCTCGCTGGTTATTCGCCAGAATATTTACCCCAAGCAACGGATCGTTACCAGCTTGGCTAATTACCTTTCCGGTAATTGTTTTCTTTTGTGCCATCAAAGCACCACTGAACATCAGCAGGAACATAAACAAGCACTGAATTTTTCTCATAATAGCAGTTTTTATTTTTTAAAATTTTTATTTAGTACAATAAATTTATCCGTAATCGTGGGGCTTTATCATCCGCCAGTTTTTTTATAGTATCATCACAATCTTTGCATTTGAAGTGGGCTGCCCCATCCTTTAATATCGGATAAGCGTCTTCCTTATCAAATTCTTTTATTTGCTGACCTTCCCATTCTTTATCCCCGGCGAAATAGGGCTTCATCTTATCGAATGCTTTCTTAAGTGACTTGCCTGTAGGTGATGTGTATTTCCAGAAATCGAAGCCTGTTTTTTCTGCCATATGAGCTATGGTAAAAAATGCATTCATTACAAAAGAAGTGTAGTGCAAAGAAATTGTTCTTTCCATTTCAGCAGGAAACAATCCATTGTCATCCATCTGTATATCCAGTCGATTGGCTGCATTTAAGACAATTTTTTTAGCTAATTCGCTGCTATCAATAAATAATGCCAGCGATAAGCGTTGTGCATCATACCAAGCACCATGATTGTTCAGTGTTTTCATTTCATGTGTACCATTATCACTTGTCTGCATCCAATTCAAAAAATCTGAAAACCATTTCTGCATCCCTTGTTGATCTGCTTTACTCCAATATTTGGAATTTTTTATCAGGCCGATGCCATCAATTAACTTAATCCAATGTCTTGTGTCAATTAACCCTGCACCTCTGCCTTCATTTACACCTTTGATAGCCTGTCCATAATTCAAATTGGGATTCATTCGGGTATCGGCATCCAGAAACCAGACCTTCAACAATTTTGCTGCATGCTCTGCATATTGGTTTTCTTCAGAAAAATAATAAGCTAACCCAAGCATATAAACATATTCACAAAGCTTCGGCATATTATCCTTATCCGGATAATCTTTCACTTCAGGATTCGTTTGCCCGTCTTTCCTTATATATGGCAAGCCGTCTGGTTTAGAAGGATCAGGCCAATGATAAGGAGCCAAGCTCATGTAATCATGTTTATCGCCGCTTGGCGGAAGTCCTTTCTTTTCCATCACCGAAACAGGTCCAAATGGCAACGCTTTTTTATCTGCATCCTTAATTAATTGTTTATAAGCGTCGATAACTTCAGGATTTTTATTAGCAATCTTTGTTTTCGTTCTATCCAGTGCTTTTGCATCTAAAGAAAAAACAGCAGGTGCGCCAGACTGGGCAGTTACATTAAAAGTTTTGCAACTCATCAAAACGACACCAACAATAAAAAACAAATTACTCTTCATACACTTTGAATTATTTAATGAAATGAATCATTTTTTCAAGCTTCACTCCATTACCTCTTACAGCAACAACATAAATTCCCGATGATAAAAACTGTACTGGTATTTCTGCACTGGCAAATCCAACAGGCATCAGTATGTTTCTCTGTGCAAGTACTCTTCCATTCAGATCATATATAGTTATATCTGCCAGATAAATTTCAGGAGAATAAACTCTAACTGCAATATTTCCATTACTGTTTCTGTAAGCTAATAGAAACTGTGCAGATGTTCCTGTAAGCGGTAAAATGGTAAGTCTTCCATTTGTATAGGTGATATTATAATTCTGCGTAACAGCGCCTCCTGGAATAAGGTCATAATATCCGGGTGACGAATTAGTAGCTGCAGTAGTTGAAACAATCGGCTGCGTTGTAAGATTTGCTGCTGTTTGACCCAAAACAAATCCGGTATATGTCATTGTAAAAACTGGGTTCGCTTCGCCGGTAGTTTTTATTGCATCATTAGCTTTTATAGTAAGGTTTGCTTTATTAACAGTAAGTGTTCTAGCAACATTTGGTGCAGGGAAAAATCCATCACTACCAGCCTGCATTGCTGTGATAACTGTAGTTCCAGCTCCGGTAATTGTTATTGTATTACCTGATACAGTTGCCACACCCGGATTACTTGTTGTATAAGTAATAGGAATTGTACTGTTAGTACTTGTTGCTCCAGTTGCGAATGGAGCATTACCATAAGTTTTTGTGGCAGGCTGAGCAAATGTTATTGTTTGGTTTGTTTTTGCAATCACGGTTAGTGTGCCATTGGTATGTGTTATTTCATAGTTAGCAGCCGTAGCGCCACTTATTGTAATAGGATACAAACCAGGTGCAGAAGCAATTGTTGCAGTAGTAGAAATAGTTGGCTGCGTTGTTAATACAGCATTTGTTTCTCCCAAAACAAAACCAGTATAAGTTATTGTCAAAGTCGGGTTAGCAACCTGTTCGAATTTTGACTTATCATCCGCCTTTATTGTAAGTGGTGCTTTATTTACTAGCAAAGTTTTGGTAGCACTTGTATCTGGAAAAACACCATCTCCCAATTGTGAAGCTGTGATATCAGAAGTACCTGCACCAATTATATGAATATTTCCTGCAACGATTGTTGCTACTAATGGATTAGTACTTGTATAAATAATAGGGTTCGTAGTATTTAAACTGGTTGCTCCACCATTAAAGTCAGGATCTCCATAAGTTTTGGTTGGTAAATCATTATAAATAAACGCATTTACCTGTGGAATAGCACCAGCACTAAATGAACCGAATACAGAAGTATTTCCCATTACAACATTCGTTGTATTATTTCCTGGTACAATAGGAGGTCCCCAGCCAGTAGGTCCAGATCCGATGTTACGAATAAGGCCTATATCAGAATCTGGCAACGTTGCAAAGGTTGTTCCTTCCAAAGCATCGTCCCAGTTTAATTGCAAATCAGCAGCTCCTGATCCGGAAAGACGATTAACATTCCAAACAGCATTTACAACCCTTAATCTTTGTGTAGGAGTAAAAGCTGTTCCATTTAGTAAACCGTTTGTAGTAATGCCTTCAAATACCGCAACAGTGAAATCAGAACTTGAAGCCGGAGTAATTGTTGCAGGCAAATAATAATTGACAGTTCCAACAGGAATAGTTTTGGCAGATGATATACCATCAAACTGTACCATACTTTGTACACCGGTTCCTGTTACGTAATCAGTAGCAATATATTTAGTAGCACCGAATGTCCCGGTAATATCACCACCTGCAAGAATATGTACAACATCTGCAGGACGCAAGGTCATCTTACCATTTATTAGTAAGTAATTCTTTATTGTAACGCCTTTGTTAACAGTAATGTCTGCATTTACATCTACGCTTCCTGCATTTACATTATTACCAGCTGATCCTGTTGTAACACCAAACGGCCATGTAGTAGGTCCGTCAATAACATAATTGATATCATCTTCAAAGGTCATATTACCTGAAGTAACTACTGAACCAGTTGCAGGATCAAAACCATTCGTATTTGCAGTTTGTAAAGTTGCTCCAGCAGATGTAGTTGTTAATACAACACCAGCTCCAGAAGCAGTTGCAGCATTAGAGATAATTATTTCATCATCTGCAGCAGAAACATTTATTACTATTGTATTAGCTGGAATACCAGCACCACTAATAGATTGCCCAATAGCAGCTGTGCCAAAACCTGAATGAGCTGTAATTACATTAGAACCCATTACAGTTGTTCCTGCCCCAATTACTGGTGCATTAATTCCTTTAGCATCCAAGGTTACAGCTCCTGTAATTTGCTTATCAGCAAAATTCATTTTTCCGAAAATCGTTACATCGTCACTTACAATAATATTTTTATTTAAAGTAACTGTAGCCATATCACTTACTCTCAAACCAGGAACATCAATTGTTCCAGTACCTGCAATACTTTGTGTACTTGTTCCATTGAAAAGAATTTCATTGGTACTGGCTGCGGGAGCTATAAGCATTCCATTTACTGTCAAATTACCGGCAATAGCTGTTTGCCCGGAAGAATGTGTAGTAAATGTGCTTCCTGTATTAACAGTTAAGTTTCCAATACGATAAATAGAACCCGTTGCAATTAGTGGAGCATTGTTTTCTACACTTATATCACCATAGCTTTGCTTATTAAAAAAGTTTCCTCCGGTTGGTGCAACAGTTTGGTCAGCACGGTGATGCCATACATTTCCTGGTTCTATTTTAATTGCAGAGTAATTAGTTCCGCTACCATGCGGGCTATAACCACCTAGATAAAAAATTTCAGAACCTGCTTCAAAAATTACCCACCCACTTGCTGATTGTGACGAATTTCCGAATGCATAGGAAGTAGAGCCAGAAGTAATCTTTGTAGTAAAAACTGACCCGCTCTTAAATAATATTTTTCCAGTTCCAGAGGTTGTATTTTGAATTCTGAACTGCTGAGTTGTAGTAATAGAAAATGCACCACTAACTCTACCAGAAGCAGTAGCAGCCATTTCAATTCTAACGCTCCCAAGTGTAGTTAAGGGTATTGAAAATGTAGAACCAGCATTTACTACAAAATCATCATCATCATTTCCATTAATTTGAAAAACAGAAGTTCCGGATGATGTTCTGATAAAATCTACAAATACATTATTTGTCAATATCATTTGACCACAGAGCAGCGTTCCACTTGTAACCACACTAACAGGTCCGGTTGTTGGAGTAGTTCCACCAACATTAGTACCATCAAAAACTAAAATATCAGTATTAAGAGCCGTAGTCCTATTGCTACCTCCTCCATTGATATCAGTATTCCAACTAGCAGAGTTTGTTATACTTCCACCAGAAGCACCACCTATCCAATAGTAAGTAGTTTGTCCATAGATGAACCCAACGGTCATCATCAACATCATTGTAAATAGAATTTTTTTCATATCGCAGTTTTTACAGTTTTATTTATATCAATTAACTAATTGTGTTATTCTTATTTTTTGAAACAATAAACATTACGCATAACCAGGCTATTGGCACTACCAATGCTGCCATTATAAAAAATGGTGTGTAACTCGTTTTTGTCAACACAGGTACCAGCCAGGTTACTATTATAGTTCCCAATACAGCAGATGTACCACTCATTCCTGCTACGACACCAACATTTTTTCCATGAAAGTAATCTGATGGTAATGTTTGCAGATTATTAATCAGGAATTGAAAACC
>Ga0138256_10006501_pt1 | contig 12349 bp, 5 predicted proteins | sample KNB2016incub_MG_FD_105486 | JGI IMG/M metagenome (GOLD analysis project Ga0138256, IMG submission 105486) | Active sludge microbial communities from wastewater in Klosterneuburg, Austria - KNB2014incub_MG | ecosystem: Engineered > WWTP > Activated sludge > Unclassified | place: Austria... | reverse complement strand
GGATGACAAAGATGCGTTCTTAATCCTCCAACAATTAACAATTTACAGGAAGGAGCACATCTGGGACTACCCACTAAAAAAGCTAGCCAACTCACTCCAGGAGAAGGCGAACACAAACCCCGTAGAAATGGATTAGAATATCTACCTTTTGCCCCCTAAATCAAGCACCCAACAGGAATGAATACCCACGGCCCTGCCGGAAGGACACGTAGAAATGAAATGCCAGGGCCTACATCAACGGACAGTCCATTCCATGGATGGCACCTCCCAGGCACCCGACTTCCGTTAGATTTTTTCACCAAGCTCCTCACGAACTGGCTACTGCTTATCATCTGCCTTTGTAGCGCATACTTGCCCGTACAAGCCCAAACGAACGCGCTCTGGTCGCGCATTGAATCGCGATTGGATCAGCCCAATGTGGACACGAGTTACCAATTTATCCTTGATGACATAAAGATCCATTGCGGGCACGATGCCAAATGTCTTTTGGCCACGTATGATACCATAGCCATTCAATTAGAAAAAAAATTCAAATTGGCGGCCGCCATCAAAGTGACAAAGGCATTGATCGGTGTCGCGGAGCAGGAGGGGTTGATTTTAAAGATGGCGCAAGGCAATTATGATGTATGCCGATATTATGATGCCTTGAAAAATGCCCGATATGCCGTTGTGTACCTGGACCGTGCACTCCGGTATTTTGAAGAAGCCGATAGCCCAAGAAAAGTCGTCAAGTGTAAATTCTGGAAAGCCAAGTTGACCTCACCACCCGATGGCCAGATGACTAATGCCGAAAGGGAGGTTCTGGACACCTTGATCCGCGAGGCCATAACTTTACAGGATAGCATTCTCGCGTGCAACATCATTGTCCATCGGTTTATGTTAGGTATGCACATCGATCCACCCGAAAAGAGCAATGCTTATCTGAGCCTGTTAGAGCAAATGACGGATCCGGCTTCGAAAAACCGAAGTGATAACATCAACCTGGGAGACTATTGGAATGCCAAAGGCAGTTTTGAGTTACAGAATGGCCATCCCCAAAAGGCCAAAACGAATTTTGAAAATGCATTGGCTGTATTTGAAAAAATTGAAGACCCCTGGCGAACTGTATATGCGCTCATCCATATCATTGAAACAGACTGGATGCTGGGTAACCATAAAGAGGCTAAAGACAAACTGGCCATGGCCCTGAAGATGAGTGAGGCTGTCCACTCCGATGATTTATACCTCAATCTTTTCAATATCGCATCCCGCATCGCTGAGGAAGAAGGCCATTATCAGGAGGCCATGGAATACCAGAAAAAGATGTTTGCCGCCCAGCAAAGGATATACGCAACCGGTGATGAAAAAATAGCGGACAACTACTACCTGGAAGTAGAAAACAAGCAAAGTGCATCCGCATTGAAAGCGCGCAACAACCAACTACTGTACACCATCATCATTATTGCACTGGTCTTGATGGTCGCCACCGCGTTGTGGATCGGATTCTACAAACAAAGAAAAGCAAGGCGAACACTTACTGATCAGAATTTATTAATCCAGGCGCAGGCTGAACAACTCAAAGCACTCGACGCTGCCAAAAGCCGGTTTTTCGCTAATGTCAGCCACGAACTCCGCACCCCCCTCACGCTACTCACCAGTCCAATCAAAACCCTGCTCAAGGAAAATCAACTGACCGAAAAACAAACTCAACTCCTGCACATGGCCGAACGCAGCGGTCAGCAACTCTCGCAACTCATCAATGAAATACTCGACCTGCGCAAACTCGAAATGGGCAAAATGAATCTTTCACCCGAACCCACTGAACTGCGCACCTATTTCGAAACATACTTTGCACAATTTGAGTCATTGGCTGCGCAAAAGCAGATCGATTACCAACTATCCTTTGCAATTCCGGAGCAGGCCATAGCTGATCTTGACCGTGAAAAATGCCGCCAGATCCTGTTCAATCTGCTCTCTAATGCCTTTAAGTTTACTCCGCCTGGCGGGCGTATTGAAGTCAGGGTACAAGTGACCCATAGCACATTAACCCTTTGTGTGATCGACAATGGCCCTGGTATCCATCCCGATGATATACCCCTTTTGTTTGAACGTTACTTCCAGACCACCCGCCCGGAGAAAGGCGCCGAAGGTGGCACTGGTATTGGTCTGGCCCTCTGTCGCGAGTATGCCCAATTGTTTGGAGGCCATGTCAGCGTGGAAAGCACCCTTGGCAAAGGCGCAGCATTTACCGTGACCTTTCCAATCGCATTGAATCAAACTAAGCAGGCTTCAGTAAACGGTAAAGTAACAAGCGATATCCCGGTGCTTTCTCCAAACATTGGTTACGATGATGCAATCACCGCTGCCAATGGACACCTCAAAGAAGAGAACACTTTAAGCCAGAGCGGCATTCAAAACCGCCCGACTATTTTGTTGGTAGAAGACAATCCCGAACTGCGCGCCTACATCCGGTTGGTGTTGGAAGAAAAATATACGGTCGTCACGGCCGAAAACGGTCAGCAAGCGATGGCATTATTGTCTGGTGATGGATCGGTTGTGACGCATAATAGTAACCGTAAAGAATTCTTCAATCTTCACTCTTCATTTTTCATTCCAGACCTCATCCTCTCCGACCTGATGATGCCCGTCATGGATGGTTATCAACTATTGGAGCGTCTCAAATCAGACGATGCTACCCGCCATATCCCCGTTGTCATGCTCACCGCACGCGCAGAGGCGCAGGACAAACTCAAGGCATTACGCATAGGCGTGGATGATTACCTGACCAAACCCTTTGATGAGGAAGAACTGCTGGTGCGTATTCAAAACCTGTTGAACAATCAAGCATCACGGCGAGTCGCTATTACCCCGGATGGCTCTATCCCTACAGTTCAGGAAGTCCCGGCCGCTCCGCTCATGTCAGCACCTGACCGCGAGTGGCTCGAAGCATTTGAAGCCTATGTGCAAAAACACTTTGCCGGAGGCACCCTTAGCGTTTCGTCATTGACTTATGAGTTTGCCATGAGCGAATCCACCTTGTTGCGCCAACTGAAACGGCTTACGGGACTTACTCCGCTCCAGTACATACAGGAGGTGCGGCTCAGCGAAGCGAGGAAGTTACTCGAAAACCGCACCTATAACTCGGTAGCTCAGGTAGCCTCCAAGGTTGGTTATGAGGATGCCAGCTCCTTTACCCGGGTATTTAAGCAGCGCTTCGGGAAGCGGCCTTCTGAACTCATGGAGGCCTGATATTACCTCTGTCAGGGCCTATATAGCCTCATTTTCAAGCATTTTGACGGATTCTGCACGACGATTGACGGATTCGGCTGTCGGCTGATGGCCACTTTTGTGAGGCAAAAACGCGGTGATGGAAACAACATTGCCAATTTCCTAACAAATCTTTCAATCCACTCTTTTATGAAAAAACGCTTTACACTTTTACTCCTGACTTTATGTACTATCATCATGAGCCATGCGCAGGTCACGAATGTTGCCAATCTGCCGGGAGAATTACCCATCGGAACTGCACTGAAAGGCACCGATTTGTACGTGAGTTTGCTCGATGGAAACAGGATCGTCAAAATAGACCTCACTCAGCCATTTCCGGCCACGCCAACAACTGTAATAGCGGATATTACCAATCCAACCGGTCTACTGGTCGTAGGCGATTATCTTTATTTCAATACCGAAGGCGTAACCCCGGCTTTTCCAAGTGCCAGATCCTTCCGGATTAATCTGACCAACCCAACCCCTGTCATCGAACAGGTTTTGACTAATGTTATCGACGATGCACAAGGCTATGCCCGGATAGGGGACACCTTATACATCGGCAGTGCCAACAATGGGATATTCCGGATCGACCTGAGTCAGCCATTACCACAGGCTGGTGTTCAGATCAGCCCTGAAAAGTGTTCCGGAATAGCCATACGTGGCAATGAACTTTATTATGGTCTCTACAGTGGCAATAATGTGTCCAAAATCAATAGACATCAGCCCAGCCCAACCCCGGTAACAGTCGTCTCGGGCCTGACCGGGCCAGACGGCTTGACGTTTAGCGGAAATTTTTTATACGTGTCTGAGTCTGCGGGTAGCAGAATTGTAAAGTTCGACGTTACTCAGCCAAATCCAAATATTGAAACAGTTGCAACCAGTCTTGAGGGTCCTACGCTGACTGTTTTCGACGGATTGAGTATCTACTTTGGCCAGCAAACTAGTGGTCAGATTTCAAGGTTGGATATCAATGCGCTCTCCTTCTCACCTCCGGCTTCTGTCTGTCTTACCGAGGCATCAGCTCAACGCAATGGTGGTTCACCTTTGGGTGGTCAATACAGTGGCCCAAACGTTACTGATAACGGTGATGGAGCCACCTTCACCTTCAATGCGCAAGCGGCAGGACCAGGTATGCATACTGTCACGTACACCTACGGGGCTTTGACCGCTAACGCTTCTATTACTGTTGGAACCACCTTCCTGCTTACTACTTCTTCCACGCCTGCTTCTGGTGCGACAAATGACGGTACGGCTACTGCCCTTGTCTCTGGAGGCACTGCACCGTACAACTATCTTTGGAGTAATGGAGGTACGAATGCTACGATTACAGGCCTGGCTGCAGGAACATATACAGTGACAGTGATTGATGTCAGCGGATGTGTCCAAATCTCCTCAGCTACAGTGCAACAGGAAGTGTCAGGAGATATCTGCTCCGGTGCCATTGATATTAACGGGCTCTTTACCAACAACATCGGCATACCGGTGGTGTCCAGTCCTTATAACAACATAGGAGCTTCAGTGACTGAAGACCCATCGTTTGATCTGGCTTGCTTTTTTGAAAATGATCCATTGCAACATACGGTTTGGTTCACCTTCACCGGCGATGGCAACCGCTACCGTATCCGCAGTGTACAAGGCAGTGCTACGCAATATATTCAGGATGGTGACACCCAGGCAGCACTATTTTATGACAATTGCGCTAATCCCATTTTTCTGGGATGTATAGACGATGAAGATGCTTCTACAGCAAAGTTGAACTTTGCTTTTGAAGCCATCACCACACCCGGTGTGGAATACCGGTTGATGCTGGATGGATATGGTGGCTTTCAGGGAGAATTCTGCCTCGAAGTCACCCTGGTTGAATTTGTAAGTGCTACAGAAATTACTAACACTGAAATAGGTATTTCCCCAAATCCGACTACCGGTCTCATCCAATGGAGTAATGTAGTGGCTGATGATGTACAGGTCTTTGATTATACAGGCCGTATGGTGCAGCGATCAGCCAATTCGGGGACTAGCATTGACCTTTCCGGCCAGCCTGCCGGTTTGTATATACTGCAGATCCGTGAGAAGGATTCAGTGTACACAGCGCGGGTGGTGAAGGAATAATTTTATAATTGCATATCACCCAGAGTAGTAACCGCTGGTCCGGTTCAAACCAGATTATGCCAGGCATACCGTGCTTTGACGTGATCTCATGACCCGGACCTGGCGGTTAACCATTTAGTGATCATGTGCTGAGATGAGTATAAACGCATGATAGGTACAAAATAATTCCTATAAGGAAAGGCATGGAATTCACTGATTCTTATACCTGACATAGTGGTATTTATTAGCTCGCTACTGGAAAGGGTCATTCTGACATGTCATTATAATTTTTAAAAGTAAATTGCTCAACAATAATTAATAATGTATGGCGACACCTCAATTTAATTGCCTTTCCTTTAATGGCATAAATAATTACCTGGATTGCGGCAAGATAGATCTTAGTACTTTTTCCAACCATGAATTTACCATTGAAGCATGGATTAATCCTATCCGGGGTTTGGATGTAGTGGATATTCTTTCCTTCTCCTCCGATACTATTCCGGCCATGCGAATGGGACTGGATTCAGCGACATCTATCAGATTACATTCGCTTCTATTCTTAACGAATATCCAAAATCTATGGAATACCCCAAGCCTGACCATTTCCTATGGCCGCTGGCAGCATTGTGCATGTGTTTATGGTGATCATTATAACGGAACACATAAATATGTTGAAATATATATTGATGGGGTTTGCCAATATGATTGCCTAATACACCCCACTAACCTTGTTAATACTCCGTTTCCTTCAGGGATGCATGATATAACGATTGGCTGTTCTGCCAAAAATGGCGTTCCTTCTTTTTTCAATGGCAAAATCTCCGAAGTGAGAGTATGGAATAAGGTTCGAACCCTCGAAGAAATAAAAAGCACGAAAGATCAACGACTGCTGGGTATTGAATCTGGTCTTGTGGCCTATTGGCCTCTTTACTCGTCAGATAGTAACCAAGTGACCATCAAAGACCAGGCCGGCACATTTGATGCCACTATAACTGGAGCCAGCTGGCAGCTTGATAATTTATTATTACCAGATCCCTTAAGTGGAAATCAAACTTCTCCAACACCTGCTACAGTACCACCTGTCGGGCAGCCGGAAATAACATCGCAACAAACACCAAATCTGCCTAATGGAGGTCATGACCCAATATCATCTCTTGATCAGCATGACTGGCGTCAAAAGATCATCACTGAAGCTAATCATGCGACCATTGATAAAGTTTTAGAACTCAAGGACTCTACATTTTCCGAATTTAACCTACTGAAAACTGTAACCGATACTTTATTCAAAGTGGTACGTATCAGGGACGTACATGTTGAGTTGGTGAATGGCTCTGAACTTGAAAAAATAGAATCAGGTGCAGCTAAGCCCGATACGGTCGGAAAAGGAAAGACTAAAAGACCTGCATTTGATAAGAAATTCAGCATTAAAAAAGGTGGAGGCGTAAAGATTAGTGGCAAAACCGACTTATTGGGCCTTAAATCTGCGGAAGTTGCCCTCGAATTTGCAATAAATGATAAAAAAGAGAAAGATGCATTAATTAAAATAAAAACAACGAGTAGTGAAGGTCAGGATATTAGTAAAATTCTTGGAGGAATCCTTGCACGGGAAATAACTGATGTTCTCTCCGTTTTAGATACAACCGAAATTTTGAATCCTTCCTTTGCTTTTTCCACCTCAAGCGTTTCTGATGATGATGAACCATTTGATGTTGGAGTCAGTGAAGGATTTAACTTCTATGGACAACTCAATCTAAGTAAATTCAAAACAGACTTTAATCCAGCAAATATCGGGTTAGGGGAAATGTTGGGATGGGTAGCTCAAATCTTTGGTATAGAAAAAATTACCGCCCATTTATGCCTTAACAAGACATCCACCGGAATACATTTTGAACTGAATGCCATTATCGAACAAGATATTTCGTTTTCTGCAGGCAGTCATCTTGAAATTGTTTACCAGGGAGTGGTCATCAGCCTCTCTGTGGGGGGAAGCCCACCTTTACCCAAGATTTCCATTCAAAGTTCGATGTTGCTAACCAGTAAAATCATAGGGGCAGACAACCTGGCACTTACAGGAGAAATAAGCCTCAATCCTAAAACCATTGGTGGTGCCTTTTCTTTTCAAAACGAAACAAACCCATATCATCCTTTCAACTTCTCGCTGGTATCTGTAAAGGATATGGCTGTTGAAATCGGAGGATCGTATATCAAGCCATACATTGACAATTTCGGATTCGGAACCGAAGATTTAAAAATCGGTGATGTAAAAGGAAGCCTGGCTGTAAAGCTCGACACCAATGGTTATGATAACTTCGTTTTTAATATTGGGGTAGAAGAAATTTCACTTCTTCAATTAGGCACCGCATTTTCTCCTGCAACATTTATTGCTTACCAGGCCCTACCTAATGAAACCACCAATCCACTGGAAACCTTAATAAACTGTAAGGTACTTGATCTGAAGATGTCTATTGTTCCGGTCGCCACTACCATCGGGCAATTGAATTTTGACAAGGAAGGTTTTAACGCCGAAGGCAAGCTGAGCCTATGGGGATGGGTAGCGATGATGGAAGCCCATATCTCCAATAAGGAGTTTGATGTATCTGCTCAAATAGATCCGTTCCAATTGACTACAGGAGGTTTCGATCTGGTGAAAGTTGCTGGAGCTGGAAATAACCAAAAACCTAATTTCAAATTAAAATTAGGCCAGGAAATAACTCCTGAGTTTGAGATGTCGCTTTCCGTTACTATTTTGGAAGTGCGGCAAGACGTCTATGTTTATGCTGGTAAGGATGGATTAAAATTTAGATTTGAAGTTGTAAACCTGCTTTTTAATGCCTCATTAGAATCTACTTTAATAAGTTCATCCTATTCTGGAAAAGGAAACTTTGAATTTGGCATCAACGAAAAGATCAATCTAGGGATCCTGGGCGAAATCAATTTAAATGTTGAGGCAAATTTAGCACTGACCATTCAAATAGATCATACGTTTTTCCTCAGTCTTACAGGTGAGTTAACTTTTATGGGCATGGCTGTCGGTATTTCATTTCAACCCGAAACCGTAATTCATAATTTTGAAGATCTGCCATCAGCATTGATTGCGTATCTGAAAATGAATGGCCAAAAAATATTTGGTGTTGTGTTTGCTACCCTTTCTGAATGGGCAAATGCTGTGCTCAATCGCGTCATTACATTTAGTGGTTCGGTGGCTCAAGTCGCTAAGGAAGGATTTAATTTAAGCATGGGGGCCATAAGTGAAATAATAGAGGCTTCCAGGTTGCTCGGTGAGACGCCAGCCCAGATAACCAAAGGCCTGAAAGACTTCTATGGCCTGAGCCTGGATCAGATTGTTTCTGCGCTGAAGCTGGCTGAGTATTCTATTGAGGAAGTAGTAGATGGGATTAAGGAGGCTTATCATCTATCGGATAAAGCGGTAACGGATATACTAAGAAATGCCGGGTACACTACCAGCGAAATCATTAAAGTCCTGGAGTCAAGTTTTAGGTTAACGTGGGCTGAAATAGCCTCTCTGTTAAATGCAGCCAATTTTCCTGTAGACCAGGTTGCAAAGGGCCTTAAATCAGCTTTTGATATTAGCGAGAAGCAAGTAACCGATGTTTTAAAGGAGGCAGGCCATTCGGTTGAAACCATCACAAAAGCCCTGAAATCTGGGCTCAATATCTCAAAAACATTAGCTGCCAATACCTTAATGGCAGCTAACTATCCTGTTGACCAGGTGGCCTCTGGAATCAAGGCGGCCTATAATCTTGGTGAAACAGCAGTAGTTGAAACGTTGACAAAAGTGGGTTACTTCCCGGATGAAGTGGCTAAGGCCTTGCAAAAGACTTATGGTACCAGCGCCGAAGGTGTTGCCTCTGTTTTGAAAGCGGCTGGATACACCGTCGCCGAGGTTACTACAGCACTGGATTGGGGATTGAACTTGTCCGAGAACAGCATCAATACAGTTTTAGAAGGGGCTGGTTACGCTTTTGAAGAAATTCAAGATGTATTAAAACCCCTTAATCCAATCAATTGGCTACCAGGCCCTGTTCAATCCTTTGTAAGCAATATTTCAAATTGGAATCCTTTTTAGTTGGTGAGAACATATAAATCGTAACAACATGGAACAAGAAACATCAAGACAAATCCCATCAGAAGTTCAAAAGTATTTTAAGGCTTTGAGCGAGGATAGATCAATGAGAGAAGACTTTTACGGAAAATTTAAAACCCTTGAGCCCAAAAATTGGCTGGGCTTCGTGCAATTAGGCAAGGAAAAGGGTTATGAATTTACGGTAGATGACCTGAAAGGTATGCTGAGTGATGAATTTTATACTGGCCATAGAGCGGCCTGGAAAGATTCGGCAGCACCTTCTACTGATTCAAATGTAATGGCCGCACTGCCCATCATTGAAGGCACCTGGTTTTGGGCTGATCAACCAGGAAAAAAAATAATATTTACCCGGGCAGAATATAGTGTTTATGAAAATGACATTGAAAGGGAGAAAGGGAAATATTCGGTGAGCAATGAAATAATAATTGAATGTGCTACCAGTTTTTTAGCAAATAGCGAAAGGAGAGCTACCTATGCAAAGGTTGGTAGCTTTATTGGTGACACCATGACAATGGTGATGGAAGGTGTAGAGAAAAAATACAAACGCTGGTTGGGTGGGCGCAGAGCAGATACCCTATCAAATAATAGTTTTATAGGTGCCTGGTTAGATATTAATGCCATAGACGAAAGTGTCCAATTGATTTTTACCAATGACACGCTAACGCTTACCGTGGATGAGGATAAAATTACACCCGACATGATGTTTCCAAACATCGCAATAGGGTATAAAGTAACTTCTGTTGGACATATCCTTAAACTGAAGAGTGATAAACTCGCTAGTGATTGGAACATAAAACTATTAGCACCTGATTTGATCACTCTTCGTCAGGATAATATTGAATTTGTCTTGAAAAAATAAACCATAATGACTCCCTTGAAGATGAACTCCTGAAAGCCCAAGTCGTTCCAACAAATTTTAAGGACCGCCCTAAAGAATACTCATCAGTGTATTCCCTGCAAGGTTTGTAGAACCAAAGAAAATCGTCTTAAGCCGGATCCCGTTGACTCCTTCTCCAAGCAAAATCCTATTTTACGCACGAAATAGCATATCCATCAAGACGCGCTTCACTCCGGACATAGAATTCTAATGTATTGCAGGTTTTTGGTTACCATATAATGCGGCTCACTTCATCAAGCCATTGGGCACATGGTTGTCGTCCTGGCACACCTTATTTGCATTTATTAAATGCTCCGCGCATCTTCATCCTGTGGGTGATGGTCATGTGCATGCCCTCATCTGCCGTCAGCCAGGCTGATTCCATCCTGGCCTTTCCGGAGGCTGAACGCCACATGCGATTGGATAGCATGCTTGTAAAAATCGGCTATAAGTATACTGAAGGTGCCAGCCGCCGCCTTGAAAAAATGGAAAAGGAATTTCAAGACGAAGGATTTGAAGACCTGGCCTTGATGTGTCTGCTCCATCGTATCATTATTCATCCCTCCGGCACTGAGGCAGACTTGCAAGCCCGGGAACAATTGCTCCTTCAATCGCTCGATGAAGCTCGTCGCAAAGGCCTGAAACGGGGAGAGGGCAAACTCCTGCTTTATGGTGGCTTTCATGCCACCGAATATGGATGGTGGGGTATCGGGTTTGAACGAATGATGAAAGGCTATGATCTACTTACCCAGTATGGCTGGTCAGACCCTTTTCATAAAGTCAATGACCTGGAAGCAATGAGTAACGTATTCTTTGGGTTCAGCGATTTTGAATCATCCATCCGCTTCTTCAAGGAAGCGACGGCCGTAAAATTGCCGGCACCTTCAGAACGCTATCCCCGGAATCTATTAAACAACATTGGGCTCTGCTATCTGAAAACTGAGAGATATGATTCTGCTGTCCATTACCTCACCCTGGCTGTAGAGGCCGCTAAGATGTCTAAAGATTCATTCTGGATCGCACTTGCCACCGGCAACCTGGGGCATGCCTATTACAAAATGGGCCGGTATGACGAGGCCTGGCCGCTCATTGAAACAGACTATAAAGTGAGTATCCGGATGAACCAGCCGGGCAGCGCTGCCAATGCGGCACAGTCATTGGCTACCATGGCACTGTACAAAGGCTCGCTGCATGAAGCTGAAGAATACATGCGCTATGCGGACAAGAACAAATCTACATACGAGCCCGAAAGCCTGATCAATTACTACTCCAATCTCTACACCTATACAAGGCTCAAAGGCAATTTTGCCCTCGCCGTGCAGTATGCCGACTCCCTTGACCTGTATACGAAAAAACTGGAAGCAGACCGGGACAAGAAAATACTTGAACAGGCCAAACTCAGGGTACAGGTAGACAAGTACAACACCAACATCCAATTGCTGGAAAAGGACAGAGCCCGACAGATATTGCTGCGAAATTTATTGTTTGTAATCTTAATCCTTGCAGCATTGCTGACGGTCACATGGATCCGACGTATACAATTCCAGCGACGAAAGGAAACGGAACTCAACCTTATCAAAGAAAAAAATGCCGCGGATCTCTTACTCCATGCCCAAAACGAATTGAGTACCTACACCCAGGCGCTGGTTGAAAAAAATGAGCTCATCCAATCCTTCAGGACCGAGATCGAAGCACTCCAGCATTCAGGATCCATGCAGCATGACGAACGCATGTCGCGCATGGTCGACCTCACCAATTCGAGCATCCTGACGGATGATGACTGGAAACGCTTCCGTGAGCTCTTTGACCAGGTCTACCCTGGCTTTTTCATTCGGCTGAAGGAAAAAATGCCTGACCTCACCCCTGGTGAAATTCGCCTGCTGGCACTGACCAAGCTCCAGATTACTCCCCGGGATATGGCCGGCATGCTAGGCATCAGCGCTGACTCCATAAAAAAAACGCGCCATCGCCTCCGCCGGAAGATCAATCTTCCCGAGGATGGCACACTGGATGAAGTGGCAGCTATGATT
>Ga0138256_10006500_pt1 | contig 12349 bp, 11 predicted proteins | sample KNB2016incub_MG_FD_105486 | JGI IMG/M metagenome (GOLD analysis project Ga0138256, IMG submission 105486) | Active sludge microbial communities from wastewater in Klosterneuburg, Austria - KNB2014incub_MG | ecosystem: Engineered > WWTP > Activated sludge > Unclassified | place: Austria... | reverse complement strand
AAAGGGTGGCGGTATTTCGCCCGGCGCGATGAGGCTGGACGTGGTGATCAGGCCAATACGGCACTCCGCCAGCGGCTTTTCGAGCGGCTGGAACGGGGCATCCTGGTGGTAGGCCCAGCGATATGGGTTCCCATAGCCGAGCGCACGGTAGTACTCCCGTGACTTGTCGATGTAGCTGACGAAGACGCGGTGATCTGCTGGCGCCGGCGTAGTCATGTGCAGCTCCCTGATCGTAATGGGCGCATTGAACCACACCCGGCATTGGGCGTGGGCCCTCAGATCACGGTTGGCGGCTGGTATTCCCCGAAGATCTCGCGCATTGCCCCGCAAATCTCCCCGAGCGTCGCGTAGGCCCGCACCGCATCGAGGATCGGGGGCATCAGGTTGCCAGTCCCCCGGCAGGTCTCCTTCAGCACCGCCAACGACGCCTCCACACGCGCGGCATCGCGCTCGCGCCGGTGATGCTCGAGCCGCTTGAGCTGGTGCTCCACGAGACGCTTGTCGACCGAAAAGATCGACGGCCGCTGCTGGTCGCCTTCGCGGTAGTCGTTGACACCGACCACGATCTCGCGGTGCTCATCCACCTCGCGCTGGTAGTTCCAGCTCGCTTCGGCGATCTGGGCCTGCATCCAGCCGGTCTCAATCGCGGCGACCGAGCCGCCCATCTTCGCGATCTGGTCCATGTACTCCTGGGCCTGGCGTTCGAGCTCGTTCGTCAGGTGCTCCACGAAGTAGCTGCCGGCGATGGGATCGACGGTGTCGGTCACGCCGGTCTCGTGGGCGATAATCTGCTGGGTCCGCAGGGCGATACGCTGGGCATCGTCCGTCGGCAGCGCGAGCGCCTCATCGAAGCAGCTCAAGGCGATGCTCTGAACGCCCCCGACCACCGCCGCGAGCGACTGGATCGCCGCCCGGACGATGTTGTTCTCGGGCTGCTGCGCCATGAGCGTGCTGCCACCCGTCTGCGTGTGCGTTCGCAGCATCATCGAACGGGGGTCGGTGGCGCCGTAGCGCTCCTTGAGCAGCCGCGCCCACAGCCGCCGCAGCGCCCGGTACTTCGCAATCTCCTCGAAGAAGTTGTTGTGCGTGTTGAAGATCCAGCTGATCCGCGGCGCAAACTCATCGACGCCCAGGCCCCGGTCGAGGGCGGCATCCATGTAGGCGCAGGCGTTGGCAAACGAGAAGCCGACCTCCTGGGCGGCAGTCGAACCGGCGTCGCGGATGTGGTAGCCGCTCACGCTGATGGTGTTCCACTGCGGCACTTCCTTCGCACAGAACGCCATGATGTCGGCCGCCAGCCGGACGCTCGGCGCCGGCGGGAAGATGTACGTGCCGCGCGCGACGTATTCCTTGAGCACGTCGTTCTGGACCGTGCCGTTCAACTTGTCGGCGCTGATGCCCTGCTTCTCGGCGGCCGCGACGTACATCGCAAGCATCACCGCCGCGGGCGCATTGATCGTCATGCTTGTCGAGACGCGGTCGAGCGGGATGTCCGCGAACAGCGTTTCCATGTCGTACAGCGAGTCGATCGCGACCCCGACCTGCCCCACTTCGGCGATGGCCATCGGGTCATCGGAGTCGTACCCGAGCTGGCTCGGCAGGTCGAAGGCGACAGAGATACCTGTCTGGCCCTGGCTCAACAGGTAGCGGAACTTCTGATTCGACTCTTCGGCGGTGCCGAACCCGGCGTACTGGCGCATGGTCCAGTGCCGGCCGCGGTACATGGTCGGCTGGACACCGCGCGTGAAGGGGTACTCCCCCGGAAAACCCAGGTCGCGCAAGTAATCGAGCCCGGCGACATCCAGGGGCGTGTAGAGCCGCTGCACCGGTTGGGAGCTGGTGGCGAACACGTCGTCGCGCTCGGGCTGACGCTGCAGGGTCTTCGCCAGCGGCCCTTCTTCCCAGGCGTGCACCGCCCGGGACAACTCGCTCAGGGCTTCGGTCGAAAAGAGGGTCGGCTGGGTGGCAGTCCGGTCCGACATGGCAACCTCCGGTTGGCGGCGTGGGGCCGCCCTCTCAGGGCGGCGAAAAACCAGTATACGTTCCCCGGCGGGGAACACTCATGCGCGAGCGAGGATTCCGCGAACCTCGGACACCACCGAGCCCATCTCTACCACCCTCGTCTCACCGGTCCGCCGGTCGCGTAACTCGACCCCGCCCTTCTCCAGAGCACGGGGGCTAACCGTGATCCGGACCGGCATCCCGAGGAGGTCGGCATCCTTGAACTTGATCCCCGCCGAGTCGTCACGGTCATCGATCAGGACCGAAAGGCCGTCCCGGGCGAGGGCAGCCTCGAGCTCACCGAGTGCCCCGGCAACCGCCTCCTGGTCGAGGTTGAGGGCAACGATGTGGACATCAAACGGCGCAACTTCCGGTGGCCAGGTAATGCCGTTGTCATCGTGGTTGGCTTCGATGACCGCCGCCAGCATCCGCTCGACGCCGATGCCATAGCAGCCCATCACGCACGGCCTGCGTTCTCCGGACTCATCGAGGTACTGGACGCCGATGGCTTCGGAGTAGATCGTCCCGAGCTTGAAGACGTGGCCCATTTCCATGCCGCGGCTGACCTGCAGGGCAGTCCCGCAGGAAGCACAGGCATCGCCCTTCCGCGCCAGGGCAATCCCGGCGACGAGTGTCGCGTCCCAGTCGCGGCCGTGGTTCGTGTTCAGGAAGTGGTAGTCCGACTCGTTTGCCCCGGCAACGAGATTCGGCGTGTCGATGGCGCTCGGGTCGGCGATGACCGGCATCCCTTTGAGCCCCACGGCCGAAGCCGACCCGGGCACCAGCCCGGAGGCGCGGACTATCGCCTCATCCATCGGTTCGAGCTCCTTCGCCTTGAGCGCGTTCTTGAGCTTCACCTCGTTCACATCCAGGTCGCCCCGGATGGCGACGAAGACGGGCCGGCCGTCGGCTTTGTAGAAGACGGCCTTCACCGTCTGCCGCTCCTCAATGCCGAGGAACCGGGCGAGTTCGGCGATCGTCCTGATACCGGGCGTGTGGACCTTTTCCATCGCGAGCGGCGCCGCGGAGTGCGGCGGAGGCGGGGCGAACTCCGCCTTCTCGGCATTGGCGGCGTAACCGCATCCCGGGCAGATGAGCACCTCGTCCTCACCATCGGGCGTGAGAAAGACGAATTCCTGGCTATCCTTCCCGCCAATCGCGCCGGAGTCGGCCGCCACGGGGACCACGGGGATGCCGGCCCGCCGGAAAATACGCACGTACGCTTCGAAAGCAGAGTCGTAGCTCGCGTCGAGCGTGTCCCAACCCGTATCGAAGCTGTACGCGTCCTTCATCGTGAACTCGCGCAGGCGGACAAGACCACCGCGCGGCCGCGGCTCGTCGCGGAACTTCGTCTGTATCTGGTAGAGGGTGACCGGCATGTCGCGATAGCTCTGGATGTGGCGCGATGCGAGCAGACTCATCCCCTCTTCATGCGTCGGCCCCAGAACGAACCCGCGCTCCTTACGGTCGGTCAGCCGGAAAAGCGTCTGCCCCATCGATTCGGCGCGGCCCGTCTGCTCCCACATCTCGATGGGATTCAGCGCCGGGAGGTGCACCTCAAGGGCACCGCTCGCATCCATTTCCTCGCGGATGATGGTTTCGATCCGGCGCAGGACCCGCCAGCCCACCGGGGTGAACGAATAGAGACCGGCGGCAAACGGCGTGACCAGCCCGGCACGAAGCAATAGTTTGTGGCTCGCAAGCTCAGCCTCTGAGGGTGGCTCGCGGAGCGTCTTCAACATCAGCTTGCTCATGCGCATGGGAGGGCTCCAGGTACCGGGGGTGTGGGTGAACGTTGCGGCTCCCCCGGCATTGCGGTCAAGCGCGCCGGGGCTGTTCCAGCTCGGCGGAATCGACCACGACCGTGACGGGACCGTCGTTGACCAGGCTGACCCGCATCTCGGCGCCGAACACGCCACGCGCGCAACGGACGCCAGCCTCCTCGATCGCCAGACAGAACCGGTCGTAGAGCGGCTCCGCGGTGGCCCGGGGCGCCGCCCGGTCGAACGACGGCCGGTTACCGCGGCGAACGTCTCCATAGAGGGTGAACTGGCTGATGCAGAGCACTTCGCCGCGAGCGTCCGCGAGCGAGCGGTTCATCCTCCCGGACTCGTCTTCGAAGATGCGCATCGCGGCGACTTTCGCGGCCACCCGCGCCACTGTCGCGTCCGTATCCTCCACGGCGGCACCAACGAGTACAAGCATCCCTGGGCCGATCGCTCCCACCGTCTCACCGTCCACTTCAACTGAAGCGCTGAGGACGCGCTGGACAACGGCCCGCATCAGCCCACCGCTGCCGCCGGCGGAGCCACGGGCACCACCAGCAGCGCCCGCCGGAACAGGCTCTCGCGGAACTCGGGATCGCGGCAGACGCGCGGAGCGTCGTCTCCGTGCTCCATCACTACTCGCATGGTGATGCCATTGATGAGCGCGTGCAGGGCATCGGTGGCGGCTTCGGCGGTTTCGATGTCTGCGGAAGCGGCGAAGTGGGCGTGCACCATGCGACGCCAGACCACCCGCGCCTCTTCGCGCAGCGCCGTCGCGGTGCGGTCGCCGGCGAGGGCCTGGCCGGTCATCAGCCGCAACAGCTCGTGGTTGTCCGCGATCACGTCGAGTGACTCGTCGGTAAGCGACCGGAGCCGCGCCGGCGTCATCGGGCCGCCCGGCTTCAGGCGCCGGAATCCGTCTTCCGACGGGAAACTCCAGAGCGCATCGAGGAGCTGTTGCTTACTGGTGAAGTAGTAGAAGACCGCCGCATCGGAGATTTCGCACTGCCGGGCGACCGCCCGGACCGTGGTTGCGTCGAAACCATCACGCGAAAAGAGCTCAAGGGCCGCCCTCAGGATCCGGGCCCGCGTCTGATCGTTTCCGCGCGTGGCGGGCTCGCTGCGCCGCCGGGCGGGCGTATGCGGTTCCTGGTTCATCCGTGGACCTTCTCCCCCGAGTCGAGTGCTGCCCCGATGATTCCCCGAACCCGAACCCGGAATGACTCCTGAGCGACGACCCCGGCCGTCTCCGAGCCATACGACAGGATCACGTCCCAGAGGAACCCGGAGAGCATGTGGAACACCAGGTCCACTACGACCTCTCCCGCATCGCCGAGGACTGCGGCCGCCGGCTCCCGGGTTTCGTCGCGGTAATGCTGCTCCGAGGACCGGAGGTAGGCGATGCTCTCGGGCCTTCCCTTCATCTGCTCCCGCATCAGTAACCGGATGAAGTCGCTGTTCACCGCCCACCAGAGGAATCGCTCCTCAAGGAACGTGGCGAGGGTCTCGCGCGTTACGACCTCCGGCTGTGGCGGCAGCGATTCGTATGAGGGAGGGACAAGGAGCTCATCGAAAATGTCGGCCTTGGTCCGGAAGTGGTAGTACACCGCCGGGTCGGTGAGCCCACAATCACGGGCGACCATCCTGATGGACGTGCCCTGGTAGCCGTGTTGGGCGAACAGGCGGCGAGCCGAGAGAAGGATGCGCTCGCGCGTTGTGGGAGAATGAGCGGCCGACCCCCTGGGGCGCCGTTCGTGCAAGGGGCCAACCATGGGTGGAGTATAGGGAGCGGAACGGTGTTGGAATAGCCGAAACTCAAACTTCGGTATGTGAACTACGTCACGAAGCGGCGTTGGACTCGGGGGCGGCGGGCGCGGCCGGGGTGGCAGGCGCGGGGGCGGGCTTCTCGGTCGCCGCCGGCACCGCCGGGGTCTCGCTCGGGGTATCGGTCACCGCAGAACTCTTGTTCCTGCTGTCGGTCACGTACCAGCCGCTGCCCTTGAACACGACCGGAGGGGCATGGAGGACGCGCTTGGCCGTCCCTTTCCCGCACTCCTCGCACGTATGGGTTGTCTCCGCATCAAAACCCTGGCGAAGTTCGTAGGAGGCCTTGCAGCGGGGGCAGTGGTACTCATACGTTGGCAAGGAGTCACCTCAACGACAGACCGGTCAACCGGGCGAGTAGCACAATCGTCGCGGCCTTAGCACTCTGCTGTCAAGAGTGCTAAGGCCGCGACGTCTTGCCGGACTCCCCCCGTCCGCTGAGAATCGAAAGTGGAGAGGTGGCAGAGTGGTTTATTGCAGCCGTCTTGAAAACGGCCGTGGCGAAAGTCACCGGGAGTTCGAATCTCCCCCTCTCCGCCAGCGCGCTATCTGGTAATGCTCGCCGGCGGTAGCATTTCCTGCGCAAACACCTCCCGGAGCACTTCATGAAACTGCACGAATACCAGGCGCGTGATCTCCTGGCCCAGAACGGCGTCGCCGTCACCGGCGGCAGGGTCGCCTCGACCCCGGCCGAGGCGCGCGCCATTGCCCAGGAACTGGGCGGCAAGGTCGTGGTCAAGGCCCAGATCCACGCCGGCGGGCGCGGCAAGGGACGCCTGGTCAGCCAGTCCGAGACAGCAGACATGTTCCGGAAGCTCACAACCGACTCCGCGAACCACTCCGGGCAGGTGAAGGGCGACCGCATTGGCGGTGTCCGCCTCGCCGATACCGCCGACGAGGCGGAGCAGGCCGCAGCGGCAATCCTTGGCAAACACCTGGTCTCCATCCAGACCGGCCCCGAGGGCAAGCTCGTCAAGAACGTCCTTGTGGCCGAGCAGACGGACATCGCGAAGGAGTACTACCTGGCGGCGATCATCGATGGCATGCAGGGTTCCGCCCTGATCATGGCCTCCGCCGAAGGCGGCCAGGAGATAGAAGTCGTCGCCCACAACAACCCCGAGGCAATCGTCCGCGTCCCGGTGAACCCCGGCGCGGGTTACGAAGCCTATGTCGGCCGCACCCTTGCCGCGCGCCTTGGCTTCTCCGGCGACCAGGCGGATCAGTTCGCCAGGATCGTCAGCGGGCTCTACAAGACGCTCGTGGCGACCGACGCCAGTCTCGTCGAGATCAACCCCCTCGCCCTCACCACGGACGGCCGCGTCGTTGCAGTCGATGCCAAGCTCAACATCGATGATAACGCCCTCTTCCGGCACAAGGACCTCGAAGCGCTCCGGGATAAGGATGAAGAGGACCCCCTCGAGGTCAAGGCCCAGGAACTCGGCGTCGCCAACTTCATCAAGCTCGATGGCAACATCGGCTGCGTCGTGAACGGCGCCGGCCTCGCCATGGCGACCATGGACACGATCAAGCTCGCCGGCGGCGAACCCGCGAACTTCCTCGATATCGGCACCGTCAACGACCCGCAGCGCGTCGTCAACGCGCTCAAGGTCATCCTCGATGACCCGTCCGTCAAAGCCATTCTCGTCAACATCTTCGGCGGCATGGCGCGCGTCGATATCATCGCCCAGGGCGTGATCGACGCGCATAAGCAGATGAAGATCGAGGTCCCGGTAGTGATGCGCCTTATCGGCACCAACCTCGCCGAGGGCGAGAAGCTGGTGGCCGAGTCCGGCCTCCCGCTGATCCGCGCCGAGGGCCTGTTCGAAGCCGCAAAGAAGGCCGTCGAGGCAGCCGGCAGCGCTGCCTGAATCCCTTCTGCTCGCGCCGCCCGCGGAAGCGCGGGCGGTGAGGCTTCTGCTACGCTACTTGGAGCCTCGCGCGGAGCCGTTCGTGTCCCTTCGTCTCTATTCGTCTCTCGGCCGTGAAGTCCGTGAATTCCGGCCCGTTACCCCCGGCCGGGTCTCGATGTACGTCTGCGGCGTCACGCCGTACGACGTTACTCATCTCGGCCACGCCTTCTCCTACGTCCAGTTCGATACCCTCCGGCGCTACCTCGCGAGCCTCGGGTACGCGGTCACCTACGTCCAGAACGTCACCGATATCGATGACGACATGATCATGGTCTCCAAACGCCAGGGCGGGCGGCCCATCCCGGAGATCCGCGATGAGAACGACGCCATCTTCCGCAGGGACCTCGACCGCCTGAACGTCCTGCGGCCCTCCGCCTATCCATTCGCGACCGACCACATCCCGGAGATCATCGAGACCACCAGGATCCTCATCGAACGCGGCCACGCCTATGCCGTTGATGGCGACGTCTTCTTCGAGGCGTCGACGTTCCCCGGGTACGGGAAGCTGAACGGCGTCACGCTGGACGAACTCGCCGGCCGCGAGAACCCGGAGTCGAAGCGCGCCTACAAGAAGCGGGGCCCCCTCGACTTCCTCCTCTGGCAACAGGTGGACCCCGGCGATCCGAGCTGGGACAGCCCGTGGGGCCCCGGCCGGCCGGGCTGGAGCATCGAATGTACGGCGATGTCGGTCCGCCACCTCGGTCAGCAGATCGATATCCACGGCGGCGGCAGCGACCTGATCTTCCCCCACCACGAAAACGAGATTGCCCAGGCTGAAGCGGCATATGGCCGCGAACCGTTCTGCGGCTGGTGGCTCCACAACGGCATGCTCGCGCTCGATGGCGTCAAGATGAGCAAGTCGCTGGGGAACCTCGTCCTCGCCCGCGAATTGATGACCCGGTACGAACCCGACCACCTCCGGCTCTATCTCCTGAGCACCCACCTCCGCGCCGATGCGAACTACCACGAGGGCGACATCGACGCACTCGGAGGCCGGTTCGAACGCCTGAGGGCAGCGGCTACGCGCGAAGACGCCGCCGCTGCCGCGGTGGACGGCGCCGTTCTCCGGGCATTCCGGGCCACGATGGATGAAGACTTCGATGTCCCCGGCGCGCTCGATGTCCTTGACGAGGCGGCCCGCGGGGTGATCGCCGGGTCGGCCGGATCCGGGGCGCCAGCCGAGGTTCGGGCCGCACTTGCCACGCTGGGGTTCGCCTTCGCCGGCGCGCGGGGGCCGGCGACCGGCGACCTTACTCCCTGACGCGGCGGGCGGGGCCGACAACGCCCCGGTCCTCCAGGTCGTCAAGTTCGCTGCCAGTCAGGCCAAGCGCCGCCAGTGTCTCGCGCGTGTGGGCGCCAAGGCCCGGTGCTGGTGCACCGGGCATCCCGGGCGTCTCGCTGAGTTGAATGTGCAGCCCGATGATGCGCTGCGCGCCGAAGTCCGGGTGCTCCTGTTCAACGATGTAGCCGTTGGCGCTTGCCTGTTCCTCGCTCGCGAGCCCGGCATAGTCCAGCACCGGGGAGACTGGCACATCCTCGTCCCTCAGCCGCTGAAGCCAGTGCACCGATGTATCCGACTGGAAGATCGACTCCAGAATCGGCTGGAGCTCATGCCGGTTCGCCCAGCGTGCCGCCCCGTGGGTGAAGCGCGGATCAGCCGCCAAGTCTTCGCGTCCCAGGGCCCTGGCGATCCGCGGCCAGAACTTCTGGTCGAGCCCGGCCATCATCACCCACCGCCCATCGCTGCACGCGTAATGCCCCACGGTGGGTGACGAGCGGAATTCGCGGAGCCGTTCCTCACCGAAGTGCAGGTAGTGGAGGATGTCCGGCGCCTGCAGCGCGAGCTGGGTACCGAGCAGCGATACCTCGACCTTCTGGCCGATGCCCGTCCGCTCGCGCACGAACAGCGCGGTCATGATCCCGAGCGCGAGGTTCATCCCGCCGGACTGGTCGGCGATCCCCGGGAAGGGGACCTCGGGCCGCGCGCCGGGTCCGCCGCCGGCGTGCTGGGCGAACCCGCTGTATGCCTGGGCAATCTGGTCGAACGAGGGATAGCTCGCGAGCGGCCCGCGCGGCCCCCAGCCGGTCGCGCTCGCGTAGACGATCCGGCGGTTCCGGGCGGCGAACGCCTCGTAACCCAGCCCCCACGCCTCCATGGCGCCCGCCCGGAAGTTCTCCACCACCACATCGCACGTCTCCCCGAGCCGGAGGGCGAGCTCCTGGCCATCGGTGGTACGCAGGTCCAGGCAGATGGACTTCTTCCCGCGGTCCAGCGCTTCCCAGAACGCGGAGTACCCATCGGCCTCGCGGAACATTCGCCGCGCATAGTCGCCGCGCCCCTCTTCGATCTTCAGCACCTCGGCGCCGAAATCGCCCAGGATCACCGTCGCGAACGGCCCCTGCTGGTAGCGCGTGAAGTCGAGGACTCGGATTCCGTCGAGAGGGCCCGCCATGAAGCCCAAGTCTACGCCCCCCGGTGACAGGAAGAGTTGAGCGTTCACTCAATGTTCACCGCTGTCACCTGCCGGGACATCGTTGCGGAGCGAGGCTGTACAGAAGGGCCTGAAGATGCCCCGGATTGAATCTGGGGCGGGGGTCGAAACAGGGTTCTCCCGGCGCCTCCGCGCCGTTCACCCGGGCGTCGCCGCGGACGGGGTTTTTCCGTGGGATCGTCACCAAATGGCAACAATCACGAGCCTGCCGCTGTCATCCACCCATTAAGCGACCGATAAGTAGTGTAGATGGCGATACGTACTTCCCCACCGGCTCGCGATAGCGTGTTCATTGCCACCATGTTCGTCGTGGGGCTGGCGGCGTTCGTCGCGGCCTTCGCGCTCGAGCGGGTCCATGAACCCTTCGACCTTGGCGCCGTGGTCGTCCTCGCGGTGATGAGCGAGGCCCTCTCCGTCCGCCTCTATTTCGATGGCCGCGTCTCGATTAGCTTCGTCGGCACGGTAGTGGCCGCGCTCCTGTTCGGGCTGCCCGGGGGGGCACTCGCCGCCGCGTCGATCGCCATCACCGGCTACTTCATCGCGAGCCGGAGCAGCCGCAAGCTGGCCTTCAACTTCGGCCACGAGGCCGTCGCCGCATTCCTCGCCGCAGCCACCGTCTCGTCAATGGGCGTCAATGGGACCGAACATGCCGCGCAGAGCCCGGGCTGGACGATCTTCGGCGGCGTGACCGCCGCTGCTATCCTGTTCACCGTTGATGCGTGGGCGGTCTCCGCCATCATGGCGCTCACCTCCGGCCGGGCGCTCAAGACGGCCTATCGCGAAAACTTCGCATGGCTCCTCCCGCACTACCTCGTGCTGGGCGCCGTCGCCGGGGGGCTCGCGGTGGTTTACGGCCACCTGGGGATCGCAGCCATCGTCGTGCTGGCGCTCCCCCTGCTCCTGAGCCGCTATTCGATTGCCCAGTTCGTCGAACGCACGCGCGACAACGTATTGCGCCTCGAGCGGTCCAACGACCAGCTCCAGCACGCCTACGTGGAGATCCGTGACATGTCGGCCGAGCTCAAGGATGCCTACACGGGCACGCTCGAATCGCTGGTCACGGCGCTGGACGTCCGCGATCAGGAGACCCGCGGCCACTCGGTCCGCGTCGCCCAGCACTCGCTCGACATCGCGAAGATCCTTGGCATCAAGGATGAAGAAGAGCTGTTGATGGTCTACCGCGGCGCGCTGATGCACGACGTTGGCAAGATCGGCGTGCCCGACGCGATCCTCCTCAAACCCTCCAAGCTGAACGAAGAAGAGTGGGACTTCATGAAGCGGCACCCCGCGCTCGGCTACCGCATCCTCGCCCAGGTGCCGTACTTGCGCCCGGCGGCCAAGATCGTGCTGGCCCACCACGAGCGCTGGGACGGCGATGGGTATCCCCGGCGGCTGAAAGGCGAGGACATCCCCCTCGGGGCCCGGATCTTCGCCCTCGCCGATACGTATGACGCGATCATCTCCGACCGGCCGTATCGCAAAGGCCAGTCGCCAGACGCTGCCCTTGCTGAGATACTGCGCTGCGCGGGGACACAGTTCGACCCGAAGGTGATCGAGGCCTTCGAGGCAGCCTTCCCACGCTGGCGGGAGGAAGGACATAACGCCGAAGGGCGTCTGCTCTATCTTCCTGCCTGGAGGCAGGAACAGGATGCGTCAGACCGAGCGGCGGGCTAGAACCCGGGCCGCTCTCCTCCGGGCAGCGTTGGCGGCGTTCGCGGAGAGGGGGTACGAAGGTGCGTCCATCGATACCATCGCGGCCACCGCGGGACTTTCCAAAGGGGCCGTCTACGCCAACTTCCCCAACAAGCTCGACCTCTACCTCGCGGTGATCGACGGTGTGGCTGACGCGGCAGAGGAGCGGTTTGGGCGGGTCGCCCACCTCATGAGCGAGGGGCAGGACCCGTTACGCGCAGCACGGGGCTTCTTCCAGCAGGATGATGACAGCGCCCACGTCGCCCTGATGGCCGAACTGTGGACCACCGCTACCGAACACTCCCCGGCGCGGTCGCGGCTCGAACAGTACATCGAGCGGCGCCGGCTCGCGTTCAGCCAGGCCGCTGCCGATGCAGGCCATCCCCCGGCCGAGGCCCTCCGCCTCGCGGCGACGGTTGAGCGGCTGATCGATGCGGAAGTGCTGTACCGGCGGCTCGGCCAGGGCGCGGACGCTGCCAGCGTTTCCTAGGCGTAGCACGACGGGCATGGAGAAGGCGGGCCTTGCGGCCCGCCTTCCCTGTGTGATTGCTCCCGTTACCAGCTGATGGTGAGGGCCGGGACAGCCGTCGAAACGACTGCCACTGCCGCCAGGGCACCAACTACGAGGAGCGTCCGGAGCCTAGCCATAGGCACCTCCCGCTTT
>Ga0138256_10006499_pt1 | contig 12351 bp, 10 predicted proteins | sample KNB2016incub_MG_FD_105486 | JGI IMG/M metagenome (GOLD analysis project Ga0138256, IMG submission 105486) | Active sludge microbial communities from wastewater in Klosterneuburg, Austria - KNB2014incub_MG | ecosystem: Engineered > WWTP > Activated sludge > Unclassified | place: Austria... | reverse complement strand
TATTATTTTGAACTAACAAGCGCAGTGCAATCGCTAAAGCAGATCTATGATGGCCGCGAGACCTATTCGTCGATACAGGGGTTTGCACTGCCGCCGGTGACTAGCCTCGGGTTTCCCGTATTGCAGCGTATCGGAGATCCCGGTTATAAGATCTCGGAGCTGGGGGAACTGCTCAAGAAAAAGAAGCGTGGTTTTCGCATTACAACTCCCGAAGGATACTACACTGATTTTTTTGTTGATGAGAAAACGAGCCAGATCAAGGGCTATGAGTCAAGCTATGAGGTCGGTGACCGGGTCGTGACTACATCAGTTGAGGTCGATGAAATGCAGACGGTCGAGGGGCTGGTGGTACCAAAGAAATATTCGCAGCGGTTCGATCTAGGACAGATCACGGCCTACGCAAATTTTAAGGCCAAGGAGATATTGGTCAATCCGACAATGGATGCCGGGGCTTTTACAATTCCGAAGTAGAAGTTACAAAGTAACAGAGTTGCAGCAGTGCCAGAGAATAAGAACCGGGGAATCTGATCGATATATTTTCATTGCCGTAAATATTTGGCTAGCGCGAGCGTCATTTTGGATATCTCGGTAAGCATAATGTAAAGTCTATCGAAGTCTGCCTGCTCGATGTAGCCTTGCCCGAGTGCAACGTGAAGGTGGAATGGACCTCAGCAACTGAGCCACGCGCGATATTCAAGAAATTAGCGAACTCTACATTAGATTTCCTTCCATGACCTTCGGCGATGTTTGCCATTATGGAAATCGCTGCTCTTCTGATTTGATCTTTTAGTCCATAATCTTTTGCAAAGTTCGGTATTTCCGTGAGTTTATATATGTCCAATGTTATAACGTGAGCTTTTTGCCACGCTACAATCTCTTCAAAACTCTCGAATCTAGCCATAAACGGATCCCCGGTTATCCTACACTCTTAACTCTGCCACTTCGTAACTCAGCAACTCTGTAACTAGTGTTTCGCAAATCGGCTGCCTTTCCACCAATCGATGGTGCGGCGAAGGCCTTCTTCGAGCCCGACCTTTTGTTCATAGCCAAGCCATTCCACGGCGCGTGTATTGTCAGCCTGTGAATCGCGGACGTCGCCTTTTCGGGGTTCTCGATGATCGGCCTGCACACTTTCTTTGCCCGTAATTTTCTTTAGCACATTTAATAGTTCGTTGAGGGTGATCCGGTCGCCGTTAGCGACATTCAGCGTTTCGCCGATGCCTTTTACAGCATTCATCGCTTTGATATTGGCGTCAACGACGTTCTCGACGTAGGTAAAGTCACGCGAATGTTCGCCGTCGCCATAAATGACCGGGGCGGTGTCGGTCATCAAGGCATCGACAAATCGCGAAATGACACCCGAATACATCGACGAAGGATTCTGCCTTGGTCCAAATACATTAAAATATCTGAGCGACATCGTCTCTAGGCCATAGACGCTGTTGAACGATCGGCAATAAAATTCGCCCGTGATCTTTGCGACGGCATATGGCGAAAGCGGGTCCGGACGCATCGTTTCGACCTTTGGCAAAACGGGTTGATCGCCATACGCTGAACTTGAGGCCGCGTAAACAAACCGCCGGACACCTACATCCTTTGACTTGATCAGGAGCTTTAAGGTTCCGTTGACGCATGCTTCATGCGTTTCGGCAGGGTCATCGACAGAGCGAGGAACGCTGGGCAGGGCGGCTTCGTGAAAGACGATCTCACAACCATCGATGGCTTTCGATAAGGCGTCGTCGTCGTTGATATCGCCCTCGATGAAATTGAAATCACCATTGATCTCGTCGAGATTCTCGCGAAATCCGGTTACTAGATTATCGATGATCGTAACTTTGGCACCCTGACGGATCAATTCCTCAGCCAAATTCGAGCCTATAAAACCAGCACCACCGGTAACTAAAACTTTGTTTGTTAACGCCATATTGCTATTAACGCCCCACCCCGACGTATTCAAATCCAAGGTCGATCATGTCGCGGGGCTCGTAAATGTTTCGAAGATCCGCGATCTTTGGCGATTTGAGCAAAGATTTGACCTTTTCCATGTCGAGGGCGCGAAATTGATTCCATTCAGTGATTATGACCAAAGCGTCAGCACCATCGAGAGCGTCATACTCGTCACGGGCATAAGCGATATCCGGCAGGTAGTGTTTTGCCTCTGTCATTGCGACAGGGTCAAAAGCGGTCACGCTACCGCCGCCGGCTATTACAGCCTTAATGATATCAATGGCAGGTGATTCGCGCATATCGTCGGTTTCCGGCTTGAACGACAGACCGAGTACGCATATACGTTTTCCATTTAGGTCGCCGACAAGCTTTTCGATCTTGCTGATCATTGTGTCGCGCTGTCGTTCATTTGCCTCGATGACGGCGTCAACGATACGGGTCTCGACGCCAAACTGATCCGCAACGGTAGTGAGAGCCCGGGTGTCTTTTGGAAAGCACGAGCCGCCGTAACCGGGACCGGGATGCAGGAATTTACGGCCGATACGGTTGTCCATCCCCATCCCACGTGCGACATCGTGCACGTCACAGCCGATCGCGTCACAAAGATTGGCGACCTCATTGATAAACGTGATCTTTGTCGCGAGAAAAGCGTTAGCAGCGTATTTGATCAGCTCCGCGGCCTCAAGCGAGGTGATAACGATCGGCGTTTCTATCAGATACAGCGGACGATAAAGTTCTTTCATCACATCGATCGCTCGAGCGTCATTGCTGCCGATCACCACACGGTCGGGACGCATGAAATCAGTGATCGCCGCTCCCTCGCGTAGAAATTCCGGGTTAGACGCAACGCCAAACTCCATTTCGGCCGAGAGGTTTGCCCTCACAAATTCCTGCAGCCATTTGCCTGTGCCAACAGGCACTGTTGATTTCGTGACCAGCACCTTGTAGCCATTCATCGACTCAACGACATCTTTAGCCGCCTGTCGATAAAAGCTCATGTCGGGTGTCCCGTCGGGTAGAGGCGGAGTTCCAACCGCAAGAAAAACGACTTGGGAGCTTTCGACCGCATGCTTTATATCAGTGGTGAAATGTAGGCGATTTGCCGCAACATTCTTTTGGACGATCTTATCGAGACCTGGTTCGTAGATCGGGATGATCCCGTTGTTAAGGTTCTCGACTTTTTGCCGGTCGACGTCAACGCAGGTAACGTCAACGCCAAATTCCGCGAAGCAAGCCCCGGTTACTAAGCCAACATATCCGGTGCCGATTACTGCGATGTTCATAATGGGTAACTAAAGTAAGAAAGAAAATAAAGTGTCAATCAGAAGAAAAACGGACAAAATTATGCGGGTCACGTCAGAAAACATGACCCGCATAATTAATAGCTGAAATAGGTGATTAGCGAGTTGGGCTGACAACAACAACGCCGCCGCCGAGTCCATTATCGTCACCGCGTGTGCCAAAGTAGATGCCAAGACCAGCAGCACCAGCTGCAGCGAGGATCAACCAAGGATAACCCGCGAATGCCGGAGGTGTTCCCGAACCTGGACGCATGCAAGGCTTGCAACCCGTCTGAACGAGATTGCCAGCAGTTGCCGACGTACCAGCAGAAACCTGTTTGTCGCTACCGCCTTCACGCATCATGACTGAGCCTGAAGTGGTGTCAATGTGGCTGTGCGAACATTCCGCTTCGACGAGGAAATTATCGGCTTGGGCAGAATCGCCCATAAATGTTGCGTTCTTGGTGGTGACGGTCGAAGCAACACCTGCTGGTGTTGAAACGCGAACCTTACCTGAATCGAGCATTGCGATGATGCCGCTATCGGTGAAGTTCAAGGACATCGTAGTGTCTTCCTGAATTTCAACACGTCCAAGCTTGCCAAGGCTGACAACTGCGCTCGAGCCTTTAGCAGTGGTTATCGACGATCCGGACGTGATCGTTGAATTCGAGACTGCGGCCTGACCGTTGACGGTTACCTGGCCTGTGACGGTGATCTCAGCACCTGCGACCAGCGGTCCGGCCAATGCGATCATCGATGAAACACATAAAAGTGTAGCAAGCGTGGTTAAAGTGACGAATTTACGAGCAATGTTTTTGCCTAGCATCTGTTTTAATCTCCTCCTGAAAATCGATCCTATTTCAAATATATAACTGTTTGAGAACCAATATTAATTGATCTGTTTTCCCATAATGCCGGGCCAACAGTACGTTCTCAAAAATCAACTCTCTCAAACTTTTACACGAAATATAGCTGCGTGTCAATGAATCCGGACTATGAATCCCAAAGATCGAGAGAAAATTATTTCCCGTGGCTTAAAACTTTCTAAGCTAGGATTTGTAGTTATTAAAGCACAGTTCTACTCGAATTCAAAGGCAAAATGATAATAAGCTGAATATTTATTTTTATGGCAACAATTGATCAATCTGTTGCCCGTTCAGGTAGGTACGCAATACGTGGCAGATCTTCTTTGCCTGTTATGTGAATTTTTGTTCTAATTCCCTCAGTTCAGAATATATTGTTGGAGATTTAATCGATATGACCGTAAGAGAATTTATCCAGATAGGGATCTTATTCGCGATAGGCGTGACAGCGTCTTGCTCGAGTGGGCCAAAAGAAAAGCGGATCAAGATCGGCTTTGCGATGGACACGTTGAAAGAGGAGCGATGGCAGCGTGATAAGGACGCGTTTGAGGCACACTGCAAAAAGCTGAATGCTGATTGCGTAGTCACGGTTGCCGACAACAAAGCCGACAAACAGGCGAACGATGTCGATAATCTGTTGACGCAAGGGATCGATGTACTGGTGATCGCTCCGCACGATGCGACGCAGGCGGCATCAATGGTCGATAAGGCTAAGGCTCAGAGTGTGCCGGTGATCAGTTATGATCGGCTAATCAATTCTGACAAGATCGACGCTTATATCTCACACCAGGTTCCCGTTATCGGAAAGAAGATCGCGGAATACGCTATTCAAAAGGTGCCGAAAGGAAATTATGTGATCGTTAACGGGTCTTCGAAAGACAATAATGCCGTCATTATGAACAAGGAGTATACGACTCTGCTTAAGTCGCTTATCGACAAAGGTGATATAAAAATTGTCGCCGAAAATTTCATTGATGACTGGAAGCCCGAACTAGCGCTCAACTTTGCCGAGAATGCTCTGACCCAAAATAATGACGACATTCAGGCGTTCATTGTATCCAATGATGGCATGGCTGGCGGCGTTATCTCTGCTCTTGCCAAACGCGGCCTTGCGGGCAAGGTGCTCGTTACCGGACAAGATGCCGGACTCGAAGCTCTGCAAAATATCGCCGAGGGTAAACAATCGATGACCGTTTACAAGCCGATCATTCCGCTTGCAAATGCCGCCGTCGAGGCTGCGGTCAAGCTTGCGAAAAAAGAAAAGCTCGACACCAAGCCGTTTATGAACGACGTGCTCAAAAAAGAAGTGCCGTCGATCTTGCTTGAGGTGACATCGGTGGATAAGGCAAATCTGATGGATACCGTTATTAAGGATGGCTATGCAAAATACGAAGACATCTATAAAAACGTGCCCGAGGCAGATCGTCCTAAAAAGCCGACGAGTTAGTCTTTGTATATGGTGCACGTTGCCTTAGCCGCCGATCTTGGCGGGACAAACTTGCGGATAGCGGCCGTCAATAGCGGCGGAACGATCCTGCATTTAACAAAGCGGCCGGTTCCGGCTGGCGTTTCGCCGGAACAGCTTATTCGGTTGGTTCGCGAAATGGCAGCCGAGTGCGGGAGGTTCGATGTGGTAGCGTTTTCGGCTCCGGCACCTGCTGCAAAAGATTTTGACGGTGTCCTGACTAAACTTCCAAACCTGCCTTCGCTTGTCGGGATGAATCTGAAAGCGGCTCTCGACGATCTTTTTCATTTGCCAGTCACGATCGAAAATGATGCGACCTCCGCCGGTATCGGCGAAGATTGGATCGGGGCTTCGCAGGATGTGAGCACATCGGTTTGCGTTACGATCGGTACCGGCATTGGCGGCGGTATCATCATTAATGGTGAGCCGCTACGCGGGATTGATGGCACCGGCGGTGAAATCGGCCACATTTGCGTAGAGCCTGACGGTCGTCCTTGCGGGTGCGGCAGCCGCGGATGTATTGAGCAGTATGCATCGGCGACAGCGATCGAGCGAATGGCGTCTGAAGCCGGGATGAATGTGACGACTGCGGCTCAGGTTTACGAGGCGTGGATCACGGACGACGAACAGGCCAAAGCTGTATTTAATACGATGGGCCGTTATCTCGGTATTACGCTTGCGGGGCTCGCAAATACACTAAATCCAGAAATGTTTGTTATCTGCGGCGGCGTCACGCAGGGCTGGGCTGCATTTGCTCCGCGTGTCGAAGCCGAGATACTTGCCCGGGCTTATCCCGCAGCCGCCGCTCGTGCAAAACTCGTTCGCGGCAAACTCGGCGACAACGCCGGCCTACTCGGAGCTGCACGCTCCGCCTTTCTACGCCAATAATCGCTATTAATAATTGAGCGGGGCTGACCCGTTTTATACTTGCACAAAAGCCAATGTTCAAGTAATATACTCGTTTGCTGAGATGCGCGTGGGCACGTGTCAAGTGGGTTTCGCACCCACTTTTTCTTTTGGGTTGAAAGTGATGGATAAGCATCTCGTTATTGAACGTGTTGGGAATATCGCGGCCAAGGTTGCCGCAGAGACGGGCGTCGAATTGGTTCACGTCGAGATCGCGGGCATTAAGCACGACATGGTCGTCCGGGTCTTTATCGATAAACCCGAGGGCGTGGCGATCGACGATTGTTCGCGGTTTTCTAAGGCCGCTGAGGAGATTCTCGACGCTGAGGACATCGTCCCGTCGAAATACGTTTTGGAAGTTTCGAGTCCGGGCATCGAACGCGAGCTTTATTCGCTGGCCGATTTTGTAAAATTTACGGGCAAACTGGCTAAGGTCAAGTTAACCGCGGCGATCGGCGGGCAAAAGATATTTATCGGAGAGATCGTCGATGCGAGCGATGACCAGATCGTGATCGACGACAGGACGCAAGGCAAGGTGACGTTCAAATACGCGGATGTATCCAAAGCAAATTTGAGGATCGATCTTGCGAAAGAATTTAGCCGTTAAGACGGCATCGAGTAAAGAGTTATGACATCATCCATCGGACAGAGTATAGACCTTTTGTGCAGTGAGCAGTCGCTCGACCGCGATATGATCATCGAGGCGATGAAGGAAGCCGTCAAGGCGGCCGCTCGCAAGCAGTTTAAGGACAAGACGGGCGACAGCATCCAGGTCGAGTGGAACCAAGAAGAGGGTGAGATCGAGGTCTCGGCCGAAAAGACCGTTGTCGAAACGGTCGAGGATCCGCTGACCGAATTGACGCTCGAAGAAGCTCAGGAGCTTGCCGGTGATGAGATCGAGATCGGCGATATGCTGCTATTGCCGCTCAACCGCGAGGAAATGGGCCGAATCGCCGCACAGACGGCAAAGCAGATCCTTGTACAAAAGGTTCGCGAGGCAATTCGCGAAAAGGTGTACGAGGAATACATCGACCGCAAGGGTGAGCTGATCAACGGTACCGTCAAACGCTTTGAACGCGGCGATATGATCGTCGACCTCGGCAATAATCTTGAGGCTATCGTGCCCCGCCAAGAGCAGTCACGCGGTGAGATGTGGAATCAAGGCGAACGCATCCGCGTTGTAATCGCCGATGTTTCGCGTGAACAGAAAGGCCAGCAGATCAAGGGGTCGCGTGCTTCGTCGGAGCTGTTGAAACGGCTCTTTGAGATGGAGGTTCCTGAGATCTACGACGAGACCGTCGTTATCAAATCGTGCGTCCGCGAACCGGGCGACCGTGCAAAGATCGCGGTTACATCTAACGAAAAGGATGTCGATCCGGTAGGAGCTTGTGTCGGTATGAAAGGCTCGCGTGTGCAGGCCATCATTAAGGAATTACGCGGCGAAAAGATCGATATTATCGAGTGGTCAGAGGAGCCGTCGGTTTTCGCGGCAAACGCTCTGTCACCGGCTAAGGTTTCGCAGGTCCGCATCACCGATATCGATAACCGCTTGATGGAAGTCATTGTTGGCGAAGATCAGTTGAGTCTCGCGATCGGTAAGAAAGGACAGAATGTCCGCCTCGCCACCCGCCTTGTCGGCTGGGAGATCAAGATCGTCAGCGAAGAATTGATCAAACGCGAGATCACCCAGCAGATGGGTAAAATGATGGCGTCGGGCGAGGCTGTGCCGATCACCGCTCTTGAGGGCGTGACCGCACCGCAGGCAGAGACGCTGGCGGAAAAAGGTATTAAAGATGTCGAATCCTTGGCCGCGGCGTCTGTCGATGATCTCGTCGATTTCCTTGACGTCAGTATGGACCAGGCCGAGGCGATCAAAGCGGCTGCCGCCGAGATAGTCAGTGCCCGCAACGTCGAAATGGGCGTAGAAGAACCTGTTGAAGAAGCGGCAGAAGCAGTTGTAGAAACCGCAGGAGCGGAAGTTGCTACTGAGGAAGTCGTTGCTGAAGAAGCTCCGGTCGAAGCAGCCGCTGAAGAAACGGTCGAAGAGACCGTTCCTGAAGAGGCTCCCGCTGAGGCGGAACCTGAGGCTGCAACAGTCGCGGAAAAAACTTCAGAGGAAGTCGCGACAGAAGAGACTGAAACTCCGGCATCCGAAGACGATGCTGACACAGCAAAAGATGCGTAGGTCCAAGTGGTGATAGCCGGCGCATTTATTTGCCGTCGGAGCGTGAAGAGCAGAGTTATTAAATATGGCGATCGGTAAAAGTATTCGAATATACGATCTTGCAAAAGAGGTCAAGCAGGACACAAAACGTGTGATGGAAGACCTGCGCCGTGAGGGCGTCGACGTCAGCGTTGCGTCTAACTCCGTACCGTATGATGTCGCTGAAAAGGTTCGCGGTAAGTATTTTCCTAAGACCGAGGTCGCACCAAAGCGTGCCATCAAGATCATTAAGAAAGCCGCCAAGGCGGACGTCGCTCAGGCCGCGGAAACGGATATCTCGATCGCTCCGGATGTGCCTGAGATCGAGGCAACTCCCACCGCGGAGCAGCCGGCCGCTAAGCCGTCGGCCGTTGTCGAGACAGTCCCATCGCCCGCCGCGATCGAGGATGCTAAGTCCGCCACACCGTCGAGTGTAAAGAAATTAACTAAGAAACCGGCTGCTGAACCCGTCGTCGAAGAGGTTGCCGACGCCGCTGAAACAACTCCGGATGAACCGAGGCGTGTTACTAAGCCAAAGGCTGACGTGGCGGAGGAAGCCGTCGCGGCCGAAGCCGTCGCGGCCGAGGTCGAAACACCGCCTGCCCCTGATGTTGAGGAAGCCGCTCCGGTAGCACCTGTCTCAAAAACCGGCACGACGGTCAAAGTTTTAACGCTTACAAAGGACGCGCTCGAAAAGGGCATCAAGGCCGGCGACAAGCTTGTAAAAGACGCTCCGACGCAGACGGGCCGCCTAGTAGCCGAACCATCTCGAGGACGCGCTGGTGATGGTCCGCGTGGCCTTCGCGGAACGCCGGGCGAGAACGCTGCTCCGCAGATGACATATATCCCGCCGGCGGACAACCGTCGTCGTCCGGGCCGTGGCGGAGGACGCAAGGGAGCCAATGACAAGGGCGGCAGATTTGCCGAGCGTGATCAGGATGCACCGCAGAAACGCACCATCGAGGAACGTATTCTCGAACAGGTCGGAGCCGTTAATGATGACGGATTAAAGGTCATTCGCCTTGTTGAGGGAGCGACGGTTCGTGAGTTTGCCGAGGCGTTGGGCATTACCCCGCGTGATATTGTGCAGCTGCTTATCAAACGCGGCGTTTTTGCAACACTCAATCAGCCTATCGGTGAAAAAATGGCGACCGAGATGGCGTTCGATTATGGATTTGACCTCAGCTTTGTACCGTTTGAGGAAATGGTCATCGAAGAGGAGTTTGAAGAGCTGATCGCCGCCGACGCAGACGATGTCGAGCTGACGCGTGCCCCAGTCATCACTGTCATGGGCCACGTCGATCACGGTAAGACCAGCCTGCTTGACGCTATTCGCTCAGAAAATGTGGCGGAGGGCGAGGCCGGTGGTATCACTCAGCACATCGGGGCTTACAGCGTGATGGTGCCAAATGCCGACAACGTGGACGAACCGCGTCGCGTCGTTTTCTTAGATACACCGGGTCATGAAGCGTTTACCATGATGCGTGCCCGCGGTGCCAAAGCGACCGATATCGTTATCCTCGTTGTGGCCGCCGATGACGGCGTTATGCCGCAGACGATCGAGGCCGTCGAGCATTCAAAAGCCGCCGGTGTTCCGATGATCGTTGCGATCAACAAGATCGACAAACCGGGTGCCAATGCCGATAAGGTTAAGCAGGGACTTGCGGGTCTCGGCTTGCAGCCGACGGATTGGGGCGGTGAGACGGAGATGGTCGAGGTTTCTGCCAAGAACCGTCAAAATCTCGATACATTGTTAGAAACAGTTTTGCTACAGGCCGATATTCTTGACCTCAAAGCCAGCCCGACGCGTCGTGCGTCCGGAGTTGTGCTCGAAGCTAAACTTGATAAAGGGCGAGGAGCCGTTGCGACCGCACTCGTTCAGCAGGGAACGCTGAAAGTCGGTGATCCATTCATCGTCGGACAGTTTTCGGGCAAGGTCAGAGCGATGTTCTCGGATCGCGGTGAGGCAGTCTTAGAAGCATTACCGGCAACACCGGTCGAGATATTAGGTTTACAGGGGGTTCCGCAAGCCGGTGACACTTTCCAGGTCGTCGCGGATGTCGAACGCGCACAGGATATCGCCCAGACGCGGCAAATGCACGCCCGTCAGGCCGCGATGCTCAAGACCACCAAACGTGGTATCGAATCGCTTGGCCTCGCTGAGATCAAAGAATTGCTTGTTATCCTCAAGGCCGACGTTCAAGGTTCGGTCGAGGTGCTCAAGGGTACGCTCGAAAAACTTTCGACCGAAAAGGTCAAGGTCCGCGTCATTCGCGCCGGTGTCGGTGCTATTGCGGAGTCGGACGTATTGCTCGCTTCGGCGACACAGGCGGATGATGCTTCGACGGCTGTGGTCATTATCGGATTTAACGTCCGGCCGGAGGCCCGCGTTTCCGATATCGCCAAGCACGAGGATGTAGACATTCGTCTGCACTCGATCATTTACAAGGTCGAAGAAGAGATCACGGCCGCGATGATCGGTATGCTCGACGCGATCGAGAAAGAAACGATCCTCGGCAAGGCACTGGTTCAGGAGACATTCAAAGTGTCGAAACTTGGCACCATCGCCGGTTGCCGTGTTACCGAGGGGCTTATTCGCCGACAGGCAAGAGCAAGGCTTTTGCGTGACAGCGTTGTCATTTGGGAAGGCGACATCTCGACGCTCAAACGTTTCAAGGACGACGTCAACGAGGTCAAAAACGGATTTGAATGCGGTATCAGCCTCGTCAATTTTAACGATATCAAGATCGATGACGAGATCGAGGCGTTTGTGATCGAAAAATTCGCCGCAACGGAATTGTAGAGTATGCGAAGGCCCGAACGCTTCGCTGAAGCATTGAAAGAAGAGATCGCTGAGGTCGTCGGTTTTGAACTGGACGACCCGAGGCTAGAGACGACAACCGTTACCGAGGTCGTCGTATCGGAAGATCTGAGAGACGCCAAAGTGTTCGTTCTCGTTCACGGCAGTGACGAAGATATTAACAAAGCGTTAAAGGCGCTCGGCAGCGCATCGACCTTTGTCAGGCAGCAGGTGGCGATGAATCTATCGCTCCGTTACGCGCCGCATTTACATTTTGTCCGCGATACCGCCGAAGAAAATGCTTCGCGTATCAACGCGATCCTGAGCGACCTAACGCTCAAGGGTGAAATTAGGAATGAAAGTGAATAGTGAATAGTGAACAGTGAATAGTGGATCGGCCGAAATTTACGGTCGGCACTATTCACTGTTCACTATTCACTGTTCACTAATTAAAACGTGTTAAGCCAAGTAGTAGAGTTAATTGAAACCAAACAGACGTTTGGAATTACAACCCACATTAAGCCCGATGGTGATGGGGTTGGTTCGTCTTTAGGATTGTGCTGGCTGCTTCGCAGTCTGGGCAAAGAGGCTGAGGTCATGGTTCGCGGCGAGGTGCCGCCGGCATATCACAGCTTACCCGGAGCCGACGAGATACTTGATGTTAGCTCGGTCAACGGCAAGTACGACGCCATTTTTGTCATCGAATGCTCAGACGTTGATCGGCCCGGCATTGAGGGGCTTGATAAACAGTTCACGGTCAACATCGACCACCATTCCACCAGCGAACATTTTGGCACGATCAATTGGATCGACTCGACCGCTTCGGCTGTCGGCGAGATGATCTACAATCTCTGCAAAGCCATCGGCGGCCGCATTACGAAAGAGAT
>Ga0138256_10006498_pt1 | contig 12352 bp, 8 predicted proteins | sample KNB2016incub_MG_FD_105486 | JGI IMG/M metagenome (GOLD analysis project Ga0138256, IMG submission 105486) | Active sludge microbial communities from wastewater in Klosterneuburg, Austria - KNB2014incub_MG | ecosystem: Engineered > WWTP > Activated sludge > Unclassified | place: Austria... | reverse complement strand
GTGGACTTCAGCAACGAATACCTCGCCGAGCTGCGGAAGCAGGGGCTTACGGCTGCGGAGGCCAACAAGAAGCTGTATGAGCGCGATCGCGAGATGCCCGACGAGATCGTCATCGGCCTCACGCTGTTCTGCTACGACCTCGAGACCGGAAAGAAGCTGTGGGAACGCGAGATGTACAAAGGCCGGCCCGCCGGTGGACGCCACAGCAAGAACAGCTTCGCGTCTGAGACGCCCACGACCGACGGCGAGCGAGTCTATGTCTACCTCACCGACTACGGGCTCTTCGCATACGACTTCGAAGGGAAGCAGACGTGGACGACGCCGCTGAAGTCTCACGCGACCACTCGTGACTGGGGCACCGGCGCCTCCGCCGCGCTGCACAAGGATCGCCTGTTCGTCCTGAACGACAACGAAGAGCAGAGCTTCGTCGCGGCCTTCGATACCCGGACCGGGAAAGAGATCTGGCGCACGCCACGCACCGTGCAACCGGCGCGGAAGACAGGATGGTCCACGCCATTCGTGTGGGAGAACCGTGCGCGGACCGAACTGGTCACGCTCGGGCCAGGCGTCGCCATCAGCTACGGCTTGGACGGCGCCGAGCTCTGGCGCATGAATCGCATGGGCGGCTACGCCATTCAGAGCCCATTTGCCTGGAACGACTTCCTCTTTGTCACTTCAGGCGCAGGCGGTGAGGATAACAGGCCGATTGTCGCGATTCGCGCCGGTGGTGCCGGCGACATCACACCGCCAGCGGCAGAGACCAGCAATGATCACGTCATGTGGTACGACCGGGCTGCCGGCGGCACGTACTTGCCCACCCCGGTCATCTACAAGGATGCGTTGTATGTCCTCAACGACAAGGGCATCTTCTCGCGCCGCAACCCTGAAACCGGTGAGCGCATCTATCAGTCGCGCGTTGCGCCGGGGGCGGCGGCGTTCACGGCCTCGCCGTGGGCCTACAACGGTCACGTCTTCGTGATGAGCGAAGAAGGCGACACGTTCGTCATCGATGCGGGCCCCGAGAATAAAGAGTACCGGCTCGTGCGCACAAATTCTCTCGACGATTTCTCCATGGCGACGCCGGCGATCGTCGGCGACAGGCTTCTGATCAGGACGCAGCACCACCTGTATTCGATCCGCAATCGCAAATAGACCGTGTTGCCGGGTCTAAAGACCCGGCCTCCGAGGACCGGTCGAAGACAAGTACCCGACTAGCCGCTCAAGCGCCTCGGTGATCGTCGCCTCACCTGCGGCAAAGCACAGCCTGATGGACCCTTCACCGGACGGCCCGAACGCGGCGCCTGGCGCGATCGCGACACCGGTTGCGCGTAACAGCTCGGCGGCGAACGTAGTCGAGTCCGTGACACCTGCGATGCGCGGGAACGCGTAGAAGGCGCCCATGGGCTCGGGTAATACGACGCCCGGCAAGGTTCCCAGGGCGGCCGTCACCTGCGCGCGCCGCGCCGCGTAATGCGTACGCAGGTCGCGCACGTAGTCCTCACCACCGCGCAGTGCGACGATGCCCGCCTGTTGGACGATGGAGGCCGGATTGGATGTGATGAACTCGGCAGCTTTGTAGAGCGTCCGGATGATCGATTCGCTGGCTTGCGCCCAACCAAGGCGCCAGCCGGTCATGTTGTAGGTCTTCGAGAAGCTGTTGACGACGATGAGTCGGTCCTTGTCGTCGATCCATCGCGCCATGGATGGAGCGATGTCTGTGTCAAACGTCAGTCGTTCGTAGACTTCGTCCGAGAGCACGGTGACGCCATGTCGCGCGGCGATGACCGCCAGCCCACGCTGCTCGTCGGCGGTCATCATCCAGCCCGTGGGGTTCGACGGGCTGTTGACGACGAGCACTCGAGTGTGTGCGTCGATGGCGCGTTCAAGGCGATCGAGATCGAGTGAGAACCGCGCGCCGTTGGCCGCCAGCGGGACCTGTCTCGACTCGCCGCCGGACATCGCGACGCTGTTCACGTAAATCGAGTAGGCAGGCGAGACGATGACCGCGTTGTCGCCCCGGCCGACGAGCGCGCGAAGGGCGACGTGAATCGCCATTGTTCCGCCGACCGTGGCCATGACTTCCGACGGGCGATACGACACGCCCTGCAACTCGCGAATCTTGCCGGCGATCGCCTCCCGCAGCTCCGGTGCGCCTGCCGTGTGTGTGTAGAACGTGTGTCCGGCGCGCGCTGCTTCGTCGGCCGCGCGACAGATGAAGTCCGCGGTCGGCATGTCGGACTCGCCGTAACACAGCTTGATCGACCCGGGCATGGCCTCGGCGGCCGTGGCGATCTGCACCAGTGGGGATTCGACGACCGCGGAGATTTCAGGGCGCATGGCTGCGGGCCGGAGTGTACCCCGAAGGAGGCGACCCTATGTCGCGTTCGGCACAAGCACTGCCCGACCGGTAATCTGACCCGCCTTCAGTTTGCCGTAGACCTCAACGGCCTGCTCCAGGGGGAAGTCCGTGGTGTCTGCGTGGATGCGTCCGGCGCGCGCCATCGCAATGACTTCCATCAACTCCACACGAGATCCCCAGTAGGGGAGGCTCATCAATGTGCCGTACGGTGTGCTGCCGTGATGGAAGTCATGATGGCCGCCACCCAGGCCCAGAATGGTCCACACGCTGTTGCGGCCCAGGAGCTTCGCGCCAAGGTCAATCGTCGGCTGCACACCGACACAGTCGAGTACCAGCGCAGCCCCGCGCGGGCCCGTGATCTTCCGGATCTGCTCGGCTGCTTCATCGGTGTTGCGGTTATTCACGATGTCGTCGGCGCCGAGTGACTTCGCCTGCTGCAGCTTCGCATCGTCCACGTCGGCGGCAATGATGTGGACGGGCGCGAGCACGCGCAGGAGTTGAATCGCCATATGTCCCAGCCCGCCCACGCCGAGGACGACAACGACGCTCTCGCCGTTCAGATGCGGCAGCGCCCGCTTGATGGCGTGATACGGCGTCAGCGCGGCGTCACTGAGGGGCGCCGCCTTGGCCGGGCTCAAATCTCCGAGAGGAACCAATAGCCGGGCGGACGGCACCAACATGTAATCGGCCATTCCGCCATCCAGACCCAGGCCACCACCGAACGCACCGACCTCAGCCCAGTTCTCGCAGTAGTTTTCCATCGAGAGCTGGCAGGCATGACAGCGGCCGCACCCCCACGGACCGTACACGGCCACCGCATCGCCTTCCTTGAACGCCGTGACACCTTCCCCAAGGCTCGCCACCCAACCGGCGTTTTCATGTCCCAGCGTAAACGGGGGCGTGAATCCCAGGTCCTCCTCCATGACGTGCAAGTCCGAGTGGCACACGCCGGCGCCGCCGATTTTGATCAGGACCTGGCCAGGGTCGGGTGATGGTTTGGGAACGTCCTGGATCTGAGCGGGTTGGCCGACACCAACAAATCTGACGGCCTGCATGATCGACGTGGTTCTTGGGGGCATACTCGACCGTACCTCAACATGATTCAGGTACTCGGGATGTTCAATAGGTGACAGCAGGACTCACCATTGTGCCGTGAGTGAGTCATGTCGATCGCCCTCGTCAACCACGTGCAGCCGGGTCGCGTTGATGTGGAGGACTCGGCCGTCGTCTTCGATGAACCCAAGTTTCTTGAACTTGTTCATGAAGAGGTTTACACGTGAGCGGGTCGTCCCGACCATTTCCGCGATGAGCTCCTGCGGGAGATCCGGCAGCGTGCATTGGCCTGGACACCGCTTGTCGCAGTTGGCCAGAGCGAGCAGCACGTGCGCCAGGCGCTGTTCGCTGGCATACAAGAGCTGATCGGTCAAATCGGTTTCGAGACGGATGTTGCGCGCGATGAGGTGCGCGACGAACGGGCCCAGGAGTTCCGGTTTCGTGCGGAGCAACCGGGTCATATCCGCCTTCGCGACGACGAGGACCTCCGTGGCGGTCATTGCGACGGCGCTATGCGGTCGTTCACCGCAGCCTGTGAGCGCTTCCTCACCCAGGAACGTGCCGCTGTCCAGAAGACCGCAGATCACCTCCTTGCCGCTGCGCGCTGTGACGGCCAACCACACCCGGCCTGTTTCGATGTGCATCAGGCTGTCGCAAGCGTCACCTTGCCGGAAGATGGCGGCCCGTGGTTCGTAGTTGGCGATCGTGAAGGGTGTCGCCGTTGCCTTGAGCAGAGCGCGCACTTGCCAAGGATTAGGGTCGTTGTGGACGTTCATGGGCGAACCCCTTTCAGGCGTCGAACAGCGTCAGAAACTCCGCAGACATTTCCGAGCTTTCGTCACGGGACGGTTGTGAGCAGGACGACCGGGCGTGGAGTGGAAGAGAGCGGGGGGCGCTTCGTCTGAGCGACCGACTCGAATTCAGGACGCAAGAGTTGTGCCGCCGATCGTACGTGAACGCGGTTGGACATCTGCGGTTCCGAGACACCAGCCGCGCGATTTTTCTCACGCCCTGCGGAAAATCCGCGCACGGCTTACTTCGGTACGCCCAGGTACTTGTCCAGCCAGTCCAGCGTGTCTTTGATAATGCGGGCGAAGGGGAACACGTGCCCGCCGTCGTAAATGCCGTGGTGTTTGTCCCCCTCGGGTGTGCCCAGCCACTTGAACATCGGTTTTTGCGAGGACTCGATGGGGAAGGTGAAGTCCTGCCGGCCGTTGAGCATCAGGACGGGCGTCTTCACGCGCGGCGCGAAGTTGATTTCGTCAATCTCCGGAACTCTCGGTCCCATCGGAAAGCCCCCTGACCACAAGACGGCCGTGCGGAACCGCGGCTCCACAGCCAGGCCGATCACGCCCAGTCGCGCGCCCAGGCTCACGCCAAAGTAGGCCAGTCGATCCGGAATGACATCGTTCCGCGTCAGGAGATAGTCCACCGACCGGCGGAGATCCTTCATGCGCGCCACCGTCAGATCGCGCCGTGCGTTGGGTCCCGAAAGCGGCTTCGATAGTTTGCGCTCGTAGCTGCCCTTGTACATCGGCAGCAACAGCGCACGCTTGCTCCGGACGATGAACCCGAGATAGTTCATTTCGGCGAATTCGAATGAACTGAGGTAATCGCCGCCTGAGTGCGGGAAATACACGACGGTCTGATAGGGCGGTGCGACACCCTTCGGCAGGAAGAGATACGCCGGAATGCGTTCGGCTCCATACGCAGCCGCGTAACTCACGCGTTCGATGCGCCAGTGCTCCTGCGATTCGTCCATCGATTCCACCGTCGACTTCAGATCGGACGCGTCGTAGTCATAGAGCCGCCGGTAGATCTCATACTCACGATCGGAAACCGGCACCTCGCCGCTGTAGTCGCGCGTGAGCGAGGTCACTGGACCGAGCAGCGCGGCGTTGACCGGCTCGGCGGTGCGCAGCATCACCGTTCGGAATCCGTTGATTGGTGCGCGATCGAAGGGGCTGACCGCGTCGGCCTCCTGATAGAGATAGGGCGGCGTATTCCACGCGCCGCCGAGGTTGTAGCGGCGATCCCCGACCGGATTCCAGCACCATTCGCGGACGTTGCCGGCCATGTCGAACGTGCCATAGGGCCCGATGCCCGAGTACTCCCCGGCTTTGGCCACTCCCTTGCCGCTGAAGTTGCTGTACTCGAGGATGTTCGAAAAAATGATCGGCGGCGCCGCTTGTCGCCAGTGATGAACGGTCGGCAGGAGCTTGCCGGCCCACGCCGCAAACGCGTTCGCCTCGTACCAGCTCACGCCGCGGACGGGGAAGTCCTCCTGGCCTGCAGGGAACGCTCCAAGATCCCAGGTCGCGGGGCCCGGACGTCCGGTTGTGTCCTTGAACTCCTGCATCGCGTCGTCAAACGACAGCGTGCGGCCGTCTTTGACGATCGGCTCGCGCCAGAAATCGGGCTTGCTGTATCCGCCCGCGTCGAGGAATGCCTTGTACTGACGATTGGTCACCTCCAGGCGATCGATGAAGAACCCTTGGATCGGAGTGGACCCCACACCGGCGATTTGTGCGCCGCCGGCCGGTATGTAGACCATTCCGTCAGGCGTCTCGGCTTCCGGGATCAGATCGAAGTTCAGTTCCGCCATGCCGGCGTCCGCCGCGCCTTCAAACGGAACGAACCCGGCCTTGACGATGCGGTAGCGGAAGTAGCCGAGGGGGCCGCGCCCGTCAATCGGCGTGGTGCCCAGCCGCAGCCACTCGCCATTCGGCTCGTTGTAGCCCCTGACAAAAACTTCCGCGTTGTCGGGCGATGTGCGGATGGTGACAGGAAACAGCAAACCCGCGCGCACCTTCTCGAATGCAGCATCGCCTGCGAGAGCGCGCTCCATGTCGTGTTGCAGCCGAAAGGCCTCTTCAAAGCGCTCAGCTTCGATCATCGTTTGCAGCTCGGGCAGCCGCGCTCGAGCCTGGCGCACCGGCCACTGGTCGTACACCCACCAGGCGCCGCCTGCGGCAACGGCCAGCAGCACCGCGGCGATCACCCCGAACGACCGTCGTCGAACGGCGGCAGATGGTTGAGCCACGGAGGTTGCACGGAGCCCCGGGTCTTTAGACCCGGGGATCGTCTGGTGCGTCGGCTCGGTGTCGCGCTTGAGCCGCTGCAGGTCGGCGGCGATCTCCGAGGCATGCTGATACCGGAGCGCGCGGTCTTTTTCGAGCGCCTTGGTGATGATGCGCTCGAGATCCGCGGGGACGTGTGGATTGATTCGAACCGCCGCAGCCGGATGCGCGTGCAGGATCTCGTTGAACGTCGCGGCCACCGTGGTGCCTCTGAATGGCTGCACGCCGGTCGCCATCTCGTAGAGCACGGCGCCGAACGAAAAGATATCGGAGCGCGCATCGACGCCCTGGCCCAGTGCCTGCTCCGGCGACATGTAGGCGATGGTGCCGATGGCGGCACCCGTGCCCGTCAGCGCGCCCAGGTCCTCGACGGCGACCGTGGTGGCCGTGGATGGCGTGGCCTCCTGCGTGACCTTGGCGATTCCGAAGTCCAGGATCTTCGCGTGCCCGCGTTTGGTAATGAAGATGTTCGCGGGTTTGACATCGCGGTGCACGATGCCCTGCGAGTGGGCGGCATCCAGCGCTTCGGCGATCTGGCTGCCGAAGGCGATGATTTCGTCGAGCGGCAACGCTTTTGTCCCGATGCGATGCCTGAGCGTCGTGCCTTCAAGCAGTTCCATTGCAATGAACGGCCGCCCGTCGTGCTCGCCAATTTCGTGAATCGTGCAGATGTTCGGGTGATTGAGCGCGGAGGCGGCAATCGCCTCGCGCCGGAATCGCGCCACAGCCTGCCGATCCGCAAAACTTTCATCGGGCAGGAATTTCAGCGCGACGAAGCGATGCAGGTCGGTGTCCTCGGCCTTGTAGACCACACCCATTCCGCCTTTGCCCAGCTCGCCGAGGATCTGGAAGTGACCGATCGTTGTTCCAATCACTTCCAGCTCCTCGGCTGGGCTACGGCGAGACCTCGCCGCAGCTGCGGCCGCAGGCCGCGTTGAGCAGAGGCGGGTCCGCCTTCGCCCAGCTTTTCCAGGACGCGGTAGCGGGAAACGGTGGTGCCGGTCATAGAGGAGGTCGGAGCCGTAACGTTACCATGGCGTCCGGCTGGTGTTCGGGCACAACCTGGTGCAGGATGGTGGGGTCAGGCTGCCCCGGGGAGGGATGGTCATGCAACGACTCAGACTGTCGGCCTACGTCGTCGTCATGGCCTTGGGCGCCGGTGGGTGCCGCGAGGCGATGACTGGAACGTTGAGCGTCTCCGAAACCGTGGCGGTCAGTTCCACCTCTGGTTTGCAACAGCTGCCGCCCGGCCAATACCCCGTCAAGATCACCGGCGCTGACTCGCATACGTTGACCATACGGATCGAGCCTCGAACCGGTGACGTTATCACCGCGCGGTTGAAGTCGAAGGCGGCTCCCGATTCCGAGGGCGAAGGCCGGATCCCCTCGTCCGAGAGTGGGCAGGACTTCGATGTCACGTACCAGCTGTCGTCGTTTCGTTCTGAGGCGCCGTTACCCACGATCACTGAGTCCTGCACGTTCGATACGACCGAGAGCCGCTGCCGGATGGTGACTGACTACGACTTCCGGTCAGGCCAAAGCTCGGAGCGCTGGGAGTGCGTGCAAGTGCCCGTCACACTTCGGGGCGTGCTGACCACCTCGTCTGTGAAGGTCAGGTCGGCCCGAAGGGTCGACGGTCAGGTCCTCGACCCGAAGTCTGGACGCCAACTGGCGTGGCTGCGCGCCGAGACCGATCGCGATCGCAGCTATCGAGCCTCAACCCACTGCGCCCTGCCGAACCGGTAATCAGGCTGCGTCCTTTTCCGGGGTCGTCCGTCTTTAGTGGCAGGAGACGGAAAAACATGACGACACAGACCCCGACTGAAACACGTGAGATGGTGCGCGAGCACTACGGCCAGGTGGCCAGAACAGATGGCGGCTGCGGCTGCGGCATTGATGCGTTCCTGGCTGCCAAGCAGGTCGGCACCAGTGGCAGGGTCATAGTCATCAACCTGTCGCCGGACAAGACCGCGGTTTTCCGCGAGGCCTTCCGGGTGCTGCGGCCAGGCGGCCGTCTCGCCATCTCCGACATCGTCGCCTCTGCGGCGCTACCGAAGCACATCACCGAGGACCCCGCCGCACTGGCCGATTGCATCGCCGGTGCGCCGGCGATGGACGAGCTGCGCGCGGCCCTTGAAGCCGCAGGATTCGCCGGCATCCACATCGAGATCAACGAGGCAAGCCGCTCACACTTTGTGGCGGCCGCTACCATCCGTGCGATGCGATCGGGCGCGCAGGCGGACGCGGCAGAAGTCGCGGGCGTCTCGTTGTCCGGGATGAAATCCCGGGTGCAGCGCGGCCGCCGGCTCATTCGCGACATGTTCGAGGAGTGCTGCTCACTCAAGGTGGACGCGCGAGGCCGCGTCGTCGAGGCTGAGCAGCACGAACAGGGCGAAAGCGCCGGCGGCTCTGCTACTTGCTCCCGATCTTGCTGACGTCGATCGCCCACACACCGCGGCCGTGCGTGCCGATGACCAGCATCCGGTCACGTGGGTGCACGATGAAGTCCATGACGGCCACTGAAGGCAGATTGCCGCCAAGCACGTCCCATCGTGCGCCACCATTGGTCGTCACGTAGACGCCGAAGTCGTTCGCCGCGTAGAGCACGTTCGGGTTCACCGGATCCTCGCGAACCATGTTGATCGGCCCGCCAGGAATGTTGCCCGCGATGCTCTTGAACGTCTTGCCGTAGTCAGTGGACTTGTAGATGCGCGGTGCAAAGTCCTCGTCGTACCGACCCTGTTGCGCGACGTAGACCGTGCCCTCGTCGTGCTGCGAGGCCACCACCTTGGCAATCCACTGTTTCTTCGGCAGGTTGGCGGTCAGTTCCCTGAACTCCTTGCCATCATCCACCGATGCCCACAACCGACCGTCGTCGGTGCCGGTATAGATGAGCCCCTTCTTCTTCGGAGATTCGGAGATCGTGATCACGAGCTGGTGCGGCACATCGCCAGTCTTTGCCTTGTCGTTGTAGCTCATGTCGGCGCTGACCTTCTCCCAAGTGTCGCCGCGGTCGCGGGAGCGGTACAAAGACTGCGCGCCGAAGTAGAGCGTGTCGGGATCGTGAGGCGAGATGAGGATCGGCGCCAGCACCTGCATGCGAAGCGGATCCTCGCCCGCGGCCACCGGCGGCTGGATGTTCTTGTCCCGCTGCGGGCCAGTCGGCGCTACCGCGCCTGCACCAGCGGCACGCCCGCCCGCGCCGCCGCCGCGAGGCGCGGCCGGGACGCTGAAGTCGGTGCGGCTCAGCTTGCCGGAATACACGATGTTCGGATTCCGCGGATCGACGGCGTGCTGCGTGTATTCGCCGCCAGGCGCACTCTCCCACGCCATCGGCTTCAGGTTGTCGCGGCCATTGCTGAGATCGATGGCGCCGCGGTAGCTGCCGTGGTCCTGCACCGATGCGTAGACCTTGAACGGCGTACCCATGTCGTAGTTCATGCTGAAGACGGTCTGCACCGGCAGGGCGGCCATGCGCCACGTCTGGCCGCCATCATTCGAGATGCGGAAGCCGCTGTCGTTGGACAGGTACAGCGTGTGCGGACTCTTGGGATCGATCCACAGACCGTGGTTGTCGCCGCCCTGGCCCCGGCCACCCGTGCCCGCCGGCGGTCCGCCCGGCCACGCGGCACCCAGGCGCGCCCACGTCTTGCCGCCGTCGCGTGACACGCTGTTGCCAAGGGCGAGCGTGTAGACGGTGTTTTCATCGGTGGGATCGACGCGGATGTTGCCGAAGACCCACGCGTACGACGCGCCCATCGCCTTGACGAACAGGCGCTGTTCCTCGTCCTGTCCGCTGACGCGCGTCCAGGTCGCGCCCTTGTCGTTCGACCGGTACACCTCGTTGCCCCTGATGTTGCATCTGGCGGCGCTTCCGCCCGGGTTCTGCGCACGTCCACCGGCGGCGACCGGCGTCGTGTCGCAGTCATAGTTGTCAATGTAGCCGTACACCACGTTGGGATTGGAAGGCGCAACAGCGATGCCGATTCGGCCCAGCACATTTGATGGCGGCAGGCCATTCGTCAGCCGGTTCCAGGTCTTGCCCGCGTCGGTGGACTTGAAGATGCCGCCCTCGCTGAATCCAACCTCAACTCGCGGGTCGTTCCACTTGCGCCGCTGCCGCTGCCACGCGCCCGCATAGAGGGTGTTCGGGTCTGAGGGGTCCATCGCGAGATCGTTTACGCCCGTCTTCGGGCTGATCTTCAGCACATGCGCCCACGTCTTGCCGCCGTCGGAGGTCTTGAACACGCCGCGCATCTCGTTCTCAACCCACTCCTGGCCCGCCGACGCCACGTACACCGTGTTTGGATCAGTCGGATGGACAACGATGCGCCCGATCGTGCCGGTGTCGATCAAACCCATGTGCTGGAACGTCTTCGCGTTGTCGGTGGACTTGTAGACACCGACGCCTGTGTAGGAACTGCGGAAGATGTTGGACTCGCCGGTGCCCACCCAGAGGATGTCGGGATTCGAGGGCGCGACGGCCAGCGCCCCGGTCGCGGTCGAGGCCTCCTTGTCGAAGACCGCCTGCCATGTCTGGCCGAGGTCGTCCGACGCCCACACGCCACCGCAGCAGCTGCCGGCATAGATTCGCCGCGCCGACCCGCGGTCCGCGACCGTGACATCAGAGAAGCGGCCGCTGATGTTGGTCATCCCGATGTAGGACCAGTTCATCGACCGGTGCGGCGACGACGCCGTCATCGTCTCGTGGGCGTCCCACGCCTTCAAGTGCGCGGCGTGATCGCCGCCGGGCGGCGCTTGCGCCCCGATCGCGGAAAAGCCGATGACAAAGGCAGCGACAGAGAACGTGACGAGCGTGACAGCAAACGAGGTGCGACGAGCCATGGCCTACCCTCCAGAATGGCCCTGATCCTACACCCGGTAGGCGTTGACGCGTGCCGACCGCGCCCGACTGCGGCGTAACATAGAGGCATGGGCCTTCGGTCCGACTCCCGCGGCGTCATCGTCTCGTGTCCTTCGTGCCAGCAGGCCAATCGGCTGGCCTACGACCGGCTTGGCCTGACCACCCGGTGCGGCCGATGCCAAACCGACCTTCAGGCGCCAGGCGTTCCCGTGGACGTGAGTAGCAGCGCAGACTTTGATGCCGTGGTACGTGGGTCGCGCCTGCCCGTGCTCGTGGACTTCTGGGCCGAGTGGTGCGGTCCTTGCCGCATGGTGGCGCCGGAAATTGCGAAAGTCGCCGCTACCCACGCAGGTGAGTGGCTGGTGATCAAGGTCGATACAGAGGCGGTTCAGGACCTCGCGGCGCGACTTCAGATTCAGTCCATCCCGACGATGGCGGTGTTCCATTCGGGCCTGGTCGCCGGCCGGAAGTCCGGCGCACTTCCGGCCGACCAGATCGCAGCGTTCGTCCGGCAATCGCTGCTACGGCCGTAATCGCCGGGCGCGATGCGTCGGCGTGGCTGTCCACGGATCATCGGGCCACGGGTGTTTCGGATACCGGCCGCGCAGTTCCTTGCGCACCTCCGGATAGCCGCGTGTCCAGAAGCTCCTGAGGTCACGCGTGATCTGCACGGGCCGCTGGTTGGGGGCGAGCAGCACAAACGTGATGGGCACGAGCTTCGGTCCGAACCGGGGTGTCTCAGCCAGCCCGAAGACTTCCTGCAGCTTCACCGCTACTTCGATCTGGCCATCCTCTCGGTACACGATCGCGTGTTCGCGGCCGCTGGGGACACGCAGCACGTCGGGCGCGAGTCTGGCGATTTCGGCACGCACGTGGCCGGGAAGGTGCGCATCAAGGCGCACAGCATCCAGCCGCGTCACGCCGGCACAGGCGGAAGCGGCCAGTTCGACTGGATCGATCTCGATGCCCGAGAATTGCAGGCGGCGTAACAGACGT
>Ga0138256_10006494_pt1 | contig 12356 bp, 11 predicted proteins | sample KNB2016incub_MG_FD_105486 | JGI IMG/M metagenome (GOLD analysis project Ga0138256, IMG submission 105486) | Active sludge microbial communities from wastewater in Klosterneuburg, Austria - KNB2014incub_MG | ecosystem: Engineered > WWTP > Activated sludge > Unclassified | place: Austria... | reverse complement strand
TAGTATAAGCTAATCCAGTATCTACAGTAAATGTTATCTGTGTTGGGTGTGTTGTCGGTATATCTTCACAATCTGAAGAAGAAGTTTCATAAAAGTCTCCGTCTAAACCAGATGTACCAGATACGCCACTTGTACCACTAGTCCCGTTACTTGAAGTGCCTGATGTGCCACTTACTCCAGAAGTACCAGTTAACCCACTAGTACCAGACGTACCAGTATTTCCCGATGTACCACTTGTTCCATTACTTCCTGAAGTACCATTCGCCCCATTAATACCAGAAGTCCCACTTGAACCTGCTATACCATTCTGACCACTTGTTCCATCGATACCAGATGTTCCTGACGCCCCACTACTTCCTGTAGCCCCACTCGTACCACTAGTGCCGCTTGTTCCAGACTCTCCTGAAGTTCCTATAGAGCCGTTTACTCCACTAGTTCCGCTAGTCCCAGGTGTACCTGAAGTACCACTTGATCCAGCGCCACCAGCGGCTGTTGTCCACTCTATATTACCGTTGTTACTAGAAAAAAATAGTGTACCCGAGGTTGAATACCCAGATACACTACGTAATATTTTAAATATTGCTGGTGAAAAATACTCAAACTCAGAAGGAAAAGAAGCTGCTATGTTGTAGAATTCAGTATCTACACATTTAGCTACAGCCTTACAGAAATTTGTTAATTGAAAATCTTCACCAGAGTATATCTTGGACAAATCACTGTTGACACAACTTAATACACTTGTGCAATCGCATTCTGTTCCACATTTTGAGCAAGATATACAAATCATTATACATTATATAATTATGAAAATTCGTAAACAATAACTACACCGCTATGGCCATCATAACCATCTTCGCTTGTAGCTCCTATAGATTCTCTACCATCTCCACCTGATCCATAAGAATACCCATTTCCACCACCGCCTAAAATTGAAGCTCCGCCGTTACCAGCTACTACTACAGTTCCAGACAATCTGATTGCTGTTCCACCCTGACTACCAGCACCACCATAAACAGTATGGCCTGCACCTGTTCCACTTACTCCAGGTTGTCCACCGTATCCTACAAGTTGGCTTGTACCACTTGCTAACGATGCACCACCATTACCGCCACCAACAGTAACAAAAGCGCCAAAAGAAGATGTTCCACCATTCTCTCCAGTCCATGGTACTGAGGTAACTGCACTTCCACCTGCTCCTCCTGCTCCTACTGTAACTGTTTCTGTACCTCCTAAAGCTGCTGTTATAAAACTAATATGATGACCACCAGCGCCGCCACCTGTTCCAACAGAAGCCTCTGAGATTATAGAGGTAGCACCTGCACCTCCGCCGCCCCCGCCGACTACTAACACTAATACTGCATTGCATCCAGTAGGCTTAGTCCAAGTACCAGAGGTATAAAATTTAGTTATACCTATTAAAGTTTTACCATAAGTGTCTAAAACACCAGCGGTTATATTTAAGTTTAAACCAACAGATAAGGCTTCAACATCTCCAGTACCTGCAGTTGATCTACCTATAATTCTTTGAGTAGATACATTTTGAAACTTAGCAAAAGTTACTTGGTCGTCTCCTATATTGTTTGTTACTATTGTTCCAAAGGTCAAATCACCAGATCCACTTCTTCTTAAAACTGTATCTGCTGCTGCAGTTATGTCAGCTGGATCACCAGTACCTGTTGTTGACTTTCCTATTACAGAATATCCTGCAGAATTTCGTAATTTATCATCTGTAACCGCATCAGAAGCTATAGTTAAAGCCGTTCCACCTGCTACCTTAGTAACATCTCCTGTAAATGCTGAAGTTTGTATTCCACCTGTACCAGTGAAGGCTATACCACCACCAACAGTCAGTTCCTCAACATCACCTGTTCCCGCTGTGTCTCTACCTAATAGTTTATCTGTTGCTACATCTTGTATTTTAGCAAAAGTTACAGAACCATCTATAACTGAAGCTGATATTGAAGGAGTACCGTCTAAGTAAGAAAAACTTACTGTAGAAGATGAAACTAATATATTGCCTACTGCATCTTGGGCTTGCTCGTCTGTATAAGACCCAGGTATAGCCGAAGGTGTTGACCACCCTACTTCGCCTGTTACATTATCTACAAGTGTTAAAACATCTCCGTTACTTGCGCTACCATACAAAGCTATTTTGAAAAAAGAATTATTTGTGGCACTTAATGTCAAATCTGTTGTACTTGTTAAATGTACTCCAGATGCACCATTAAAGTCTAATCTAAATGCATCTAAGCCCTTATTTAGAACTAAAGACACGAGTTGATTAGTAGGATCCAAATTTAGTATTCCAGACAATGTTGCAAATGTAGAAGTTATAGTAGTCTCTACACTATCTGTATTAAATGTTTTTAAGGCTGAAAGAGTAAGATCATAAGTATTGGCGTTTCCAGAAATAGTTGTGTTCTCTACTAAAGACCCACCTACTTTAAAAGCTCCAGTTGCGTTATTATAAACCATTCCATTAGAAGCTGTAAATAAGCCTCTTGTAAATGGTTGGTCTAATTCTACATCAAATGGGCCAGCTCCGTTTACTATAATACCAGGACCACCTGTTACAAATGTAGCTCCAGGAGATACAGAATCCCAACTTATTGAATCATCATCTAATGTTAGATAGTAAAATCCAGAAGAAGAATAACCATCTATACTTCTAAGTATTTGAAGTATTGCTGGACCAAAGTAATCATAACTATTAGATGCGTCCTCTGATATTAACTGAAGTTGAGTATTTACACACTTATTTGTAACAAGACAAAAGTTGTCAAGCACGTGTGATTGATCAGTTAAAATCTTATTAAGATCGCTATTTACACAATCCAAAACATTAGTACATGTTGTTATTACGTCTGTACAAGTTACTGGTGTGTTACAATTTATATGCATTTATCTATTATTAGGGGTTACAAGCATCGCAAATCATAGCTAACAAAACAGGATCATTTACGATCGCTGTTACAAGTGTTGTATAGTTAATATTCAATCCATCAGAATCCCTGAATATTGGATTGTCCGTGTCAGCTGAAACATTAACTAAACCTGTTATCGTGTGATCAGCAGTTCCAGAAGTTGTGAAACTTATTGAACTTGAATCAACAGCTGTCAAAGGCGTTTCTGCGTCATCTGCTAAACAAATTTGTAATTTTTGCTGACCACCAGAAGTTACAATACTTGTGGTTAATTTAGCACAAGTTATTATCTTATCAGAAAGGTACCCTGAATTTGTGTCAATAGCAGAAATTCTAACGTGTTTATCACCTTTTTGTTGTAATTCACATATTTCGTTATCTATAGCTTGAATTATAAAATCAAGTTTACTTCCATTTGCTATATCTATGCAAGTCGGTAATGTAGATGTATATTCTATGCAAGTTGCATCAATATAATCTAAACATCCAGACTCACAAGGGTTAGGAGCACAATCATCACAGCAAGGCTGTAGTGAAATATTGTCGTTGCATCCGCAGGCCATAATTTTAAAAATTTTAATTTATTAAACTAATTCTCCTGTGCAATCACAAGGAGTTATTTCTTCAGCTTTTATGTAAAAAATTGTACTATTTCCACCAACTCCGTTAAATCCAGTTGGGTTTGTGCATTTCAAGTATATATCAGTTCCTGGACTTTGGAATATTGTTCTTATATTTCCTATACTTCCACCCATATTACTACAGTCACTAGCATTAAATATAGTACCTGAAGTTAACAGGTTAAGTTGTATTAAAAGTGCATTGTTTGCAGCTGCAGAATCGTAATCTACAGTAGCAGCAAATGTCTCTTCAATACCGTCAATTATAATACCGTTTATTGTAGCATCAGATTGTGGATTTTCACCATATGCGTTCTCAAATGCGAATCTGTAACACCTTACATTAAAGTCTTGTGGTACTTCACAGTCTGAAGTTATTGAACTAGGGTCATCTATATATATAATTTCACCGTCATTAGGTAGTTTAAAACATTCCCCTGGCTTAAGTGTTACACTTCTAGTTATTCTTGTTATTCCGCTAGACATATTAGGAATTATTTGTTATTGAAGTTGTATATACTATTATAACGTCTTCTGATCCACTGTTACAGAACTCACAACATGTAGTAGAAAGATACTTAACTGTCTTAGAAATACACTTCTGACAAGTTACGCCAGCATCATCATTACATATTTTTGCGTCTAAAGTAAATGTAAGCATTGTACCCTTAGCAAAAGATGTCAAATCTATATCTGGACTTGTATAGTTTCCAGTTATTGTGAGGGATACAGATATTGAATTACCATTAGAGTCTGTTATAGTAAGAATGCTTCCACAGTCTTCCCATCCAGCTGGTATTGTTGTACCTGTTCCAGCGTTAAATAATAATGTCACAGTGCTATCTTCATTAAATACAGTACTGAATCCAAGTTTAATGTCATCACAAACTGGCTTACAACATGTAGTTTCAATCAAAGTAACTCTTGAAAGTAAATCACAATAAGCTAACCATAAATTACTAAATGATTCAGCTAAGTTTGTTGGATTTACTATAAAATCTGGATTACCAATTAAATTTGGTAAATCACATTGCTGAGCTATTGCTGCCCCTATATCACTAGGGTCACCTGTTGCTTCTTTTTGAGCGCAATGATCAGCGTCTAAAAGTTCATAAGCTTCGTCAATATCCTTAGAACCTACAAATAAACAATCTGATGTTACTTGTGGTATTTCTGGTTCGCCTAAATTTTCTAAAACTGTTATTCTTGTTTCATGATCTTCCACTTCAGAATCTAAAAGAGCAATATCTGTTTTGTTTTCACAAACTTGATCAATTATACTCTGTACTATTTCCTCATTGCTGTCATCGTTTAATATATTCCCAGAGCCATCGGTTATTGCTAAGCACTTTAAATTAACTTCTAAAATTGGGAAGTTAACACTCGGATTTACATTAATATCATCTATTAAATCTTGTAAATCACATATTTTAGCTGTGATTAAACTTAATATATTAGTTAATGTTCTTACTGGATCTGGACAACCTTCGCAGGCTGTAAAAACACAAGATAAGTCTAGGTCGGAAAAATCAAACTCGTCTTTAAATTCACAAAAAGCTGTAGCTAGTTTAAAAGTTACATCTGTTATTGAATCTCCGGTACATAAACTTACACATGGTAAATCAGGGCCTTGCCAAACTACACAATTTGATGAAGTACTGGCGCATGATTCTTTATTAAAGGATGAATTAATTGGATTCATGTTAAATTCTCAATTATTTTATTAATATCACAAGAACTATTAAAGTTCTTAGTGTGTAATATGTATTTAATTAATTCAACGTTTTCAAGTAAGGTCTCTATTTCTGTATTCTTCAGTTTACCACGACAAGCCTTTATACCATACCTCTTTTCTTGATGTTTTCGGTATATTCCATCAGACACCTTGCACATTAGGTTTGTTAATCTTACTTTCGTTGTCATTTTTTTGTTGATTTTGTTCAGCTAAGAACTTTCTTTTACATTCAGGGCAAACTGCAAATTGGATACCTGGTACATTTGAAAATGAACACCCGCATCCTTTTTCTTTGCCACAAGCTTTACATATGGCCATTTGGTTTATTATTTACATGTTATACAATCACTAGTCTGAAACTTATTTAAAAGTTTCTTTGCATACTCATAAAGTTCCATTCCACGTATCTTATTACCACACTCCTCAACTTCTATTTTAGCAGCTTCCATATAAGACCTTATCTCTCTTAACTTCTTAAGCTTTAAACTAGTTTCATTATCTGGTTCACATGCTTGTAATTTCAGAGCACAAAGTTCAGTATTATAGTCCTTCATAAAAGCATTAATCCTTAAATGTTGGTACTCTATCCAAAGCAATTCGTTTGGTTTAATAGAGTATTTAAATTTATAAACACCATCAGGTAAAGGCTGTAATTTTGAATAAGCATTTACTTTTGATATGTTTAAATTTGATGAATTTAATACTGTAGAAAATCCTTTGGTAACATTGAATGAAACAGCTGAACTATATCCAGGAGGTGTAACTTCAAGTATAGGACATTCTACCTTTATTTTATGATTATAGTAAGAACCATCAGTCACTCTAAGTGTTTTCACATTTCCTGTGTCTGGGAACTCTAAATATAATTCTGTTACCATTGGCTCACTTTATTAAACAAAAACGGAGGCAAAGCTAATTGCCAAGCCCCCGTCTGTCGATTATGGAAGAGTATTAAAGAGATTTCAACTGTATACCCACAGATGATACGTAACCGTTAAGTAATGACTCAAAGTTAGATGTATCTGCTTCTTCAGGAAATGCAACCATTATTTCATACTGTGTATTATCATAAAGATTGGTATTACTATTCCTGTAAGGAGTGTTATATGTAAGGTAATATATCTTATAGAACTTATTAACATCTATTACAGAAGCCCAGCTGTTAATATCTTGAGTTTCATTCATTCTAGAACCTTCTGGAGTGAAGAAATACTCTTGACGATAACGCATGAAGTCTATCAGCTCACGTTTAACATGTTCTCCGGTACCACTTGCAAAAGCAGGGGCTTGAAGTTCTGTTACTGGCCATACTGTATCACAACGATCACCACTTTCATTTATTTGAGAAACATTAATTGTAGGAATCTCAAGTTCGTAATGATCCAAAGGATCCCAAGAACAAGAACCGAATTTAGTTTCTACATAAGCGCTAGAAAGTCTAACACCACATACACAACCAGTTCCTGGAACACCAGAGGCTGCTACGTCTTCAACCCAAACCGCACCTTCGAATGATTGAATTGTGCCGAAGGATGGTGTATCGTAACCAGAGCAAGGATCGAGCAAACACTCTTCGTTGTATTGATCCAGTTCATAAACATCACCACAATCACCAGCTGTACGTACAACTAAGCTATTAGCAACTATGCTTGCATCATTTGCGTAGAATGCTACAAGGTCTGCAAGTCTGTTATCTCCACCACAATCTTTGGCCAAAGTCAAAGTAAGTGTACGAGTTGTTTTATAACGAGAACCGGCTGAAACCCAAGCAATGTCTACAGGAGTGTCCAGAGTACATACACTTTCTATTACACCACCACCAAGAACTAAGTCATTACCAACTGGGGTAGCAACTGCTGCATCTGCAGCGGCCTGAGTGAGGAAGTAAAGGATATAAGTTGAGGTACCAAACTCATAGCTAATTCTTTCATCAAGAGCGGCTTCTGAATCAGAGTAGTCAGAACTTATAGTAGTGAGGTTACCAGCAGAACCAGCATCATCACGTTTTACTTGTACTTTGTACAATTTATCTTGAAGTGTGTATCCAGTTGGGCAAACTGCGCAATTTGGAATAACACGAGTTCCAGAAGTTGTAAAGTCTGCTGGAGCTCCACCTGCGGTAGCTATACAAACTTGATACTTAGAAACAGAACCCCTACGATCAACCCGAGTAACATCAAGTGTTGGGAATTGACGCTGTACTTCAGCAAGAGCACTTGCATCACCAGTGTCACATACTTCCAATGTGTAAAGTGTGAAACTTACACTTGTTGGAGCTGTTTCACTAGTACAATTAAATATAGCCTCAGCCTTTACAAATTGAGATATGTAAGGGTGTGCATTTATTTGTGCTGCAAAACTTACTGCTGCGTCAGGACATGTCGTTGGATCGTTACAATCGTCAGTACAATCGTCTGAACATTCAGTTGTTACTATAAAATCATGATACAAATCATGGTTAATGAACCTTGAAACTGGTGAACCTTTAACAGTTACACGAAGTTTATAAGTTTCATCTTTTTGGAGAGACATTGTTTTGGTAATGTCTACGCCATCGTAACCTACAGTTACTACATGATTCTTAGCACGCTTTGGTGTTGCTACACGAAAATCACTTATAAAGTGACCATCGATTTTAGCTTTTATTGACTCTTTTAGGCCACCATGCCCTAAAGCTAGTACATCTTTTTGGTGAAAAGATCCTTGAGCAAGAACAACTTCACGATTACTCGTATAGGTTGCACCCTGACCAAGCGCTTTAAAGGTGTGGGCGTCAAATAGACCAAGCTCACCAGGCTTTAGGTCTGAAGTGCTACCTGATGTGCGGATTGAACCTGCACCAATCAGTACTTTTCTTTTAGCATATGGAAATACTGCCATCTTGTTTAAATTTTACTTTTTTAATTATTTTTTTCGACTCGTTGTATATTTGTTTGTGCTTGATTAAAACTTTCAATATCAGCCGCCAAAATAGCAGCTGCATCGTCTATTATAAGTTCGACTACATCATCTTTTAACTCAGGATCAACATTACTAGGACTAGATTCTCCAAGATAATCACAACCTACGATTCTTATTTCCCTTGGCTTTCTGTAGTAAGTTAAATCTACCTTATTGACTGTAAAATCTTTATTAGTATAGACTTTAATCTTATTTCCTACAATAGTGTGGAAGGTTTCTCTCCAGAAAAAAGACGGTTGATTGTTTTGGTCTTTTAATAAAATATCTGAATTTGCTTCTTCCCTTAACCAGGAGTATAATCTTTGGTTCTTACAATCATCTTTAGTAGCATATACTGCTAAATTTGAATATCTTAAATAGTCTTCTGGAAGTGATCTACTTTCAAAGTAATAACCCCTGTTGGTACCTAATATAGGCGCAGGGGTCAATAATATTTGAAGGTCGTCTACTCTAGTTGTGCTACTTTCAACACCTTCTTTATTTATATTCGTTCCATGAAGTTGGCGTCTAACCCACTCTATTTGAGCTTTATTAAACGCTTCCACTATTTGGTGACACTCTAAGTTGTCGTAATCAGAACTGTCTAGTTTATTTAATCTGAGTTTAACTTTAAACGGAATTAATCTTACGTCCATTAGTTACCCAGTTTAGCTTCTACTCTTTGTTTTAAATTTTCTAACTCTAGTTGATTAACTGGATTCTCAAGAAATTTTAAAACTTCTTTTTCGTTCTTACCAGGTCTAGATTGTGTTTCTTTGTTGTAAAAATATCCATCTTGTTCTCTTACCAGTAAACTAAAGTACATTGCATCTTTAACTAATCCTGTTAAATAAAGCAATTCTTTGTTGAGTTTAACTAAGTCAAGAAACTGTTTTACTGTTGCTTTTTTGTTATCCTTTACAATAACACCATCTATAAATTGATACAGTTTCTCAAAGAGTACGGATTTTGGAGTAGCTGGTGTAAATTCGTTATTAGGGTTTAAAAGTGCCTTAGAAACCAGGTACATCTTGTGTTGATCGTTTTCGAACATATCACTCAAAATACCTTTAGCTTTTGCTATTGATACAGATCTTTGTATCTTTAAATCGGCATCCTGCTCTAGTTGTCTAAGATAAAATTTATACCCTCTATCGTTTGACTTTGCGTCCTCTAAGGAGGGTGCAATGGAAGTGAATCCACCTGCTTTTATAGCATGGAACAAGAGTTCATCTGCTGGATCAAGAGGGTCAATGCTTTTCCCTGTATGACCTAATTTAACTGTAAAATTACCCCAAAAAGGAGATCTAGCATCTAATGAGCCTTTTCCGTAAGTATTTTCTAATCTTTCGATAGTATCCTCTATTTCCTTGATTTTTGCTGCTTTATCTTCCTCATCTTCGATGCGTATAATACTTAGCGCATTTGTGTCAAGTCCAGTTACGTATCTCCCGTTTACATCTTTCGATATGAACTCGGTAGTTTCACTACCTGGAGCTGTTGTTAATCCATACGCTTCAAAACCCATGTTTGGAATTTCTGGATCAAAATAAGGTTCTATACTTACTTTTGCTTTTTTCATGCTTATTTTTTGGTTTTAAAAGAAATGCGGTTTTTGAAAGGAACCGCATAAACCTTGTAAATTACTAATGATAAGTTTCGCTTAGTGATTGTTTAAGTTCTCGACTAGAGGCTTCATTAGTCTTATAGTATAATATACGAAAAATATTTAAATTTTCCAAATTTATTTTAGAATGAACCACCAGTTATCGGGTTCTTCATCACAATCTTCAAAATCTTAGTTGGATCTTTTACAAAGATTGCTGGATAAAGCTGGAACATATTAACCACATAACCAGAGAAATTACCGTTTGATGCAAATCCTTTAGCTGATCCAAGGCCCAAGTAAGGGAAAGTACCTTGTTGATAGTTCCATTGCAGATCTGATGCCCTTGCGTCTCCACCTGGAGCATATTTCAGAAGTACGATGTTATCACTTCCTTGACCTTCATTGAAATCGTAAATTACAAAGCTGTAAGAAGTAAGAGGTCTACCTTCGATAAGTGGGTTTTCTATTTCATTTTGAACTTTATTGTCAAAAGCTGGATTAACCACAAAACGAACGTTTGCAAGGAAAGGAATATTGAAACCGGTCCAATTGATACCATAAGTCAGGTTCATTGGATCTCCTTTAACTGCCTTCAGATCAGTAGCGTTCAACACCAGGCCACTTCCACCAACTTCTCTAGCGATAGCTTCACTCACCATTTCCATTCCACCGAGACCAGTTTGAACAACCAGTACTACACCAGAATCAGATTTGTCAAAGTTAACTTTACCATTGAAGTAGTTATAGATGGCGTTTTTGAACATTTTCAGAGAGAAATTCTCTTTCTGATATATAACTTTGTTAGCATTATCAAGCTGCTTCCAAAGACCAACGGACATTTTAATATCATCCGCACCTTGACCATTTATACGTCCACCTTTACCCCACATCAAATAATTCTCTACATCGCGGCCTATTTCAGAAATCATAGCTGCTTCTGCTTTCGGTAACCAGCGATAAGCTGTCATGTTATTACGCATGTAATCCCTAAAGTCAGCCTGAGAGTTAAATTTGCTAGCAAGATACTTAAGATTTGTGGATTCTGTATTAGCGCCTGCTAATTGGTAAACTTCTAAGATTTCGCTACGAACTTTTTCCATATCAGCCCACTTAGATACACTAAGTGTTTTGTGTGCTTCAGCAAGACCTACATAGTTGTAGAACTTACGAACACCAGCGCCTTTGTATGATACATCGTCAAATTTTTGACCATAATCACCTTTAGCGGAACCAACACGGAAGATCTTAGTATTAGATTTCAGGAATTTCTTATCCAGATATTCGTCTGATTTACCAGAACGAACCAGTTCAACTGTGTACTCAAAGTAATCACCACGTTGACGGATAGGCTCATCAGTTACGAAGAACTCTTTACCGTTCATTTTGTCATAAGTCAAGATAGCACCATGACCGAATGCACGCTGACTAAGCAAGATTTTAAACGTGGTACCATCTATACCAGGCTTGTCTACACCTGAGATATCCTCTATAATAAAAGGAAGTTCACCTACTACTGGCACACCCCATTGGAAGTAGTGTCCGTCTACATTAATTGTGTTCTTTCCACCAAAGGAAGACATCGAATACAAGGGCATTTCTGATTTTTGCCTTGTTGCCCAAATATCCAAGATACCAAAATTGGTCATCTTTTCTGGTGCTGTAAGGCCCATTTTACCGAGGTGGTAAAAGTCAATGTGTGAGCCCATACTAAATGAGGTATCATTAAAGAAGATACCGTTATTCAAAACTGGAGTTGCCATAATTTTTTAAATTGTTTGTTTTATTCAAAGGGGTTAACAAATCCCAAATTAAGCTTCGGTAATTTTTTACTTTCACTTTCGGGATTATGAGCCGAATTTATTTTTTGTTTTTGTTGTTCTACTTTTATTTTCTTTACTTGAGTAGCTGTAACGTCTGTAGTTATCTTCTGTTTTATCTTGTTTTCAAAACCTTCAGGATCAGATAAATACATTGTTACTTTTGCGAGTAGTTCGTAGTTTGGCTTTACATATTGTATTTGATCTAGTAAAGCACCTAATCTATTTGTAACACCACCAAAAGACTGGTATCTTTCTTCTACTAAAGCTGAGTAGATATCTTTTTGTTCTTCTTTTGTGAGCTTCATATCACCAAGAGCTGGAAGTTTTAAAGTGTCTACAACATTTTTTACAAAGAATTGCCTTGCTTTTTGTTGTTGATCTTCTATTTCTTTTTGCTTCTCAGTTTTATCTGCTAAAGCGTCTTGATTTATTTTATCAAGTTTTGGCTTTAGTTTAGCTGCTTGGTTCTTTTGTCTTTCTTGATTATCAGCTAAGCTCATAATCTCGTCCTCTATTTCTGATTCACTCCAACCTTGCGTAGAATAATAATTTCTTATAATCGCTCTTTGGTCGTTTGGATCTTCTATATCGTAAGTCCTTATTTCTTCAGACTGACTAAGTAATTTGAAAAAAGATTTTAAATCAGAACCACCGCTTTTTGTGTACTCCAGTAAAACTTTAACTTCTTCTGGTAAATCTTCAGAATAT
>Ga0138256_10006492_pt1 | contig 12357 bp, 15 predicted proteins | sample KNB2016incub_MG_FD_105486 | JGI IMG/M metagenome (GOLD analysis project Ga0138256, IMG submission 105486) | Active sludge microbial communities from wastewater in Klosterneuburg, Austria - KNB2014incub_MG | ecosystem: Engineered > WWTP > Activated sludge > Unclassified | place: Austria... | reverse complement strand
GGCGTCGCTGTCGGCGGTGAGGAGGATCTCCGTCCACGCCGGCTGGGCAAGGGTCGTCTCCTGCATCGTCGAGATGGCGCCGCTGTAGGTGACGTAGTTGCGGTCCGCTGCCGGCCAGCCGATGCGGTCGAGGATGCGGTCGAGACGATCGGTGGCGCTGTCGCCTGCGCCCGCCGGTGGTAGCTCGTCGAGGTTGGCGCCTTGCAGGAGTGCGATGCCGTCGACGCCGGCCACATCGACGGTGGAGAGCATGTCACCCGCCGGATAGTTCGGATGCCACGCCGAGACGGTGCCGACCCATACCGGCGCCTGCCCCGATGAGATCTCGGCGAGTACCCGCACTGCGACGCCGGGACGTAGCTGGCTGGCGTACGGGCCGCCCATGTTGACCGGGTCGTACTTGCCGCTCTGGTTGTCGAGGGAGAAGGCGATGCTGCCTGCCTCAGTGCGGAGGTAGGGGCCAGCGGCCGACGATGCGCCACGCCGAAAGGTGAGCGAACCGATGATGTCGTTCGTGACGTCGGTCCAGACGAAGCCGCCGCCACCGGCGAGGACATCGGGTCCGTCGAGCAGTGATGAGTCGAGGAGGAACAGACCAGCCGAGGTCGGTGTCAATCCGAGCTCAACGGTGAAGACGGCGGTCACGCCGCCCGCCAGCTCGATCCGTTGCGGGACTCGTAGCGCCTGATCGACTCGACGACCTGGCGACCGATCTCGGCAGGATCACCGACACCAGCGTTGACCGTGATGTTGAACGTGGCGCTGCCGCCACCGAAGCCCATGCCGCCGGCCTTCTCGAGCGGGACCACCGCCTCACGGCCCGAGCGGTTGTCACCGATGAGGGCGAGCGTCGGACCGGTGACGATGCCACCTTCAGCGAGACGAGGGATCTTCGGGACCCCGATGCGTTGGCCGCCGAACGACCCGAGAAAACCCATGTCGACCTTCGGCACGCTGAACGCGAGTCCGTTCCACTTGTCGATCACCCAGTTGATCGCAGACCGGAAGGCGTTCTTGAGGCCGTCGAACATGCCGTCGAACAGTCCGCGCATCCTGCCGGGGATCGACACCATGAAGTTGACGAAGCTGCCTGCTGCGTTGGTGACCCACACGAACGCACTGACGCCCATGTTGAAGAACTGTGCGAACAGCAGCTTGTAGCCGTCGTAGAGGAACTGGATCGCCGTGATGACCTTGCCCATCACGGTGATGATTCCCTGCCAGACCTGAATCTGTACTTGGAACATCACCCACAGGGCAGCGCCGATGGCCTTCGCGATCGTGATGACGGTGGCACCGTGCTCCCGCCAGAAGGTCTGGAGCTTGTCGAGCACCGGCTGCAACTTGGCAGCGATGATGGTGCCCCACTCCTTCATGAGCGGGATGCCCTCGGCCTGGACCCAGTCCATGAATAGACCAGCAGCATTGAAGACCTTCGTCAGCGCCGGTTCGATCGCTACGAGGATCTGGTTCTTGAACTTGATCCACTTCTCAGAGAAGTCTTCGGTGTCCTTGGCTGCGCCGAGAATCGTGTCCTTGCCCCCCGTCACCGTGGTGAGCAGGTCACCGAGCGCGAAGCGACCTTCTGACACCGCCGCTGCGAAGTCGGGACCGTTGCGGACCCCGAGCTGCTCGATGGCGATGCTGGCGGCAGCGGCGGCGCTCGGCGCCTTGGAGATCTCGTCGATAAACGCACGGAACTCCTGCGGCGCCTTCTCACCGAACTCCTTGGAGAACGACCCGTAGCCCTTCTTCATGGCGCCAAGCACGTTCTCGACGTTGACGCCCTCTTTGCCCCACTTGCCGAGAAGTGCGATCGACTCATCGAGTCCGAACCCGAGACCACGCAGCGGGGCACCGAAGCTCGTCACCTGCGATGCGAGGGTGTCGACGCCGACGCCGGTGGCCTGCGACGCCCTGTACAACTTGTCAAGAGTCGTCGATTGGTCCTTGGTCTTGACCGACCAATCGCCCATGAGACGAGTCGTCAGCTCGATGTTGCCCGCAAGGTCGGTCTTCGTGATGCGTGACAGCTCAAGGATGCGCTTCGTGAAGTCGGTCAGCGGTTTACCTGTCAACCCGAGTCGAGTATTGACATCCGCGATGGCCGTTGACGCTGAGCCGAAGTCGGTGGGCACATCCTGCACGACCTCGCGGAAGCTGTCCTTCAGTGCATCGAGCGCCTTACCCGTCGCGCCAGTGCCGACGCGGATGGTGTCGTACGCATCGTCGAAGTCGGCGCCGAGCTTGTAGGCAGCGACGCCGACCGCACCAACCGCTGCCACGGCTGCAACACCGGCGGCAGCGACTACCGGTCCCAGCGATGCGAACTTGGAGCCGAACCCGCTAACTGATCCTTCCGCCGAGGTGAGGGCGCCCTGGAGCTTCTTCGTGTCGCCGGTGATGACGATCTTCAGCTCATTGTTCTTCGCCATCGCTCACCCCTTCTTCTGATAGGCGATCGACCCGCCGATAGGTGGGAGGTCACGTAGGGCGGTCACGAACGTCTCAACTTCACGCATCGTCAGGTCGTCAATGTCGCCGGGTTTCAGCCCGAACCAGTGAGCAAGTGCTGGAAGGTGCCGCCTCAGTTGGCGGCGGATGCTTCCGGGTGGTCGTCACCACCTACCTCGGGAACGATGTCGACCGAAGAGCGGTAGCTGATCGAATCGAGAATATCTGCGAAGGCGACATCGTGACCCGCCTGCAGTCGAGCTAGGTAGACGAAAGCGGCAATCTCAGGAAGGTCGAAGTCGTCGCCGCCCTTCATGAGTTGCGTAGGTGTCTTGCCAGTGAACTGGCGGCACATCTCGGCATGGCTCCCGGTCAGGTCGAGGAAGGCAAGTCGGTACTTCACGCCGTCGACTGTGATGATCGCGACAGGATCATCGTCAGCGGTCTTTGACTTCGGTGGTACGGGTGGCACTAGTTCCCCTTGGGTTGATGTGTATCAGTCGAGCGGTATCTGAGCGGCGGCGAACAGGTTCTGAAGCTCCTTCAGATAAGGGTCGATGATCGCCTCGTCGAAGTCCTTGTCGAAGACGTCGCGCAGGACGTACGGGCCCTCACCCGGCTGCCCGAGCGTCCAGTTGTTACCGACCCACGGCGGGAACTGCTTCCACGCCAGGGCACCCATGAACGCACCGATGCCGAACGGCACCGACCCGAGATTGCGGATCTTGATGACCGCCCTCGACGCCTCGCCGGTACCGAGCAACGCCTTGGCGGCCTTCGCCTGTTGCGCTGTGCCGGACCCGCTGCGGCTGCGGCTGCGACCCTCGACCGCCTTGGCGACATCCTTGTTGGCCTTGCGCAGCTGCTTGACGCCACCATCGACAGCTTTGAGCGATCGGCGCAACTCGTCGACGCCCTCGACCCGATAGGCGGTGTCCACCACCTACGGCGTGGCGTCAGCGGACACGTAGGCCATCTGGATGGCGCCTGAGCCACCGTCGACCGCCATGCCCTTGATCGTCTGCATCATCATGCCGGGACCGTCGACGTTCACGCCGACCTCGTCGAAGCTCACAGCGGGAAGCGTGATCGTCATACCTGCACGACTCGACGCACCGAGGAGCGTGTTGGCCTGCGACGTGCAGGCGATCGCCGCCGACAGTCCAGCCTGAGTTGCCGAGGCGAAGCGGCTGTACTGAGTGAGGTCGTCCCAGTCGCATTCGAGCTCGACGGTGATCTCGCGGTGATCTTCTTCGACCGGCTCACGGCGGCGGGTGTCGTTGCGAAGGTAGAGGCGATCGGTCTTGAGCTTGTTGTCACAGCTCACCGTCCACTTCGTGATGGGGATCTGCGTGCCGCCGATCGTCGCTTGCGCCTGCACCCAGGTGAGGCACTCAGCCGACGCCGGATAGGTGGCCGTGGCGAGGGCGGTGGCGGTGACCTCGTCGGAGAACACGAGATCAGCCTTGAAGGTCAGCTCGCCCTCGGCCTCACAGCTCAGCTCCCACTTCGTCACCTTGCCGCCAGGCCAGGTGAACGCCTGATCGGTGGTGCCACCCGCACCGAACGGGCGGTTTACCTGCGCGGTAAACGACGACGTCATCGCCCCCACGGTCGCGGTGTGTGTGTACGCCGAGTCGGTCGGCCCTGACGTGGCGACCGAGCCGAGCATCTGCTTGAGCCAGATGCCGAAGCCACGCCCGTACACCGGCAGTTCCACCGAACCTGACGCGCCGTTGGTGTACGGGGTGCGACCGTCGAGGCGGTCGACACGCTGACCGGTGCGGTGACCCTTCGTCTGCACCCGACCCGTCTCACGGTTGATCGACTCCGACGCGAACGGGAAGAACCGCGAGACCGTGACGGCGGTGCCGTAGGTCGATTCGACACCGATGCCGAGTTGCGTAGCGATTGGCATGACCTACTCCTTGTCGCCGTCAACGGCGTCGTCAGTGACCGGCTTACGCCTGGTCCTCTTGGGTTTCGGTTCCGGCTCCGGTTCCGCATCGGGCACGGGTACCGGTTCGGGCGCCACGTTGGGATCCGACCAGTTGTCGATCTGTTCCAGCAGCGATGCCGCCATCTGATCGGTGACCTCGATCGAGCCGCCATGCTCGACGTTCGCCCAGATCCCGGGCGCCACTTCGAGTTCGACGATGTCGAACGGGCCGACGTAGGTGATTGATCGCATGGTGTGCGCTCCTTGGTTCAGATGTGTGCGCCGCTGATCGTCAGCTCGCACAAGAGGATTCCGGCGCGGCCATTGTCGGTGATCGCCGGCTCCCACCGTGTGGGCGACCAGATCGACCAGGCACACAGCCCGCCGAGGGTGATGTTCGTGGTGCTCGACCTGATCCATTCGTCGATGACATCAGCGAGTTGGTAGGCCCGCCTGCGCACCTCGGTAGCGGTGCCGCCAGGCTGGCTCACCATGATGTAGACGTCGATCGAGCAGTCTTCGTTCTTGCGCTGTGCGCCGAGGTTGCCCCACTCCTGATCCGACGATGCACCGCCGATGACGATGCTCTCCCGCTGCGCAGCGTTCGCCGCCCATCCCTCGGTGATCTGCGTGTCGTCGAGATCGGCAAGACGAGGGAGAGCGTCGAGTAGGAACTCGATGGCTGTCGGGACGATCGACGATGCCATCAGGCAATGCCCGGTATGCGTACCCGCCGAGCCCACTCACGGATGCGCTCGTCGACCTCGGGAAGGCCGACGATGGCGCCACGCAGGCCGGGGGTCGATAACGAAATGTTGCCGAACTCATTGGAGATCGAGGTGGCGCGATCGGGGATGCCGGACTGGCCGTCCTTGGCGATGAGATGCCAACGGGCGGCGACCATCGCAGCGTCGGCGAGATCAGTCGGGCATGACGTGCGGTAGCCGGCGGTGTAGCCGATGTCGACCGTCGACCACGACCCGGCGAATGGATTGGCGGCGCCGACCTTGGCGACGAGGTCACCGTCGAGGAACTCGACGTCACCCGCCGACACGGTGACGCCGTCGACCTTCAGCCACCGGACCGAGCGAGGGTACGGGCGCAGCGGGCGGACCGCAGCGCCACGGCTCGAATTGCGTACACCACACGTACGGACATCGTGGTGTGAGCGCTCGACGAACGACGTGAACACCTCGCCGTCGATAATGTCGGTGATCCACTCGCGCGCCCGGGCGAGTTGCAACGTCGAGTAGGACCGCTGCGGCAGATCTGCGAGGGCCCGTAGCTCTCCGAGTTCGAAGTAGTGGCCGCCGGCCACCTCGATCACTTCGGTCGTCGTGATCGACGTGCCGCTGTAGTCGCCGGACCATGTGGCGGTGAGCGTCGTCACCGAAGCGAGGGCAGCGGACGGTAGAAGAAAGTTGTAGTAGTTGTCTGCGTCGGGTCCTGACGGCGTCGTCGAGGCGACGACAACCGCACCGGAGTCATCGACCACTCTCACCGTGGGTGTGGCGACCGTGATGGCCTCCTCGTCGACCCAGAAGCGGGTCGAGATGGTCGATGCTGTGCCGGTGCGGAGAAGCGTCATGAGCTACTTGGCGCTCTTGTTGGCAGGCTTCGGTGCGACGTCCTCGCGCGGTGCGTTCTCAGCATGGTCGGCGGCGAACCGCTCGATCATGTCCTTGACCTCCGCAGTGACCTCGCTACCTGGAGCCAGCAGGAGCCGACCGTTCTCTGGTTCGGTGTGAACAACATTGCCGGTGTCGGTGTTGAGCCAGGCGCCCTTGGTTATGTCGGCCATCGTGGCCTCCTTTCGAGTGGGGTGTTCGCTCGGCGGTGCTGACAGCTTCAGGGGGGAAAGCTGCCAGCACCGCCCTCAGCGAACGGTCACGCGGTGCCGTTGAAGGTGATCTTGCAGACGCCCGCCGGATCGAACAGCGCCAACCCGAGACGTGCCTCCAAGAGGAGCGTCAGAAGGTTGCTGGTGAAGTTCGAGGCGTGGGAGTCGGTCATGTACGCCGTGACCTGCTGGCGATCCAAGACCGAGACGGCCATCGGATCGATGAGCAGCGCTGTACCCGAAGCGATCGCAGTGGAGCGCACCTGCGTGAGCCCCCAGGCGGTACGGGCGCCAGCGGTGGCGAGGCCACCGTCGACGTTCGAGTGCAGCCCAGCCGACGCGTAGTTGGTCAGGTCGAACAGCTCGGCGTCGGCGGGGTTGAGCACGATGATCTCGTACACAGCCTCGCTGGCTTCGCCCAAGGCGATGCCGTGACGGATCGACTTGGCCCGGTCCTCGGCGGAGCCGGGGGCGTAGGTCACGATGCCCGTGCGGCCCGACAGGCCCTTGAGGTTCGGCGGGGTGCCGTTGCCGGAGATGGCCTGGAGGTCAGCGCGACGCTTGATGCTGTAACGCATCCGACCATCGAGGTAGCCCATCATCTGCGGTGCGTCCGCTGCCGCCTGACGGGTGACGTTGGTCCAGGTGGCGATCGTTGCGATCGACTCCGTGATGAGCGCCGGGGTGATGCCCGACTGCGGCTTGCCCGAACCTTCGGTGACTTCCACTGCCTTGTTCGCCATGTCGGCGAGAGGGCTGGAGTCCTGCACGTACTCGATCGATCCGCTGCCCACCGGGATGGAGGGCAGGAGGTCGAGGAGGAACGTGCGCCGGTTGAGGAAGTCCTGACCGATCCGGCCGAGGCGCTCAGGGTTGACGAGTGCCGTGGTGGTCGTCAGGTCGGTGACGGCGCGGAACTCGTCCGCCACCTGAAGGGCAGGACTCGATCCACGTGCGCCGGCTTCGGCCCACGAACGAAAATCCTCCATGTCTGCGAACCGTCGACCGATGCTGCGGGTGTCGACGATCTCATCGCCGCGCCGCTCCAGCATGTTGCCGAGCATGTTCTCGATGCCGTTGCCGATGTCCTGGGAGCGCTGCTCGAGCTCCAGATTGGCCGTGATTCGGGCGTCGACGTTCTCGAGTTCGGATCGCAGCGAGCTGATGCGGCCGCTCTCGTCGTCGGTGTAGTCGCGCTGGTCGGTGGTGGCCGCTTCGTCGATCGAACGCAGCTCACCCTGGATCTCGGTGCGGCGCGAGAAGTTCGCCCGCACGATCGAGAGATGGTCCATGAGTGGACCTCCTTCTGGGATTGATGGGGTTGGGGGTGGAGCCAGGTGCGGTGCGTGGAGTGCGGCCGCTTCAGGCGTGTAGCCAGGCGATGCGACGACGCGAGATGGTGGAGGAACCCCGGCCATCGTTGTCGCTCTCGTCTGGGTTTTCGTCCCGCTTGGGCGGGAAGATCAGGGAACGTAGGTCGCCAACGTCGATTGCTGCACAGACGTCATCGAACGTGATCGAGTGCGACGATGCGAGGGAGCGCAGCGCCATCTCAGCGGTGGAATCGTCATACGCCGGTGCAGTGGTCAGGTCGACGAACCCGAGTCGGGCCTCGACGACGGATCGCAGCAGCAGCCCATCGTCATCGGTGCTCCAGAGTTCGCCACCTTTGGGCAGAGCCCGGAACCCGATCGATGAACCTTTGATGTCGCCTCGCTCCAGCAGTACGGCGGTGTCACGGCCGGCGGTGGTATCGGGGAGGTCGAGTTCGTAGGACAGTTCCGAGCGCGAGTCGTGGAGACGCAGCGTCCCAGCTCCAGTGCGACCGAGGTACGGCCCGAAGTGCTCATTGTGGGACCGAACATCACTCTCTTGGATCGTCTTCGCGAACGCTCCGGGCCGGAACTTCTCCCTGGCTACGCCGCGACCATGGAAGGTCAGCGGCTTTGAGCGAGCTTCGTACCGCATGGCGACGCCGGTAGCGACGATGTGCGTGCCGGTGACCGCAGAACGAAACTCGACGGGGTCGACGAAGTTGCGTAGTTCAAAGTTCATGTGCCTCCTCCTTGAGGGGGTGTCGGGAGATGGCCGTCCTCCGCTGTGATGACTTTGTCCACGGCGAGGTAGATCTTCTGGAGTTGCTCAGGTAGGCGAGATGCCAGGAGTTGGCGGGGGCTCATCTCCCCACGGCACCGGGGGAAGGTCCTCCCACCGGCGGGCGTCGTTCGGTGTGAGAAACCCCTGTTGTATGCCGATGGCGTAGGAGGCATAACGATCTGTCAGGGATGGCCGCAACAGGGCATCCATGTTGAGCTTGACGAAGGCGTCCGACATGCCCTCATCGGCGAGTAGGCGAGTGTGGGCGTCCTCGATGCGCTCGACCCAGGGACGCAGCGCGAATTGCCCGAAGGCGAGATTTTGCTCAGCGAGGCCGGAGCCCCACGACGTCGAGTTGCTCGCATCCGCGATGAGGTGGGGTGGGACGCCATAGAACCTGGCGATCTCGGAGACGCCGAACCGCTTCGAGTCGAGCCACTGTGCGTCCTCGGGTGTGACCGCTACGGTCTTGAGGGTCGCCCCGCCGATGAGGACGCCGACCTTGCCGGCGTTCGACGTACCGCCGTGCGTCTCGTTCCACATCTTGGCGATCGACCGCGCCCGAGCCTGTTGATCGCCACCCCCACCTTCGGGAAGCTCGATGACAGCGGGTGGAACGGCGGAGTTCGCCATGAACTGTGCGCCGAAGTCCTGAGCTGAGCGCCCGCTGTCGACCACGTCACGTGCAGCCCGCAGCGGTGACACACCCCGTGTGGCTCCGGGAAGCATCATCCCAGGGATGTGCATGATCTCTCGACGGTCGAAGGTGCGCCCGCCGAACCGGTAGGCCGGTTCGTTGCGCCCGTTGGACGTGACCTCGATCTTGGCGGGGTCGAGCACGATGAGATCGGTCACTGCGCCGAACTCGTCTCGCACGGTCACCACGAAGGCGTTGCCGTCGGTGAGAAGGCTGAGCATCACCTGTGAGAGGTAGGTGATGCGTGACTGCTGCGGTGCCGCGAAATCGAGGTACTTGGGTCGAGGGCGAAACGGTACGCGGGTGTCACCTTCACGGCTGAAGGTGTCCAGCGGGAGCGTGGAGATGGCCTCTGACAGCAGTCTTAGACAAGCGAACACGGCCGACAACTGCATTGCACCGGAGACGCCCGCCGAGCCTCCCCATGACTGCCACGTCATCCCCTGGAGCCACGTTCCTTGGCCTGGGTCGATACCTCCGGTGTCGCCATACCCGGGCGTGGGACCGTCGTAGGTGGTGACCGCTCGTCGCTCCCACGCCGAACGTAAGAGGCTCAAGGTTCATCCGATCGGGACAGGTCCACGCCGGCAGCGAGCACGAGGATGCCGGCCACCACGATGGCGGCGGGGATCGACATGATGGCGGTGCCGGTGATGGTCGCAGCAGCGCCGACGAAGATGAGGATGAGCGCCACGGTTGCAACCTCCTCAGCAGACGATGAAATCGGGATCGGCAATCACGGCAGGTGCCGTTACCGGCAGTAACGCTCGGGCGATCGTCGCCGCGATGAGCGGTGAGATCGGCACGGTGGCCTGACGAATGTCCCACGCCCATGCATCGCCTAGGCGTCGCTCGGTGGCGTCGGCTGCAGCGTTGTCCAGTGGGCCTTGGCCGCCGGGACGACGCAGCCGACCTTCGACGATGTCGGAGTAGAAGCCACCACATGCCGCCTTGTAGTCGCCGGTGCCCATCTGCTGGAGCGTGTCGGCGCTGATGCCGGCGTCGCGAAAGGCGGAGAGCACCGGTCCGACCTGTGCTGGAGTCGGCCCTGCTCCGTTGCAGCCCACCGCGATGGGCTCCCACCGTTTGACGAGTTCGGCGAGACGGACAGGAAGCCAGCCGACGCCCTGTCGATGTTCGATTACCTCGACGTACGGGTCAGTGATCGACCCTGCGGCGATGGCGATGGACGCCCACTCACCGTCAAGCGACACATCGAAGGCGATGCAGACCTCACCTACACCGGCGAGCGTCGGTGGTGCGAGCGTCGCCGACCACTTGTCGACCGGGATCTTCGGGTCGGGGCGATCGTTGCTCGGTTCGGGGTCCCACACGCCAAGGTGCTCCCGTGCGAACGACTCATCACCGAGACGCAGGAGCTGCTCCTCGAGGAAGTCGATGCCTTGTCCACGACCGGAGCCGATGACCGGGTTGGAGTGGCGCCACAGTTCGCGGTCCTGCACGTCGATTGGGTCCTGCACGACTCGGCCGGTGCCATCGAGGTACGGGCGCTCAGCGGTATGGCCGACGTAGCCGAACGCACCGGGATCTGCGGATAGAGCACGGCGACGGATGCGCCACCACCACTCGGACTTCCCAGCCAAGCCGCTGGTACCGACGACGTTCATCTGCGGGTTCGGATTGGCGAGCAGCGTCGGTGCCACCGCCGAGAGCTGTTCTTCGGTGGCGTGCTGCGCTTCGTCGACGACCAGGCGGGCGATGTCGTCGACGCCACGACCGCCACCACCGGTGCGAGTGCGGTACCAGATCACGCCGCCATTACGCATCTCGATCATCTGCTGACCGGTGCCCATCCATTTGCGCTTGACCAGCCGGCGGAGGTCGGGGGCGTCGAGCACGCTGAGCATTCGCTGCTGAGCTTGTGATGCGAGGAGTACCGCATCGTGAACCGTGTGCAGGATCGCCTCTGACCGCTGAACGAGTCCCCACAATTCGACGACTTCCAACTCGTCGCCCTTGCCGTTCTGGCGAGGCATCTCACGCCCAGTCGTCGATGCTGCCCACTTGCCGTCGGCCGTCTCGGCCATCATCATCTCAACGGTCAGACGCTGCGCCGGGTCGAGGGTCTTTCGGGAGTAGTGCTCCCAGAGTTCTATTGCTGCGTGCGCCTCATCCAGACTTACGGCGGCGAGAGGCAGGACGAGCATCGCTGGAGCGGGCTCGGCGGCTAGCCAGTTGATCGACAACGCTGACCTCCTGCGGAGCTTCGAGCGCTTCGAGCAGTTCGCCGATCATCCGACGCTCACGCGCCAGCGCTGCCGCCTTCGACCCGTCGACTTCGGCGGCGAGCAGGGTGCCGAGGTGGTCGTAGTCGGACCTCAGGTCGCTCACACGTGGCATCGGGCCTCGATTCTGAACTCCGCTCACAAAAAAGGGGGACGACTGAGCGGGTCTTGCGGGGGCTGTGAGGCTCTGAACTTTGCGCCCCCTACCACCGCCGGGTGGGACGTAGGGACCGGTTACGTTCGCTGCGCAGTAGTGCGCCGGCTCTGGCGTTGCACCCCTCGCACTCTGCGGCGAGGGGACCGCCGATCTGCCCATCGTTGAGGTGTCCTGCCTGCCACTTGCGCCCGTGCTCGGCAAGCGTCAGCCCGCACCGCCAGCAGCGGGTGGTGGGATCGGCGTAGGCCCTACCCCTCACCGCAGCGGCACGTCGGGCGTAGTCACCTCGGTAGTGGGAGCGGTTGTGTCCCGGCATCACATGTGGCGGGTGAGGTACACGATGCCGAGGAGCACGAGAGTGATCAGCAGGATCTGGAGCACGAGCCACCTCCGATCAACTGCGATGAGCAGGGGTGACATAGGACTCACCCACTACTGACGCGGGATCTAATCATGTGGACAACGCCGTGTCAAGCACTTCGTTCGACGTGGCGGCGGCGGTCGTCGCACCAGGCGTAGACCTCATCGGTGCCGTAGTCGCCCCGTTCGATCGAGCGGCCCCAGTCCTTGCGGCAGGCACCGCAGGCGTGCAGCGGGGTGCGGTGGCCGTGCTGGTCGTCTTGGCGCAGGGTGGTGCGGCGGTCGTGGCCTTGGCCTTCGCACCATCGGCCGCACACGTCGCACGCCCCACGCCCCACGTTGGCGTCGTGGAGTTCGTCGTCCTGGCGTTGCTGCTGTGTGCCGTCGCCGCGGTTGAGCCTCGATGCGATGCGGCGTGCGAGGTCGTGGGCGCGGTAGCCGGCTTCGGCGAACTCGGTGAGGTAGCGCCCGAGGGTGGCGAGGTCTGCGCCGGTGCGTTCGTCGGAGAGCACGGCTGCGGCTGTGGGGTCGGAGTGTGAGCCGACGGAGCCGTGGCCGCTGTCGCCT
>Ga0138256_10006491_pt1 | contig 12359 bp, 5 predicted proteins | sample KNB2016incub_MG_FD_105486 | JGI IMG/M metagenome (GOLD analysis project Ga0138256, IMG submission 105486) | Active sludge microbial communities from wastewater in Klosterneuburg, Austria - KNB2014incub_MG | ecosystem: Engineered > WWTP > Activated sludge > Unclassified | place: Austria... | reverse complement strand
TCCCACGCCAATTTGATCAGCCCGGTCTCCTTCGTTCGTCCGATCAAGCGTTTCGGCCGCAATGGCTGATCCGGCGCCAACCGGATGCGCAAGCCTTGGTGCTCGATCACGAGTGGATCGTGGATGGGTCCTTTGGTGGGGAGGTCGAGAGAGGTGGGCATGGCGAGCAGGGTTGAGTCCGAAGATAGGATGGGGTGGAAGGCGGTTCCGGTTGCCTGGATCAAGCACGATCGATCGCTGTTCCAATTACCCGGTTAACTTTCCGTATTGAAACCACCGCCCATGAACCACTCCTTCCAAAGGGCCCTCCGCGTGTTGAGGGCGTTCGTTCTGGCCATCGCGTTGATCCCGCAAGCCGGGCTTGCGCAATTGATCATCGGGGAGTTCTCATTCGGGACGCCGCCCGCACCGCCACTGAAAGGCACTGTGAAGATGGAGGACGCGGAACTGACCCCGGCGTTTCCTGCAGGGGTCGGCGGCATTTCGTTCGATCGATCCGCTATCCCAGCGGGCGGCCTTCAATTCACGGAATTGAAAATGCATTACCGGCCGGAAGCAACGGATGGGGAACGCTTGGTCCTGACCATTGATGGACAGGAGGTGATCGCCGATCTGCCGGATTGGATGTTGCTCCCGATCGCGCGCTATGCGAACAGCGACTATTATTCATGCTTCACCCTGTTCGGGAAATTGAACGATGCCCAACTGCAGAAGGATGTGTTGGCCGCCGAAGGTCGCGTGTTGAACTACCACCCTGCATTGGTGAACACCTTGTTGGGGATGCGACTCGCGTATATGGATATGCTCATCCTCTATCCATCCTTCACGACCGACCTCCCGAAAAAGGATGGCGCATACCTATTGGGCGCTGGCGAGATCGCCCCTGTAGAGCGTGACGCCGTTCATGCGTACTCCTTGCTCGGGAACAGTATCAACAGGATCCAGCTGGAAGCACAGGCCATTCATCGGTCCTACATCATCTCCGATCATGAACGTCGGATCGAATTCGACCTGGCCGACGGGCATCTACGGCTCACCGGTGAGCCCTACTTCTATTGCTGGCGATACATGTACGAGAGACCGGGATACGACCATGCCCACACCACCGATTCCTTGAAGACCATGATGAAGACCCAGATGGACGCTGCGGTCGCTGAGAAGACGCATTCCAGCGGACAGGCGTGGGTGGTGGAGAAGCTGATCGGTGTGATGCATGACTATGATGGGAAGTACGAGTTGTTCAATGAGAAGGACGATTTCATCCGGATCATGCACCTTCCGACCGACGAGGCTCGGCGTGCTGCGCTGATGAAGTATGATCCGAACAGTTTGTACAACCTCACCCTGAACGCCTTGTACCAGATGGACCAGCATCGCATCGATCACATGGTCGAGTACAGTGCGCAAGTGAGCGCCCTCGGTCCGCTCTTCGCACGTGCGAACCCTGCGGTCTGGAATGCCACGGTGCGGACCATGCGGTACGGCGCCTTCTTCCGTTACGTCCGCCAGGAGCACCCGACGGCTTGGCTCGCCTTCCTCGCACAGATCGAAGGTGTGGCGGCCATGCCTTCCGTCGTTACGCCCACCGTGCTCTATCCGAGCAAGAACACGGCGCTGAAGGCGCGCATGAGACCGTGACCGCCATGCGTTGTTTCGTCAGCTTCAGTTCGCGGGATCTTCCGCATGTCCGCGAGGTCATGACCGCGCTTGCGCAACAAGGGATCGAGCGTTGGGATTATTCGGATGAGATCCAGCACATCGAAGCCGGTACCGTCATCGGCGATAGACTGCGTCAGGAGATCGATGCCAGCGACCTCATCATCGCGATCGTCAGCAGCAACAGCACGGATCCTGCCATCGGGCGCTTCACACACTTGGAATTGGAATATGCCATCCAACAGGGCAAACTCGATGGTGATCGCATCATTCCGATCCGCTTGAGCGACGCGCCGAACACGGGTTGGCCCGGATGCTACGGCCAACTTCCCGATCGGCTGCATTTGGAATTCAAGTTGGAGGACCCGGAGAGTTATGTGCGCATGAGCGCGGACATCTGTCTTCGCGCCAAGGTCACCTACGTGCCTCCGATCGTTGCGCATCACCGGCTCCCGTTCTGGAAGGAGTTCCGCGACGAAGTGCGGGACATGGCCCATTCCAACCATCAGCATGTAGGGATGATGATGGTGCTCGGCAAGTTCAACGAGTACCATCGGCTGGGGCGACATGAGAACGCCTACCTCATGATCCAACACTTCCTTTCGCTCTGCCGATACAACTTGCCGAAGGCCGCGGTCTTTTACCCTTGGCTGGTGAAGGCCGTGTGCGAACTGCACAATGGCCTTCAGCAGGAAGCAGAAAAGAGCCTCGGTGTTGCGGGCGCCATCCGGCCGAACGACCGGAACATCCTTGCGTTGCACGCTGTGCTTTGCGAACAACGCGGGGACCTGGAACGCGCGTTGGACTTCCGCGAACGCTCCCTGAAGCACGCCAACCCGGAGAACAAGCGCGACGAGAAGATCAACCTGGCCAAAGCCCTGCTCAGTCTTGGAAGAGCGTTGCCCCGCGACCTTGCCACCTTCTTACATGCAGTGGATGTTGCGGACATGGACGCTCGCGAACGTGCGGTCGTAGGGACCATCCAAGCCATGCACCTGTATGCCCAAGGACGCACGGAGGAGGCCTACGCCCGGTACGATGCGATCGAGCGAAGTGGCCAACCCTCTGCAACTTCCATCCAGATGCGGAGTCGTTGTCGATTCGATGCGGGTGATCACAAGACCGGGATGTCGATCCTGACCGAAGGCATTCGCCGCGCGGAGAAGGATCCCGTGATCCAACCGGAACCGCTGTGGATGGAACTCGCGCAACGGCACCAGCAACTGTCTTCACCGGGCGAAGCGATCCGGATCTGCAAGGATCGCTTGAAGGAGCAACTTGCTCCGGAATGGCGTATCCGCTACGCGGACCTGCTCGTGGAACTCGGCGCACAACGAGACGCTGAGCAGGCTTCGGAAACTGTGCTGAAGGATCTTTTCCCGGCGGAGCTTGCCCCGAAGTTCCAATTGGCTGCCAAAGCGAACGGTATTCTCGGAAGGACCGATCGCGCGCGATATGATCAAGAGCGGGTACGCACTCCGGAAGAGCTCAATTGATCAATCGTTCGTCGCACTTGCCTCGTTCACGTACACCACCTCCTCCTTTACCCATTCCATCCCCAACCTCGGTGCCTTCACGAAGCGGGTCCCGTAGAGTTCATTGAAGAGCAACGCATAGAAGGCCGCAGGCAGGTGTAGTTCCTCGTCCCGGTTGATCCGCCACACGAGTTCCTTGCTGATCGAGTCGTTGTCCCAAGCCTTCAGTGAACGGTAGCTCTCACCATAACCAAGCGCCGTCAGGATCGCGATGAACGAACGGCATCCGCTCACGGCCAATTCCTCGGCTTCCTCCTGCGCTTGCTTGAACCGCGCTTCATTCAACCCCATGTGCATCAAGCCCCCAAGGGTGTAAGGGTCGTCCTGGAAAATGCGCACATAGCGCATGCGGTTGATCTGCTGCATCCTGCGCGGGTAAGTGAAATACGGCGAGGCGAGCGTGAGCCGGTACACCGCCGCCGCGAACGGAACCGTCCCATCCGCTTTCGGTTTGAGGATCGTATCGTAGATCTCGCTGGCCGGATCCACGCCAAGATCGACCCGCGCATGGAAGCGTAGTAATTCGATCGGGTCGTCCAGCAATTGCACAGCTTGGTGGTACGTGAAGAAGACGCGGATCAGGCGGGTGAGCTGGGGCGCGTGCGTGCTCCTGCGCACGGATGGCTCACCCGGTCTGATGGGATGCAGGATGGCTCTCTCGTAGAATTCCTCTGCGGTGGTCACTCCACCCAAATAGTCCTTCAAGAACAATTGCGCGGTGGGCTCGAAGTAGTCCTCGATGGCCCTGCGGAACCAGGCATCCAGGAACGCGCGCTTGATGCCCGTGATCTTCTCCCACTCGATCCGCACTGGAACAAAGGGTGTGTCCTTTTTGTGGACGGCAGGATCGTAGAGGTCCTCCTTGGTCAGTTCGCCTTGTTCCGTTTTCACGTAGGCCTTGGCCAAGCGCAGCAGGTTCTGTTGGCCTTCTTCATTCAGATCCGGGATGGAGGTGAAGTCGTTGTGCTTCTTGAAGAATTGGAAGAAGTCGGTGGTGTTCTGGATACCGGCGGAGGGCAATGCTTGGCCTTCTTCATAGGAGATGAGGCCGAGCTCGGTGAGTTCGGGGAGGGTGTGGGGGAGAGGGGTGATTGAAGACATCGAGTGAAAAGTACACTTGATTGAAGCAGAAGGGGCGGCATCGTCAGGCGCCAAGACGACAATCATTCAGGCCAACGCGAGAAGGACCGTCAGATCGTGGCACCACGGTAACGCGCGGACGAACATCGACCTTCGAGTGTTCCGATATTCATTCACGTGCGGGCTGCTCAGACTGTTCCCAAAAGAACCGGAGCAATTGCAGGTAGGCTACATGTAGGAGACATACGACCCTATTGAGCTAGGCGCATCTGCACAAGGGCATAATTTCCAACGGCCCGAAGAAAGTCCGGGTGCCGATGTCCTGTGCGTTCCTGAAAGCGTTGTAAAATGCCCAATGCCCTTTCCAGCAACGGTTTGGCATCGCTTGGGCGGTTCAACGCGATCAGCACCACCCCTAGACCATTGAGTTGAACAGCCAGATGCGGGTCGTCGGGGCTGAAGCTTGCTTCACCAATCACAAGTGCTCTTTGCATGAGAGATTCGGCTTCGGCAAAATGTTCCAAGGCTACAAGCGCTTGGACCAAATTGTTCAGTTGGATCGCGACTTTCGGATGGTCATGTCCGAAACAAAGCTCATGGATGTCCAATGAACGTCTCATGAGCACCTCGGCTTCAACAAATCGGCCCTGCGCATACAATAGGCCAGCAAGATTACCCACATCTCTTCCTACTTCCGGATGCACCAACCCGTACGCAGCCTCATCGATCCGCAATGCGCGCTTGAACATTTCCTCAGTCTCCGTCAACATTCCCGATGATTGCAACAGTATTGCGTATGAGTTCAGAGCGCCAGCCACGCTCGGGTGGTTCTGGCCACACACCTTTTCCATGATGGATAGCGCGCGCTGGATCATTGAATGAGCTTCGGGTATCCGACCCAGAGCTCTCAAATTTCCGCTCAGTTCACAAAGAACCTCGGCAACTCCTAAATGCTCGATCCCGAATCGGTTCTCTTCAATCTCCAATGCGCGGCGAAAAAACTTTTCAGCCTCTTCTGGGCGGTTGCTATCCTCGAGCAGTCCTGCAAGGTTCGTCAGAACAACTGACAAGGTTGCATGTGATGATCCCAAAGCCTTTTCGTCAATAATCAAGGCGCGACGCAGTAGCTGTTCGGCTTCCACCTGCTGGTGGATTCGCTTCAGTAGTAAGCCCAATTCGTTAAGTACACTTCCAACGAAAAGATGGTTCTCACCCAATGAGGTTTCGAAAGAAGCCCATGCCTGCCTTAGGAGCAATTCCGCATGGTGATAGAAAGCTAAGCCGCTGAGATATGAGCCTAACCGGTAGGCCGCTAGGGCAATTAGGTCCTGACCATGCTCATTCCCAACACTCCAATTCGCATATGATCGTGAGTATAAGTCTCCAAGGTTTCGCTCCTCACCGAGAGCCACCCAATAGTGTGTCAGATCAGGTTCATTGCGCGTATAAAAGATCATGAATCGATCGATGTCCAACAAGCACGCACGCAATCGTTGGAACATCTCCGTCTGGAGCAACAGCCACGGCAACTCGTCGCAGGTATCGGCCGTGATCGGTTGGGCCTCGAAGTAGTCGGCGAGCATGATCCGCAGGTCATCCAAGCGGTCCAGATCAGGAACGAAGAGTGTACCCACCGCAGAGCGCAACTCCTCACTGGCGAAGTTGAGGATGCCGCCATGGTCGCGGAGTCCCTCACCCAGCGCATCGCGCAAGGGCATCCACAAGGCCATCGGCAGTTGGGGTAGCCCTTCCGGCTTGAGCACTTCGAGCAATTCGTTCTCCGCCAGTCCGCGCCGCGCGGAATAGATCAGGCCCAAGGCATCACCGACCAAGCCCGGACGATCGCGCTCGTAATCGTTCCGGTAGCGGAGCAGGATGATCTTCCAGAGCTCGGTGATCGAGCGCGCTGCGAGGTAGTCGTCCAAGCGCGCGTCCAATTGGTCGTGCGTACCGGTCACGCGCAATTCCTCCAGCAGGATCTTCAGGAATTGGGGATCGGCGGTCGCAGGGTCCCTGGCGATCCGGTCCAAGCGGCGCTGGTCGATCGCCTTGCCGCAATGGTCCAAATAGGTCTTGATCAGCTTCGCACGTTCCTCGGGTGAAAGCGGACCAACGGCCAACTCCGGCCACGCCCTTGTCCGCAATTGCTCCAACCGATCACCGTGCCGCGTGGAGATCAGCACGCGCAAGCCCGGGATCGCCAATTGCTCGGGCAACCAGTTCAAAGGCATCGACTCATCCGCCTGCTCCAATTGCTCCAAGCCATCCAACACCACGATGCAGCGTACACCTTCGGCAGTGGCCTTCTCACCCGCCGCGCGCAACCAGATCGGGAGATCGAAGCGCAAGCCATCCGCATCCTTCGGCACATCGTGATCAAGCTCCGTCCATTGTTTGATCTCCCCGATGATGCGACGGAGCATGGCGTCGCGCTCGGCGCTCTTTGACGTGGCACCGACGTAGTGCACGATGAGGTGATCCGTGGGATGATCCGCGCTCCACTGTGTGAGCCAATTCGCCAACAGTGCCGAACGGCCGCTGCCCGCAGGTCCATGCAGGACCAATGGTGCTCCATCGTTCAAGACATGCCGATCCAATGCTTGGTGGTTGCTCGGTCGTTCCACGTACACCTCGCGGCGGCTTTCCGCGAAGGCCTCGTGTTCCAGCCGTTCGCGCGTCAGTTCATTAGGCACCTCCTCCTTCGGGAAGTCCGCGTCGATGGCGGCGACCAGATCCTCCTCGACCTTCAAGGCCAGGTCCATCGGACCTCTGTAGGGTTCGAACAAGGAGACGCGCTCAGCATCAGCCAGTAGCTGGATGCGTTTCTTCAGGGAATCCTGCAGGGCTTTCGCCGCATCATCCTCCGCCAGATGATCGGCACCTTTCTGCCTCGCGTAGCCCTCGTCCCGGATGTAGAAGAAGGCGCGCTTCGCCCGCTCCGGTTCATTGAGCACACCGTGGAGCATCTCCAGTTCGGTGGCGCTGCGATCGCGCATCCCGGCAAGCCAGTGTTGCTCTTCCAGCAGATCGGGTGTCCGTGCGGCATCATCCGGCACCCATCCGTAACGCTCGCCCAGCAGCCCGATGAAGTAGGGCCGGCAATCGTCGATCGCATCCAGGCATCGCTTCAGCGTTTCCTTGCGCGCGCTCTGTTCCTCGGATACCCCCCAGCGCAGATCGACCTCATTGAACTCCACATGCCGCTCTTTGCAGATGCGCCGCACGGCTTTCCAGGTGTGCGTCATCAAGGCATCGCGGTCCTCCACCATGTCCTTGAAGGTGGAAGAGACGAAAACGCGGATGCGGCGCTTCTCAATGATCATTGCTGGCGGCCTCCGAAGGTATCAGACACCCCCAACAAAGTACCACAGCCTCTCAGAACTTCACAATAGTGTCGCACGATAAGCGAGGCACTTCTCACAGCGAGAGCTTACGTAGCTCATCACTGATCTCCGCTTCCGAGCACCCCATTCTCATGAGCAAGGACGAATAGTTCGTCGTGGTGGGCGCCACATTCGGATGGGTGTGGCCAGTTGATCGCTGGAACTGTAAGTAGATCAACACCGCACGCCGAGCTACAGGTACGGCTTCGGCCAAGCGGTTCGCAACTTGAAGCACTGCTGCCAAACTATATAAACCTGCTGCCACATCGGGATGGTCTGGCCCATAAAGCGTTTCAACGATCGCCAGGGCGCGGCGCATCAGTGGTTCGGCCTCTGCTAGTCGATTTGCCCTCATGAGCACCAACGCCAGATTGTTGAGACTTGCCGCAACACCCGGGTGACCAGGACCCAAGTTTCGTTCTTGTGCGTCCAATACCTTTCTGAACATCACCTCAGCGGTCGCCCAATCACCTGATTGTTGGCTAAGGAGTGCCAGATCATTGAGCGCAGTTAGCGTGTCGTGGTGTTCTTCGCCATGCATGTTTGTGAAAGCCTCAAACGCTTGGCGGATCAACGGTTCAGCCTCGGATATCCGCTTCAACTCCAGCAACAGCCGACCGAGATCGGCTTTGGCCGAAGCCACTTGAGATTCATTACGAGGAACCAGTTCCTCCGCTTCCAAAAGAACTTGACGGAATAGCGGTTCAGCCTCCGTGCCTGCCCTGGCTTGCTCAAAGATCTCCTCGCGCTGGATACGCCTTTTGCTGAAACTCCTTTCACGACAGATCGACTGAAGCAAGCGGTGCATTCTGGCGACATGAAGGATGCCATCCTCCCCGGTCACACCACTCGCCTGGAGAAGTCTGAGACCGAAGATCCGTCGCAACAGGTTTGTCCAATCATCAGGATAACCAGCCGGTGCATCTCGCCCATAGTTCTCATGTGCTGCCGAGACCAAGGCACGTAACCATGGCAATACGATGTAGTCGGCGGGCAACAATGCCGCGTAACCCAGAGCTAGTTTCTCCGCCGGACCCAATCGTTCCAGCGTCGGCTTAAGAGTCACACCCAAGCGCTTTTCTCCGTGCAATACGCCTTCGCGGCTCTGGCCTGCCGCGGTGTCAAGACCTTGCAAGCCTTCCTTCTTCAGCCGCGTGAGAAAGGCAGCGCAAGTCACGTCGTTCGCGAACTGGCCGAGATAGACAGCGGCGGACTCCACAGCGAGGGTGAAGCAGCCGAGCAGTTGAACGATCTCAAACGCCGCGTTCCGTTCCGCCTCATCACGGAAGCGCCCATCGAACTGGTAGCTCTCGATGAGGCTGAGGGCATCAGCGAGTGGTAGTTCGTCCACGGGCAGGAACGAACGGTCGCGGTGCGTGCCATGCAATTCATCTTCTCCCAACCGTGTTGTGGCGATGACATGCAACCAGTCGCCGCCGTTGAGCCGAGCGACCAATGCGGGATCCAGCAGGTCGGGGCGATCCACGTTGTCCAGGATGAGCAGGCAGCGATGTGGCACACCCGCATCGGCGAGTTTCCGCAATTCGCGACGCGTGCGCTCGATCTGCAGGTCCGCGTCCTTCTTTTCATCGTCCGTGAACGCAAAGCCGATGGGCGTTGCGAGTTCGGCGAGGGCGAGGCGCAGATCGTCCTTGCCCTCGCAGCGTACCTGCCAGCGTCCGCCGCCGTATTCATCCGCAAAAGCGTGAGCATACTCGATGGCAAGTGCGGTCTTGCCCAGCCCACCCATGCCGTTGACCGCGGTGAGCACACCGATATTGCCAGGCTTGACGAAATTCTCGCGCAGCAATCGGAGATTGGTGGTTCGACCGATGAAGTGTGGATTGTGTGCATCCACATTACCGAGACTCCTTTCGGCGCGCTCGCTCCGGGTGATCGTAGCGACGATCCGTTCGTTGAGCGACCTCATTCGCTCTTGCACCACGGCCTCGCGCAGGGCTTCCTGGCCTCGGTCATGCCAGGGTCGCAGATCGAAGCTTTGGCGGCGACGCAGTTCTGCCACCCATGTGGCGCACTGCTGCTCGAAATCCTTTTGGGACCATCCTGGTACCTCCACGAAGTAGATCGGCGCTACCCCATTGAAGCCGTGCAAATGACCGATCTCGTACTTGAGGTACTCCACGAACTCCCATTCGCAGTATTCGCTCTCCAAATACGTGGGAGAAAGACAAACGAGTAACAGACGTGATTCTCGAAGACCGCGCAGGATCTTCTGTCGCCAGTCCTCCATGCCCTTGATGCCATCCTCGGGACTAACATCGAAGAACGGGACCAGATCGCGGTGCGCAAAGCGAGCAAAGTCCGCCTTGATGCGATCAACGAGTTGGGTGATGTGACCATCATGGTTGTCGCGCCGAGAGTAGCTGATGAACAAGTCGTAGGGCATGGTTCATGAATCACTTGCCCCTCACCACTCCAAACCCCACCTCCCTCAACCACTCCGGTATCCTCCGCACTGGTTCGCGGTCCATCTCCTTGGCCTTCTCGTCTAATTCGTCGTAGGGTATCAGGAGCGGATGGATGCGTAGGAGGTTATTCCGTTCAGGTCCATAGACCCAACCGGCGGCCAGTTTCTCTTTCATCCAGCGGTCGTGTTCATCGCGGGCCATGGATTCGACTTCGTTCGCGGTGAAGACCGTGATAGGGGAGGTTCGTGCGTTGTCCTTGACGATGCGACAGCGGATGGAAGCCAGCTTGCGCACCATGTCCATGGCCTGCATCCGGTTGCTGTCCTGGTAGGAAGGGGACAGCTCGTCCCAGGGGACATCGGCCTCCTTCTTCTCCTTGGGGTCCTGGTTCTTCCGCCAACCCTCATGGATCATGCGTGCCAGGGATTCAATGACATCCTGTAGGTGGGCGCTATCCGTCATGATGGCTTTGAGGGCTTTGGGATCCACGTAATTGTCGAGTTCATCGTCAGCAGGTAACGCGCCACTGCCGAAACGGCCTTCATCATTCGGCTTGATGCGGGCCACCAATTTGCACATCGCGCTTGTGCCGTTGTGGTAATCCTCTATCCGGAGCAACGCGACCAGCAGGCCCAAGTCCACATCCACTTTCTTCTTCACATCCTCCGGGCGCTTGCCGATGAACTGCTTGCGCAGGACCACCGCGCGACGCACGAGGTAGAGGTCGGCGGGTTCGCCCGGCCTTCTGGAAACCCCTTTCACATCGATGTGATCCTCCAAGCGCCGCAGCATGTCCGGCATCTTCCGTTCCCGGGCCTGATCCCTCGCAGTCTCATTGACCGGGTCACCGCCCTGGCTCTTGCGTCGAAGCTCCGCGTAGGTATGGCAGGTGCCGCCGGTGAAGACGAAGATGCCCCGGCCCACCGGGTGCTCCACGGTGTCCTCGCGGAACACGCCGTTGTTCACCGGTTGCAGGAAATGCTGGAACCATCCGTACGGCGTTCCGTGAAGCGGTGCGTCGAACTCATCGAAGAGCACGAAAGGGATGCGCAGGCGGATATTCTCGTTGCGTATCCCTTGCCATTCCTTCAGGATCTGTTCCTCTTTCTGGAAGCCACCGAAGTCGATGGAGATCCAGGTCACGGCTTCGCCCAGCATATCCTTGATCTGCTCCACTCCGAAGGTCTTGCCTGATCCAGGCGGTCCGAACACGCCGATGGACATCGGCTTGTCGCCCGGGTGGGCCACGTAATGGAACATCTTGTCGCGGATGGCGCGGTATTGTTCGATCTCCTGCCGATCGGCTGAGAGCAGGCCACCGAAAGGAACCATGGGTGTGGCGCCGAGCACGCCGTTCTCTCCAGTAAGGACGTGATGAACGGCCCAGGCCATCAAGGTGTCGTGGCTGCCATGGGTGGCGAGATCCAGCAGGGACCCGTGATCGGGCAGCGCGGTGATGTCCATCCCAGCGATCGATAGGTTGTTGTTCGATGGTAGCGCGAACACCTCGGCAGGAATGGCGAGTTCATCCTCATGAACGATCCAACCGGAGTCCTGCGCCATGCGTGCCGACCTCAGCGCTTCGATCGCCGCGAAAGGGATCCGTTGTTCCACTGTTCGGATGTCCGGCACGCGGGTCACCGGTCCGTCCTTCACTTCCTGATGCGGCACTGTGGAGCGGGTGAGTTCCATGGAAAGTCGGGCGATGAAGACCTCCCGCAGTCCAGCCATCTTCTCCGGCGATCCTTCCTCCTCGACCTCCGCGGGCAGGAAGTGTGCGGTGAATTCAAGGCCCTTCTTATCCGGCCGGACGTGTACCAGCCCTGCTGTGCCGAAACGCACCAGCAGATGGGCGGCGCACTTCATGAGCGCTCCACCGGAACCATTGAGGTGTTGGATCAACCCCGTGAAGCTGTCATCCCACGAACGGCCGGTGCTGATGGCAGCGCCCCGGCTGCGCAGCGTGTCGGCATCCACCACCAGGATCCGTCTTTCCGCCCCCTTCGCATCCACCAACCAGATCGGGTCATCCGTTGTGACGACCGACCAGCGCGCGTTGGCGGGATCATCCATCAGCGTTTTCCACGCATCACGATCCGGACGGACCGAGCCGATGTCATGGATGACCAGCAGGTCGTGATCCCCGATCGGCACAGGGTGCCCGGGCGGGTCGTGATGCAAGGGGACCCGTTCTCCGATGATCCCGCTCAGAGAGACCGAATGCCCGCCTTCCGCGCGCTCAGCGTGGAACACGGTACGCGACTGGTGCAGCGGCC
>Ga0138256_10006490_pt1 | contig 12360 bp, 27 predicted proteins | sample KNB2016incub_MG_FD_105486 | JGI IMG/M metagenome (GOLD analysis project Ga0138256, IMG submission 105486) | Active sludge microbial communities from wastewater in Klosterneuburg, Austria - KNB2014incub_MG | ecosystem: Engineered > WWTP > Activated sludge > Unclassified | place: Austria... | reverse complement strand
ATACTCTTCCTTTGTTTCAAAAAATATAATATCAGTAGCATTAGAAAGATTTGCCACATAAATTTTAGGTACTTTTACAATTTCAGTTTCAATTGGGATACCCCCACTATGTTGTAATATTATCATGCTCTTTCTCTTTTAAAAATTAATGCTTCTAATTGAATTAAATCTGTAGCATTTGCTAATTGCACAGACAACACTAGATATTGTTGAACTGTCCAATTTATTGCAAAAGTTCCTAAAGAAGCATTACTTGAACCCCAATAAGTAGCCGAATTAGAACTGCCCGGTTTGTATGATTTCATTGTTGTTGTTGAATCAACAAAAAAGGAACTTAATAATGAATATTCAAGATGATTTGTCGAGTACGTTGAAATTAAAACTGGTGAACCTGTCAAATCAGCAGTTGTGTTTATATACGTTTTTATTGTTTTTACTCCAGCTGTACCAATAGCAGTTAATAAAATTTCTTGATAAATTTTATCTCCTGTTGTAAAAGTATTTGCTGGTATAGACACTGTATATTTTACAGTTTCAGTTGTATTTCCTGTATGACTTGAAGGGGTTATAGTTAACGCTATTGTTTTATCTTTATTAAACCGAGAATCATCTCCTGCTGCAACCGTTCCAGCGGTTGTTCCGAAGTTCTTATTAAACGCTGTATTTTCTGAAAATGTAGCTTTGTAAAGAGTATCGAAATATGTTTTTAAACGTGTTTTAATATTGCTCCAAGTTGTTGTTTTAATTGGTAAATCGGTAACATCAAATATTGGAAATTTATCAGCATCATCAAAAGCTACATTGTATGCGTTAGACCCACTTACTAACGTGCCAATTGTCGTTGTAGTTTCATCCCCTGTATTCGTGCCACTTGTATTTGAAATTACTACTAATTGAGCATCGGTAACATAATTGTCGTCCGCACCCATTATTGGCTGCTTACTGTTTAATTGTGTCTGAATACTTGATGTAGCATCATTCCTAGATTGTTGAGCATCGGTTTGGTAACGCTTATCTATACTGTCAGGAATATCATTAGTAGTTAAAGAAATGTTACCAGCTACTTGTCCAACACCGTTTACAGTATTAGAATTTCCATCAACACCATTTGTTCCGTTTTTACCATCCTTACCATCCTTACCATCCTTACCATTAGAACCCTCTACAACCGATATTTGTATTTTTTCAGCAGATTCATTTACAGATAAGTTTACATTATCTATATTTTCTTGGATTGATATTTGAATAGTAGATGCCATTAAACTAAATTTTGTTTTACTTCAAAAGTACCTACAAAATAAACATCAACAGTTCCATCAGGGAATGTAAGTTTAAAATCATAAAGGTATTTATATGCAGGTAAGGTAATTAAAAAAGAATCCATTGTAACAATACCATCAATAGGGTTTGATACAGTTAATCCATTGCCGATAGTAAGTGTTTTTTCAGTAGCACCCTCCAATGATTTTTTAAAACGAACAGAAATATTAACACCAGTTAAATCAACAGGGGTAATTGTTCCATTAACATTCCTTTCTAGCTTAATGTTAGCACCTTTAAAAGAACTCCCTTTGTATTGTGGTTTGAAATTAAATGTAGCTGGAATCATAATTACTCTACGTAAGATTTAGCACTTAGAAAAACAGAATTATTACCTGTGTCTGTATCAATCAAAATAGGAATAAACTTCTTTCTTGTTGAAAAAGTGTCAGTAGCGTTTTTTGGTATAGGGGTTTTATTAATCTTTGCAGCAGCTACATCATCAACAGTTATTGTTATTTGACCGTAGCACTCTTTAGGTACAATAGCATAATCAGTAGAAATATCAGTTGTTGCTGCTAATTCTAAAGTTATCTCGTTATCGCTTACTACATTCTCAATTCTTCTTAACTCGTCATTATCTTTCAACCAAATATAATCGCCAATCTTAGCTTCCGTTAAAAACTTAGAATAAGAACCTGTTACTTTAGTATTTAAAACAGAAACAATGTTCTCTGTTATTGAAGCAACATCAAAGGTAGCATCAGCATTACCTCCAGTTAAAGTTATAGTGTCGCCAACAGTATATCCTAAACCACCATCAACAACAGTTACCGATGTTACTAAACCTGCTGCTGCAACAATATTAACAACCAACCCTGTACCTGTACCTCCCGAATTAGGAGCAGATGCTAAAGTGGTATATCCTGTACCAGCAACTAAAGTGTTTGTAGTTCTTACCCCCCCCTCTAAAGCGGTGCTACTCGCAACACTAACAGGGAAAGTTTCTTTTACATTGTTGTAATCAGCATAAACTGAACCCGATGTTTTATTTATAGTTAAAGCCATATCTTTTTGTTTTTTACAAAGATAAAACTTTTTAACTAAATAAAAACGAAATGGTTAAAACAAATTACGAATGAAATATATATATAGTTTTAATAGGCTTTTCTTTTGATTTTTCTAATCCATTAATAAATATTGGAATAGTTTTATATCTACCATGCTGATTCTCTAAAATATAAAAAGGCTCTTTATTTATATAAACACTTGCCTTTAATTTTAAATTTAACTCGTTAGAACTAAAATATAAATGTTTATCATCATAAACCATATCGTAAATAGGAATAGATATAGCTTTTTCTTTAACAAAAACTAAAGGAAGAACAATTCCATCAACATTAACCATTTTAGCTTCATCACAAAGGTCTATTTTATATTCGTTTATACAGTCATTTTCAATCAACCTAATGGTCGGATAACTAAATATCGAATCTCTATCTATCTTTTTCATATTATACATTATGTCTATCATCCCAAAACTCTTCAAACTCTTCATCTGTCATTCTATCAATATTATGCTGTCTTAAACAGCTTTTTAACCCTATAACGTCCTTTATTTCCATCATCAATACGGTAGAAAAAACCATGTTTGTTCTATATTCAAGTTCCGATGATGGATTATCTACCCAATAACTAGGCTTTATATGTGTTAATTCACTAGGCATTTTCCAATGTGTTAATTCACACCATATTTTAGCCCACTTGTCTATTGGTATTTTTTTTAGTTCTGATATATTTGTTTTCATATTTGTTTTCTTAGTTCTTTCGCAAATTCTAACAAGTCTTTTCTATTTTTTATTTCATCGCTTTTATTAAAATGATAAAAGAATCTGTCAATATAAACTTCAAGAGGATTAACTTCTCCTTTGTTAAGTATTCTTATAGCCTTTTCAACCGTTTCTTTACACATAGGCTCATCATCTATAATAACCCTATGATATTGATTACTCAAAATACGTGGGTAATAATTTGTGATTTTATCAATAGACAACCCTATTTCTGCTACACATTTTTCGTCTAACATAATAAAAAACTTATCCAATGATTTACTCTTATTAATTAAATATATCATCTCGGCATGTTATTTAACATAATCAATATAACTATCTTTTATATCTTTTCTATTTATAGTGAAATTTTATTTTTCTTTAGATTCTATCTCAACTTGAAAATTCTTGAATATCTTGAAAACCTTATCATCAAACAACTTTCTCTTCTTACTCAAAAATGGATTCAACATATAAATTACCCTCACACTCCCATAAATATTCCCCTTTATCTGATATAATACACCCAACTTCATTAACCTCTTTATCAAATCAATAAACTTACTCTCACTACTAACTTTTAAATACTGCTGTAATGATGAATTTGAATGAGGAACATTATTGTTATACAAAATATTTAAAGGCGTCTTTGTCGTCGTTAACATCTTTAATACGTTACCCAAATCACTATTGTTTAATATAGTCGTTAAATAAATTATCGCATCAGTAGAGATAACAGCATAATCACTATACGAAACACTTACAAGTCCACTATCCCTAATAATTGTCATCTTAGTATCACTAGACATCTCATCAACCAAAATCTCCCCAGTTTCCCTATTAACATACTTGCTAATATCCACTTGTATCTTATTCTTAATCTTCCTTATCCCCATAATAATTATTTACAACAAAGTTAAGAATTATTCCCAAGACTAAAAAATATAACTTCCTTTTTTGGAAGTAATACGTCTATATAACTTCCCTTTTTGGAAGTCAAACAAAACCCCTTGTAAACCAATGATACCAACACTCATAATACTACTTTTTAAAAATAGCCACTTCTTTTTCTTTAGGAGGTCATTTTCCTTCCTTTCTTTTTTATACTTAACCCATCATACATAAAATCCCACAAACCGCTTATGTAAAACCTTATTCCTTATCCTAGAATCTATAAAACTACAATATGGATAATATCTCACCACCATCTTATCTATAAAACTAGGGTACGGAAGCAATATCCCCCTCACATTATATCGCCTACCATACGTAGTAACCCCATTATCCCTATCCATCCTAATCTTAACACCATCCATCATTCCCAAATATCCCTCCACATTAACCGATACAAAACAGTTAACCTCTATAAATATAAATCGCTTAAATATCATCTTACAATCCTTTTTTACAAATGTAATTATTTATTTTTACCTACAACTCCTAAGAATCTTCCTCTTTAATCGCTTATGTCTTACTTCCAAACTCAATTCACTATACGGATAATACTTCTCAACTATAAAATCAAGAAAACTCGGACACGATATAATTACCCCCATCACACTATACCGCATACCATACAAACTAATACTCTTATCTTTACCAATCTCTATCTCCTGACTTTCCCAAATAAAACCTTCTAACTCAATAGACATAAAACTGTCTAACTCTATAAATATTCTCATAACTATTCTTTTTTGTAAAAGTAAATAAAAAATAATTAAATAACCAAATTAATATATGTATTTAACACGTACACTTAAAAACAATTATTTATTATATGCACTTATCGTAAAATCGTTAATTTATTATATGCACTTACTTGGGGGGTTATACATACAATCAAGGGGGTGTGCTACTCAAAATAAAAGTCAATCCATTTACCCTAGTGGGGGTAAAAATATTACTGCCATTGGTTCGACAGTAGTATTAACGCCAGTATCAGTACTTGTTCGTAAAATATACATAATACGAACAAACAAGCGTAAACAACTAATTATTAAGCTGTTGCTAATTCTATTCTATTGTGTTTGCGTTGCTCATTCATTCAATTAATCGTTTTTAGTGTTGGGTAAAACTATTTTTAGGTGTGTCTAAATAAATGGTTAGGTTAACCCCCCAACATATATAAAAAACTCTATTTAACATAATAAAAATTATTGAGACAAATGAAAATAAAAGGGTTAATAGTCTATTGGATTAGTAGAGTAATAGATTTATGGTGTTTAAAATATGTTTGTTTGTTGTGTTGTTGGTTTTGGTGTTGTTATGGGTTTTTGCACCGAAGTATCTGAATAGTATTATAATACAAACAAATATTGCAATAAATAAGTGAAAATTAATTGCTTGATTTTGAGTGTTTTGCGTAAAATATTGCAATATTAATAGTTTTATTTGTAACTTTTATTTTGTAATATCGTTTAGTTCTGTATATTTGTAGAGGGAAAAGCAAATAGTAATAATATAAACCTTTAAATTTTACGGTTATGATAACAAAAGAAAATTTTACAGATGTATTTAATTTAATATCAAAAGAAGATATTGAAACAGTTTTTAATTCTAATGATGATTTTATTTGTCTTCAATTATATTGTTTTAATGCTGATAGTTTTGCAGAATTAAACACAATAAACCCAAACTCAACAGAAGCCGAAGAAATGCAAAATAACGGGGCTTTAATTTGTGATAAAGACCAATTTTTACAACTTGTTACAGAATCAAAAACTACTAATCAATTTTTGATTGAATTAATATAAATAAAAACCATTTAATCATTAAAGCTATGACAAACGCAGAATTAAACAGAGATATTAAAAGACTTTGGAATAAACAAAACAAGTCTTTAAATACTAATAACTGGACTAGGGAAGACTGGAAAAAGTACGAAGAAGAAGCCGAAGAGATACAAAAGGAATTTAAACGCCTCTATTTTGCTGATTCAGAAGCTACGGCAATGACTTACCAAAGTTTTAAAATGATGTACCGAATGAATCAAAAACACAGGTTTATTCCATTACATACATTATTTATCAATATCAAACTATAATTTAAACCTAACCAATTTAAAAAAGTCCTAGAAATAGGCAAAAAGCTATGAAGACACAAACAAACTTTAAAACCATGTACGAAAATATTATTATTGATAATATTGATTTTGATGGTTATGGAATAGATAACGATGGTTATTTATATGACAAAATTATAACAGTGTACAACATTTTTAAAAGTGAGTATGGACACGCAGTAAAACAATATGGAAATGAAACGAAAGCATTTGAGGAATGGTTAAGAGGGCTGCCTACTGTTTTATCAGTACCTTATTACACTCATGATATTTTAAATATCGGTTATATTAACGGGTTAATTAAAGCGGATGCAACAGATGAAGAAGAGGATAAATTTTTAAATGAATATTGGGGTAAACTTGCAAATGCTTTTTTTACCTTAAAAGATAACCTATAACAACACCCAGCCGTTTTTGATATTGATTAACCAGCCTCAGAAGTTGGAACGGTTGCTAACCAATTAAATTTTAAAGCTATGAACTCAAAAGAATTAATAAAATATTCATTACAACACTTTGGATGCGAAAATAAATCTTTTATTAATATTATTGAAAAAAACAAAGATTTAATCAATAAAAATGTTTTTGATTTGGATGACATTAAATACAAAAAAGAAAAACTAATTTCTCCTAATGGTAAAAGTGTTTTAATACATAGATGGAAAGGTGAATTTTATTATAATTTACAAGGTGATGATTGGGGTAAATTTCCGAGTTATAAACATACAAAAACAATAAACGAACAAAAACCTTATTTTTTAGAGTGTTTAAATTCAGGAGCTAATTTAACAGGTTGCCCAATTCAAAATATTTTATTGTATTTTAACACTTGTATAGAATCATAATTATAAACTACAAGCAGGTTAACTGACGAGATTTTAATAATCGAAACGGCTTGAAATATAGCCGTATTAACCAAAAAAAATAAAGCTATGAGAACATTTAAAGTAACAACGGAGCATGATGTTTATATTGATGATTTTAAGGAAGGAGAAAAAGACTATGTAAACAGTTATACAATAACTTCAGAAATTGAAGCAGAAACGCCAAAAGAAGCTATTGAAAAACATTACAAACAACAGTTGTATTTTGAGTTTAGTTTTGAATATTGCCAAGAGGACGAAGAAGAAAAAAATAAAATTCACTATTGTAATTTAGTAGATGTTGATAACTGCGAAGCAACCGAAGAAGATAAAAAACTTTGGAAGAAAGGCAAAAAAACACTTTACGCAAACAATACAGTTTGCACAATACAGGAACTAATTAATGTAGAAATTTAAAACTAAATTAGTATAACTTTTAATACTTAAAATTATGAATATCAACGAAATTGCAAGAGAACTAATTAACGGTAAAACTGTTGTAGTTCAAGATGAACAAGTAAAAAAAGCTATAGCTATTTACGGAGTTTTGATGGGTGGCGTTCATGTTGACGTGTCTAAATCAATTAAGGGAGCAAAACAATTTGCAACGCGGAACGGATTTAATACCGTTACAGTAAGGGTTAATTGTGGGTATATCGCGAGAGAATTGTTTTTTAAGAATAAAAAAGGTAGCTGGGTTACTCTTGAAAAAGGACAAATAAGATATAATAAATAACATCAACCCTTATCGGTATTGCTAACTACTACATCAATGAAGAAGAAGAAGAAGAAGTCTAAAACAAATAGGCGTGCTTGAAGCCGAAATAAGACCCAAAGGCATGGGCGAAGACTTATGAGTGAATTAATAAAGAATGAGGAGTTGCAACTGGATTTGTGTTTGGTTGTAATTATCAAAGAAACGATTAAAGAAAAGAGCGTAAATAAATTAGAGGTAAAGACAGATATATTTTTGGAGAATTTGTTATCTGACATTTGTTATTTAGGAGTTGAGTTGTATAGTTAGTAAAAAAAATATAAACAGGCAACAGCATCAAGCCAAATTAAAGCCTTTACAGATGCGGAAGGATAAAATATATGAGAGTAGAAAACAACAACGGAAACAAAGCAGTTAATCAATTTGTTATCAAAGATGAAAAAAAGACTGTATTTCAAAGCTATGAAACTAAAATAGCAGAAATAGAAAACGGTTTAATAACTCTTGATACAGGAGCATTAAATTATAGCAAAACAACATCTAAGCATTTATTTATCTTTTTAGGAATGGATAGAAAAGAGATTGAGAAAGAAATAAAAGAAGGTAAAATTAAATTAACAAACTTAAATTAGTTTAACTGATGAAGGGTAAAGCCCCGAAACTATGCAGCTATCTTGTTGCATAGTATTAAACCAGCGAAAGCCTATTGATACGCATAATAAGACCTAAATAGGATAGGATTGATTAATTATGAAAACAATTGAAATTAAACTTTACAAATTCGAGGAATTGAGTGAAGAAGCGAAACAAAAAGCCGTTGAGAACTGCAATTATATTAACGTAGATGATGATTGGAATTATTTTACCTGTGAAGATGCCGCAAACATAGGTTTAACCATTACAGGTTTTGCCCTTGATAGAAATAGACACGCAACAGGCGAGTTTTTATACTCTGCTACCGAAGTAGCTGCAAACATCTTAAAGGAACATGGAAAAGATTGTGAAACATACAAAACGGCTGAATCTTTTTTAGAAAAGCATAATCCTATTTTTGCCAAATACATGGACGAAAATTCTGAACATTACGAAAGTTATGACAAAGAACAAGAATTAATGGAAATGGAAGACGATTTTTTAAATGAACTTTTAGAAGATTATTCTATTATGCTACAAAGTGAATATGAATATTTACAAAGTGAAGAATTTATTATTAAAACTATAGAGTTAAACGACTATGATTTTACAGAAGACGGGGAAATGTATTAACTAACCACAAATACTTAAAGCTATGAAAACAACAACAATAAAAACGTATTTACCTGTATTTCCGGGATTTTACGGAACATTATTTGAGCCATACGAAGAAAATGAAATTTATAACATCAATGAAGAGAGAGAAAATAAAAAACTTCCTCCAATTAGTTTTGACGACTGTATTTTTGATTATGAAGGCTACCATCAAAAAGTATCAAAAGAATGCGTAGGAGTTATTGAAAATGAGGTTAAAAGCATAATTAAAGGAAGTTTTGGGATAACTTTTGAAAACCTATATAGCCCGAGAGAGTACAACTTTACAAATGATAGTATCAATGTAGCTATGGAGTTCGATAATTTGTTTATCAAAAACTTAACGGCTTATTTAAGAGAAAACGAAAGTAAATTTGAGGAGTATTTAAAAGAAAATTACAGTAGTAGAGATGGGTTTATCTGTTTACATAGCGTTTTAACTGGCGAATGGATTGGAGATTTACAAACGAAAGACAACAGTCTTTTAACCCATAAATTAGGGGCTATTTTAGACTTTGTTTTATTTAATGAAGGGTTTGAAAGTTACCAATTGCATGAAAATATAGAAACTAGAGATTGCTATGCTAGTAACTATGAAGAGTTAATAAATAATTAAATATAAACAAGGAAAGCCGAATGATACCACAAATAGACCTTAGTCGGGGGCAATAAGATTATGGATAAAGAACTAATAAAAAGCATTTCGTTTGCTATTGCAGAAGGAACTAGAAAACTAATGATTGAAACTATTTTAGAGTATGCTGGAGATGAGATTGAAAGCGTTGACGACATGAAGGAGTACGCTGTGATGACGGACGAACAACTTAAATTTAATTTAATCAACATTTTAAACTATTGTTTAGACGACGAAGACGAGGACTAAAAATAATATTAACCAATAGCCGAAAAACATCCATGATACGGCATTTAATAGTCGATGGAGCGACACTAAATTATTATGAAAACAACAGCAAAAGAAGCAAAGGAAACAACTATATTTGTATTGAATTACAAAAACGAAATTGAGGAAACAAATTTATATGACCATGTAATGCGGTCTAATAACGAAACAACTTCCCCGAGAGGCGTAGAACCTATAAAGTTTTACGAGGAAGTAGGCGACAATTGGAGGTATAAGGAAACAAAACAAGACGTTGACCCCGAAGACGAAGACGTAAAAGGTAGCGACATTGAAGAGTACAGTTTGTTTATAGTTTACAAATGGTACTTTGGTAAAAAGCAAGAACAGGCTCGTTTTGAAAGTGAAGAAGAAGCAGAGCAATATTTATTTGAATGGGTTTATGATTACGATTTCCAAACTGATGACCAAAGAAGTACTCACTGGTTTGATACTTTTGAAGAAGCGGAAGAAGAATTAGCAGAAAAACAAGGACTTGATGTTGAAGTTTACCGAAGTATCGAAAGAAAGCGTTTAATTGTTGAAGAGGCGAGAGCGACAAAAAGAGCAGCAGAAAGAGAGGTAAAAGAGAAACGGTTAAATGACTTAGCTAACATCTATTCTGAAGGAGTACCAACGATTAAAGGAGAGAGTAAACAAGAAACACAAACGAGAGTATCTAAAATATTAGGTAGGATTGAAAGCGATGTTTTTTGGAGGGTGATTAGTAAAGTAAGAGCAAGACAAATTTAATACCCTACTAACTTAGTAGAGTAATAGTAATTCCCTTGCTGGTGTAGTTGTAGTAGTTCGATTCTACTAAAGGGAACTAATAATAATATAAACCTAAACTTTAAAACTATGATAGTGGTAATAATATACTTAGCAGGGTTATTTACCTTTGCAGTAATAAAAGAAAGAAATAGAGGGTAATTTAAACTAAACGAAAATGAAAACACACCGATTAAAAACAGTTCAGCCATACTTTGAAAGATGCTGGCAACAATCAAAAACATTTGCGGTTAGAAAAAATGACAGAGATTTCCAAAAAGGCGACACTGTTTATTTGCAGGAATACGATGCAGAAACTAACACTTATAGCGGAAAAGAAATACGAGGCACAATACTTTATGTTTTGCACGAATATCCTGCAATTGAAAAAGGTTATGTGGTGTTTTCATTTTGCGTTGACCAATATATTAAAAAAGCCAATTCGGAGCAGTAAGGTAGCATTGGTTATAACGTTTTGCAGCTACACGCAGTTAAAAATAGCGTGGGCATCAGCAAGGGATTTTTAATTGCTTGTAGGTGCTGTTAGCGGTTAGTGCCTTTAGAATTATAAACTTTAAAACCTTTCGGTGTATAGGTAACTGAATATAAAAATGGAATACGCAAAAACAGAAATGCCACAGGAAATTAAGCAACCTGATTTTCAAAAGCTATTAGATAGTTTAAGAAAAGAAACTGCTGTTGCAAACGAATTGACTTCAAAAGTTAGTTATTTAAGCAACTCATTAAAACAAATTGAACGCAAGCCAACGCCTGAAAATGGTGGTGGATTATCAAAAGAACCACAAGGCGTAATTGAACACCTTTGGGAACAGGTTTGGTCGTTAAGACGTTCAAATGAAGAAATGGAAGTTGTTGCTAATCATTTACAGTCAATTATTGGCAATTAAAAAAGTCAGTTGGTAGTGTCAGCAGGGTGTCTGCTGGCATTACCGCTAACGTGACGCAGGTTGGCGAAGTAATTTTACGGACTAATAAACTGAAACAAAATGGAAGATAAAATTTTAGAAATAATAAAGGAGGAAAGCGAAAATGCGAATGTTAGAAAATACACTTGCATAAACGGATTTGGCTATTCGCAATTTGAGCGGAATATAGCAGAAAGAGTAGTAAAATTATTTTGCCAACCTGTTGTTAAAAGCAGTAATGCTTTCGAGAGGTTGCCATTACATTGGAAGCTACTTTATTATTACACAGGTGGAATCATTACAGGGCTGTTATTGCATTATTGCTTTTAACGTTTTGCAGCTACCAGAAGGGCGGGATTTAGAAAACGAAATTATCAATTTAAAAATAAAATTATGTTAGAAAACAAAAACACGAATGAACAACAGAACCCCGCCTTTTTGGTAGGTGATGTTAGTGGCTGGGTGGCTGTAACGGATGCCCTTCCAAAAGCATTACAAACTGTTTGGCTTACAAATGGTAAAGGATGGTGTTGTTTAGGTTGCCTTGTAGAAGATGCCGAAGGATGGCATTGGGCAGAAAGTAACGGAGTAATTTATATTGAAAATGGCGAGATAGTGTCGGAGTGTGAAAGTGAAGATTTAGATGTCAATTTTTGGCACGAACTTCCTAAGCCACCTTGCCACTAACAATATATTAATGTAGTAATACAAAAGATTAATGAACACAATATCAATTAAATATACTTTAGT
>Ga0138256_10006488_pt1 | contig 12362 bp, 11 predicted proteins | sample KNB2016incub_MG_FD_105486 | JGI IMG/M metagenome (GOLD analysis project Ga0138256, IMG submission 105486) | Active sludge microbial communities from wastewater in Klosterneuburg, Austria - KNB2014incub_MG | ecosystem: Engineered > WWTP > Activated sludge > Unclassified | place: Austria... | reverse complement strand
TCATCCTGAGCCAGGATCAAACTCTCCATTGTAAATGAGTTGTTTGAACGTGACTTGTAATTTCTCATTGAAAAATTAACGTCAAATTCTAAATTAATATTTGCGCTAACATTACCTTGATAACCAAATGGTTATTTGCTGCTGTTTCCAAACTTTCAAAGAACTTTTGACTTTACTTTTTGTCCCTTTTTTAATTGGGAGTGCAAATGTAGGAGTCTTTATTTTATCACCAAAATTTATCTTCTTTTTCTGCTACTTTCTTCCTTTGAAAAAAGCCCCTTTTTTTAATTGGGAGTGCAAAAGTAAGAGCGATGAGATTACCCACCAAATCTAATTTCAATTTTCATGAAATTATTTTTGATTTTGAATCGTTTTTTTGTGTGAAATTTTGTTAAGAACTATGGCCTTTTTTCAAAAGCGGACGGCAAAGATAAGGGCGGAAAAACTGTTGCCAAAATAAATCTCGGCTTTAATTATCAACAAAGGCTGAAACAGCATGTAGATATCAATCCATAAGTGCCACAGTACTGTGTTACAGCGTTAAAATATTTTTGGTTATTTTTTGCAGGAAATTTTTAATTTCTGTTTATCGCTTGTAAAATAAGTTGATTTTTAAGCTAAACCATTAATAAGTTCAGCTTGAAAATTAGCACACAAAATCTTTAAAGAACATAAAAAAAATTGCTAAAACTCCACTTTAGACAGGAAGAGGCCGTCAGGTGGCACAGAAAAATCGGCTTTTGTACAATCTTTAGCTTCAAGAATTGACTTAAATTCTTCCAAAGTTATTTTCTTTCTGCCTGTCAGCAACATGGTTGCTACCAAACCTTTTACCATACCTCGTAAAAAACGATTGGCTTTTATCTTATAAACCAGGCAGTCCCCCTCCCGTATCCATTCACTTGCATAAATGTTACATATGAAGGAATTGACCTGCGTATTGCGTTTTGAGAAACTGGTAAAATCTGAATAGTCCAGTACTTCTTTAGCAGCCTGTTGCAATAGTTCAATATCAATAGTATACGGAATGTAATAAGCCCTGCCTTGCAAAAAAGGATTTTTGTGCTGGTATATATAATAATGATACTCCCTGCTAAGGGCATCAAAACGACAATGCGCATCGGCATCAACTTTAAATATTCTTTTGACAACAATATCATCCGGCAGAATTGCATTCAGGTTATAAGCATCGTCTTTTATGATTAACGCTGTATCAAAATGAAAAAAATTCTGTGAGGCGTGAACACCAGCATCAGTACGGGATGACCCTGTTAATTCAAACCTTTGCCTGTAGAAAACATGCAATGCCTTTTCTATTTCAGCCTGAATGGAATTGGCATTGTCCTGTATTTGAAACCCAGAATAAGCAGAGCCTTTATATGACAGTTCTATAAAATAACGTGACATGGTATTTTTCTTTGCTAATGAACCAGGTTATTGCTGATTAAGCATTGCTCTGAACCGGGTAATAAAATAATTATCCTTTAACTCTTCCTGAAGTAACCCGAAATTTTGCGAATCGGATACAAACGGGTACGCTGCAACATAGAATTTATATTTTTCTCCTTCTGTAATAAATAAAACTCCCAGATTTTTAATCTGTTCTGTTGTAAAACAAATGCTTTTGAATTGTTTCCTTGCTGCATTTTTCATATCCTCATCATTATTTTCAGCAGCCATTATTTTTCTCAGTTCCAGAAACTCTTCATGCGTAGCAAGAATCTTACAATCAGATTTTACCATTTTTACTTTTGATTCCAATCCATTTTTAGTGCTGTCTTCTGCAACTGCTTTCAGTTCTTTTTCAATGGGTTGCTTTTCAGCAATCACCATTGTATCGGATTTTATGGAATTTATTTCTTTCTTTAGGTTAGGATTAGGAAGCTCCATATCAATAAACCTGGAGTCTTTACTTTTCAATTCTGCTTTTGGTTGAATCAATACCGGCTTTTTCGCCGGTTTCCCAATTTTATTTTCAACTGCAATTACAGGCTCTTTATTTATTGATTTGTCATTAAAAGGAATAAATACCTTAACGGTATCAACGTTTTGTTTTGAAATATCCAGATAGGCCATGCGAATACCATCCACGGCAGTATCGGCATTTAGTTTAGAAACAGCTGTGTTATTTTTTTCAACTGTTTCCTTTTCCTGAATTATTAAAGAAACCGCTTCTTCTTTACTACCGGGATTTGGTTTGCTATCTGCCGTAACATCCTTATCAACATGTACTGTATCCTGCAAATCAGTTCTTTGTTTATTTGCAATCTCTTTTGCTTCATTCTTTACTGTAACAACTGTATTAACAGCTACAGTGTCCTTTATAAGCGGCTTTATTTCCGAACTGCCTGCAAGCGTGTTATCAGCTGCTATTGTATCTTTTATAATAATCCTTTTTTGCTTAATGGATGGATCATTTACAACAGCTGAAAGAATATTTGAAAAAGCATCTTCATTAAATTGCGTACCTGCAGTTTCAGGGTCTTCAGGCTTTCTTTCAGGCATCAGAACCTGCTGGGTTTGCAGATTTAATAACCCCCAGCCTTTATTTCCGAAGTTTTTCAGCAGATAGCCTGTATCGCCACCACTTACGGTAATTGTAACATTCTGCTCAGGCCATTCGTTTTTGGGGAAACCAAAGGATATATTATAAGTGCTGTCTATTAATTTTGAGATAATGATATATCCTGATGCAGATGAACTAAGAATTTTCTTATCCATCTTTACATAAAACGTTTGTTTGCTTTCCGTTTGAATATAAATAAACCGGTTTTGCTGTGCTTTAATGCTCAATGCCAAAGCGAACGATAAAAAAATAATTAAACCAGATCTTCTCAAAATAATGTTCATTTTTTGTCAGCATTAACCATGTCAAAAATACTTATTAATATAATGCTTTTGCCATTTAAATAAAAATTGACTTTGCTTTAACCAAAGGGCGCTTATTTTTGCACTCTAAAAATTAAATATGAAAAAAATTCTGTTTTTACTCGCACTTGTTACTGGACAGATCTTTGCAATTGCGCAATCAGCATCTACCCCTGTTGCGGAAGATATGTCCTGGAAAAAAATATTCAGGGAATCGAGCCCCAGGATTAACGACCTGGTGCATACAAAACTTGATGTAAAGTTTGACTATGACAAATCTTATATGTATGGAAAGGCATGGATAACATTGAAGCCCCATTTCTACAAAACCGACTCGCTTTTACTTGATGCAAAAGGAATGGACATTAAGGAAGTGTCGGTAATAAGGGGTACTGCCAAATCGAAATTGAAGTATGATTATGACGGGATGGAATTAAACATTAAACTTGATAAGACTTATAATGGAGGCGAAAACTATACCATTTATATTGATTATGTAAGCAAGCCTGATGAACTGAAAGTAAAAGGCAGTGCGGCCATTACTGGTGCTAAGGGCTTATATTTTATTAATCCAAAAGGCGAAGAAAAGGATAAACCTACACAAATATGGACACAGGGCGAAACAGAGGCCAGCAGTGTATGGATGCCTACTATTGATAAACCAAATCAGAAAACCACTGAAGAAATTTACATGACTGTTCCGGCTAAATATGTTACCCTCAGCAATGGTTTATTAAAAAGTCAGAAAAAAAATGCTGATGGCACAAGAACCGATTACTGGAAAATGGACCTGCCGCATGCTCCGTATTTATTTTTTATGGGTGTAGGCGATTTCTCAATTATTAAAGACAGTTACAAAGGAAAAGAGGTAAGCTATTATGTAGAAAAAGAATATGCCTCTGTAGCCAGAAAAATATTTGGTCATACACCGGAGATGATGAAATTTTTCTCGGATAAATTAGGTGTTGATTATCCATGGCAAAAATATGCTCAGATTGTAGGAAGGGATTATGTTAGCGGGGCGATGGAAAATACCACAGCTACACTGCACCAGGAAAGTGCATACCAGAATGCCCGGGAACTGGTTGACGGTATTGGCTGGGAATCTACCATTGCACATGAATTATTTCACCAGTGGTTTGGCGACCTGGTAACAGCGGAGAGCTGGAGTAACATAACAGTGAATGAAAGTTTTGCCAATTATAGTGAAACATTATGGGACGAGTATAAAAACGGCAAGGATGCCGGTGATGCCCAAAACTTTAACGACATGCAGGGTTATCTGCAACAACCGGGAAATGATTTAAAAGACCTGGTTCGTTTTCATTATGCCGATAAAGAAGATGTGTTTGACGGTGTGAGTTATAATAAAGGCGGCCGTATTTTGCATATGCTCCGCAATTACGTGGGCGTCGATGCTTTCTTTAAATCACTGAACAATTATTTAACTACCAATAAATTTAAGGCAGGTGAGGCCGGGCAGTTGCGTTTGGCTTTTGAAGAAGTAACCGGAAAGGATATGAACTGGTACTGGAACCAATGGTATTATGGCAGCGGCCACCCTGTTGTAAAGATTGATTACAACTATGATGATGGTAAAGCCATGGTAATTATTGAACAGACTCAAAAAACAGATAAAATTTTTCGTTTGCCCTTAGCAATTGATGTATATAACGGAGCTGCTAAAAAAAGATACAATGTTTGGGTAGAGAATAAAGTTGATACATTCACTTTTAACTATACACAAAAGCCCGATCTGATAAATGTAGATGCCGATAAGGTAATGCTTTGGATAAAGAAAGACAATAAAACTGCAGATAATTATAAGCACCAGGTAAAATATGCTTCACAATATTTAGACAGAAGGGAAGCCCTTGATTATTTTGCTGAAAAAGAGATGCCGGAATTAACAACAGGCTTAACTGATAAGTTTGCGGTGCTGCGCAGAAGAACCATTGCTAAATTAGAATCGTCAAAAATGGCAGATGATGCAAAAGTTATACAGCAAATTGAAACAATAGCCAATACCGATAAAGACAGAAGAACAAAAGCAGCTGCTATTTCTTATTTAGCAAAAACCGGCAATGCCAGATATAAATCCCTGTTTGAGAAAAATATAAACGACAGCAGCTATTCCGTTGCCGGCGCTGCTCTGGAAGGATTAAAAGAACTGGAGCCTGCTAAAGCATATGATCTTGCAAAAAAATACAGTGCAGATGCAAAAGGTGATTTGGGTGATGTAGTTAATGCTGTATTAATGGAGCAAGGTACAGAAGCCGATTTTGATTTTATTGCTGAGCGCTACAACAAGATGCCCTTAAGCCAGGAGAAAGTTACAGGCAGTGCTAGTTTTGCAGCCTATCTTGAAAAAGTAGGCAATATAATTAATGTAAAAAAAGGAATTGATATGATCATTAAATTCCGTAACCTGGTTCCTGAACAATTCCGGGGATTTGTTGACCCGACCATTAAAGGCGGATTGAATAAATTAGCAAAAACAAAAGGAAAAGAGATAGAAGATTATATTGCTGAAGGGTTGAAATAAACCTGTCAGTACATTTTAATAATAAAAGCCCGGAACTTATTCCGGGCTTTTATTATTACACATAAATATAAAGTATCCCGATAAAAAACTGTTAGTTGTTAAGCTATCATACTTTATCAAACTGTACCCGGAGTTCTGTATATTTATCATGCTTTCTAATTTAATAAACACAGGCATTACTGATGAAAAGTTTCTGTTCGGTTCTTCTGTTAAGTTTTGCACTGGTTTCCTGTGCACAGAAAAAACCCAGTTCTCCCACTGTAATTATTTATTCTGAAAAAGTTAAAGACAGTTTTGAAATTTACATTACTGCACCAAAAAGAATTGACACGGTTAAACAGCTTTCTGTAATGTATTACCTGGATGCGAATATAAATTCAGGAAAAAAATTAAGAGAAATGATCAGCAGGTCCGAATTTTCAGACAAAGTGAATAAAACCATTTTTGTGGGAATAGGCCATCTGGGCGACTTTCATGTTTTAAGACGCAGGGATTTTATTTTGCCCGAAATTAAAAACAGCGATACAGCCGGGGCTTCTGTTAACTATGGACAGATAGAAAATTTCTACTGGTTCATGAAAACAGAACTGATACCCTTTATCGACTCTACTTATAAAATAAACTCAAATAACAATTCCATACTTGGCCATTCGTTTGGGGGGTTATTTGCATTTTACTGCCTTTTTAAAAATGATACGCTGTTTAAAAATTTTTATGCTTTAAGCCCATCGTTGTGGGTGGATAATTATTCCATTTATAAATTCAACAGATTGACAAGTGACAGTTTGGATAAAAAATTCCTGTACTTCTCATCCGGAAGCCTGGAGATAGTTAACCGGATAAAAGCCGGAACGGATGAAATGGATCTTTTCTTACAAAAAAATAACTATCCCAATCTTTCTTACAAATATGAAATACACAGTGGTAAGACACATAATTCTCAAGTAGAAAATTCTTTAAATTTTATATTGAAGCAGAACTAATTATTGAGTTAAGCGTCTGGAATAAAAAAAAGCACCTGAATTTCCAGGTGCTTTTTATTTATCTCTTAATATTGCCTTCTGCTACCAGCTTCCACTTGCCCCCCCGCCACCAAAACCGCCGCCACCAAAACCGCCAAAGCCACCCGAACTTCCACCACCTCCTCCACTCCAGCCTCCTCCACCTCTTCCACCACCGCCACTTAACATATTTGCTAAAGTCCATGCAGCGAAACCTCTGCGGCTCATAAAGGAGCCGCCGCCGCCTTTACCGCTGCTTATTGCCAAAATGATAAGGACAATGATAATTAAAAAAATAAGTTTGCCAACCCTGCCAGCTTTCTTTCCATAATTTTCCGGTGCACTGTATTCTCCTTTCACCGCCTGTATGATAGCATCGGTTCCTTCTTCTATACCGCGGTAGTAATCCTCTCCTCTGAAATTTGGTCTGACAATATCATCTAAAATATGCTTTGCAGTAACATCAGGCAGTGCTCCTTCCAATCCATAACCAACTGCGATGTTAAGTTTTCGGTCGTCTTTAGCTATAAGTAAAACAATTCCGTTATTATTTTCTTTTCCGCCAACGCCCCAGGCCCTGGCAAGTTCTATATTATAATCTGCAATATCACGCCCACTTAATGTTGGCACAATTACAACTGCAATTTGAGTGGATGTAGTATCATTAAAAGCAATAAGCTTATTCTCTAATGCCTGATACTGATCATGGGTTAATGTTTTTGTATAATCATTTACCAGTTGCTGAGGAGATGGTTTGTTTTTAAGTAATTCGTCAGGATTAAAAGATGCCTGTGAAAAGCCAACAACAGAAACCAGCAATAAAATAAATATGGAAAAGAGTTTCTTCATTTTTTTTGTAAAACAAGCAGTGTGCTTTTTTATTTTTTCTTATTTACCAAAAACTATATCATCAGGTAATTCATTTCTGTCCTCTGCTGGTATATATGGAAATTTTTCTTTTAAGGTCTGCCCGATATGGCTGATGCACTGTTCTATCCCGTCGCTGATATTATCTTTCGTAAACATGCCAAGCATGTTTTTAACTTCATCATTCCAGTAAGCTGCTCCAACCGCCTGATAAATTCCTTCATCAGCAAATAAAGCCAGCTCATGATGATCCATAGCGATGTACAACAGTACCGCATTGCGGTGATCAGTCTCCTGCATTTTCAGTTTAAAGAAAATTTCTGCCGCCCTGTCAATTGCATCTACATAGGCATTCTTACTTTCTACATAAACACGAACCTCGCCGCTTGTTTCTTTTTCGGCCAGGCGGATAGCTTCTACTATCTGCGCTTTCTCTTCCGCAGAAAAAAATTCTCTTCTTTTAAAAAATGGAAATATCCCCATTAAAATTTTATTTCTATTATTTTATCAGCTCCTGCATCTGCCTGGAAACCTGTTTTTTCGGTAAACCCGAAAATACCTGCAAACAGTTTCGCTGGAAAAGTTCTTACAGTACTGTTGTAATTATTTACCGCTTCATTAAAGTCCTTACGGGCAACTTTTATTCTCCGCTCGGTTCCTTCCAGTTGGGTTTGCAAACCCGAGTAAGCTGCCGTGCCTTTTAAGGTTGGATATTTTTCGATGCTGATGATCAGGTTATTGGTTGCAGATGCCAGTTCATTTTGTGCATCGTTAGATTTATTAAACTCATCTGCCGAAACATTACCTGCACCTATACTTACCGATGCAGCTTTACTCCTGGCTTCGGTAATTTTTTCAAGCGTTGTCTGTTCAAAATCCGAAACACCCTTAACCACATTTATAAGATTAGGAATGAGGTCCAGCCTGCGCTGAAAGGCATTCTGAACCTCATTGGCCTGCAGATTAACTTTTTCATCTTTTTTAACCAGTGAATTATAAGTTGTAACGAGGTAAATCCCCAACACAACCAGTATTCCAATGATTATAAAACCGGTATAACTTTTTTTCTTCATGAAGTTTTTATCCGTTGACTTTATTTTTTATTCATATCGTCAAAGTTCACATCCACTTTCTTTTCAGCGCCTGCATCGGCTTTAAAACCTTCTTTAGGGCTAAAACCAAACATGCCTGCAAAAAGATTCATCGGGAAGGATCTGATCTTGGTATTATACAAATTGATCGCATCGTTAAAGATCTTTCTTGAATTTTTAATACTGTTCTCAATTCCTTCCAGTTGCCCCTGCAATTGCAGGAAGTTCTGTGTTGCTTTCAGGTCGGGGTAGTTCTCAACCACAGCCAGTAAACGGCTTAAAGCGCCACTCATCTGGCCCTGTGCAGCCTGAAATTTTGCAATATTTTCCGGAGTCAGCTGATCGGCAGTAAAATTTACAGAAGTTGCCTTAGCTCTTGCTTCAACAAGGGCAGTCAATGTGTTTTGTTCAAAGTTGGCAGCACCTTTTACCGTATTAACCAGGTTTTGAACCAGGTCGGAACGGTTCTGATATTCTGCTTCTACATTAGCCCAGGCTTTTTTTACATTCTCATCCTGTTTAATAACACCATTGTAACCTCCACAACCCATAAAGACCAGGATCAGGATAATGCCAACGGTAACTAATAATCCAATACGTTTCATAATTTTTTGTTTTAGTGTTAAGTTGATAAATATAATATTTTTATCCTGATTGAAGGATAATATTTCTGTTGGTTTTCTTAAGAAAAGCTAATTAAAGAACCACAAAACCATTCAGCAAATCTTCCAGATCCTGCTTATACTCTTTCAGTAAGCTTTGAGAAGTAAATGTAACAAACTGTACAGAGCCTTTTTCCGACGAAAAATAATACCCCAGGTAGGAAAATTTTATTCCCTTGGTTGTACCATCCATTTGCATACACAGCACCGTGGCACCATTTACAACCCGGTATTCCTCCTTAACAATTTTCATATCCGGTGCTACATTTCTTGCATTATCCAATGCAACCGACTTAAGTGTTTCCAGCGGAACTTCAATTCTTTCAGCAATCAGCATTCCATATGCATCCTTCTCTTTCAGCTGGAGGGAGTACTCAGCATCGTCATTGGTTGTTGCTTTTTTAAAACTCCATTTTTTCGGGTTCAGGTTGATACCAACATTACAAATATTGCTTTTTAAAAGAAAAGAGGCTTCCTTGCTTTTTGTGAAAACGGTTTTATTGGTATCCGTTTTATTATTTTCCGATTCTGTCTTGTCTGTATATTTCCATGTACCGTCGTTATAGAGAATAACCTGGTCACCATTACTTGTAACGGCTGTTATTTGTGATGATGCCGGTATGGCTGTAACAAAAAGGCACAGAAAAAATATTGCTTTTTTTATCATTATCTATGTTTTACAGGTTTTTGTACTAAAGTGGTTTTATTCTTTAATTGCCGCTATGCCGGGCAAACTCTTTCCTTCAAAATATTCCAGCATGGCGCCACCACCTGTGCTCACATAACTCACTTTATCTGCCAGGTTGAATTTATTTACTGCTGCCACGCTATCGCCACCACCAACGAGGCTGAATGCGCCGTTTGCAGTAGATGCCGCAACTGATTCCGCAACTGATTTTGTGCCAGCCTGGAATTTTTCCATTTCAAAAACACCCATCGGGCCGTTCCATAAAATTGTTTTTGATTTGTTGATGATCTCATTAAAGATGCCAGAAGCTTTTGGCCCAATATCAAGCCCCATCCATCCATCAGGTATGGCATCGCTTGGTCTGATTTCTGTATTTGCATCTGCAGCAAACTTATCGGCAATAACAGAATCTTCGGGTAAATGAATGCTTACATTTTTTTGTTTGGCCTGTTCTAAAATATCCAGCGCCGTTTGCAAACGGTCATCCTCACATAAAGAAGAACCAATCTTCCCTCCCCTTGCTTTTAAAAAAGTATAAGCCATACCGCCGCCAATGATGATATCAGTTGCCCTTTGTAATAAGTTTTCTATGATCAGTATCTTATCCGAAACCTTGGCCCCGCCAATGATAGCGCAGAATGGTTTTTCAGCTTCATGCAACACTTTTTCGGCGCTGGCAACTTCGCCATTCATCAGCAAACCAAACATTCTTTTATCTGCAGGGAAAAATTTAGCGATCACTGCTGTTGATGCATGTGCCCTGTGAGCCGTACCAAATGCATCATTTACATATACATCACCCAGCTTACTTAGCTTTTCTGCAAATACCTCATCGCCTTTTTCTTCTTCTTTATGAAAACGCAGGTTCTCCAGCAGCAACACTTCACCGGGCCTTATCATAGATGCTGTAAGTGTTGCCTGTTCACCAACACAGTTATCGGCAAAAAATACCCTGGTACTATTATCTCCCATTGCAGGGTTTGTATGCCCGGGATTTAACAGCGTATACAAATGATTTACCAGGTGCTTTAAAGAGTATTTTTCTGTTGGCCCTTCTTTCGGCCTGCCCAGGTGACTCATTAAAATTACACTGCCGCCATCTGCCAGTACTTTTTTAATGGTAGGGATGGTTGCAGTCATCCGGGTATCATCTGTAATTTTATAATCAGCATCCAGGGGAACATTAAAATCCACCCTGATTAATGCTTTTTGACCTTTAAAATTATAGTCGGAAAATTTTGACATGATGATGTTGTTTAAAAGCTAACCGCAGAGGCGCAGAGACGCAGAGGAAAAATCTCAGCGGCTCTGCGCCTCCGCGGTTATAAAAATATTATTAATAAACTATCCAATCAATTTTGCAAAATGATGCACCGTACGCACCAGTTGCGATACATAACTCATCTCGTTATCGTACCAGCTAACGGTTTTCACCATCTGGTGGTCGCCCATCTGCATCACTTTGGTTTGGGTTGAATCAAATAAAGAACCATAAGTAATACCGATCACATCGGTACTTACAATCTCATCTACGTTATAACCAAAACTTTCGTTGCTGGCCGCTTTCATGGCAGCATTCACTTCTTCGGCAGTAACTTTTTTACCCAAAATTGAATACAGTTCAGTAACCGAACCGGTAATTACCGGGATACGCTGTGCACCTCCGTCCAATTTTCCTTTCAGTTCAGGTAGAACCAAACCGATTGCCTTAGCCGCACCGGTACTGTTAGGAACAATATTGGCAGCAGCAGCTCTTGCCCTTCTTAAATCACCTTTCGGGTGCGGAGCATCCAGTGTGTTCTGATCGTTTGTATAAGCATGAATCGTACTCATGATACCGGTAACAATACCAAAACTGTCATTTAATGTTTTTGCCATTGGTGCCAGACAGTTGGTTGTACAACTTGCACAACTGATAATGGTTTCGCTGCCATCCAGTATAGCATGGTTAACATTAAACACAACAGTTTTCAAATCACCGGTTGCGGGTGCAGAGATCACTACTCTTTTTGCACCGGCAGTAATATGTGCTTCAGCCTTTGTCTTATCAGTAAAGAAACCGGTACACTCAATCACCACATCCACATCATGCGATTTCCATGGAATCTGCGAAGGATCTTTCTGTGCATAAACCTTTATATCATCACCGTTAACAACAATTGAACTGTCGGTAGATTTCACATCCTGGCCAAACCGGCCCTGTGCACTGTCGTATTTTAATAAATGTGCCAGCACTGCAGGACTGGTCAGATCGTTGATGGCCACCACATCAATACCTTTCATATCATATATCTGGCGATATACCAGGCGACCGATACGGCCGAATCCGTTAATGGCAACTTTTACTGTACTCATATCTTTTATTTGAATTTAAATTTTGAGTTGCAAATTTACGAATATGTGGGCGTTATTTGATGAGAATATTTTTTCCTGTACAATTATGTGAATAAAGTACCGGAATGCAGTCTCAGCAAAAGAATAACCCATGGACAATTTTTTGATTTACCGGTTTAGCGAATTGTTTTTTTAAATTATTTGGCTGAAAAACTACAGGACGTTATCTTTGCCGTCCTTTAACAGGAAATGCCGCGTTGGTCAAGGGGTTAAGACGCCTCCCTTTCACGGAGGAATCACGGGTTC
>Ga0138256_10006486_pt1 | contig 12366 bp, 4 predicted proteins | sample KNB2016incub_MG_FD_105486 | JGI IMG/M metagenome (GOLD analysis project Ga0138256, IMG submission 105486) | Active sludge microbial communities from wastewater in Klosterneuburg, Austria - KNB2014incub_MG | ecosystem: Engineered > WWTP > Activated sludge > Unclassified | place: Austria... | reverse complement strand
TCCCGCTTTGATTTTGCTCAAGTCAACCGCTCCACCGCTTGGATCACTGATCACTCGGTAGACCGAAGGACCGTGGGCACCTCGAGTTTTACTTGGCGAATCTGCGGCCGACATCGTTCGCTGCCACGTCGCTGCAATGGCGTATCCCATGGCCTCGTTGCTTTCGGACTCCAAAAGAAGTTTTACCTTCTTGCCCTTCACCCGACCGACAGCAATGGTGAATTCCTTGCTGCCGAACCCCATGTCTTTCGCTTCTGCCAACGTTTCTCCATCGAGCTTCACCGATACCGGCGCGCCTGATTCCGCGCTCGTCTCGATGTGCGTGCTCAAAGCGAGCAGCGAATACGCGGTCGCTTGCGTCGTGTAGTCACCCATGCTGCCCGCCGTGCGGCTCAGGAGCAGTGGCAAGAGCGGCGAATTGCGGCGCAGTCGGGCCAGTGCAATCGTCGCCTGCGCGCGCGATCTTTCTTGCGAACCGAAGTAGGAGAAATCGTGCATTCGCTTCGCGTCGACCAGTTTGCCTTCTGTGTCGAATCCCTTCTCGATCGCATCGAGCAGAAGTTTAACGCGGTCCTCTTGCCCCGACAGCGAAGAAAGTGCCAATGCAAGGCTCGATAGGCCGAAGATGCTTTGATCTTCGTGCCGATCGTAAAGAGCATCCGCCGCGCTTGCTTCGAGCTTTCCAGCGTCTGCCAAGCTTTCGGCAATTGCAGCCGACACTTCGGGCGCTGTCTCGCTGTTCAGCATTCGATCTGCGAGATACTGCGTCATTCCGTCGAGCATTCCAGCGGGTGCCTGCACGCCGATGTTTTGCGCCAAGATGACAGCACGAATGGCGTACGCGGTACCATACACATTGGAATCATCACCGCCCGGCCAATAGGCAAGACCTCCATCGTCCGTGCGCATCGTGGCAAGTCGCGCAATTCCCATGCGGATGCGATTGTCGAGTTCTGCTTGTGATAAATGCGACAAACCGATTCGTGGCAAGATCGTTCGTGCCGCAATCAGCGGTAGCGTGCTCGACGTCGTTTGTTCGACACATCCGTGGGGATATCCCAGAAGCCATTCCAAACGCTGACCGAGCTCCGGCCAAAGGTGTTGCCCCACTTTTACCGAGATAAAGCCACCTCGATCGATCACGCTTTCGGGGACTTCGAGCAATACTTCGCGCGTGCGATTGAATGCGCCGCTCATCCGCGGATGTTCCTCGATTCCCGGTTCGCCTACAGGCAGTTTGGCCTCGACTTGATCCAGCGGTATTCCTTTTTCGTTCTCCGCGGTGAAAAGAAGTGGCAACGTGCCTGCCGTTGAAGGTTCCATGGAAAAACCAATACGCGTCTTCGAGCCGGCCGGCACCGTGACGAATTGCTTGCGAGAGCCCAGGCGAACGGTTGCTCCGAGTGACACGGACGTTTCGTTGTGCAGCATCGCCGCAGCCTCGAACTTGTCGCCCACGCGGGCAAAACGCGGCACCACTGGCACCAGCATCACGGGCTTTTTGACCGTAAAACTCGATTCCGCACGCCCCCCTTTCCCTTCGCGATCGAGCGCAACGGCCATGATTCTGAACTCGGTGAGGTTATCCGGCAGCTTGAACTTCACGGCCGCTCGACCATATTGGTCGGTTCGCACATCGGGTCGGAAAAGCGCGGTTTCGACAAACTTTTTCCGCGCTTCCGTGATCGTCGACAAGGCAACTCCCCCACCGTCGCCCGCCACATGGCTACGACCAAAAAGCTCTCCCAAATCACTTCGCGAGTCACGCACGCGGAATGACAAACCTCGTCCAGGACGAAGCGCCGCTGCCGGATCGATCGGATGAAAATCCGTCAATCGCAAAACCCCTTCATCTACGATGGCCAAGGCTACTTCGCAGTCTGCTTCGGGTTTGCCCCCATCCGTCACTTCGATGCCAACTTCGGCTTCCTCTCCCGGAGCATATTCAGGTTTGGCACTACGCACGATCGCTTCGAGCCTCGAGCCCGACATCGATACCGGCAGGCGCACCGCTCCGATTTTATAATCTGCCACGCTCCGGCCCTTCGCGCCGATGGGCAAAAGCGTCACTGTGGCGTGCACCCACGGAGCGTGTTCTGCGGCGAGCGGAACGTCGACGACCGTTGCGCCGACTTTGATTCGTCGCGCCTCCTTCGACAATACGGCACCTTGCTCGACCGTCGTGATGAGCGTCGCCTCGGGATAGGGATTTCGCACGAGGATTTTTGCGGTTTCTCCGGGAGCATACTTGCTCTTGTCGGCAGCCAAATCGAGCACATGCGGTTTTTCCGGTGCGGCCGGCGTTGCGTCCCCTTCATTCCCGTACGCCCACAAGGACGCAGTGCCGCCCGCACGACCGTCCACTTCGGCTTTTACTTCGTAACTCCCGGGCTTTCGAATCTCGAGCATACACTTGACGGGTTGCTTGGTGCTCATGACCGAACACCGGCCTTCTTCGATGTGTCGCGCAGACCAATCCCATTCGATCGATCCTCCAGACCCACGACGTTTGACGCTCGTCCATTCGATTCGTTCGAGCTTTGCCGTCACGGCTGCGTCGTCAACAGGTTTGCCTTCGGTATCGATGACGCCCAATTCGACAGGAACCTGATCGCCTACGCCAAACCACGATTTTGCCACTTTCAAGCCTGCGTATCGTTTGGCTGAGTGAACCACGACATGGCTCTTGCCGGCAATATGTCGGTGGGATGCGTCCGTGACGTCGGCTTCGACGGTGAACCTTTGAGGACCAAGGTTTGGCGAAAGCTCGAGCGATTGCACGATGGCGAGCGTTCCGTTCGCCGAGAGTGCGCCTTCGCCTGCGCGTGACCATGGCGTTTCGTCATGGTCGTACCAACGCTCGGCCCGCCGAAATGAAAGCCCTGCTGCCGTCAGCGGTCCGTCCGGAAATGTCGCAGGATCGCGACGAACCGTCCAAGATGCGTTTGCCCTGTCCATCGGCGCGCCGAAAAGGTACCGCGCGCTCACGTCTGCACGCAGTGTGTTTTTCTCGTCCGCTTTCGCATCGACATCAACAACAAACCGAGGCGGCTCGAATTCTGCCACCTGAATCATCGTCTGCGCGAGCGTTTCGTCGTCGCTATCCGGCGTTTCTACCAAGATACGGTGTCGACCGACCTTCGCGTCCTCCGCCAAATTCACGGTCGTCGAAATGCTTCCCATGTCGTTCGTCGTCAGCGATTGCTGAAAGACTTCATCGTTGGTTGGTCCGAGCACTCGCAGGCGCAGCGTCGTGTTGGCAACGGGGCGCAGCCATGCTCCATCGGGCTTTCGCACCGTGGCCTTGACAAACACCGCCGAGCCAGGTCGATAGATGCCGCGATCGGTCAAGACGAACGCCCGACCAAGCTTCGACGATGCATCCTCGTGTCCCGCGAGATCTGGAAACAGTTGGCGATCGGAAATGGCCGCACCACCAAGCGGCAAGCGCAGTTCGGCGTCGCCCGCTCGCACGTCGAGCAATGGGTAATCGGTGTCTCTCAGGTCGAAAGGCAAGAATGCCACCCCAGAATTGTCCGTCGATACCGCCATGGAATTCTCATCGCCAGACAAACGCAGAGCGGCTCCTACGACGGGCAAACCCGTCGAAAGGCGCGCCACATGCACGATCGTGCCGTTTGGCGTGGCACGCGCATGGACGGCCAACGAGCGATGATCGCCAGGACGCAATAGCGCCACGATGGGCTTGCTGGCGTCGCTCCCTCGCGACATCTTGACGCGTGTCGCGCCAAATGCCAGCCCGCTGGCTTCCACGGTCGCCAGATAGGTTTGGCCGGCAATAAGCTTTGCGGAAAGATCCGTCGTCGTCGTCACCAGTTTGTCTCGCTCTGCCTTGACGGGAATCGTGATGCGAATCGATGCAGCATCGATGGGGAGTTCTCGTGCGCGCATTCGCCTCAGCGCCGCATCCTCCGCTGCGCGATTGTCCGCCGGTATGGGCCAGGCCAACAGCGTCGCCTCCGAAACGTTACGCGTCGTGACCGAAAAATGCCGCGTCGTGTCTGGATCGAGCCACAAATTGCCATCGGGCATGGACACGCTTGCCGGCATTGGCGCCTTGTCGATGCGGAACGACACGGGTTTGCCAAGACGACTGCCGTGACCATCCGTCAACCCATCGATCGCCACCTCGTACTTTTTGGACGGCTCGAAATCACCTCGAATCACGAGATCGTTGTCCCACGTTTCATTGTAAATCGTCATGTTTCGCACCGCCGGCGAGACGCGGACGCGATGACGAAGATTCTCGTCGCTCGTCGTGATGCGGTGATTGAATCGGACATGGACTTCTCGCCCCGCCGTCGATAGCGTATTTTCGTTGAACGAACATGGTTTGTTGCGACCATCATCGTCCCATGTCCATTCACACGTGATCTCATCCAGCTCGAGGGGCATGGCCACGTTCACGTTGATTGTCCGGCCGCTCTTTTGCGACCGGAAATCTCTTGCTTCGAATCGTAGTTCGGCGCCAGGTGCAACGGGAGCAACCGGCCGCACGAGCACGACAAACCGCGGATCGACTTTGATCCCCTGAAATGTGCGGGACGTCGGGTGGTCCACGACGATCGAAATGGGGCGCTGCGACTTCGAATCGATCAGAGATACAAGTGATCGAGCCGTCGGCAAGTCGATGGGTTGGTCGTACAGAACTGCAAAGGTTTCTCGTGCGGAAACTTCCGCATCATAATTCGGATGCATTGCAATGGTTCGCGGTTGCCCCTTGACGGGAAGATACCCGAGCTCTTTGCCAGCGACCGTCACACCAGGTGTAGCCGTGAATTGCGCTTTCCAAGGGGTTGCGAGTTTCGCGCCGGCGGGTGTTTCGACAGCCCCGACCTCCACCTCGTATTTTACTTCGGTGTCGAACGGTTTTGATGCGACAAACTCGAGCGTATGTTCGCTGATCCATTGCGCTTGGCCTTCGACCGGAGGCGTGATCTTCAACGTGCCTTCGGTCGCTCGTTTTGGATTCTTCTTGGAGGCTCCCGCGGTGCCATTGGCAATCGGCTGATTGAATACGAGGCGAAATGAGGTGCCGTGAAACGAGAACGCGCGCTCGGAATCGAGCGACGGTGTGGTCACCTTCAAGCCCCCCGAGGAACCATTCGTGTCGTATTCGCGCAGTGGAAGTCGCTCTGTTCGGGTTGGCGCGGGAGGAAAAACGAGTGGTTTGTCTGGAGCGTCTGTGGCCCGTGCGATGAGAATGGGAGGCGGAGGCTGCGGTGCTGCCACCGTCGGTGTCGTCGGAGTGCTGCTGCACACGAAACTGAACGACGACGCGAGCAGGAGGGTGGGCAAGAGCCAAAGTGGACGGCGGCGAACGGAAGGCATGGATCGAGACTCCTCGACACAGCCTGTACGCACATTCCGATCCGCAGAAAAACCCAAGCAGTTACATGATGTTGTGATGAATGCCCGTGTCTTTCGTGCCGCGTGCATGTGGGCACGTTGCCGCAGTTCGTTCGGATTCGTGCACGCGATTCACTTCCGTCGTTGCCATACGCCCGGCCGTTTGTCATGATGCGCTTGCCTCACGTTCGGGGACACCTTCATGACCATCGCCGTCGTTGCAGAAAAACCTTCCGTAGCCCGCGATATCGCACAGGTTCTTGGCGCGACGCGGACCGCAGACGGTGCGATCGAAGGCGGCGGGTACGTGGTAACATGGGCGATCGGGCACCTTGTCGCGCTTGCGCAGCCACACCAAGTCGATCCCGCCTGGAAACGGTGGGATTTGCGGACATTGCCGATGCTCCCATCGTCGTGGCCGCTCGTCGTGCTCGAAGAAACGAAGAGACAATTCGATGTTGTCAAGAAGATTTTGCGGCGCGCGGACGTCGAGTTCGTCGTGTGCGCGACGGACGCGGGACGCGAGGGCGAACTTATATTTCGATACATCTACGATGCGGCGGCGTGCTCCAAGCCCGTGCGGAGGCTCTGGATTTCGTCACTGACACCAGATGCCATTCGAAATGGGTTTCGCAATTTGCGCGACGGAAGATTGTACGACCCGCTCGCGGACGCAGCACGAGCGCGTAGTCGAGCCGATTGGCTGGTTGGAATGAACCTTTCCCGCGCGTATTCACTTGCTTTTTGCGCGGACTTCTCCGTGGGTCGCGTGCAAACGCCCACCTTGGCCATGATCGTCGAACGAGAATTGGCCATTCGCGCGTTTGTCCCAGAGGATTACCTCGAGATTCGAGCGACGTTTTTTCCCGAGGGCGCATCCGACAAACGACGCGACGCAAAGTACGACGGCGTGTTATTGGATGTTCTCGCCAAACCCAACATGCCGGAGCGCCCCGCGAGATTGCCGCCGGATGGGGAAGATGCCGAGCGGATCAAGACGCGTGTGGAGCGAGGAAAGGCGAAGATCGAGAAGCTGAAAGCCGACACGCGAAAAACCCCTCCTCCACTTCTATACGACTTGACGGAGCTGCAACGACACGCCAATCGACTTTGGGGATGGAGTGCGCAACGAACCCTCGATATTGCGCAAACTTTGTACGAACGCCACAAGCTCATCAGTTATCCGCGTACCGACAGTCGGCATTTGTCGACGGACGTTGCGGTGACGCTCGGCGCTGTCGTGTCGGCCATCGAGGCTCCTTATCAATCGCTCATCGCGCCGGGTACGGGACAAACACCTCTCGGAAAGCGCTTCGTCGACGATACCAAGGTGACCGATCACCATGCGATCATTCCCACGACTTCGGGCACGCCGCTCGAGAATCTTTCCGGCGACGAACGTAAGCTTTACGATTTGATATGCCGAAGGCTGCTTTGTGCTTGGCACGATGATCTCGTAGAACGCACGACGACCGTCATTACGGCCGTGGAGTCGGTGCACGAAGGACAAACGCACACGGATCGTTTCAAAACGACGGGCACGGTGGTCGAGCAGCCGGGGTGGAAAGTATTGGATCTCGGTGGGGTGAAAGAAGGCCCCAAGAAGCGCAAGAAAAGCGAATCCGGGGACGATCAAGAGGACGAACCGGAAAACCAGGTGCTTCCGCGGGGACTCGTTCAGGGGCAAACGCAGTGCGTGGAGGATGTTCGTATCGACAAGAAGAAAACCAAGCCGCCGAAACGTTTTACCGAAGCAGCGCTGCTCACGGCAATGGAAACGGCAGGAAAAACACTTGACGAAAAGGAGCTGTCCGACGCATTAAAGGATTCCGGGCTGGGCACGCCGGCTACACGTGCAGCGATCATTGAAACGCTCATCAAGCGCGAATACGTGGTACGTGAAGGAAAAAGTCTCGTCGCGACCGACAAGGGCATCTTGCTCGTCAATTCCGTTCATCCTCATGTAAAGAGTGTCGTGATGACCGGAGAATGGGAAGCGCAGCTTGCGCGGATGGCGCGAGGCGACGGGGAGCTAAAAACATTCATTCGCGCCATCGAAGGGTATGTAAAGTACGTCGTCGGCGCAGTTCAAGACGGGGAGGTCGCGCCCACGGCCATGGAATCTTTCAAAACGAATGGCGAAGCGAGCGTGAGTTCGGCCAAGTCAAACGCGCTTATTGCGCGTGCGTCCGCGCCGGTCCTCGCGTCAACGGTTATCGCCAGTGCCACGACACCTCCGAGGGAAGCGAAGGGCATGGCGCGGGCGACGACGAACGCCAAAGCCATGGGAACTTCCACGACGAACGTGTCGCAGGCTCGAACGAAGACGACAAAGTTCGCTCCGGACATCCACATTGAACGCCGGCCCGTGGCCTCTGGGACACCGCTTGTCGACATTTTGCGCGAGAGGTTTGGTTTTCCTGCATTTCGACCATATCAAGAGCCGGTTTGTCATGCAGTAACAGCGGGAAAAGATGTATTGATCGTGATGCCGACGGGGGCAGGGAAGTCACTTTGTTATCAGCTTCCCGGGGTCGCGCGAGGAGGCACGACGCTCGTCATCAGTCCGCTCATTGCATTGATGGAGGATCAGGTTGGCAAACTGAGGATGCAGGGTTTTTCTGCGGAGCGCATTCATTCGGGGCGCGACCGAGCAAACTCGCGGGCTGCGTGCGTGGATTATCTGGCAGGTAAATTGGATTTCTTATTTATTGCGCCTGAACGATTGCGTGTGCCGGGCTTTCCTGAAATGCTCGCAAAGCGAAAACCCACGCTCGTAGCGGTGGACGAGGCGCATTGCATATCGCATTGGGGACATGACTTTCGCCCGGATTACCGCATGATCGGACAGCGGCTTCCATCCCTTAGACCCGCGCCCGTCATTGCACTCACAGCCACGGCGACTCCTGTTGTGCAGGATGACATCGTGCGGGAATTGGGGCTCGACGCGGGTGTTCGGTTCATTCACGGGTTTCGTCGGACGAACATTTCGGTCGAAGTAGTGGAGCTTACGCCAGCGGGACGCGAGGATGCGGCCGAGAAATTGCTCCAGCCTGCGGAAAGGCGACCGGCCATCGTGTATGCACCGACGCGGAAGCATGCAGAAGAAACGGCAAGGGTGCTCTCGAAAAGGTTTGCAGCGGCCGCATATCATGCGGGCATGGAGGCTTCGCAGCGGGATCGAATTCAGACGGCATTTCTCGGCGGTGAAATCGATGTTGTCGTGGCGACCATTGCATTTGGAATGGGCGTTGACAAACCAAATGTGCGCACCGTTGTCCATTTGGCGCTGCCAAGCAGCGTGGAATCGTATTATCAGGAAATTGGACGAGCAGGGCGTGACGGACTTCCTTCCAGGGCGATCCTCATGCATTCCTTCGTCGATCGACGTACGCACGAATATTTTTTCGAACGCGATTATCCGGATCCCGCATTGCTTTCGGCGCTTCATGCGATACTCACGAGCGTTCCGCAAACTCAGGATGCGCTTGCTTCACGGGTGTGTCCAGATCGTGAAGCATTCGAGAAAGTGCTCGAAAAATTGTGGATACATGGCGGGGCCATCGTCGATGACGAAAATGAAGTTCGGCGTGGCGCGGACGATTTTTTGCCTGAATACATTGCTCAGCGGCGCCACAAGCAAGAAAGCCTTGCCAAAATGGCGAAATTCGCCGAAGCGCAGGGTTGTCGTATGCTGCATTTGGTGCAGCATTTCGGCGATCAGGAAGACGACGGTTCGCCGTGTGGAATGTGCGACGTGTGCGCGCCCGAATCGTGTGTGGGCCGAAAATTTCGCGAACCGAGCGCTGCGGAAGTTGCGGCCATCAAGAAGATTCTCGCGGCGCTTTCCAGCGAAGACGGGCAGGCCATGGGCCGGCTTCATCGGGATACGTTTGGTGATACCCTCGATCGTCGGTCGTTCGAACACATCGTCAATGGTCTTTTGCGCGCGGGTCTCGTGCACGTACGCACGGAATCGTTTGAAAAGAGCGGCGAATTGATTGAATTTCGGCGGGTGACGCTTGCGCAGGATTCGGCAGCGGCATCGTGGCAGCAAGCATCGGCTGCTCGCTTCGTGACGCTCGATGAAAAGCCGACCAAGAAAAGAGCGGCGAAGGGCAAGAGCGCGTCCGGCGCAAAATCGAAAGCGTTTTGGGCGCGCCGCGCGATGGTTCGGAAAAAAAAAGGTAGCTGAGTTTTTACCTTGGCACCGCGGACGATGTCCAAGCGCGCAGTACATGAACGACGCGCGTGCACGGATGCCGTGCGCGTGACCATGTCTTATACGCGATGCGCGCGAATGCGGATCGTGGGGAGAGGTTTGTCATGAAGTGGTTTCGGTATACGTTGGCGGCGCTCGTTGCTTCGGCGCCTTTGGCAAGTGTCGGATGCGGCGGGGATCCAGAGCCGGCGCCGGCTGTCGAAGAGATTGCGCAAGAAGACGTCGTGGAGCTCGGTGACTTGTTGACGCCGGATTCCGATGCGGCGGCGGCTGCGGAAGTGATCGGTGATCCGGCGGTTCTGCTCGCAGAAGCAAAAAAGCAAGGCGAAAAAGCCAGAATGGATGTCGCGGCGGTGCTTGATTTCGTCAAGCAATTGGCGGCTGGCGAAGCGACCAAGAAGGGCGTGAAACCGGATGGCAAGGCATTCGCCGTGTGGAAGAAGCAGATTTCCGGGAAAGACCTTTCGTTGCTGTTGGTCCGTGTCGAACCCGGGCGCTTCCGGTATCTCGTCGCAGTTGACAATGCAGACGGCTCGCACACGCCGCTGCTCACGGGCATTTTCATCAAGAAAGGTCCGCGAACGGGAGGCGGGCGATTCCATGTGAATCTGACGAATGTCAGTGACACCTTCAATGCACCGGGCGCTGACGGTGCCATGCACTTCTGGTTTGCCAATCACAAGGGCGACAAACGCGGGCGACGCATTGCGTACTCGAAGGTGGTTCGTCGTGACGATCCTGACAAGCGCGTCGTCAATTTCGGCGCCGATCTCGTTCGCATCGTGGGCGTTGGTGGTCGTTTCCGATCGATTGGCGTTGGCGAGTTCATTGACGCAAACCCGGGCCCCGAAGCGGTTGGTTTGCGTGTCCTGTGGAAAGCTGGCGAAGGTGGACGCGGAGCTGCAGCCGTCGCGTCGATTGGTCCGAACAAAGCCTTGCTTGGCACGGCGCACGAATGCTGGGACAAGGATGGTCTCCGAACGGCGTTCCTGGACGACAATCCCAACAACGACGCGACAAACCCGAACGAAGGCGACGTGTCGATGTGCGTCGGTTTTCCGCAGGAAATGCCGCCGGACCAGGCGGATCTGAGCGAGAGCGGAATGGACGCCGATCCCGAACTCGACGCATTGTTGCAGGAGTCCGGTGCCATGGACATCGACGCGGCGGAAGCGGACATGGTCGACGACGCAGGCATCTGATGCCACGGTTTGGCGTGGAACCGAAGTGAAATCGTTCTGGACGATTCTCGTTGTGGTGGCCGCTCAGGCAGTGGTCCTGCCAAACGTATTGGCCTTCGAGGAGAGCCGGACCGAATACGGTGCGCGTCTTCGCTTGACTTCTTTGCCGGCACGGGTGCGTCTCGACATACCCGTGCCGGGCTTCTCGGACGGAGGCGAAGCGGCGCTTCTGCGCGCTATTGCCACGTGGAATGCGCGAGCGTGCTCGTCGCCCATCTTGGTCATGGCCCAAGATGATGACGATGTGTCAATCGAAATTCGTCCCATTCCGAAGAAGTGGAGGTTTGGACAAACAATTGCAGCACATACGGATGTCGAGAGCGATTCCTTCCAGGGCGATATTCGTCACGTGGTCATTGAAATCGATGCAAATCGGTCGTGGAGCGACCAGGCCGTCGTGCCTGACGGAGCCATTGATCTCGAAAGCGTGCTCCTGCACGAGCTCGGTCATGCACTCGGGCTCGATCATTCGCGCAATCAGAATGCAGTGATGCGCGCGGGAATCAGGCCCGGACAAGCACGACGCATGCTTTCCGACGACGACGCTGCCGGCGTCTGTGCAGTCGCTCGAACGTCCGCGACGTACAAAAGCAAATCGCTCTCCGATTTTCTAGTGAAATCATGGCGAGCGAAATGGGTGTTCGTTTCGACAATCTTGTTGATTGGGGGCGCATGCGCGGTAACGCTGACGCTGATCAAACGCATGATCCGACGTCACTCATGATGTGCAAGTTTGTCGTCGCGTTCGACTCGATGATTGCTATTGATTCGGATTCGGAATCCATTCACGCAAGCGCTTGATGCCATGATGAAAGTTCACCTTGGCGCTGTCTTCGCTGCAATCGGCGAGAACGCCGATTTCACCAAAACTGAGCTCGTGAAACAACCTCAGTTCCACAACGAGCCGTTGTTTGGGCGGGAGCTCCGCGATGCGTGCCGCGGCGCGATCCCATACTTCCGCAGCCACCAGGCGGCTCGTTTCGAGCGCATTGGTAAAACTCGGCAAATCGTCGAGCTCCGCAATGGGCGCTTCGTGCGTTGCGCGTCGAACGTGATTCAGCGCCAGGTTGACGGCGATTCGATGAATCCACGTGCGAAACGTCGATTCGCGCCGAAACTCGGCGAGCTTTTCAAATGCATTGAGGAATGCACGTTGCGCAACGTCTTCCGCATCCTCGTGGCGCCGCACATAACGCTGGCACAGACGCGTGATTGCTTCACGGTGTTTCACGACCAAAGCGTCGAAAGCGTGCTTGTCGCCGAGCAGTGCGCGGTCGACGAGTTCCGTATCGGGGTCAGGGCGGGCCGAATCGTCTTGTTCGTTCATGTTTCACAATAAGGATATCCGATACTTGGCCGCGCTGTCGTGCGAAATCGTGTACTCGCCGAAGATCGGTCAGACTATGGCCGAGGCGCTTGCTGGATCGTTGGACAAGTGCTGCGATCCCGACGCAAGTGTGGTATCGTCGCATCATGTACATTGCCCGCTTTTGCGTGAGGACGCTGGTTTTCACCATCATCGTGTGCGCATCG
>Ga0138256_10006485_pt1 | contig 12366 bp, 7 predicted proteins | sample KNB2016incub_MG_FD_105486 | JGI IMG/M metagenome (GOLD analysis project Ga0138256, IMG submission 105486) | Active sludge microbial communities from wastewater in Klosterneuburg, Austria - KNB2014incub_MG | ecosystem: Engineered > WWTP > Activated sludge > Unclassified | place: Austria... | reverse complement strand
TCGGGCAAGACGCGCGTCGTGCCGGTGTGGCAGGACGAGTGGATGGCAGATCCGGGCTGGTCGGGCCAGCGCTTCTACGCGGATGTCGCGCTGCCGGACGCGGCCGAAATGGCGCGTTATGACAAGCTCGAGATCGACCTGGACATGAAGTGCGACGGCGGCAACCGCAAGGGCCGCTGTCCCGCCTGGGACTACCTCGTGAACATGTACCTGTGCGACGCGGCGACGCCGTCGCGCTGCAACACCGAGTTCGGCCGCTGGGTCACCGCGTACTCGAGCGGTGGACGCTGGGTGATGGATGCGACGCCGCTGCTCGGGCTGATCGCCCAGGGCGGGACGCGCCGCTTCGCGTTCGCGACGATCCAGCGTTACCAGATCACGGTCAAGCTGCGCCTGTCGGACACGGGCGCCGCGATCGCCCCGAAGGCGGCTGTACCCCTCTTCGGCGGCGGCAGCTTCTGGAAGGACTACAACAAGGGCCGCCGCCCGCTCGTGTTCGACGCGCCGGCGTGGGCGTCCAAGGTCGAGGTCGCGTCGATCCTCTCGGGCCACGGCTGGGGGCGCGACATGGAGAACTGCGCCGAGTTCTGCAACCACACCCACCATTTCACCGTGAACGACGGCCCGTCGCACATCAAGGCGCACCCGTCCGCCGGGACGAACGTCGGCTGCGTGGCCGAAGTGGACAACGGCGTGATCCCCAATCAGGCGGGCACGTGGGTCTACGGCCGCGGCGGCTGGTGCCCCGGCCAGGACGTCCCGCCGTGGCGCGCCGACGTGACGGCCGACGTGCGTCCGGGGGAACCGAACACGATCCGTTATCGCGGTCTGTGGCGCACGAAGGACAAGGACGGCAACGAGATCGACGTGGACTACGTTGCCGTCCCGAACCCGGACGCCGCGGACCAGGGATTCGATGCCCGGATCGACCAGAGCAGCTGGCTGGTGTACTACGGGCCGAAGGATCTCGTCATCGACCCGGCGACGGTGCCGCTGCCGCGGCAGGCGCGCGTGTGGCTGCCGGCGTTGTTGGTGGGGTATGACTGGGGGGCGGGGCGCTGAATCGCGGCGGGGCGTAGGGTCGAGGACGACGAAGGGCACGGCATGCCGTGCCCCTACACCACGGGAACGATGCGGTCGCGTGCGGCCTACACGCCACGATGCGGTCGCAGGCGGCCTACACGCCGATGAGCGCCCGAACCCGCTCCCGCGTCACCGGATCCGCCGCCCCCGCCTCGCGGTCCCCAACGCACAAACTGTAGACGCCGTCCGCGTCCGAGGTCGAACGGACCTCGACGCGGTAGTCGCCCGGACCGAGGTCGGGGCTGAGGGCGGCAGCCAGCCGGTAGTCGATGCCGGCGATCGTCATCGGAGAGTCGCCGGCCGGTGAAAGCGGGCGGCCTTCGTCGGGGAGGCCGGGGCCTGTCAGCAGGACGTCGGCGCGGAAGCCGCCGTCGTATGCCGTCGCCGGCACGAGGAGGATGAAGCGGCCGGCGATGTCGTCGGCCACGCGGAAGGCGTAGTGATCGCGCGCGCCGCGGTCGAGGCGGGCGTAGAACGCCTGGGCCAGCGTCACATCGTCGATCGTGCGCGGTGCGGCGGGGCTCGGGCTGCCTTCGTGGACCACGGCCAGGTGGGCGAAGGCGAGCCGGCGGACGGCCAGCGCCCAGACGGCGAGGCCGAAAGCGGTTCCGGGCGACAGGGCGCGGCGGAGGTTCATGAGCGTACGCTTCCCTTCATCCGACGAACGCGAGATCCGGATCGGCGGCGAACGTCCGCTCCTTCGGCCGCGACAGCGTCAGGACCGAGATCCGCCCGGCCAGCTCGGCCGCGATCTGCGCGATCGCCTTGGCCGCCGGCGAGTCGGGCGCACCGACGACGATCGGCACGCCGCTGTCGCCGCCCTGGCGGACGGCCATGTCGATCGGGATCGTGCCGAGGAACGGCACCTTCATCTGTTCGGCGACCTCGCGGCCGCCGCCCGCGCCGAAGATGTCGTACACCGTGCCGGTGTCCGGCGCCGCGAAACCGCTCATGTTCTCGATCACGCCGAGGACGGGCACGTCGATCTGCTCGAGCTGGAACATCGCAATGCTCTTGACGACGTCGTGCTGGCTGACCGCCTGGGGCGTGCTGACGATCACGGCGCCCGTCAGCGGCATCGCCTGGGTGAGCGAGAGCTGGACATCGCCGGTACCGGGCGGGAGGTCGATGATCAGGTAGTCCAGGTCGCCCCAGTTCACGTCGCCCAGGAACTGGCGCAGCGCTCCGTGGAGCATCGGCCCGCGCCACACGAGCGGCGTCTGCTCGTCCACGAGGAAGCCGATCGAGATCATCTTCACGCCGTAGGCCTCGATGGGCTCGATGTGCTTGCCGTCCTTGGAAACCGGACGCGCCTTGCGCTGGCCCATCATCATCGGCACGTTCGGACCGTAGACGTCCGCATCAAGCAGGCCGACGGTGGCACCCTGCTGGGCGAGCGAGACCGCCAGGTTGACCGCCACCGTGCTCTTGCCGACACCGCCCTTGCCGCTGCCGACCGCGATCGCGTTGCGGACCGGCACGGCGACCCGGCTGGAAAGACGGCTGTCGCGCGGCACCTGGGCGTCCCACTGGACATGCACCGTCTCCACGGCCGGGATGTCGCGCTTCAGCGCATTCTCGCAGTCCTGCTGAATGACGTTCTTCAGCGGGCATGCCGGCGTGGTCAGGACGACGGTGAACGCGACGCGGCCGCCGTCGATGGCGATGTCGCGGATCATCCCCAGGCTGACGAGATCGCGGTGCAGTTCCGGGTCATTGACCGTCGACAACGCGGCGATGACGTCCGCCTCTGTGATCGACGTGGTTTGGGTCTTGCCGAGACCGAACATGGGGCTGGCTCCAGGAGGATCGACGCTTCGGGGAGGTCGCCACATCATAGCCGAAAGCGCGAGACAGCCCGCGGAATGTCGTTGGGCCGACGCCGTCATCGGGTCGAGGCCCCAAAGGGTCTTTGTCATGAACGAGCCCGCCCCTTCAGGGGCCGGGCGGCCACCGATCACCCTCGGAGGCCGCCTATCAGCCGCGCCTCAGATCTCCGCCCCCGCCTCGAATTGCGGCGGCCGCTTTTCCCGGTGGCTGGCGAGACCCTCGCGGATCTCGGGGCCCGTGAAGCCGAGGAACTCGAGCGCGAGAGAGGCGTCGAATGTCGGGCCGGCCAGCCGGAGCCAGTTGTTCAGCGCGTACTTCGTCCAGCGCACCGCCGTCGGCGCGGCGTCGGCCAGCCGTTGCGCAACCTCGAGCGACTTGGCCTCGAGCGCGTCGTCGTCGACGACGAGGCTGACGAGGCCGATCCGCTCGGCCTCCTCGCCGGAGAGCGGCTCGCACAACAGCAGGTGATACTTGGCCTTCGCCATCCCGCACAACAGCGGCCAGACGATCGCCGCGTGGTCGCCGGCGGCGACGCCGAGGCGGGTGTGCCCGTCGATGATCCTGGCGCTGCGGGCGGCGATGCTCACGTCGGCCAGCAATCCGGCCACGAGTCCGGCGCCCACGGCCGGACCGTGCATCGCGCTGACGATCGGCTTGCCGCAGTTGATCACGTTGTAGACGAGGTCGCGGGCTTCCTTCCAGACGCGGGCCAGCACCGCGAAGTCGTTCGCCATGTCCTCGACGAGGTCGAGGTCGCCGCCGGCCGAGAAGCCGCGCCCCGCCCCGCGCAGCACGACGCATCGCACGTCGGGATCGTCGTCGATCGCGCGCCAGACGTACGCCAGGTCGTGGTGCATGCCGTGGTCGGCCGCGTTCAGCCGGTCGGGCCGCGCCATCGTGATCCGCAGCACGCCGGGCAGCGGGCGGTCGAACGCGAGGTGCCCGAAGGCCGCGTAGCGGTCGGCGGGGGTTGTCTCCGGTGCCGGCGAACGATCGGGCGTCGTCATCTCACACCACTCCCTCCTCCGCCGCCAACCGGCACAGGGCCAGCGCGTTCCAGACCGCCTTCGGCACGAACGACGAGGCCGTCGCGTACTCCGGTGTCTTGCCGGCGGCCGGATCGAGCTCGCTGCAGTGCAGGTTGTCGCCGTGCGGTCCGAGGCCGTCGAGCGTCGGCACGAACGCCCACGTCCAGTTGCCGTCCGAGAGCCCGCCGCGCGCCTCGGGGGCGGCGGTCACGCCGACCTCGCCGGCGGTCTCGGCCCAGATCCGGTAGAGGCGCTCGGTGCCCGGGTTCGTCGGCCAGGCCGGCATGTCGTACTCGATCTGCACGTCGGCGCGGCACGTGAAGGTGCCGTCGGCTGTCGCGACGTCGACGTGCGCACCGAGCCCGAGCACGTGTTCGACGGCTTCTGCCAGGACCGCGGGGTCCTCGGCGCGCATCTCGAGCCGGGCGCGCGCGTGATGCGGCACGCGGTTCGTCACCGTTCCGCCGGTCACCGTGCCGACGTTCACCGTCAGGCCGCGCGCCGGGTCCGACAGCGCGGCCGCGCGGTCGATCAGACGGGCCAGCTGGACGATCGCGTTCGCCCCCTGCCCGTGTGCCCCGCCGGCATGCGCACCTCGGCCCTCCACCGTGATGCTGGCCACCGCCATCCCTTTGCGGCGCGTCACGAGCTGCCAGCCCTCGTCGCTCACCCGACAGCCCTCGAACACCAGGCACGCCACGCTGTCGTTGGCAGGCCCGGCCAGTCGATCGCCCATCAACGTGCCGAAATCGGGCGACATCGCCTCCTCGGCGGCGTCGAGCAGCACGTCGAACGTCAGGGCCTCGAATACGTGGGGCGCGCAGGCGCGGAGCGCATCCATAACCATGAAGATCAGCACGGTGCCGCCCTTGATGTCCACCGTCCCCGGGCCGTAGATCCGGTCGCCCTCGACGCGGAACCGAAAGCCGTTGGCGATTTCCTCGTCGGCGGGAAACACGGTGTCCAGGTGCGTCACGAGACCGATCTTCCTGCCGCTCGTGCCGGATCGCGTGAGCACCACGTGGCTCCCGTACGCCGGGTTGCCGCTCGCGACGGTCTCGGCATCGAATCCGAGGTCGACGAACCGCCGCGCCGTCAACTCGCCCAAGCGGTTGACGCCCGACGGATTGCGGGTGAAGCTATTGATGTCGACCATCTCCTTCAGCAGCGCCATGTAGTCCGGCATGCGCACCTCGAGGTGGCTGCGCAGCGCATCCGGCAGGGCCGCGGAGTTCGCACCGGAGGCGACGGTCGTTGACGTTTCGAGCGGTTGCACGATTCTTCGGTCCCCTGTGTCCATCCGGGTGTCCATCCGGCGATCCCGGAGCGCCGGCCGGTGCCCGCCGCCCGACCGGGAAGCGCTGGAGTATAGCGCGCGACGTATCGCCGGCTCACGACGGGCGTCTTCACTCCCAGTACCGAGGTTCGTGCCAGATGCCGAGATTCGTGACGTCTGCGGGCCGGAAGCCGATCGACCGGACGTCGATCGGCTCGACGGCAACCGGCGTGACACCGGCGCGTCCGAAACCGATGGCATGGCCGCACGAGGCTCGACGAGGAGCGTGAGGGTGATCCGTTCGCACCGACCCGCCGCAGCGCTTTGGAGTTCGAGGATCGGCGGCGCCCTCGGCGCGGCCGCGCTCCTCGGCGCGGCCGGTGCCGCGCTGGTGGCGGCCGCCGTCCGCCCGGGCACATCCCTCGCCGCGCGCGTTGCAGGGCTGGAGGGATCCGCACGCCGACCGCGCGTCGGGATCGACGCAGCGGCACCGGCGGCGTTCGCGCCCGTTTCGTCGACCGCAACGACGACCCCGACCCTCGCCGCCCCACTACCGTCCACTGGCACGCCCGCCGGCACGCCCGCCGGCACGCCCGCCGTGACGCCGACGCTCTCCCTCGGCCCATCCGTGACGCTGACGCCGACGGTCGCCGTCACCCCAACGACCACCGTCACCGCAACCGCCTCGGTCACGACGACCCCTTCCGTCACCGCAACATCCTCGGTCACCGCGACGGTCGCGCCAACGGCCACGCCGACGATGACGGCGACGACCGCACCGACGCCGACGTTCACCGCGTCCGCCTCGCCCACGGCCACCCGCTCGCCGACCGTCGGCCCGAACCCGCTCGTGACGCCGAGCGGCACCCCGACGGCGTCCTCCACGCCGGCCGCGAGCGCCTCGCCGACCGCATCGCGCACGCGCACGGCGACGCGAACCGCCACGAACCCGGCCACGGACGAGCCGGCGACGGCGACGAGCGGTCCGCCGGCCACCGACACGCCGGAGCCGACGGCCGAGGCAACGGCAACGGCCGGCCGGACATCCACCGCCGCGCCGACCGCCGCGCCGACCGCCAGCCGCACCGCAACGACGACCGCCCCGCCGACGCCCTCCAGCGCGCCGACCGCAGCGGCAAGCGCGACGCCGATGCCGTCGTCGACCCTTGCGCCGAGCGCCACGCCGACGACCGTGCCCGAGCCGACCGGCACGCTGCCGCCGCCCGCTCTTGCGCCGGGCCAGATCCTGCCGTTCGCCGCCTATGGGCGGTGGCACGCCCCGGCCAACGTTCAGAGCGGGATCCAGCTGCAGAACCTGTCCGCGCTGCCGACGGACCTGACAGCCGTCCTCGTCGACGAGGACGGCGCCGAGGTGCTGACGCTCGACCTCTTCGCCGACGTCCTCGGGGCGCCGAACGTCTACCTGCCGACCGTACTCGACCCCATCGGCGCCGCCCCGAGCCTGTTCGGCCTGCGCGTCTCGTCCGACGCCGCCCTGGGGGCGATCGTGCGCACGGACTGGTTCGACGACGGCGGCGCGGGCATCGCCGGCAGCCCGCTGCCGTCACGCCGCGTTCTCGTGCCGAGCTTCGTGCGACGGACGCTCGGGCGGAGCTCGATGGCGGCCGTCGCCAACGCCGGCACGCGGGACGCCGAGGTTGTCGCGACCCTCCACACCACCGTCGACGGCGCACCGGTGGCGACGGCGACGCGGTTCCGCCTGCCGGTCGGGACAACGCGGCGAATCTGGGCGGACTTCGAGGCTGCGTTCCAGCCGCTCGGTCCGTTCGAGGGCTGGCTCGCCGTCGAGAGCGACGGCTCGCCGCTGGCCGTTCAGGTCTGGGAAGTCGGCGAGCCGGCCGCGCTCCAGCCGCGTACGGTCGCGGCGTTCGAGGGCGTGCCCGACGCGGCGGCGGCCAACGACCTCATCGTGCCCCTCTTCCGCAGCGCCCAGCGCGGCGTGCGCGCGCGTGAAACGCTGAGCACCCGCATCGTCGTCGTCAACCCCGGTCCGAGCGACGTCGAGGTCACGATCGCGTTCACGGGCGCCTTCAACGATGCGGCCTCCCCGGTCTGCCGCGGCGCCACGTTCCACCATCCGCCGACCGTCGTCCCGGCCGGCGGCCGCCGCGTCTTCCGGCAGGCGCCGGGCGGTGGGCACAACGTGCCGACGAACTGCTTCGGGTCTGCTCGGATCACGACCTCCGGTGCCGACGAGCGCGTCGTCGCGATGGCCTACGACGCCACCGCGGTGGACGGCGCCGCCGACGTCCTCCTCTCGGCGTTCGTCGCGCAAGGGGCTGGCGAGGCGGCGGGACAGGTAGCGATGCCGCTCTGGCGCCGCAATCACGTCGGGCTCTCGACGGGCATCCAGGTGATGAACCCGGGACTCGACCCGGTCGAAGTCGAGATCGCGTTCAGCATTACGGACCCGAGATCGGGTGACTCGCGCGCCGTCACCGGCTGCACGGTCTGCCAGGCCACGATCGAGCCGGATGACTCCGTCAACTGGTGGCCGCCTGCCGTTCCGGTGCTCCGCGACGGCACGTTCGGCGGCGCCGTCGTGACCGCCGACGGCCCGGTCGTCGTCCTCGTCAACGACTATCCGACCGCGGACCGCGGCGGTCGGCGGACGGATCCGGCGACATATCTCGGGCTGGCGGTGCCGTAAGGACGCACGGCGGCGCCGTCCGGCCGCGGTGCGGCCAATCATCACCGTCCGAGACCCTGCCCCCGATCGCCCGCTGCCGGTTGCCTTGCGCTACCCTACCCCCATGCGCCGTCGACCCCGCCTCGCCGATCGTCCCGACCGCCTCGCCAACCCTCTCGTCGCCGCCCTCATCGCCCTCCCTCCCGCCGTCATCGCCCTCGCCAACGGCCTGCCCGCCACCGTCGACGGCGTGCTGCACGTCCACCGCGCCCTCTCCGTGGCCTACCTGTTCTCCGCCGCGCCCGGCTGGCCGCGATGGGCTCCCCATTTCGTCCAGGGCTGGGGCTATCCGATCCACCACTTCTACCCGCCCGGCGCGCCGCTCGCGGCCGCTGCGCTCATCGCCGCCGGCGCCGGACCACACGCCGCCCATGTCGCGCTGATCGCTGCTGCCTGGGCGCTCGCCGCCGCCGGTACCTACCGCTTGGCACGCACCGCGCTTCCCGCGTCCGCCGCGCTGCTCGCAGCCGGCGTCGCGGCGTTCAGCCCGGTTCGGTTGTTCGAGGTGCACGTGCAGGGCAACGTGCCGCAGCTCCTCGCCGTGGCGCTCGTGCCCTGGGCGCTCGCCGGCGCGGTGGCGGCGGCGCGGGCGCCGACGGTGGCAACGGCAGTCCGGTTCGGCGTCCCGCTGGCGCTCATCGCGCTCACGCACCACGTGACGACGGTCCTTGTGCTGCCGCTCGTCGGCGTACTGGCTGTTATCGAGTGCCTCATGCCGCTCGGAACGCCTTCGCCCGTGCGAACGGGACCGTCGGCCACCACGCTCCGACGCATTCCGCCGCCCGGTCCGAGCCCATCGACGCGCGCCGGCGGCCATCTCGCACGGTCTGCCCTTGCCGTCACGGGCGGCCTGGCGATCGCGGCCTTTCTCGGCGCCGTCTACTGGCTCCCGGCCGTCGTCGACGCATCGCGGGTCCAGCTCGACAAGGCCGGGAGCGGGATGTTCGACGCGTCGACGTCGCTCGTGCCCGTCCTCGACCTCGTCCGTCCCCTCGGTCGCATCGATCGGACGGCGCACTCGTGGCCGTTCCACCACGGGTGGGGCACCGTTCCGGCCCTGCTTGCACTCGCCGGCCTGGCGGCCGTCACGACGACGCGGCGGCGCCGGTCGACGGACGTCCGCCGAATCGTCGGCTTCACGGCGATCGGCGTCGGCGCGACGCTGCTCACGCTGCCGTTCGCCGCACCGCTGTGGCGCAGTTCCGAACTGATCGGGCTCGTGCAATTCCCGTGGCGCGTGCTCGCCGTCGCCGAACCGCTGCTGGCGGTTGCGGCCGGTGCGGCGCTGCTCTGGCTGCCCGCGCGTCGGCGAGCGGCGGGCCTGGCGATCGGCCTGACGGTGCTCGGCATGAACGCGCTGCCGTGGCTCGTGCCGATCCGCGCCGCCGCACCGCTCGCCGACGCGACGGCACGCGCGGCCGTGCGGGCCGAACGCCAGAGCGACGCGCCGGTCGGGACGACGAGCTCGATGGAGTACCTGCCCCACGGGGCCAAGGTGGATCTCGCCGCGCCGCCGTCCGACGCCGCCCTCGCCGCGTACGCCGAGGGCCGGTGGTGGGTCGATGTCGACCGAGCGCGGCTGCCCGCCGGCCTGACCGCGGTCACCGAGCCCGTCGGCCGCCACGACAGCCGGATCGTCGTCGGTCCGGGCCCGGCGGCGGTGCTCCGCCTGCGGCAGCTCGGTTTCCCGGGCTGGCGGACGACGGTCGACGGACGGGCGGTGCGCAACGAGCGCGACGCCGACGACGACGGCGCGCTCGTCGTCTCGCTGCCGGCATCGGCCGAAGAACGCCACGTCGTGGCCCGGTTCACAGGGACGGCGCTCGCCCGCGGGGCGGGCGTGGTGAGCATGATCGCGTGGCTCGTCGCGCTGGCCGTGGGCATCGCGCCGTTCGTGCGGCGCCGCGCGACGCCGCCGGGCGACGGCGGGGGCGGGACGGACGGCGGGCGCGGGCCGGACGGCGACGACCTCAGCGCACGTGCGCGCGTCGCCCTGGCCGTCGGTCTCGTTGCCGCGGGGGCGGCGGGCGCCGTCGTCCTGCCCCGATCCACGATCCTGGCCCCGCGATCGCCCGTCGCCTCGCCTGCGTCGATGGACGAGCCGCTGCACGTCGCGCTCGGCGACGGCGCCGGCGCCCCTGCCATCGAGTTGCTCGGCTTCGACGCCCCGGACGTCATCCGTGCCGGCGGCACACTGGACGTGCGGCTCTTCTGGCGCGCGCTGCGCCCGACGGATAAGCGCTATCGCCCGTTCGTCCAGCTGGTGACGAAGGGCACCGCCGGCGTCGTCGCCAACCACACGTCGACCGATCCGGGCGGTCGACCGACCCGCACGTGGCCGACGGATCGCTTCATCGTCGACGCGCACCGATTGACGCTGCCGCCCGATGCCGGCCCGATCACGGCGCGCCTCATCGCCGGGCTGTTCGACGATGACACGGGGCGCCGTCTCACGGCGGTCGACGGCAGCGACATCGTGACACTCCGCGAGGTTCGCATCGACCCGCGGCGGCGGCTGGGCCCGACGGTCCTGCCCGTGGCGCACGACGACGGCGACAATGGGCCGGCCGCGGCCCGGCTGCCCCTGCACTTCGGCGACCTTGTCGTCCTGGAGTCGGCGGACGCCGGACGTGTGACCGGCCCGGCCGGCGCACGCGCGATCGAAGTGACGCTGGTCTGGCGTGCCGCCGGGCCCATCGGGTTCGACGCCACGGTCTTCCGCCACGTGCTCGACGCTTCGGGCGCACCGATCGCCCAGCTCGACGGCCCGCCCGCGGCCGGCGACGCGCCGACCGGCGATTGGCGGCGCGGCGACATCATCGTCGACCGCGTCACGATCCACCTGCCGGACGGCGCGGCGGTCGCCGAACACGTCGAACTCGGCCTCTATACACCGGTCGACGGAGCGCGCCTGCCGGCGACGGGCGCGGACGGGCGGCTGCCGAGCGACGCCGTGCGCATCCCGGTCGCGTCCGGGCCGTGAACGGCGCCGCTCCCTCGGCTGTGCTCGGCGGCAGTCGGCTGCGCTCGGCGCCAGTCGGCAGCTGTCGGCGGCAGTCGACGGCTGTCGGCATTGCATCGACTACACTTGCGCACCCAGCCGCACCAAAGCGAGCCACGATGCCCATTTCCGCCGCCGATCGCGCCGTCCTCGACGCGATGCTGACCGCCCACCGCCCCGCCGACGACGCCGAAGCCGACAGCCTGGCGCGCATCCGCGCCTTCGTCGATGCTGCCACGGAGCCGTTCGATCGCCGCACGCTGCCGGGTCACCTCACGGGATCGGCGTTCATCGTCGACAGCGGCGGGCGGCTGCTGCTGGTGCATCACCGGCGGCTCGGCCTCTGGCTGCAGCTCGGCGGGCACGCGGAGGACGAAGCGGACGCGGCGGCCGTCGCGCTGCGCGAGGCCATCGAGGAATCCGGGTTGGACGATCTGGCGTTCCACCCCGCCGTCTGCGATCCGGCAGGCCGACCGCGCCTACTGGATGTCGACGTGCATCCCATCCCGCCCGCCGGCGCCGAACCGGCTCACCTGCACTTCGACCTGCGGTTCCTCCTCACGACCGCGCGGCCGGCCGCCGTGGCGCACGTCGAGGCGGAAAGCCACGCACTGGCCTGGGTCGACCTCGACGAGGCGCGGCGGCGGTGCGACGCCGGGATCGGTCGCGCGGCGGACAAGATCGAGCGGATCTTCCGGGAAGGAACCGCCGAAGGGACCGTCGAACGGACCGCCGGCGCGGCGTCGAACACGGCGGCCACGGCAACGGGCCTCGCGTGACGCAACCCATGCCGGCCGCGGCACGGGCGGCGCCCGGCGTCCTCATCGTCGGCGCGACGTCGGCGATCGCGGCCGTCGTCGCCCGGCACTACGCCGCACTGGGTGCGCGCCTCGTCGTCACGGGGCGCGACGGCGCCAAGCTGGACGGGGTGGCGAGCGCACTGCGGGCAGCGGGCGCGGCCGACGTGACCGCCATCGTCGTCGATGTCCTGTCGGCCGAGGAACGCGACGACGTCATTGCCGCGGCGGCCGGTGCGCTCGGCCGGATCGACGTCGCGTTGATCGCGCACGGCGTCCTGCCGGACCAGGCGGCGTGCGATCGGAACGTCGGCGCCACGCTGCGGGCGTTCGACGCGAACGCCTCCAGCATCCTGGCGCTGCTCGTGCCGCTCGCGGCGCACATGGAGGCGGCGCACGGTGGGACGATCGGCGTGATCACGAGCGTGGCCGGCCAGCGCGGCCGGCGTGAGAACTACCTGTACGGTGCGGCCAAGGCGGCCGTGAGCACGTACCTGCAGGGGTTGCGGAGCCGCCTCCACCCGTCGGGCGTCGCCGTCGTGGACATCCGCCCGGGCCCGGTGCGGACGCCGATGACGGCGCACAAGCGCGGCGGTCCGTGGTTCGTCGGCGCCGAGCGGGCGGGCACGCTGACCTACCGC
>Ga0138256_10006484_pt1 | contig 12368 bp, 10 predicted proteins | sample KNB2016incub_MG_FD_105486 | JGI IMG/M metagenome (GOLD analysis project Ga0138256, IMG submission 105486) | Active sludge microbial communities from wastewater in Klosterneuburg, Austria - KNB2014incub_MG | ecosystem: Engineered > WWTP > Activated sludge > Unclassified | place: Austria... | reverse complement strand
GTGCTGGGCAACGATGAACTCAAGGCGTCCATCGTGGGCGAGATTGTGCCCAACCGCGAGTTTTACACCTACGCGGCAAAGTATTTGGACAAGGGCGAGGATGAGTCGAAGCTGCTCATGCCCGCGCCGATCCCGGAGCCGCTGAGCCGCTTGATACGCGAGGTGGCGGCAGAGGTGGCGACCCTGGCCGATGTGCGCGGCATGGCGCGGGTGGATTTTTTGCTGGATGGCGACGCGAATGAGATTTATATCAACGAAATAAACACGATTCCCGGGTTCACTACCATTAGCATGTACCCAAAGTTGTGGATTGAATCTGGGATGACTTATGCGGGTTTACTGGATACATTGATTGAGTTGGCGATGGAAAGTTAGAGAAATGAGAGATAAGAAATGAGAAATAAGAAATGCTGATTGGATGAAGTGCAAGAGGAAAATTAAAAACTTGGCAATTAAAAAATTTCTTATTTGTTATTTCTTGTCTCTGTTTCTTTGAGAATTTGCAATGAGTTACAAACCAAAAAACCGAAAGTTTGAGCAGCGCGAGCGGACGCGGTTTAGCGCGATGGCGAGCGCGAACAGCAAGCGCAGCGTGAGGCGCGAGGCGCAGGCCTTGGTTTCGCCCGGCGCGCGCCGCTTTTTGCTGATGGCGCTTCCGCTTGCGATCATCGCCCTGGCCCTTGCGTGGTTTTTTGGCGATGCGTTTCGCATCAACAAGATAGACGTGATTGGCAATGACAATGTGCCCACCGACACAATACGCGGGGTGAGCGGGTTGATGGGCCAGCACCCGTTATCCATCAACGCGGGCGCAGCGGCCAAAACCGTGAGCGACTTGCCGGGCGTGGGCGGGGCGCAAGTGCAATGCGGATGGGGCAAGGCCTGCGCCATTACCATTTTGCCCGCCGAGCCAATGGCGGTGTGGCGGGCCAGCGGCGGGCAGGGTGATGTGTGGACGGACACCGAGGGCAAGGTTCAGCGCGTGACCGGGCAGATTAGCGCGCCGCTGGTGGTGAAGGTGGAAGAAGGCGCGCCGCCAACGCTGGGCACGCTGATGGATGCCGGGCTGGCGCGGGCATTAAAAGAATTGCAGGCGGCCCAACCGGGCATCACCACCTATCTGTACACCGCGCAATACGGGGTGATGTTCACCGACGAGCGCGGGACGCGCATTCGCGTGGGCACCTCGGAGCGAGAAGGCGCGGTGAAAGACAAGCTGGCTTTGGCGGCGCAGTTGCGCGGGCAGTTGGCGGCGCAAAAGGTCACGCCAAAGGTGATTGATGTGCGGTTTGCGAACGCGCCGTTTTATACGAAATAAATGTATTTAGACGTAGACGGACGACGGAAGACGGTTCTTAAACAGTTCACTTCCGTCTTCGGTCTCCGGTTTTCGGTCTGAACAAAAACATGGCAGAACAAAAACAAATCACGGTAATTGATGTGGGCACATCCAAAGTGGTGACGCTGGTGGGCGAGATGGCCGAGAGCGGCAGTGACATCGTGGTGTCTGGCGTGGGCATTGTCCCGGCGCGGGGCATCAAGCGCGGGCAGATTGTGGATGTGAAGGAAGCGGCGGAGTGCATTCGTGAATCGCTGGATGGGGCGGAGCACACCAGCGCGACCAAGATCACGCATGTGTTCGCCAACTTTTCCGGCAGCCATGTGCAATCACAAACCGGAACCGGCACGGTTGCCATCGGCCGGGGCGACCAGGGCGTGAGCCAGGATGATGTGAACCGGGCGCTGGAGCAGGCTTCATCGGTGAACCTGCCCAGCAACCGCGATATTTTGCACGTCATCCCGCAAAAGTTCAAAGTGGATGAGCAGGATGGCATTCGCAGCCCGCAGGGGATGCTGGGGTTTCGGTTGGAGGTGAGCGCGGAGATCATCACCGGGGCGGTATCGCCCATGCAGAACCTATCCAAATGTTTGCGCAACGCGGGCGTGGAGCTGCAAGACGTGGTGTTGTCCTCGCTGGCCTCGGCAGAGGCATCGCTCACGCCCACCGAGCGCGAGATGGGCTGCATGGTTTTGGATGTGGGCGCGGGCACCAGCGACCTGGCCATTTTTGTGGATGGGGCGGTGTGGCACGCGTCTGTGATTGACGTGGGCGGCTGGAATTTTACAAATGACCTCGCGTATGTGCTTCATCTGCCGCTGGATATTTCTGAGAAGCTGAAATTGCAACACGGCACGTGCAGTTTGGAATCGCCCACGCTGGAGCACCCGGTGACGGTGGAGGGGTTTGGCGATGACACGCAGGTGACCGTGATCAAGCGCGATGTGGCCGAGATTTTGCACGCCCGCGCCGAAGAATTGTTTGACATGATCGGGCAGGAGATCAAGCGCACAGGTTATGACGGCTTGCTGCCCGCCGGGGTGATTTTGACCGGCGGCGCGGCGCAAATGCCGGGCATTCGCGAGGTGGCCCGCAACAAGCTCCATCTGCCAGTGCGAATTGCCATGCCCGCGCAACTGGTTGGGTTGGTAGACGCGATTCAAGGCCCGGCCTTCGCCACATCCACCGGGATGCTGCGGTCTACGATGCAGGAAGAAAATGCCCGCCCGGCGCGTCGCCGGCGCGGGAACTCAAATCTTAAAGGATTAGGGGGGTGGTTAAAAAATCTTTTGCCGGGATAAGAGCGCAAAGCGCAATTTGCGAAAGACGCAAATCCTGTCCATAAGAATAGAAAATATTTTTAAGATGTGAAGTTGTTGATAAGTCTATTGACTTTGTGGATAACGTGATTACAATCGGTGGACACTTTGGGTGTTACCTGTGGAAAACTTGTGCAAGAGCGATATAATGCGCGAGTTTATCTGGCAGTGCCAGGGAGTGAAGCAAGGAATGAATACGTATAACGAAGCACAGTATCGCGCGGAGTCACCGGCGCAAATCAAAGTTGTGGGCGTGGGTGGCGGCGGCTCAAACGCGGTTAACCGCATGGTGGAAGAAGGCTTGCAAGGCATTGAATTTGTAGCCGTCAACACCGATCAGCAGGCATTGATGCTGAGCCGCGCTCCCATGCGGGTGCGCATTGGCGAGAAGGTGACGCGCGGTCTTGGCGCGGGCGGGCGGCCAGAGCAGGGCGAGAAAGCGGCGGAGGAATCTGCCGATGAAATTTACGCCATTCTCAAAGGCGCGGATATGGTGTTCATCACCTGCGGGATGGGCGGCGGCACAGGCACCGGCGCCGCGCCGGTTGTGGCGCGTGTGGCGAAGGAGCTTGGCGCGTTGACCATTGGCGTTGTCACGCGGCCTTTCACATTTGAAGGGATGCCGCGCGCAAAATCCGCCGAGTCGGGGATTGAGAAGCTCAAGGAGCATGTGGACACCCTGATCGTCATCCCCAACGATAAGTTGCTGGATATTGTGGACAAACGCGCCAGCTTGCAGCAATCCTTCCGCGTGGCAGATGATGTGTTGCGCCAGGGCATTCAGGGCATCAGCGAAGTGATCACCGTCCCGGGTCTCATCAACCTGGATTTTGCCGATGTGCGCGCGATTATGAGCGAGGGTGGCGCGGCGTTGATGGCGGTTGGCACGGCCAGCGGCGAGGGTCGGGCGCGCGCGGCCGCTGAGCAGGCCATCACCAGTAATTTGCTGGATGTGACGATTGACGGCGCGCGCGGCGTGCTGTTTAACATCACCGGCGGGCCAGATATGAGCCTGTTTGAAGTGAATGAGGCGGCATCGCTCATCAAGGCTGCGGCGCACCCGGATTGCAACGTAATCTTTGGCGCGGTGGTGGATGAGCAGATGAAGGATAAGATTCGCATCACCGTCATCGCCACCGGGTTTGACCAAACCAGCGCCAGTGGGCGTGGCAGCCAAATTCGCCGCCCGGCGATGGCTGGCTCGTCCGCGTCGCGCAGCACAACGGTCAAGCGGCCGTCTTTGGTGGAGACCTCTAAGACTGAGGCCGAAGCCGAACCCGCGCCCGCTAAACCCACGATGGATTACGATAATCTCGAATTGCCGTCGTTCCTGCGCCGTCAGCAACGCTAAATTTTTATTTGTTGTGTCATGCCCTCCGGATCCATGACGATCTGGGGGGCATTGTCATCTGTGCTGTATTTTGTCTGCATGGGTGGCAGATAAAAATCTTCGTGGAAGGGAACTCTTGCGCGCCATGCGCGAGAGGTTGAGGACGAAAATTTAAGGTCGTTCTTTGTAGCCGTTTCGCATTTCTATATTGACTTTGTGTTTTTAATTGAATAAAATCTTGCGCCCATTCCGGCCATATATGGGATGTTTGTCCATAACATCCGCCATATATGGTGGTTATGACGCATTTCCAGGAAGGGAAAGGAATTTAAATAGATGAAATGTCCAGCGTGTGGATCGAATGATACGCATGTGATTGACACCACGCGCGAGCCAGGCGGTGGTGTGCGCAGGCGGCGTGTGTGCAAGGCGTGCGGCAAGCGGTTCAGCACCACCGAGCGGGTGGTTGAAACCGTGCCATTGGTTGTTAAACGCGGCGGAAGGCGAGAAACCTTCAACCGCGAGAAAATTTTAGAAGGTTTGCGCATTTCGTGCGCCAAGCGCCCCGTCTCGGCGCAGGATATTGAGCGCCTTGCGGATTCCATCGAAGCGCAGGTGAGCGCCACGGGCAAAGGCGAGATCCCCGCCCGTGAGATTGGCGACCGCGTGCTTGAAGGCTTGAAGGAGCTGGATGAGGTCGCTTACATCCGATACGCCATCGTGTATTTGAATTTGAAAGACCTTGAAAGCGTGAAGAAAGAAATTGAGAAATTGTTGGGAGAGCGGTAGATGTCGAGCGCTGGGTTCTTGCTTTTTGCTCAGGACTTGGCGCGCAGAACTTAGGATTTTATGATGCCAGTAAACACACAATTTGAAACCGATGTGAACGCCTTGAATGGGCTGGGCGAGAAGATTTTTCTGGATCGCTACGCCATAAAAGATATGACCCGCGCCTCGCTGGCCGTGAACGATACGGTGGTGGCCCTGGTGGACTCCAAAACCAATCAGCGCGAGGTGGGCGTGGTGACCGAATTGACGCCGCCCAACGTGACGGTGGAGCTGCGCGATGGCAGCACGATCATTGTTCCCATTGAGCACGTGGACAAGCCGCTGGAGACGCATCCTTCGCACATGATGGATCGCGTGGCGAAAGGCATTGCCAGCGTGGAGCGCACGCCAGAATTGCAAAAAGAGTGGGAGGGCAAGTTTCGCTCTATTTTGGATGGGTTTAAGTTTGTGCCAGCCGGCCGCATTTTGGCCGCGGCGGGCAGCGACCAGCAGCTCACGTATTACAACTGCTATGTGATCCCATCGCCAAAAGATTCCCGCGCAGGAATTATTAGCACGCTGGCCCAAATGACCGAGATCATGTCGCGCGGGGGCGGGGTGGGCATCAACCTCTCCAGCCTGCGCCCGCAGCACGCCTATGTGCGCGGGGTGAATGGCCGCTCATCGGGTAGCGTGTCTTGGGGCGCGTTGTATTCGTTTGTCACGGGTCTCATCGAACAAGGCGGCAGCCGGCGTGGGGCGTTGATGCTGATTTTGAACGACTGGCACCCGGATGTGTTTAACTTTATTAACAGCAAGCGCACCATGGGAAAAATCACCAACGCCAATATCAGCGTGGGTGTATCGGATGGGTTGCTGGCCGCGGTGAAAGCCGACGCGGACTGGGATTTGGTTTTTCCAGATACCAGCCACCCGGATTACAACGCAACTTGGGATGGCGATTTGAGCGCCTGGCGCGAGCGCGGCCTGCCCGTGGTTAAGCATAAAACGGTGAAAGCCCGCGAAGTGTGGGATGCCATTATTGAGAGCGCGTGGGTCAGCGCCGAGCCGGGCATTTTCTTTAATGAGCGCTACAACGCCATGAGCAACTCGTGGTATTTTGCGCCGATCATTTGCACAAATCCGTGCGGCGAGCAGGGGCTGCCGGGCTGGGGCGTGTGCAATTTGGCGGCCATCAACCTGGCCAAGTTTTACAACGCCCAGACGCATGATGTGGCCTGGCAAGAGCTTGGCCGCACCGTGCGCTACTCGGTGCGCTTTTTGGATAACGTGATTGACGCCACGCCGTATTTCTTTGATGAGAACCATCGCCAGCAGTTGAAGGAACGCCGCGTGGGCTTAAACACGATGGGCTTGGCCGAGTTGATGATTCGCCTTGGCATTCGCTATGGCGGCGAGGAATCGGTGAAGTGGCTGGACAAGCTATACGAGTTTATTGCGACCGAGGCGTATTTGGCTTCGGTGGAGCTTGCCCGCGAACGAGGCCCCTTCCCCGCGTTTGATGAAAGCAAATTTTTGCAAAGCGGTTACATGAAGGCCATGCCCAAGCGCGTGCGCGAGGAAGTGGCCAAGTATGGCGCGCGCAATGTGACATTGCTTACGCAGGCGCCAAACGGCACCATTGGCACGATGGTGGACACCAGCACCGGCATTGAGCCGTTCTTCTCGTGGACGTTTTTCCGCAAGAGCCGGCTTGGCTTGCACGAGCAAAACGTGGCGGTGGTGGAAGAGTGGAAGCAGGCGCACCCCGGCGAGGAACTGCCAGAGTATTTTGTCACCGCGATGGAACTCTCGCCAGAGGAGCATATCCGCGTGCAGGCGGCCATCCAGCGCTGGGTGGATTCATCCATTAGCAAAACGTGCAACGTGCCCAACGAATACACGGTGGAGCAGGTGAAGGCGCTCTACGAACTGATGTTTGAGCTGGGCTGCAAGGGCGGCACCATTTATCGTGATGGGTCGCGCGATGAGCAGGTGTTGATGCTGAAAGATGACAAGGCCGAGACGAAGAAGACCGAAACGAGCGCCGCGTCAGCCATCAGCCCAGAACCTGCGGTTGCGCCGCTGCCCGCCATGCGCTCCGGCCTCACGCTCAGCAAGCACACGGCGATGGGCACGATTCACATCACCAGCACGCACGATGAGCACGGCGAGCCGTTTGAAGTGTTCATCACGGTGGGCAAAGCGGGCAGCGATTTGCAGGCCGATGCCGAGGCGCTGGGCCGCATGATCTCGCTCAATTTGCGCCTGGCTTCGCCGCTCAGCCGCCGCGAGCGGTTGGGGTTGCTGGTTTCGCAACTGGAGGGCATTGGCGGGTCGCGCTCGGTGGGCTTTGGCATTAACAAGGTGCTGTCCATTCCCGATGCGGTGGCCGCCGCGCTGAAGCAAATGTATTTTGCGGAAAACGGCGTAGAGCAATTGGTGTTGCCGGTCATTGGGATGGCGCCAGCCCCCGCCGCGCATGGCACAAACGGCCATGGCAGCAACGGGCACGGCCACAGCGCGATGGCCGTGGTGCAAACCGCCGAGGGCGCGAAGGTCAAAATTTCTGGCGCGGATATGTGCCCGGAGTGAGGCATGGTCACGCTGGTGCGCAGCGAAGGCTGCAAGAAGTGCCAGAGCTGCGGCTACTCGGAATGCTAGCGTATTAAATTTCGGACGGAGGACAGGAGACGGAAGACGGATACTTGGTAAACGTCCGTCCTCCGTCTCCCGTCCCCCGTCTCCCATCTTTTCTGTCTAATCTTGAAACGTCCCAATATGTTCTACCTCTCCGCCGCGCTGGCGATTCTTGGCGCAGTGGGCTACCAGTATTTTGTCAAGCTGGTGCCGCAGGGTGTCAACCCGTTTATCTCGGTTATCAGCGCGTATGTTTTGGTGATTGGCCTGTGCGTGGCCGCGCTGCCGTTTGCCGGGCCAGAGGGCGGCGTGCTGGCGAACATCAAACAGCTTAACTGGGTGCAGCTTGCGCTGGCGGCCTCGGTCTTTCTCATCGAGATTGGCTTTTTGCTCATGTATCGCAATGGCTGGGAGCTGAGCGCGGGCAATCTGGTCACCGGCGTGGTGATTAATCTTTTGCTGCTGGCGCTGGGTGTGTTGCTGCTGGGCGAAAAACTGAGCGCGGTGAACGTGGCGGGCGTCGTCTTGTCCATCGTGGGCGTGGCGCTGATTAGTTATAAATCGTAACACTAGCGCTCCGGTCGCTTCGCCCAACTCGTTGGGACGCGGCCGGAGCGCTTGCCAACCCCATGAACCACATCCTCTGCGCGGAAATTGCGCTGCCCTTGCCACGCCCAAAAGTATTTGAGTTCTTCGCCGATGCGACCAACCTGGAGCGCATCACGCCGCCGGAGATGCGGTTTGTCATCACCAGCCCGCAACCCATCACCATTAAGCAGGGCGCATTGATTGATTACAGCTTGAGTTTGTTTGGCGTGCCGTTTGGCTGGCGCACCCTCATCGCCGAGTGGCAGCCCAACGATTATTTTGTGGATAAACAATTGCGCGGGCCGTATGCGCTTTGGGAGCATCGCCACTCGTTTTTTGACGCGCCCGATGGCGGCACGATCAACCGCGATGAGGTGACGTATCGTCTGCCGCTTTCGCCGCTGGGCGATGTGGCCTACCCGCTGGTTCGCGCCCAGCTTGGCCGCATTTTTGCGTATCGCCAACAAGCCGTGCGCGAGATTTTGTTGGGGAAAGCCTAAGCGCTCCAGGGGCTAAAGGCAGCGCCCGGAGCGCTTAACCTAAAACTGTTCCAAAAACCGCAAGTCGTTTTGCCAGAAATAGCGGATGTCGTTGATGCCATACAAGCGCATGGCTTGCCGCTCTGGGCCAAGGCCAAATGCAAAACCGCTCCACTCGGCGGGGTCGTAGCCGCCGTTCTTGAGCACTTGGGGGTGAACCATGCCCGCCCCGCCGATCTCCAGCCAGCCGGTGCCTTTGGTCAGCACGCGGGCGCGCTCGGTGGCCGTGCCCAGCCACACGTCAATCTCCACGCTGGGTTCGGTGAACGGGAAGTATGAACAGCGGAAGCGAATTTGCCCATCTGCGCCAAACATGTGCCGCGCAAACTCCACGAACACGCCCTTGAGGTCGGCCAGGGTGATGCCGCGCCCGACCGCGATGCCCTCTACCTGATTGAACTGCATCTCGCTGCGGGCTGTCACTTGCTCGTAGCGGTAAACCATGCCGGGCAATATCACGCGGATGGGTTTTGTGCCGTTCTCGCCGCGCTCGCGCATAGCGTGAATTTGGCCGGGCGAGGTGTGCGTGCGCAAAATGACGCCGGGCGTGGTGGTGTAAAACGTATCCCACATGTCCCGCGCCGGATGCTCGGCGGGCATGTTGAGCAGTTCAAAGTTCAGTTCGTCCGTCTCCACCTCGCGAGACTGATACGCCTCGAAACCCATCTGCCCGAAGATGCGGGTGATGCGCCGGAGCGCCTGGGTGCTGGGGTGCAGCCGCCCGCGCCGGATGGGTCGGCCCGGCAAGGTCACATCCACCGCGCCGCTTTGCAATTCTTTGGCCAGCTCAAGCTGTTTGATTTGCTCTTTGCGCGTGTCTAGCGCGGCCAGCAGTTTTTGTTTCACCTCGTTGGCGCGCTTGCCAAAAGATGGACGCTCGGCGGGCGGAAGCGTGCCCAACGCCGACAAAGCGGCGTCCAGCTCGCCTTTGCTGCGCTTGGTGCCAAAATACTTGCCTTGCCACGCCAAAAGCGCGTCGTTGCTATCCACCGCCTGCAAACTTTCCAGCGCGGTTTGTTCCAGTGTATTCAGTGTCTCGGACATTGGGGTAAGTGTACCATTTTGGCGGGACGATGGACGGGAGACGAGAGACGGAAGACGGAGGACGGCTTAACCGTCTCCTGTCTGGGCTACAGCTTCCGCGCCACCTGGCCCACGCCGCGCCCACGGCCATAAAACTCGGTCCAGCCATCGTGCTGGTGGATGAGGATGCGCCGAGCCGGGTAGGCCAGCGCCGCGATGAAGCCCAGCGCGGCCAGCGCCAACCCCGCTTGCACAAATGGCATTCCGGGCAAGTTGTGCGCCTCGATTACCGCGCCGGGGATGCGTTCAAATTTCAATGTCACGTCATTCACCTGCAACGATGGCGCAAGCGCGGCATCGGCCAAAATTTTGCCGGAGGGGACTTCAAACACGCGGGCGCGGCCATCACCCGCGGGCAAAATTTGGGCGGCCATGTTTGCGCCCTCAATGCCCAGCAGGCGTTCTGGCGTGTCGCCGGTGAGCGAGACCAGCGCGGATTGGGCCGGGCTGGCATACGATGACTCGGTGATGCTGAGCGGGCGACCTGCAGCGTCCTGGGCGGTCAGGCGCACCTCTGCGTTAAGTTGCAGCACATGCACCGCGAACGGCGGCTGTGCCAGCCACGCCAGCGCGGGCGCGTTGGGCGTAAGCGCGTGGGGGATTTCATCAAACCGAAGTTGTGTGCCATTGGGCAAGGTGGCGGGTGTGTTTTCGTTTACCAACATGCGCGGCGAGACCCAGCCCAGCGCGAGATTCATCAACATGCCCGCCGCAAACAAAGCCGCGCCCGCGTTTAGCGCCAAAGAAAAAATTGCGGTGATGGGCAACCGGTCGGCGATGAGCCATGCCTCGCCATCGTCTTGGGTGCGGTGGCGCAACCCGCGCAGGGCGGCGGCAAGCTGGGGGATGGGTGGGGCGGCGTCCGTCACGCGCAGACGAACCTCATCTTGCAGGGCGGGCAGGCCAGGTTGCCGCGCCCGCACGGCGCGCAGCTCAAAAATGGCGCTCAATGCCCGTGCGAATCCCATCGCCAAAAGCAAGGCAAACACAAGCCGCGCCCAAAGCGATTGCGCGATGTTGAACAGCCCCAGCGCATCCCACGCGGGGAAAGCCGCGCTAGAAATCTCGCGGGCTTTGGCCTGCCACTGGCTGTATGCCGCGGCGCTGGCCGTGCCGCCAGCGGGTATTTGCGGCAGCGCCGCGAGGGCCATCATCACCAGCAACGCCAGCGCAAAAACCAGCGCAAACGCCGCGTTGCTGGTCACAATTTGCCACACGCCGCGCCAGGCGTCGGTTTGCTCCAGCGCATCGCGTTGGGCGGGTTTTGTCTCGGCTTCGCTCATTTGGTTGGGTGATTTTAACGTGTTGAGTAGCGCTTGTTGGTTATTGGTTGTTGGTTGACAAAGGCGAGGCGGGGAGTATATTTTGGGCGCGGGTTTATGAAGACAAAATTAACTTTGAGTGTTGACCAAAATCTTATTGATAATGCAAAAAACCATGCAAATGCAAAAGGCATTACGGTCTCAGAATTGGTTGCAAGATATTTTGCGCTGATTGATGAGCCAATGTCTGAGAAGGCGCGGCACATGCCAAAACTCACGCGCGAATTGTCTGGAGTTCTAAAGACCCAAAGCCAACCCGTTTCGGAAGAGGATTACGGCAAATATCTTGAGGATAAAGTTGTATGACAACTAGAGAACGATCTGGGTGAAAGAATCCGGCGAAATTGAAGTTGAATAAGATATTGCAAAAACGGTATTAAAATACCTGCACAACAAAATGCGTTCCATGAAAAGCACGAGCATACTCAGCCTCCCTCGCTTTAATAACGAACGCTGTTCGCGCGCCAACTTCTCGGACAAAGGCGCGGTGATTGAGCGTTTCAGGTCCATCATCGGCTTGTGAGCCTGGCCAGCGCGTTATCACGCTCACATGTTTGAACGTTCGCATCTTTCACCAATAACCAGCGACTAGCCACTAACAACCAGTGACTAGCAACTAATAACAAAATGAGCAAAAATCCATTTGAAAATACCGCAACCACACTCAAGGCCGGTGATGCGACCCTGAAAATATATTCGCTTGCCGCGTTGGAAAAATCCGGCGCGGGGGCCATCAGCAAGCTGCCTTTCTCCATGAAAGTGATGCTGGAGCAGGCCCTGCGCCAGTGCGATGGCTTTCTGACAACCGAGGAAGATGTGCGCCGCATTGCCAAGTGGGATGCGAAAAACGTCTCGCCCACCGATTTGCCCTTCCGCCCGGCCCGCGTGATTTTGCAAGACTTTAGCGGTGTGCCGTGTCTGGTTGATCTGGCCGCCATGCGCGCGGCGCTGGCAAAAAAGGGCGCCGACCCCAAAAAGGTGAACCCGCAAGTGCCGGTGGATATGGTGATTGACCACTCGGTGCAAGTGGACTTTTTTGGCAGCCCGGATGCCTTCCAAAAAAACCTGGACATTGAATTTGAGCGCAACAACGAGCGCTACAAATTTGCCAAGTGGGGGCAAAATGCCTTCCAAAACTTTGGCGTGGTGCCGCCCGGCACGGGCATCGTGCATCAGGTCAACCTGGAATATTTGGCTCGCGTGACGATGGTGAAGGACGGCGTGGCTTTCCCAGACACGCTGGTGGGCACAGACAGCCACACGACCATGATCAACGGCTTGGGTGTGGTGGGATGGGGCGTGGGTGGCATTGAGGCCGAGGCCGTGATGGTGGGCCAGCCGCTCTCCATGACCATGCCAGAGGTGATCGGCTTCAAACTTTCTGGCGCGTTGCGCGAGGGCGTGACCGCCACCGACCTGACCCTGACGATTGTGCAAATG